>ENA-UOXV01000541-UOXV01000541.1-marine-metagenome-genome-assembly--contig:-NODE-541-length-54113-cov-9.741648_pt1 | contig 54113 bp, 39 predicted proteins | sample MGYA00238165_ERZ766961 | MGnify/ENA primary metagenome ERZ766961 (study PRJEB28924, sample SAMN03173240) | marine metagenome | biome: Marine; feature: Water; material: Subsurface seawater | place: North... | reverse complement strand
CCAAAACTATATTTTGGATAATAATTTTTTGCGAAACTACAATCTATAAATGTAATTGCTTTAAAAGAGTTATCGAGAGTGTAATGAATTTCTAGCGATTGAATAGATAATGAACTTGATTTAAACTGATTATCGTTAAATCCTCGAAGACTATTAACACCACCGAAGCTAATTTGTCTAGATAAACCAATCTCTCCTTGAAACGGTTTTATTAAATCGTTATATGATTTTAAACAAAAGTTTATTTTATGAAAAAAGTTTGAAAAACCTATAAAATTTAATTTCGTCTTAAGATACAATTCATTTATAAATTTATCTTCTCCAATATCAAACTCAATATCAAGCTTTTGTCCTTTATCTGGCAGTAAAACTCTATTAAAGCTGTTGTGCTCAAATACAAATTTTAAAGCTTTATAATTTGTTGAAAAATAATTTTTTCTTAACCCCTGTTCCGTACTGGTTATGTCCCCTTGTTGATATCCAACGTAAAGTGAGCCATAATAGTTATTGAAAAATTCTATATTAATTCCAAATTGTGTTTCAGTAAAATAATTATTCACTATTTGATAATTATATTCTCCTTTTAAACCTATACCCGTTATCAACAAATGAGGACGATGTAAACTGATTTTAAATGATTGATTTGTTGAATCTATATTTTTCCACTTAAATGTAATTCTCTCCATTGCGCCCCAGAGGTTTTCAAATTGAGAATCTACTGCACCATTTAAATTCCAATCATTACCATATGACTTTGAGCCGCCAAAAACACCAGAGAAAAAATTATTAAAATCAGGTACTAAATCAATTAGCATACCTATTTCCCCCTCCGATAAAATACCAATATCAACAAAAGGTTTTTTTTTGATAAAATAATACTTACTTACCATTTTTTGCTTTTTGCGTTCAATAAAGAATTCAAAATTTTTATCAATTGATAGATTTTTGACATCATCTTTAATATGTTTAAGATATTTATGTTTTATTTTTGTTTTACTTTTAATAATTATTGTATCAATATTTTCTTGAACATGTGATAAAGTATATGAAATATTTTTAATGTTTTCGTCATATGAAGATAATTGATATTGCATGTTTGAGTACTTATGCTGATCTAATAGAGAGTCTAAGGTTTGATAAATAATTAAACTGTCAGGATTATTAAACTTCACTTGATTATTTGAAAATACAACTTGAATAAAAAAAATAAATATAAACTTAAGACTATAGATATGCACGAAACTCACCAATTATATTTAACAAATTATTATATCGTTTATTATTTAAATAATTAAAGGAAAATGATAAGGATATATCTTGTTTTAGAAAATAATTTAACCTGATACTTGCTGAGGTATTTTTTCCTAAGGTTTGTCCATTTAATGCTTCAGGGGGTAAATATGTAAAATCTGATTTTTTTTCATTTAAGTTAATACCAACATTTGTTAAAACACTCCCAGATTCCCACAGATACAAACGACCATTATATTCAAAACCTAAACCATATACTTTAAAATCATTTAGGTACACAACACCCTGATCTAAACCATATTGAAAAGATATTTTATTTTCTACTTTAAAATTATTAAGTGAATATGAAAATTTGTGCCATATGCCTTCAAATTCCCTATTTTTTATATCAGAAATACTCGTTTGAATTTTTTTTCTGTGATAATAGCTATCAACGATAAAACTTGAATAATTAGTAACATTGAAATATCCATAAATACCTGACTTATTCGTTGATAATAGTTCATTCCCTCGGGTATCATAACCCTGAAAATCTTTAGATAAAATATTGTACCCTCTTATTCTTCTATTATTATTTTTCAAATCCAATTCAATTTCAATCATATTATTGAAATATGATTTGGAGATATTTTGATTATACGGGTTAGGGTTTAAAATATTTTTTAAGTTTATTATTGAACCACTGTAGTTAAAATTTGTGTTCAAATTAATTTTTAAAGGTGCTCCATTTTCAAATTTTTTAAAATTTAAAGTAAGTATTTGAAACCCTTTAATGTTTTTGGTAACAGTTCTATTACCGGTAGATATGAGATATGAGATAAATGATCCATTTGGGTCTTGAATGTAAGTATTGAAAACTTTATCATATCTATAATTACCTAAACCAACACCTACTGAATCATAGACAAGAGAATATGTATTATTTTGTGTTTGCTCAGTTGAAGTTTTTAACTCGTATTTAATAGGCTGATTAGATTTGAAATAATTAAGATTAATAGAGCCTAATAAATAATTTAATTTTGTATTATTTACATCTTTTAAACGTTTTTTTAAGACTATATAATTTCTCCACCCGTTTTTATTTTGATTAATGTATTTTAATGATGAAACAATATCATTACTACTTAAAAAAGTTTTATCATCTTGTAGACCGCTATCAAAGGTATCTTTTTTGTTTTCCAAACTTATATTTAGGATTTTTTTATTTTTTTGATATTTTAATCCAGCAACTAAGGCTTCGTAATCTCTAAAATATGTTTTTTTTTCCGATCGATAAATTAAATATGGATTTAAATAACCTATATTGTATTTTAAAGAAATATTCGAAGTCTCATTTTTTTCTTTACTATTTATAATTTCTTTATATTTAAAGCCACTATCTTTAAAGGCACCATGAACGATTGTGTGAGATAAACTCAATCTGTTTTTAGTAGCCTCTCCAATATCAAGGCTAGAAACTTGTATATCTGAACTACTATAATCTTTTATATCTATATATATATCAAAAGATTTTTTATTTTCTTCAAAATTTTCAAGACTATCAATGTCCCACTCTCTTTTAAATTGAACATCTCTATCTAAGCTAAATGACGTGTATTTTTTTTGTCGTACTAAAGTAGTGTAAGATAAACCATAACTTAAATTTCCTAGCTCTAATGAGTCTATCGAGGCATCAAGCTCAAAAAGGTTTCCAGATAAAATATTATCACTGCTTGATAAAATATTTTTATCATTTGATGATTTTGAAATAACTGATTTTATAGAAAAATTATTACCAAAATCATAATTGATTTTTGAAAAATAAAGATTCTTTGATTTTGGTGCTGATATTAATTGATTTGGACTAAAGTAATCTTTCAAAAGCTCTTTTTGTTCAGGATGAACGAACCTGTAATATATTCTACCTGATGAGTTTATAAGTCTCTCATAAGTACCATTTTCATTATTAGTAAAGACTACGTTATACCTTGAAAAATCATTTACCAAAAAAAGGGGGTCAAATATAAAAACTCCATTATCTAAATAGTATGAACCTAAAGAATCTTCAATAGCACCAGAAATAACAACAGCATTCCCCCCTTCATTTAAGGTATTTTGATAAATTTCATTATTCATTGATAAGTCATTTGTATTATCTTTTTCTCGGTGAAATCCAGCTACCACATTTAAATTTTTTGACAGGTTTGCATTATAAGAACCGGCCACTATGCCTTTGGTATAATTGTCATCAACAAATTCATATTCTACTAAAATATCTGAATCAACAGTTATTAACTGTTTCGCCGTAAATGTTATTTCGGCTAATGAATAATCAATAACGTAATCATAATTTGCTCCTCTTTCCATATTTTGACCATCTAACCAGACTTTCTCTGATCCTGCAATAATGTATATATTTTTACTATTTGTAGATGACAATAGCTCATAGGGGCCTTGAGCACCATCAATTCCATTAATATCTACTTTTATATATTGACCTCTAGTAGATGAGACTAAAGCATTCGTATTAAATTTATCAAATTTGACCTGAGCGTTAAGTCCAATTACATTACGCTCTAGATTTATTAATGCATCTACCTTATTGCTGTACAAAATGTCACCAGCATTTAAAGAAAAATAGGGATTACTCATTGATATATACACTTGGTCAAAATCTTCAAGATTTCTAGTGTCGCCTTGAGGTTGAATTACCATATTTCTATCACTAAGAATTGCTCCAAGTAAAATACCATTATCAAGTTTTCCACTTAGACTTAAATTTAGACCTCCCGTTAAATCAGATGTTCCATTTGAAGAAAAATTAATTTTTCTGTCAATTGAACCAGAAGTAAAAAGATTATCATTAAAACTATTTCTATAAAAGTCTTTTTTGTTTTTTTTATTTAAATCTAAAGAATCTAAATATGATAAGCTGCTCCAAAGAGGGCCTACACTAAGAGGTAAGTCTTTTTCTAGATAATTATATTTCACAACAATTTTTAAAGGTATATCATAATTATTTTTCCAAAAAAGATAGCCTTTAGTGTAGTCAATGCTATCTGGAATAATTTGATCAATACTAGAGTCAATAATTAATGACTTTGGAAATATAAAATTTTCGCTTAATAAATATATATTTTTATCGGACTTTAAAAAGAGTGTGTCACTGATTGACTTTTTATTAGCAAATAAAAAGTTAATCAGAACAATAATAACAAAAAAACGCACTCTATTTTAGTTTAGCATTTAATATCAATATATGATCCTTAGATAATACAGCCAAAGATCGGTTCAAACTTTTCACATCTATGACAGGTAGACTAACTTCAGGTATTTTCAACTTTATTTTTTTTATAATTGATTCACCTTCACCTTTTTCATTAAAAACAAACCAAGAATTACGCAAAGGCACCAAAAACTTCCCTGATTTAATATTTGATGTGAATGAATTTTTATACTCCCCGTGCCTAGAAAACAAATGAAAATCTGAATCACAATCAAGTAATCCGATTTCACCATTTTCGTTTATATTAATTCGCTTTATACAAAATCCAATTTTAGAAAATCTATTTAAGTCTATTAATGGAATTTTATTGAGCAATCTATTTTCCAATAAAAAAATACTGTGAAATTGAGAAGAATAAATTAGAATTTTGCCCCACTGATCGATCGCTGCAAGATCGGGGTACAACCTAGGTTCTAGTTTTACCTCACCCATGTAATTAAGTCTATAATCTAATTGAATAACCTTATTTTCCAATCTATCAATAATAGAAATTCCATGAGGGTCTACACCTACCCAGATTGGTTCAGAAAAAGAGAAAGGTCCTCTTCCAAAGCCTCCTACAGTTTGCAGCCCGTTTAAAGTACCAATACTCACTAATTGATTATCGATTTTATCTAACAATAGAAAACTACCAGCAATGCCCCATTCGACTAGACTGGGATTTATATTTAAAATGTTTAGCTCAGGCGGAAAAGCTTGATAATCTACAACGCTTAATTTAGGTTGAGCCTGAGATAAGCAAATTACAGCAAAAAGATATACAAATTTATTTTGGTATCTTCTCAGCATTTGTATTTAAAATTGGAAACAGTAAGAAATAACTGCCAATAAAAATCATTAAAAAACTAATCATCTGCGCACCGCTAAATGTATCAAATAAATATTTTTCATTTGTCCGTAAAAACTCTATGGAAAATCTTTCGATACCTGCTAATAATAAATAACTAAAAAACATAGTCCCCGATCTTTGGTTTATTTTACGTCTTGACCATAAAAGAAAGAATAATAAGGCAGCAACCACTGATTCGTATAACTGAGTGGGATGAACTTTAAAAATCTCAGAACTTATTCCTGAAGTATCAATCCAAGGGTAATAAGCTGCAAAGCTTGAAATTGTAGTTGGAGGTAAACCTTCGGGGAAAGAAACTGCCCAAGGCAATGAACTTGGCAATCCATAATCATCCCCCACTAGGAAACAACCAAGTCTGCCAATAGCATAACCAATCATTATTAAAGGCGCAATAATATCAGCAAATAAGTACCATGGAAGGTTTCTATTTTTAAGAATGACTGAAACACATATTATGCTGCCTATTAAACCGCCCAAAAATACTAAACCAGACCCACTAAATATCATTCCCATAGGGTCCTGAATAGTTCGATCTAGGTTCTCAATCAAATAATATATTTTCGCACCCAAAACACCACCAACAGCAGACCAAAAAATAATATCAGAAGCAATCTCTGTATCATATTTTAGTCTCTTCATTTCAAGGTACAGCAATCCATAGCAAGTGTAGAATGCTGTAACAAGCATTAAACCAAATGAATATATTTTTATTGGACCAATTTCAAAAATTACAGGATACATTTTTATTTGTACTCATGATTTAAAATAAAAAAATTAATAATGTCTAGCCTAAAAATGAACAATCTCCATTTTAATAACATAAAATTATAACGTCAATAGTCTTTATGTAGTTCCAATAATAATCTTTATATGACCCTATAAGAAATATATGATACCACAAAAATTATGCTAAAGTCATCCTAATTAATACTATTAAATCATATATACTGTGAGTGTATGCAGTTATCCCAAATCCTCTGAAAAGATATAAAACACCTAAAATAATTCCAGCAAAAAATCGCAATAAAAATAATTCCATAGAAAAGAAATCACCATACTCACCCATGAAGTGAAATGCTGAAAAAATACCACCAGAAATTATAAGCGCTACTATTTTTCTAGATAATTGTTTCCATAAAAAAATAAAACCTAGTAGCCTCGTTAATCCTGCAATTAATAAAACTCGAAATAGAAACTCTTCATATATACCAGCTCCAATAGCTAAAGTTACTTGCTGTAAAATCATTTTGCCCATAGGATTCATTAATACTAACATAAACTTTGACAACATCAGATAAAGAATAAATGACCATAGGACACTCTCGATAAACATAAAGAAAAGAAAGTTAGATTTTAATTCTTTTTTCTTATCGGCTTTTATAAAAAATATAAATGAAAGAGCGAAACCGAAAAAAAAAACAAATCCAAGGGCATATAAACCATAGATATCAAACGATTCTAAAATATTTCGCATCAAAAAATCAGCACCATTACGCACAACTATGATATCATCTTTTGAAAGAAAAAGTATACTTATTTCATAGACAAAAAAGAGAGGTATCGTAAACAAAAAAGAATAGAAATATGATCGGGATGTAGAAAAGTACGACATCTAGTATTTTTACGCTAAACTAATCATCTCCTATTTGAAGAGCCGCAAGTAAAGCTTCTTGAGGTATTTCGACCTTACCAATCATTTTCATTCTTTTTTTACCTTTTTTTTGTTTTTCCCACAATTTTCTTTTTCTTGTGATATCACCACCATAACACTTAGCTGTAACATTTTTCTTAAGGGCTTTTACAGTTGTTCGAGCAATTATTCTTCCATTTAAACAAGCCTGAATTGCAACTTCAAACATTTGCCTAGGAATTAATTCTTTAAGTTTTGAACACAATGCAACTCCCCTGTGGTAAGCATCATTTGAATGGCATATTGAAGATAATGCATCGACAGAATCTCCGTGCATTAATATTTCTAATCTTTTCAAATCAGATGGTACAAATTCTCTGAATTCATAATCTAATGATGCGTAACCTTTAGATAATGATTTCAATTTATCATAAAAATCAAATATAATCTCTCCCAAGGGAAGCTCATAATAAATCTGAGCTTTTTCAGGAGATAAATAGTTAGTAGTTTTATAAATACCTCTTTTTTTTTGGCAAAGGGTCATAATTGCTCCGATATATTCTTTCGGGGCTAAAATTTCAGCAGAGACCATTGGTTCAAGTATTTTATCAATATCACCAGTACCAGGCATTTGTGAAGGAGTATTGATTTTTATTGTTGTACCATCTCGCATTAAAACTTCGTAAATAACATTTGGGGTTGTTGTTATTAAATTCAGGTTAAACTCTCTCTCAAGCCTTTCTTGTATTATTTCCATATGTAAAAGACCTAAAAATCCACATCTAAAACCAAAACCTAGAGCTTCACTAGTTTCCGGCAAAAACTCTAATGAGGCATCGTTTAATTTCAATCTTTCTAATGCGACTCTCAATTGATCGTATTCATCACCATCGACTGGATATAAACCGGAAAATACCATAGGTTTTATCTTTTTGTAACCTGAAAGTGGCTCTAAGCATGGATCATGATTAGATGTAATTGTATCACCAGGCTGAATATGCCCCATATCCCTTATACTTGCGACTATATACCCAACATCACCAGATTTTAATTCGTTAGATTCAACCATTTTTAAAACAAAATGTCCAACTTCTGTAATTTCATAAACTTCGCCATGAGCATGAAACTTAATAGGCATTCCTTTTTTAATTATGCCATCAAAAACCCGAACGTAAGGTATTGCTCCTCGATAATTATCATATGTCGAATCAAAGATTAAAGCACGTGTTTTTTCTTCGTCCTTATATAGTGGTGGAGGTATGCGATCTATAATCGCATCAAAAATCTTATTTATTCCAAGCCCACTTTTTGCACTTGCCTCAATAATTTCTTCTTCTTCACAACCGACTAATTCGACAATCTGTTGCTTAACATCTTCTGTCATTGCTGAGGGCAGGTCTACTTTATTAATTATTGGAATTATGGTAAGATTATTTTCAATCGCTAAGTAAGCATTTGAGACTGTTTGCGCCTCAACGCCTTGAGCAGCATCAACGAGTAATAAAGCTCCCTCGCATGCAGCTAACGATCTACTTACTTCATAGGTAAAGTCTACATGCCCAGGCGTGTCTATTAAATTAAAAATATAAGAAGACCCATCATGATGGGTATATTGCATTTGAATAGGATGACTCTTTATAGTAATGCCTCTTTCACGTTCTAAATCCATACTATCAAGAACTTGATTTTGCATTTGTTTTGAAGACAGAGTTTTCGTCTCTTCAAGAAGTCGATCTGCTAAAGTTGATTTTCCATGATCAATATGAGCAATAATAGAAAAGTTTCTTAATAAATCTTTTTTCACTAAAAGAAATTAATCAGCTGAAGGGTTCAATTATGATTTTTTATTCAATATTATACAAAAATTATATAATAACAAAAGTTGCGACTTCTAGTATTTTCTTTGTAGTTGTAAAAGTCTGAGGTTTGCTTTTTTGCGGTTACCATCTTGTATTAAAGAAACGACTTTCATTGCTTCTAAAATAGGAATATTTATATTATCTGAATTTGTATATAATGCATCCATATGCATTGTTATTAATTGCAAGTCATACCCCACTGATTCAGAGAAATACTCATCAATTAAAGAATAGTACCTTTCGATATAATATGGTTCTATCCAATTCTTATCATTTAAATATTGTTTTGCTACCTCTTCCTTATGCTTTTTCTTCAAAACACTTAAGGCACTGTAAGCACCATTTATAAAGGATATTTTTTCTTTTGAAGATAATGAGAACCAAAATTCTGAAGGGGATTTTGTATTTTGTGTTTGACCAATTAATAAACTGATCGATAGTAGCATACTATATATTATTATCTTCAATCTTATTTCTCTTTAAAGTGATTTACAATTGGGAATCGCCTACCAAATCCAAAAGCTTTTTTTGAGACTCTTAAACCGATAGGTGCTTGTCTCCTCTTATATTCATTAAAATAGATTTTATTTTTTATTTCTATAATAGTTTTCTCTTCGAACCCTTGATTAATTAATTCAGAGTTTGAATATGTTTTTTGAACAATTAAGTCAACTAATGGTGATATCACATCATAATCAAATGGATCAACTTGATTAGGCGAAAGCTCTGCAGAGGGAGGTTTTTCAATTGAATTCAAAGGTATAAAACTACCCTTATTATTGTTAATCCACTTTGCAAGTTCATAAACTTCACTTTTATTTAAATCTGAAATCACTGATAATCCGCCACTCATATCACCGTACAAGGTACAATACCCTAGAGCTAACTCAGTTTTATTGCCTGTAGAAAGTACTAATCTTCCAAATTTATTAGATAAGGCCATTAATATATTACCTCTTACCCTAGATTGTATGTTTTCTTCGGCAGCCCCCCTATCTGTACCAGAAAAAAAATCAACTAAGCTATCTTCGAAGCGGTCAACAAGTTCTTGTATTGGGATCGTTTTAAAATCTATTCCCAGGTTCTTTGCTAATAATTCCGCATCTTTTTTGCTGTGTTCACTACTAAACTTTGACGGCATTGAAACGCCATAAACAGCAGCTTCTCCTAAAGCGTGGCTAGCCAAGACTGCAACAACAGCACTATCAATTCCACCAGATAAACCGATTATAGCCTCATAATTATTAGTTTTACTAAAATAATCTTTAATGCCTAAGGTAAGAGCATTAAAATAATCTTCGTATTTTGAGTTATAATTAATTTCAATCCTAGATGTTGATTTTAAATCAACATAAAGGATATCTTCGATAAATGACTCGCTTTTTGCAAAACACATGCCCTTTTCATCTACAGCGAAAGAAGACCCATCAAAAACTAATTCATCCTGCGCACCCACGATGTTACAATAAAGAAAAGGAATTTTAATTTCTTTCACTTTTTGGCTTATTTGATCTTCTCTATCATTTAACTTCTTATCTCGAAATGGAGATGCCGATATATTTATTAAAAAATCTGCACCCTTTTGTTTTTGCAAATAAGACACTTTTTTTTCATATCCATCATCCCATAAATCTTCACAAATTTGAATTCCAATATTTACTTTCTTACCATCTAATATTACCGGCCAAACTGTTGGCCATGCACCTTGAGTAAAATATCTACTCTCATCAAAAACATCATAAGTAGGTAGTAATATTTTATCATAATTATTTACAATTTCACCATCTTTACATAGAGCCGCGCTATTAAACATTCGATTGTTTTCTGTTCTAACATAACCTACAATTAATGGATTAGTTGCTTTCTCCGCTATAGAATTGATTGCAATATTATTTAATTCAATAAAATCTTCATCTAACAATAAATCTTGCGGTGGATATCCGGTTATCGCTAATTCTGGAAAAACAACGATATCTGAATTTTCTGCTAAGGCTTTTTTATAAAATTCTAGTATCTTGTTCTTGTTTGAATCAATTGCCCCGACTGTGGGATTTATTTGACATAACGCAATTTTCATATAATTCTTAGTTATTAAAAATTAGATAATAAAATATAATAATTTGTTAATAAAGCTTATGGCTCGAGCCTAGCCATTGTTCTAGGAAAAGGAATTGTTTCTCTAATATGAGTAGTGCCACAAACCCAGGCAACGAATCTTTCAAGACCAAGACCAAACCCAGAATGGGGTACTGAACCATATTTTCTCAAATCTAAATACCATTCAAATGGCTTTAGAGGTAAATCATGGTGCCTAATTGTCTCTATTAAAATATCAATGTTATCTTCTCTTTGACCACCACCAACTATTTCCCCATACCCTTCAGGAGCTATCATATCTACTCCAAGAGCTAAATTCTTATTATTTTCATCCCTTTTCATATAAAAAGCTTTTGTATCTACTGGCCAGCTATGTATCATTACAGGACTTTTGTATTGATTAGATATTATAGTTTCATCAGCAGCACCAAAATCTTTTCCATACTTAAAATCAATACCATTATTTTCAAGAATACCCACTGCTTCATCATAAGTAATTCTAGGAAATGGAGATTTTACGCATTCTAACTTTTTAACATCACGTTCTAAAATATTTAATTCATTTTCACATTTCTTGACAACTTTTTTGATAATATATGACACAAGAGATTCCATCCAGTCCATATTCTGAGCCAAGTTACAATAAGCCATTTCAGGCTCAACCATCCAGAATTCAGTTAAGTGCCTTCGCGTTTTGGACTTTTCTGCTCTAAAAACAGGTCCAAAGCAGTACGATTTACCAAAAGCCATTGCTCCTGCCTCTTGGTATAGCTGACCACTCTGCGTTAAATATGCTTTTTTTTCAAAATAATCTAACTCAAACAAAGTAGTAGTACCTTCTACAGCATTTCCTGTGAAAACTGGAGAATCAACAAGAATGAAATCATTGTTATCAAAGAAATCTCTTATAGACTTTACAATTTGGTGCCTAATTCTAAGAATTGAGTTTTGCCTTTTAGACCTAATCCACAAATGTCTGTTTGACATTAAGAAATCAGTACCATGTTCTTTATTTGAGATAGGATATTCATTAGTCGTATGATTCACAATCGATATAGTCTTTACGCTTAGTTCAAAACCACCAACAGCTCGGGGCTCTTTTTTGACTAAACCTATAATTGTAACGGAATCTTCTTGATTAAGATTCTGTTCTAAGTTAAAACTTTTAGAATCGCATTCTCCATTAACTACAACACATTGAAGTAAACCAGAGCCATCTCTTAATATAAGAAACCATATTTTACCAACGCTTCTCCTATTGTATACCCATCCATTAATTTTTACTTCTTGCCCAGAGTAATTACCTAAATTTTTTATTATTACAGTTTCCATGTCTTCTAAGTTTCTCCTTACCATGTAGTCATTATATCATTAATTATATCTTGTGCAATTTTTTTAACCGCAACCTTTGAAGCAAACTCTCTTGGCTCACCAAATTCATCTTCGTCTTCACCATCAATTTTACCATCGCCATCATTATCTACGCCATCAGAACTAATATCTCCGCTGAGTCCATATGCCCCCCAACCAGAAAAATTACCTTTTAAAATAATTTTCTCATCACGATTATCATACCATTCAAAGTAAACATCAATTTTGTATCTATACTCCGAGACAGACTCTTCTTTGTTAAAAGTGTAAGGCCCATCCGTTATTTTTTTAATTGAACCTCTAAGTATAGAATCAGAATTTAAATTACTTATTTTCAATATTCCTTCATCATTGAATGCATTTTGAATACCATCAGTGATATCTTCTGCTATACCAAATTCAGCAGTCTCATTTTCTAGCAGTGGAATTGAGATAGTATTAATATGTGGTGGTAATGAACCAGACATCGAATAAAATGCACAAGAAAAAATAAATGACATTATAATACAAAAAATTAATATTTTTATTTTATTTAGAATCACAATTAATTCCGCTTGATCTTGGGTTCAAGATTATAATCTTCAATTTTTCTGTACAATGTTCTTTCACTAACGCCTAAGGACCTTGCCGTTTTCCTTCGGTTGTTATTAAAAAACCTTAGTGTACGAATCATAGCCTCTTTCTCAAGATCTTTCATCCTAATCTCACCAATAGCATCATCCCGAATTAAAGGTTGACCATCTTCAGTAACCTCTAAATTTTTATCATTAACTGGATTTATTATTTTTAGGTTATCTTTTGGCAATATTGGACTTACACCAAATAAAGAACTATCTTTATCAACAGATAAAATAGCTCTAATCATTTCAGTATCTTGTTTTAATGAAAATAATTGGCGTAAAATAATGTCAATTTCTGCCTGTTCTGTTGATTTATTTACTGGAATTGGTAGTTTTAAATTATCAGAAATTGGTTCAGCAATTACATCATCTAATTCCCTACTAACCATCTCTTCTGTAATTCTCTCGCCTTTTTCTAATACCATTACTTTCTCTACAAAATTTTTCAATTCACGAACATTACCAGGCCAATCATATTGTTTCATTTTACGAATAGCATCAGGCATAAAGCCTCGATATAAAATCTCATTTGACCGTGTAAACTCTAGTGCAAACCTTTCAACAAAAGGATTAATATCCTCAACTCTATCCCTCAAAGAAGGAATATGAATATTAACGGTTTTCAAACGATAATAGAGATCCTGTCGAAACAACTCCTTCTTAACTAATTCTGACAAATTTTTATTTGTAGCGGCAATTACCCTAACATCTGTATATCTTACCTTTGATTCGCCCACTCTCATGTATTCACCAGTTTCAAGTACTCGTAATAACTTTACTTGAGTCCCAAGCGGAGCTTCTCCAATTTCATCTAAAAAGATAGTAGCTTTATTTGCCTGCTCAAAATATCCTTTCCTATCATCGGAAGCACCAGTAAAAGAACCTTTTTTATGGCCAAATAATTCACTCTCAATTATTCCTTCAGGGATTGCACCACAATTAACTGTAACCATAGGATTAAAAGAGCGTTTACTATGCTTATGAATTCCACGTGCGACCACTTCTTTACCACAACCAGACTCACCAGTAACTAAAACTGAGATATCAACTGGAGCAACTTGAGCTATCATACCTAAAACTTCAAATATTTTTTCAGAAGTACCAATTAGCCCTGATTGTTTTTGTAGACGATGTAAATCTATTTCCATATTAAAAACACCTCTTTTAAGAGTTATATATTTTCCATGTTGAACTAATTATATTACGTAAATCAGACTTACTTGGAGACCAATTAATAAGCTGTTTAGCTTTTTCAGATGAAGCTATGACAACATCAGGGTCGCCATCCCTCCTTTTAGAAACTTTAAAATTAATTTTTTTGTTACTTACATCTTCTGTCATTTTAATGATTTCAAGCACCGAGTGCCCACGACCGGTACCAAGATTAATAGTAAGATTGTTGTCATTTTGAAATAAATAATCAATCGAGGCTAAATGACCTTTGGCTAAATCCGTAACATGTATGTAGTCACGAACGCCCGTACCATCTAATGTTGAATAATCATTTCCATAAACTTGAAGCAGTTCGCGAGAGCCTTCAGCTACCTCCATAACCAGAGGAATTAAATTCTGTGGATTATTCTCCTTATTTAGGCTTTGTTTGTCACTATCATATCCTGCAGCATTAAAGTACCTTAGAGAAGCATAACTTATGTTTTTTAAATCACTATACCATTTCAAATTTTCTTCAATAACTTTTTTAGTATAACCATAAAAATTAATTGGGTTCAATGAATGCAATTCATCAATTGGAGTATATAATGGAATACCATATACAGCGGCACTTGAAGAAAAAATAATTTTCTTTACATTATACTCAACACAAGCTTTTAGAAAATTTAGGCCACCAATTATATTATTTGAGGCATATTTAACAGGGTCAATCATAGATTCACCTGCGGCTTTATAGGCAGCAAGATAAACTGCAACATCAAAACTACTAGAAGTCATTACTTCAGATAGATTTTGATTTGACAATGTTGAACCCTCAAAAAAGTCTATTCCATTATCTATATTATTTTTAAAGCCACTGGATAAATCATCGAATACAACAACGTTGTGTCCAGCTCTAGAAGCCTCTAAAACAAAATGGGAACCAATATATCCAGCTCCACCTACAACTAAAATATTCATTTAACACTAACCTTCATGCTTCTTTCAAAGCTATCAATTTCATCTCGAAGTTTAGCAGCTTTTTCAAAATCTAAATTTTCAGCAGAATTAATCATTTCTTTTCTAAGCTCTAATAAAATATTTTCACGATCCTGCAATGTCATGTCTTCAAAGTTTTGATCCTTTGATATAATCTCTTCTTCCTTAGCCGAACCAGCTACAGATGTAGATAGCATAATTTCATCAATCGATTTATTAATAGTCTTGGGTACGATATTGTTTTTAATATTGTAAGATTTTTGTACTTTTCTACGCCTCTTTGTTTCTATAATCAAATTATCCATCGCATCAGTTACCTTATCTCCATAAAGGATAACCTTACCTTCAACGTTCCTTGCAGCTCTGCCAGCTACTTGAAGAAGACTGCTTTTTGACCTTAGAAATCCTTGTTTATCAGCATCAATTACAGCCACCAAACTTACTTCAGGTAAGTCCAAACCTTCTCTCAATAAATTAATACCAATCAATACGTCAAAAATTCCAATCCTTAAATCTCTCAATATCTTTACTCTTTCAACACTTATTATCTCCGAGTGTAAATATCTCACTTTTATATTTACACCGCTTAAGTAATCTGTTAAATCCTCAGCCATTCTTTTTGTCAAGGTCGTTACTAATACTCTTTCATTCTTTTTAGACCTTTTTCTTATTTCACCAATTAAGTCATCAATTTGACCTTTTGAACTACGGACATCGACTTTTGGATCTAACAGTCCCGTGGGTCTAAGAATTTGCTCTACAACAACTCCTTTACAAAACTCTAATTCAGTGTCAGATGGTGTAGCAGAAACAAAAAGCATCTGATTTTGAGATTTGATAAACTCATCATATTTTAATGGTCTATTGTCAAGTGCACTTGGCAATCTAAAACCATGCTCTACTAGAGACATTTTTCTTGCTCGATCTCCATTGTACATTGCTCTTATTTGTGGAAGAGTGACATGCGATTCATCTAAAATTGTTAAAAAATTTTCGGGGAAAAAGTCTATTAAAGTAAATGGTTTCTCACCTTCTTTTCTTCCCGCAAAATATCTAGAATAATTCTCAATACCAGAACAATAACCAAGCTCAATCATCATTTCAATATCAAAATTTGTCCGTTGTTCTAACCGTTGGGCTTCTAATAGTTTATTGTGGGACCTTAAAAATTCTAATCTATCTATAAGCTCTTTTTGTATCATATCAATAACTTGTAATGTTTTTTCCTTATCTGTAACGAAATGCTTTGCCGGGAAAATAACTACTTTTTCAATTTCTTCGATTATTTCTCCTGTCAAATAATCAAATTTAGAAATTGTTTCAATTTCTGTTCCAAATAGTTCTATTCGTATACACAAGTCTTCGTATGCTGGAAAGATTTCAATAACATCCCCCAGCACTCGAACATTACCCCTTTCAAGAACTTGATCATTTCTTGAATAATGAATATGAACGAGATTAGATAATAACTGCTTTCTATCTAAATTATCACCACAGGAAACAGTTACAGAGCCTTTTATATATTCTTCTGGAGCACCCAGACCGTAGATACAAGAAACTGAAGAAACAACTATAACATCTTCCCTACTCATCAATGAACTCGTTGTTTTTAACCTGAGTTTGTCAATCTCTTCATTTATTGAAGCATCTTTTTCAATATAAGTATCCGTAACTGGTAAATATGCCTCAGGCTGATAATAGTCATAATAACTTATAAAGAATTCAACCGCATTATTTGGAAAAAGTTGTTTCATCTCACCATACAACTGGGCAGCAAGCGTTTTATTATGTGACATTATTAAAGTTGGTCTTTTAATTGTTTCAATAACATTTGCCATGGTAAAAGTTTTTCCAGAACCAGTGATGCCCAATAAAGTAGTATATGGTTCACCTTTATCAAGTGATAATGTTAAATCTTCGATTGCTGAAGGTTGATCGCCTGTAGGCTTATATAAGGACTCAATTTTAAAATCTGCCATAATGACTAATTTACCAATTTTTCACAAGAATCGTCAATGGCAGACTATGAGAATATTATAATTTATTCTGTAACGATTTAGATACAGATATAATTTCTTTACTTATTTTTTTTGATAAACCTATTTTTTTAAAAATAGAATCGGGTGTTTGGTTAGCTAAATCAGCAGTTCCATCATAATTAGTAAATATTTTTTTTATTGTTTTCTCCCCGACACCACTAATTCCTAACAACGGAGAGTCTATCGTTGTTTTCTTTCTTTTCTGTCTTTGAAAAGAAACCGCGAAACGATGTGCTTCATCACGAATTCTCTTTAATAAAACTAAACCTGTAGAATCTTTATGTATACTTTGAGCATTAGAATTTCCAGGAACAAAAACCTCTTCTAATCTTTTTGCTAATCCAATTATAGGTATATAATCGAGTCCTAACTCTCTCAAAGCAGACATCGCCATGCTCAATTGACCTTTACCCCCGTCAATCAAAATTAAATCAGGATAAATTGATTTTTCTTTTTTAAGTCGACTATATCTTCTAAAAACAACTTCTCTAATTGATGCAAAATCATCAATTTTATTAACTGTTTTAATTTTAAATTTTCTGTAGTTTTTTTTTCTTGGCTTACCATCAATAAAGGATACCATTGAGGCGACAGTATCTGTTCCTCCTAAATGAGAGATATCAAAACCTTCGATATTCTTTGGTGGTACTTCGAGCCTTAAATCACCTTGTAAGGATAATACGGAATTTGGTATATATTGTTTGTACTTGTTTTTTTTTAAAATCCAATCATTTAAGAGAAGTTCAGCATTTTTTATGGTTATTCTAAGTTCCTTGGCTTTCTCTCCTATTTTAGGATATTCAAATTGTACTTTTCCCTTTCTTTCGGAAGATAAAAGCTCTTGTAATTCTTGATCATTTGAAGGTCTAATTGGCAAGGAAATAACAGGTGGAATTAAATTACTTTCCATATAAAATTGTGAAATAACAGTTTTATATGTACTTTTTTCATCATAAAACAAATTTTGCAAAGATATTTTTTCTCTACTATAGATAAATCCATTTCTTATTCTAATGATTACTACAACTCCAATTTCATTTTTACTTGCAAGAGCAAAAATATCTCTATCTTCTAATGTTGAACGCACATGACTTTTCCGAGAACTAAATCCTTGAATAGATTTTAATTGATCTCTAAATAATGCTGCCTCCTCGTAAAGCATATTCTTAGAGGCTTCTTCCATTTTGGATAAAATATAAGTTTCTATCTCATTTGTCTGACCTTTCATAAAAGCGATAACATGTTTTATCATGTTATTATATTTTGATTGAGAAACTAAGCCTTCACAAGGTCCTTGACATCTTTTTATATGATAATCTAAACATATAGAAATTTTCTTTTCTTTAATAAAATTATCGTCAATAAAATAGCTGCAGCTTCTAATTGGAAAAACTTTATGCAAAACCTTTAATATCATTCTCAATCTGCGAGAATCTGTGTAAGGACCAAAATATTTTGATCCATCTTTTTTTATTTTTCTAGTTATCAATAATTGTGGGTATGGTTCTTTTGTAATTTGTAAATAAGGATACGATTTGTCATCTTTCATCAGAACATTATACTTAGGCCGATGTTTTTTAATTAAGTTTGCCTCAGTGAGAAGTGCCTCAATCTCATTCTCAACAATAATCCATTCAAAGTTTTCTGCATTTTTCATCATAGATACAGTCTTTGAAGATTGATTTTTTTTGCTTTGAAAATATGATCTTAATCTATTTTTAAGATTTTTTGCTTTCCCAATGTATATTATTACATTTTTTTTATTTTTAAAGGAATAAACACCGGGTAATTCAGGAAGGGCTTTTAATTGGTCTTGGTTCTTTTCCATTTGAATATTGAACAATTTTTCAAATTAAAAAAACTACGCTGGCCTCTCAGCTAACTCAACCAAAACACCGCCTGTACATTTTGGATGAATAAAAATGACTTTAAAACCTTCTACTCCAATTTTAGGAATATCATTTAATACTTCAATTCCAGAAGATTTAAGTTCAATTATCGCTTGATATACGTCATCAACTTCTAAACAGACATGATGTATCCCTGGACCTCGATTTCTTATAAATTTATCGATAGGAGAATTAGGTCCCATAGAAGTGAGAAGTTCTATTTTCCCTCTAGATGTATCATAAATTTTTGTATTTACGCTTTCTGACTTAACGCTTTCAGAGTGAGAATGAAGAATATTTAAAATATTGCCCCAAAAAGAAGATGATTCATTTAAATCTTTTACAGCAATTCCAATGTGTTCAATTCCTAATATTTTCATTATTAAAGCAATTCAAATTTCTTTTGTTTTAGGTTTAATCCTAATCCTGCTTTTAAGGATTGGAGTTTTAAGTGCCCATCCTCAATTTTTACACCATTATAAGGGTCATCTTTTATTAAAAGATTGCCATCTAGATCAATAAAATCACAGGCACTTGATAAGTGCGCTGCTGCGGTAATGCCTACTGAAGACTCAACCATGCAACCAAGCATAATTTTCAATTCTAATTTTTTTGCAAGATCTATCATTTTCAAAGCTTCATCAAAGCTACCACATTTCATCAGCTTTATATTGATACCATCGAAACAATCAACTAGGCCATTCAAATCATTTGATGAAATACTATTCTCATCTGCTATCAAAGGTAATGGGGAGATAGATTTTAATCTTTTTGTGTCTTTTAAATTTAAAGCTGAAAATGGTTGCTCAATAAACTCTACATTCATATCAGCGAGCCAAAATGCCATATTCTTAGCCATTTCATAGTCCCAACCTTCATTGGCATCAATTCTTATCAATTTATCTGTTTTTTTCCTTATTATTCTTATAATCTCTTTATCATTATCTGGAGTACCTAATTTTACTTTTAATATTGAGCATTGTTCGCTTTCTTCCAACCGCTCATCGAGCTCATTTAGATTTCCTATTGCAATCGTATAGCTAGTTTTTGGAAGAATCTCGTCTTTAAAACCAAACATGTTAAATAATGGGACTTTTTCTTTTTGTGCACCCCAGTCCCAAACTGCCATATTTACTGCAGCTTCTAAAGATGAAATACCTTTTAACTGAGGTTTTAAGAAATTCCATAAATGATCTCTAGAATTACAATTTTCAGGGATAGTTAAGCCCTTATTTAAAACTGATAAGATTAATTCGACAGATTCGTTGTAACGCTTTGAAGGTGCCGCTTCACCTCTCGCGATAATATCCCCATCCAATATATAAATATATATAATGTCGTAATAATCATTCGAACTTCGAGAAATACCGAAGCTATGAATAAGATTTATTCTATTTTTACAAAATTTAATTTCCATAATTATATTAGATTCGAAATTGATTCAATTAAATTTGAATTTCCAAATCTAATTAAATCTGTTGTTGGAAGTTTATATAAAGACTCAAATTCGTTTATTGTATTCTTAGCAATACTTTTATCCAATTCAAATGTTAATAGGTTGATGCCAATAAATGAAGACTTTTTGAATGGAGCCATAAGATCAATATGAAGTTGCATAAGTTTATTAATATCTGGTATTTCATGTCCCATCACATCCTTTGTGCGACTAGGGTCATGTGTTAAAATGAAATAATCAGGCATACACCCGTGAATTAATCCTAAAGTTACACCAGAGTATGCATAATTTGATAACGCTCCTTGACCCTCAACGATTATTAAGTCAGTATCGTCCTCTACTCTAGTATCTATAAGGTTCTCCATTTCACCAGACATAAAATCTGATATTACAGCATCTATTGCAATACCATCTGAAAGCAATATCCCTGTTTGCCCTGTTCCAATAAATTTAACTTTTTTATTCAATACACTTAATCTAGTTTTAATTTCCCAAGCAGTTGTCATTTTACCCGAATCACAATCTGTGCCTACAACCAAAAGAACTGGAACATCACGTTCACGCCAAGAACCTTTCGAAAAATTTGGCGGATTTGGAGGCATCCTTAAATCGATAATTTTTGAACCAGATTTCTTAGCAAGTTTTTTTAAATATGTATTCTTGGATAAAAATTCATGCATTCCACTTACAATGTTTACGCCATTTGTTATAGCTTCTTTTATCTCATTAAGCATTTGTTCACTGACTATTCCCCCCTGAGGAGCGTTTCCTATGACAAGGTGATCTGGTTTATATTTTTTCGTATCGTTAAATGAACCAACCACTGGGATGTCACCTCCAATTTGAATAACATCATTTGAGGTTAAGCCTTTTTTTTCAGGGTCAATAATTGCTACTACTTCATCTTCCATATAACGTATAAGCATATTCCCCGTTTTATTTTCAATATGATTGAAAGAATTAATTGCTAAAACAACGAAGCGAGACATGTTAGCAATTAGTTAGTATTTAGGTGGTCTTTTTTGAACGAAAGCAGTTAAACCTTCTGAAGTTTCATCGGTTTCAAATAAATCTGAAAACTTTTTAGCTTCGATTTCCAGCCCAGCTTTTAGATCTAAATTTGAACTACTATTTATTAATTTAATTGATTCATTAATAGCATTAGGACTATTTCTTATTATAGTTTCAGCAATTTTATTACAATTGGAAATTAAATCATCTTTTTTTACAACTTTATTAACAAGACCTATTTCATATGCCCTTTCAGCAGAAATATTCATACCAGTTAATATTATTTCATTTGCAATCCCCTTGCCTACTATCCTGGGCAACCTTTGCGTTCCGCCCCATCCGGGTAATAACCCTATCTTAACCTCTGGCTGAGAAAAAATGGCATCTTCACTAGCTATTCTAATATGGCATGATAATGCAAGCTCTGAACCCCCTCCAAATGCATACCCATTTACTGCAGCAATTACTGGTTTATTTGAATTTTCAATTAAACTTGTAATCAAATGTCCCTTTTTTGCAAATTTTAATGCTTCTTTCTTACCCATACCTTGCATTAGCTTAATATCGGCTCCAGCTATAAAGGCTTTATCTCCAGCACCAGATACTATAATTACCCTGACGTCAGAATCTGATATAAGCTCATTAATTTTTGATATAAATTCATCTAAAACCTGACTATTCATTGCATTTAATGAACCAGGTCTATCAATTTTTAAATAACCTATTGAATTTTTAACTGAAATTTTTATAAACATATAAGTTTATTTCCAATATGTTCTGCTTAATAATACAATAACAGTAAAAATCTCTAACCTACCTAGGAGCATGCAAAAAGATAATATCCATTTTCCTGCTTGAGGCAATAGAGCATAATTATCTGTAGGGCCAAAAGAACCTAAACCCGGACCTATATTACCCATTGCTGAAGCGGCTGCACCTATAGCCGATAATAGATCTACACCCATAAAGGTTAAAGCAATTGAAGAGATAGCGAATGATGATACAAAGAACAAAAAGAAACCAAGAGTATTTCTTACGACATCTTCATTTATGGACTGTTTACCAATACGAACAGGAATTAATGCTCGCGAGTGTAACATTCTCCTAGTTTCTGAAGCTGCATATTTGACAAGCACCATAACTCTTATTATTTTCATTCCGCCGCCTGTAGATCCACCCATAGCACCAACAAACATTAAAGAAAGAAGAACAGCTTGCGTAAAGAAAGGCCATAGCTCATAATCAGCAGAGCCGAATCCTGTTGTCGTTATAATCGATATCGTTTGAAACATAGAATGCCTAAGATTAGCCAAATTATAACTATTATGATTCCACGATATGGATAAAAATATTAAAAAGCTAATTGAAACGATTAGAAATAAATAAGCTATAAATTCTCTATCTTTACTGTAAGATTTGAACGATCCGTTTAGAGCTTTATAATGAAGCGAAAAGTTGACTCCTGCTAGAAGCATGAAAAACATAATTACGAACTCAATAAGGTAATTATCATAATATGCAATACTTGCATTTTTTATAGAAAAACCACCAGTAGGCATAATAGTAAAAGCATGACAGATTGAATCAAATATTGGCATTCCAACTAGAGCAAGAGCTATTATGTTTACAAAAGTAATGCCAAGGTAAACAATCCATAACATTTTTGCAGTCTCTCTTAATCTAGGCTTTATTTTGTCAGCTACAGGCCCTGGAACTTCTAATTTAAATAATTGTATTCCGCCTGAACCTAGAATGGGAAGGATGGCTATATAGAATACGACAATACCCATACCCCCAATCCATTGAATAAATGACCTCCAAAACAAAAGACCGTGACTAAGGCTCTCGATACCATTTGGTAAATTTGGTAAAGTAGCCGGATTCCCAATTATACTAGCTCCAGTCGTGGTCACACCAGACATAGACTCAAAAAAAGCATCAGTAAAATTTGGAATAGCACCTGTTAAATAAAATGGCAAAGCTCCAGCTAAAGCTGCCGTTATCCAAGAAAAAGTGACGACAGCAAATCCTACTTTATTACTTAAAGATTTATTATTTCTAGTAAAAAACCAAACAGGAGCACCAAAACAGGTACAAATTAAAAATGAATTAATAAAACCAAGTGTATCTGATTCACTAAAATAAATTGAAATTAAAATAGGTATTAACAATGTAACACCTAAAAGAAAAAGCAATGCTCCAAGAACATTTAATATAGGTTTAAAGTTCATGACGTAAACATTTTATTGATCTTTATTCTAGCTTCAGGTTTTGCAAACACTAAAGCGATATCTTCCTCCGTTAATTGACTATTTCCATGAGCTACACTGATTTTTCCATGATGATTAATCATACCTATAATGCTATCTTTTGGAATATTCAATCTATTAAGAGTTTTTGTAGTTATTTCACTCCCCTCTTCTGGTTGCAATTCAAATGCATCTAGACCAATCTCATGAAAAGCCGCGACCGATGTATCAGAAATATCACTATGAAGTTTTCTTAATATTGAATTCGCTGTTGATAAATTTTTGCTTATAACAGCACCAAAACCTATTTCTTTTATAGTTGGCATATAATCAGTATTAACAACATGAATTATACTTTGCTTCGCTCCCAGGTGGTTTGCTAACATTCCAGAAATTAAATTAGTCTTTTCATTTTCTGTAACTGCAATGAAAGTATCAACTTCTTGTATGTTCTCCGCTTTTAAAAATTCAACATCTGTTCCATCACCATAGACAACCATAGCATCTTCTAATTTTGTTGATATGTTTCCAGCTTTTGGCCTATCATAATCTATAAGTCTAACATTATAATCTTTTGATATTTGAGCAGCTAATGTTCTTCCAATTTTTGAACCACCAACAATCATAATATTATCTGATACAGAACTAGTTATATTTAATAAATCAAGCAATCTATCAATATTTTTAGATTTCAAAACAAAATGAGCAATGTCACCTTCACGAAACTTAAAATCTGAAGAAGGCATAATTGATTCGTTGTCCCTTAATACAGCAACCACTGTAAATCTAAACCTATCAGTTGTTTTACAAATTTCTGATAAGGTTTTATTATCAAGCAATAGCTTCTTCCATCTATCGATTCTAATACCAACCATAGTCAATCGTCCACCTTCAAAACTTCTAGCTTGAACAGCATAAGGATACTTCATTAATTGAATTATTTCTCGGCAAACCTCGTATTCAGGGTGAATAACCATATCAACACCAAATTTTTCGGGTTTAATTATACTATCTCTTGATGAATATTGCTGATCTCTAAGCCTTGCAATGATTTTATTGGCACCTAGCTCGTGAGATTGTTGAGAAGCAATTAAATTTATCTCATCTACTTTTGTGAGACACAAGACATAATCGGCATCACATACTTTAGCATCTAATAAAACTTTAGGACTGGCACCATTGCCTTCAACTACAATAACATCCAGATTTTCTGTCGCTCTTTGACACTTTTCTGAATCAATGTCAACTATTGTAATGTCATAGTTCTCTTCGCTTAAAGCTTTAGCAACATGAAAACCAACTTCACCTGCACCAATAATTATTACTTTCATTAATTATATATCATCTATACTTATATTTAAAAAATACATTATTTTTCTCAAAATAAAAGCCTTTATTGTTTATTAAGACTCTCTCATGATTTCAGCGCCTAGTCCTAAAAACTTTTTCTCAATTTTTTCATAACCACGATCTATATGATAAATACGACTAATCTCAGTTTTACCTTTTGCTGCTAGTGCTGCAATAAAAAGAGCCGCACTGGCTCTTATGTCAGTTGACATTACAGGAGCACCAACTAATTGATTCACTCCTCTAATAAATGCAGTGTTTTTTTCTACTTTGATATTTGCTCCTAATCTAGCTAATTCAGGGATATGACTGAATCTATCATGGTACACAGTATCTGTTACTATAGCTGAACTCTCTGAAAGAGACATTAAGGCAACCCACTGAGCCTGTAAATCTGTTGGAAAACCAGGGTAAACGGCTGTGGTCATATCTATAGAATTAATTTTTTGTGGCGGTGATATCAATATTGAACTGGCTTCAATTTTAACTTTGCAACCAACTTCAATTAACTTATCAGTGACTTTCTTAAGATGTAATGGAATGATATTTTTGATTTTTATTTCACCATTTAACGCTCCCGCCATAAGAAAAGTACCTGCTTCAATTCTATCAGGTATTACTGTTATATCAGCTTGATTTAGTTCCTTGACTCCAGAGATAATAAGTTTATCAGTTCCAACACCTTCAATATCTGCTCCCATACTATTTAAAAACTCACATAATTGAGTTATCTCTGGCTCCTTTGCACAATTATATAATCTTGTCAAACCTTTTGCTCTTACTGATGCCATAACTAAGTTACCAGTCGCACCGACAGATGGGAATTCAAAATGAATATCAGCTCCTTTTAGCTCTTTTGCTTCAGCCAGTATATTACCACCTTCCAAATCAAGCTTTGCACCAAGCTTCTCTAGACCCTTTAAATGATAATCTACGGGCCTAGGACCCCATGCACATCCGCCTGGTAGAGAGACTTGCACCTTACCAAATCTAGAGATTAAAGGACCTAGTACATAAAATGACGCTCTCATTGTTTTTACAAGTTCATATGGGGCTTCGGGATTATTAACTCCGGTTGAATCAATGGTTACGGAGCCGTTATTAAAAGAAGTTTTTGCTCCAGTAATTTCAAGTAATTGCATCATAGTACGAGTGTCTCTAAGGTCAGGAACATTATGTATTGTAAACTTACCTGGACACAGTAGCGTAGCAGACATTATAGGCAGAACTGCATTCTTTGCTCCACTTATTTTGACTTCCCCGCTGAGCGTTTTACCACCATTAATTATAATTTTAGCCATTTTTAAGCTTCAACCTCTCTACCAACAAATAAATTCTTTATGATTCTGTCACTAATTTCCCCAGTGAGGTATTCAGCTTTGACAGAAGTTGAATTCGAATTTATTACGGACTTAGTTATATGCAAATGATTATCGGCATTCAATGCAATTTGCGGGAGATGAGTAATACATATAACTTGTTTATGGGTAGATAATTTTTTTAAATGATTTGATACTTTTTTTGCTGTTTCTCCAGAAATACCAGTATCAATTTCATCAAAAATTAATGTTGTTACTGGATTCTTATCTTGAAAAACCGTTTTTATGGCTAACATTATTCTAGACATTTCACCACCTGATGCAATTGAAGCCATTGGCTTTATTGGCTCTCCAGGATTTGCGGATAAGAAGAACTCTACTTGATCAATGCCATTTGAAAATATTTTTACTGGCTTATCTTCATTTTTCATGAAACTAGAGTTATCAGAGACATTAGATATTTTAATTTCAAATTTGGCATGCTTCATATTAAGCAAAGCTAGCGATGCTTCAATTTTATTTGATAAAATACCAATTTTTAAATTTCTTTTTGCGGAAATTTTATTCGCAACTTTAATATATTTATTTTCATAATCTTTAATTTTATTTTTTAAATCAGAATCTGATTGAGCATAAGTAGAAAGTTCATTTATTTGTTTTTTAATTTGTTTTTCATTTTCAAAAATAGATTCAATCGAGCCTCCATATTTCCTTTTTAAAGTTTCTACTACGCTTATTCTATCCTCAATAATTGGCAATCTAGATTTATCAAATTCATCATTAGTTAATCTTCCTTCAATATCTATTTCAACTTCTTGAAGCTGTAAAACTATAGTATTTATTAGATCAGAAATATTTTTAATAGAGTTATCATATCTAACTAACTTATTTATCTCACTAAGCATATTTGTCAGTTTCAAAACAACTCCGTTATCATACTCATTCAAAGAATTTTTAACATCATTTAGAGTGTTTATTAATAGTTCTTGATTACTGAGCTTTTTATAATCTGAATATAAGGTAGTATCTTCGTTTTCCTGAATATCTGCCATTTTAATTTCATTTAATTGAAACATAAGTAGCTCTTTTTTTTCTTTATAAATTTTCGCGTTTAACTGCAAATCTTTTAGTCGTTTTTTAGCATTTTCAATTTCAAAATAGATTTTTTTTATTTCCGTTACATCCTTTTGATTACCACAAAAATAATCTAAATAATGAATATGATTTTCACTATTCAATATTAATTGTTGGTCATTCTGACCATGAAATTCAATTTTATAATTGAATTCTTTTTTAAAATCAGATAAAGCCATAGGTGTATCGCCCATATATGATCTAGATCTTCCATTTTTACTAATAATTTTCCTATAAAAATTATTAGTAAACTCTAACTCAACTACAGCTTGATTTGCCCCAGACTTCAATATTGACTTTCGAGGTTTTCCATTAACTAATGTATTAATAGCTTGAAGAATAATTGATTTTCCAGAACCAGTTTCTCCAGTTATAACAGTTAGTCCAGGATGAAATCCAATATTTATTTCATCAATAATTGCAAAGTCTTTAATTATTACATTATTTATCATAAATAAGTGAATTCAAAATTATTTTTATAAATACTAATCCTAAAATTAACCCAGTTATATCAGCTACTATATCAAGAATGCTAGAATCTCTTCCTTTTACTGTTGACTGGTATAATTCATCAATAAAACTATAAAATATGCCAGTTATTAAACTAATAATAGCTGGTTTTTTTGAAGCAGATAAGAAAACAAAAAACAAAAAGATCCCAAAAATATAGTATTCTAAAATGTGAAGAAGTTTATCTAAGGTAAAAATATAGGATTTTGGGATACTATTTCCTTCAAATGATGAACCAAAAATCATTAACACTATAAACGAGACAGTTAATAAACCAGTTATTCTTGAATCAGATAGTAATTGTTTCATATTACAGACAAAAATATTATTATAATGATTTTCCATAAATTTAAATTATTTAATAGTGAAAAAAGTTTTGAATGAAAAAATAATTTATTTTTTTATAAAATGTTAAACCATACCTCATTTTTCTAAATTAAAAATAGCAAAAGCAATAGCCTGAGATTCAGTATGAGAGATAGAAACTTTAATATCATTTTCCGTTAAATCTTTAATCTTAACTATTGGAGTGCCCTTATCATCATTTAAAATAAATATATTTAAGAAACCAATTTGCTTAATGTTTTTACTAGAGAGTAAAGATTTGATCACTGCTTCTTTTGCTGCAAATTTTCCCGCAAAATGAATGTATGGATTAGCCTTTGAAAAGCAATAGGATTGTTCCTCTTCTGAAAAAATTTTATTAAGAAATTTTCCTTTATAATTTTCTATAGAATTTTTGATTCGAGCGACATCAACAATATCAATTCCAGGAAAATAATTAGACAATATTATTTGTTCTTTTAATAATAGAAGTAAGTTCAGATATATCTTTTATATCCCAATCAGCACCAGAGTTTTTAGTGCCAAAGGTATCTCCATAAACAGCAAAAGCCGTGCGCATACCAATTTTTTTAGCACCAACAACGTCTCTCTCAGGCCAATCGCCAATCATTAAACTAGATTTTGGTTCAAGATTTAATTTTTTTAAAGCCATTTCGAATGGTACAGATGAAGGTTTCCTCTCTCCTGAATCATCGAATGTAATAACAGCATCAAAAAAGTGATGCAAGTTTAAATAATATATTCTCATCCAAGCTTCACGACTTGGAGCATCTGAAACGACTGCAAGCTTCACCCCTAATTTTGTGAGATCAATTAAAGTTCTGTTAACATTAGGGTAAGCCAATAAGTTGGCTTCTCTCGCTCGCCTGTAAGCGACAATACCAGCAGCAAGATACTTATTATCAACATATCCTATTGATTCCTCTAAAAAAACATCAAAAACTTTTTGATTTTCCCAACCTATCTTCTCATAAAGTGCAATAATGTCATCGAAAGACTTCGACTCATTTATAACCATACCTGCTTCAATCATACCACGAATAGCTGACTTAACAGCTACTTGCTTCATTTTCATAAAATCTAGCAATGTATTATCTAAATCAAAGATAACTCCTTTAATTGGGATATTATTTGAGAGAATCATTTTTGATATTTAGTCGGATTATTTATCTCATCAATTTTTCGCTGAGCAAGTTTTCTCCAATCTCTGTCTTTATTTGCTTCTTCAAAATATTTTAACGCTCTTGTCTTTTTACCACTTTTAAATTCCGCCACTCCCTTTTCATACCAACCACCACCGAATTTTGACTTAAGGTCTATACATTTTTGTGCTGAAATGGATGCTTCTTTAAACCTTTCTGTGGAATTAAGTGATGAAGCATATCTAAACCAAGTGTCATAATTTTTTTCATCATATTCAGTAGACTTTTTAAACTGCTCAGAGGCTTCAACAAATAATTCCTGTTCAGTATAAACGACACCCAACCTTAAATAGGCATCTGAATAAGTGGGGTCAGTTTGAATAGCAGTTAATAATATATTCTTTGCTTCTTCATATTCTTTTCTAATCAATCTTATGTTGCCAAGATTACTATAAGCTTTCGTATAACCAGGGTTTAGCTCAATTGCTTTTTCATATTTTATAATAGCAGAATCTAAATTATTATCTACTTCGTAAGCAGTACCTAACGTAAACCAAGCCTTGTGAAAATCAGGCTTTATCTTAATCGCCTTATTAAAGTATGAAATTGCTTCTTCAGAGTTCCCAATTTTTTTCTCTAAAACACCAAGTTGATAAAAAGCTAAATAAAAGCCTAAATCATACTTAATTGCTTTTTTATAGTAATCAGTCGCTTTATCTAAATCACCTCTTTTGTAAGCCTTATTTCCATTGTTTAATAACTGTTTAGTAACATTATTTAGGCCTTTCCTTGCTTTCATGTGTTCAGGATAAATTTTTAAGGCCTCGCTAAAGTGGTAAGCGGCTCCTTCAATATCTTTCTGTCTAAATTTTGTGAGCCCCATATAAAACTGAGTTTCTGGGAAATAAGGATATTTATCAGCTATTGATTGATATTCCTGCATTGCTATATCAAACTGACCTTGCTGAACATTTCGTTTACCATTTTGTATCTTAGTTCTTATATCATTCAAACCATTCCACCAAGATCTAAATTCTTCGTCCATTTGAACAGCTTTTGTTGCAGAAGCATTTGCTTTATTTAAATCACCTTTTCGAAGAAACAATTCTGAAAACCCTATATGAGCTGGTGCAAAAGAGGGATCTACTTTAAGAGATTCTTTTAATAATGAATCAGCCTTATTTAATTCGCCAGAAGCCATTTTTTGATTTGCTTGGATAAGCAACTGTTCTGGGTCCTGAGCCAAGGCCAAGAATGGTAATACTGATACTAAATATATAAAAACCCTACACATCTTAATTCTTCCTTTTAAAGTTTATAATTATTTGCGAATACGTTTATTGACATTAATCAAAGCTTTTTGAGCTTTAATGTAATCTGGATATAGATCTATTGATTGTTTAAAAAAATTAGCTGCTTCTTCAAATGATTTTTGTTTGTAATTAGCCAAACCTAATAAATACAAAGGTTCAGGGTATTTAGGATATTCTTTTGATAAGCTAGAAAATATTTCAATTGCGCTATTATAGTTTTTTTTATGGACATCCAAGGTGCCTGTCTTGATTTTTGTTCTGATACTATTTATTTCTTCCCACCAGTATCTAAAGTCTTCATCAATCCTTACCGCTAAGTTTGCATGCTCAGTTGCCTTGTTTATATTTGCACGAAATAACCAAATTTTTGAAAAGGAGACATATCCAGGAGCATATGAAGGATCTGTAGATAGAAGTTTATTTAATTTGGCCTCAGCATCATTTATTTCACTTTTTTCAATATGCTGATTAATTTCTATTATTTCTGATTCTATGTTTTGAGAATATAAATTCGTAAAAAATAGAAGGACTAAAAGAAATTGAATAATTGGTTTAAACATTAATTATTGAACATATAATTATAATAAATTTTATAAATATCTACTTTTTCTTGATTTTGGAAACTTGAGTAGATAGTGATTCTAATTTTGAACTAACACCGTTTACACTATTTTCAATTCCATTAATATTACCATTAATAACAGCTATCGCTTTATTTATAGATTCAATAGATGCCTTCAATTCTGTGATATAGATTTCTAAATCGCTATCAATATCATCAACTTTTGTATCAATTTTTTTAATTTTCCTGTTAGCATTATAAAGACTGTCATTAAAAGTATCATTGATGTCCGTTACAGATTTTTTATTTTGTTTCCATAATAGCTCCATAGTACTTACCAATTCATTTTGTGAAACCTTCAAAGAATCATGAAGAGCATCAATCTTTTTGTCGACAGCATTTCCTAGTTCAATGATAGCATTATGGTTTGCATTTATAGATTCTTGATTAAGGCCAATTGACCCTCTGTTCTCTTTAATTGATCTATTCATAAACTCGAATGATTTTTCTACTCTTTGAACTTCACGATATAAATTAGCCACAGAACCAGACATAATATCTATTTGGCTTTTATTATTTATAATTTCATTCGAGACACCATCAATATCATCCATCATATTAGCTGTCGAACCGGAAAGCACATAAGTTTGATTTATATTTTTCGCTAAATTATTCTCAGCGATTGCCAAGCCATTATTAATATTAGAAATAGTATCACCAACTAAGCCAATATTTTGCCTGTTTAATGATATATCAACCTCATGCTCAACAATATCATGTGTGATTTCAAGCAATTGTTTTGTTTTCTCTTGTTCTTTGGTATAAAGCCGCAATAAATCTGCTTCAAATTCTTGTTGTAAAATTTCAACGCCTCTATATATTTGGTATAAATTTTCAATATTACTCTGCAATGAATCTTTCCATGAAACTGTTTTACCTGATAAACTTTCAACATACCTTCTAACAAACTCTATCTGATCAGACATATAGGTTAAATCACCTTTTTTTGCTAAGTCTTCTCTTCCAATAATATCCTCAGGTTTTATTTGAATAAATCCCATATCGGTTTTAAGAAAAATCTTATTAGGCTTTTCGTGAGTAATAGTCCCTTGTATAATAGATCCATCTCTTAAGAACAAGATAGTTGTATTCTGGGAAAACCCCAGAGCAGTTAAACCGATTATAAGCGATACAATGATTTTATTCATTTTTATTATTGAAACCATAAAGATTAGATTTTAAATCTACTCTTAAGTAATGAAAATGGCAAAGAGGAACAAACAGAAAAATTTAATCTAATTTTTAAAAAAATGTGCCGAAAGCCGGACTCGAACCGGCACGAGGTTACCCTCACAGCCCCCTCAAGACTGCGTGTCTACCAGTTCCACCACTTCGGCATAATATTAATAATTATTTTTACTAAGTATTTTACTCTAAATCTAGTACAGGCTGTTTTTCTTCAAGCTGAGTTGAATTTTGCTCAATAGGTATGGGGTTTTCTTCAGCAGCTTTTTTTATTAGGGAGGAGCTACTATCCTCATTCGGCCCGCTCAATGTACTTATTAAAATCGCTAAGCCAATAAATATTGCGGCTAACCATCCGGTGATTTTACTTAAAACATTCCCAGCACCTTGCCCGCCAAGAATTGAGCTAGCAGCCTGGCCTCCAAAAGTCCCGGAAAGACCACCACCCTGGCTAGCTTGCATCAAAACTAACGATACTAACAAAATACTAACAATAGTGTGTACTATAATTAAAAATCCAATCATTTGAAAAAATACTCCTAAATTTTATCAACAATATTAATGATTTCTACAAATTTATCAACATCTAAACTCGCACCACCAATTAGAAAGCCATTAACACCATGAGCATTAATTAACTCATCGGCATTATCCGAATTTACTGAACCGCCATAAATAATTGGAACATTATTACTTTCTGACTCTGAAAAAAGATCTTTTAAAGTAGTTCGTATAAACGAGTGGATTTCGCTAACTTTTTCAACAGAAGCTGTCAAACCTGTTCCAATAGCCCAAACTGGCTCGTAGGCAACTACTATATTATTTAATGAATTTACATTATTCAGTCCTAATTGCAATTGACGATGAACTGTCTCTTTCGCCAACCCATCATTTAATTCATCTATCGTTTCTCCAACGCACAGAATAGGCTTCATCCCGTCAATAAGGACCTTAGTTACTTTTTGACCAATGTCATTATTTTTTTCATGAAAAATCGATCTTCTTTCTGAATGCCCTAAAATAACATATTCAACATTACAATTAAGCAACATAGATGTTGATATTTCTCCAGTAAAAGCACCAGAACCTTCAAAGTGACAGTTTTGTGCTCCTAAATGGAATTTAGTAGAAGTGACCAAGCTACTTAAGCCAGTGAATGACGGACATACTATTATATCCACGCTACTTTTAGAATCTAATTTTTCTACCATCTTTTCAGAAAAGATTTTCCCTTCTGACGGCGTTTTATTCATTTTCCAATTACCCGCTACTATAGGATTAATCATACTTATTATATCTCCAATTTATTTATCGCTTTTAATTGATTTCCTGACATTAGTTCTAAAGAGGAGCCACCCCCTGTAGAAACATGCGTGATTTTTTCTTCAAGTTTAAAATGCCTCAATGCAGATGCTGTATCTCCACCACCAGCAATGACAATTGAATCAGTCATTACTAATTGAACTAATTTTTCTGCAATCGATTTAGTACCACTTTCAAAAAACTTATTTTCAAAAACACCCATTGGGCCATTCCATAATACTGTTTTGGCTGAGGTTAATATGTCAGAATATTTTTCTATAGTTTTAGGTCCTATATCTAGCCCCATCATACCATCAGGTATATCACGAACACTAATAACACTTCCATCGGAGGATGCGTTTATATTGTTAGAGCAAACAACATCATTTGGTAGAACTATTTTTTTTCCGCTTTTCCTTGCGGTGTCCAAAATGTTCTTAGCTTGACTTATCATTTTTGATTCAACTAAGGAACTGCCAACATTGTAGCCCATAGCTTTCAAAAATGTGAATGCCATTCCACCTCCAACAATAATCGAATCAGCTTGATGTACATATCTGTCTATTAGTTCTAATTTGGTTGATACCTTTGCACCTCCAAGAATTAAGACAAGAGGTTTTTTAGGTTTATTAATAACGTCTTTTAAATACCTCATTTCTCTTTCAAACAAATATCCTATACCAAAGTTTTTGAAATTATCAACAACACCGTGATTAGACGCATGCGCCCTGTGCGCGGTACCAAAAGCATCGTTAATGTAGAGCCTCCCATGCTTTGAAAGCTTGTTAGCAAATACCAAATCATTCTGGATTTCTTCATTGTAGAATCTCAAATTTTCAAGTAAATGAACTTCGCCGGGTTTTAAAGACAATGAAGTGTCTATTGCATCTTGAGAAATACAGTCTTTAGAAAATTTTATTGGCAGTTCAAGTAATGATGCCAGGTGCTCACCAATCGGGATTAAGCTTAAGTCGTCGCTGTGAGTTCCTTCTGGTCTTCCTAAATGCGACATTATTACAACCGAAGCGCCTTCTTTCAAACAATAATTAATTGTAGGTAGACATGCTCTAATTCTAAAGTCATCTTGGATGATACCATTTATAGTTGGAACATTTAAATCCAACCTGACTAGAATAGTTTGTCCTTTTATATCAAAAGACTTTAGAGGTCTTAGCATCCTTAAGTAGTATTAATTTAGAGTTTAACTTGGCTAGAAAGTATTATAATATTGTATATGTTAATTAACTTAAGCTTTATTTTAGTTAATTATATCACTACAAAACAATGCATAAGGTTTAAAATGAAATTAAACATACAAAAACTAAAATCATTCGGCTTTTGAAAAATAAATCTTTCAATATTAATCATAGCGATAATTTCAATGAGCTGATGATACATAGAGTTCATGAGATCCTATTAGTCGCTAGCCCGTATGATGCTTTTATACTTGAAGAGGATGGAGGATTGACTGAACAAATTATGACAGAATACATCGGGATGAATTTTAATTATGCTCCTAGAGTAACTAGGTCCTCTACGGCGGCTTCAGCAATGAACGATTTATCAAAAAATAATTTTGATTTAGTAATTGTTATGCTAAGAATTGAAGATACTGATCCAATTTCACTTGGCAAGTCCATAAAAAAGAAATATCCAAATATGCCAGTAATCTTACTAGCTTTTGATGAAACAGAAATAAAACAATTTACTCCACGAATTTCACCGAGCTCAATTAATAGAATCTTTATATGGTCAGGTGACGCTTCCGTTTTTCCAGCAATCATTAAATATGTTGAAGATAGAAAAAATGCTGAAAAAGATATTATCCAAGGTAATGTGCGCGCAATAATTCTTATTGAAGACTCTCCTCGGATGTATTCAATACTGCTTCCGCTTATTTATCGAGAGATAGTATCTCTTACAAAAACCCTTATGAAGAAAACTTTTAGCTCTACTTATAAATCAATGCACCTGCGAGGTAGAATCAAAGTGTTACTAACACCAAATTTTGAAACTGCTGAAAAGTTTTCTACTAAATATGGAGATAATATTGTTGGAATAATATCTGATGTTAAATTTTTAAATAATGGCAAAAAAGATTCAAAAGCTGGAACTAAATTTGCAAAATCTATCAGAGAAAAGCATCCGTCCATGCCGATAATGTTACAATCAACAGATAGTTCTAATAGAAAATTAGCGGAAGAATTAGGAACTGATTTTTTACATAAAGAATCTAACACACTCTTGAATGATTTAAGAAATTTCATGCTAATCAATTTTGGATTTGGTGATTTTATTTTTAAGGATAATCAGGGCAATGAATTACTAAAAGCAACGAATATTGAAGACCTAATTGAAGGCATAAAAACAGTGCCAATAGAATCCATTATTTTGCATGGTAAAAGCAATCACTTTTCAAATTGGGTTGCTGCTAGATCTAATTTTGATTTAGCAACAAAACTTAGAAGAATAAATGTTCAAAAATTTTCTAAAAAAGAAGATATAAGAGCTATGATTATTAAAGAAATCAATAATTTGAAGGAACAGCATAAGTTTGGTGAAGTATCTGATTTTTCTCCTAAAAATGGTAAAAGTTCTAGGTTTTATAAAATGTGCGGAGGTTCCTTAGGTGGTAAGGCAAGAGGATTAGCATTTGCAAAAGATATGATAATTCAGTCAGGGATAAATAATAAATACAAAAACATAAATGTAAAAATTCCAAAGACGGCAATAATCGGTACAGAAGAATTTGATCGTTTTATGAAAGATAATAAACTTTGGGATAATGCCTTAAAAGCTAATAATGATCAAGATATTGAGACATTGTTTATGAAGAGTCGGTTGTCGATGGAGCTCACACTTAAGGTAGAAGCATTTTTAAAATATTGTGATTATCCTTTAGCCGTCAGGTCCTCTAGCTTACTAGAAGACTCACAATATCAACCTCTGTCGGGGGCGTATTCAACATTTATGTTACCAAATAACCAAACGTTATTTAAAGATCGTATAAATCAATTAATTAATGCTATAAAATTAGTTTTCGCATCAATATTTTATAATGAATCAAAATCATATTTTGCAAATAGTGCCCATCGAACAGAAGAAGAAAAAATGGCAGTGATTTTAATGGAAATTGCTGGGCAAGAATACGATGCCGGAAGATTTTACCCAACATTTAGTGGCGTATTAAAAAGTATAAACTTTTATCCCGTTTCATATATGAAGAGAGATGAAGGAGTATGCTATTTAGCGCTTGGTTTTGGCAAAACTATTGTAGACGGTGGAAAATGCCTTGGCATCTCTCCTAGATACCCTGCCATCAAACCTCAGTTTTCAACAATAAAATCAACCTTAGCAAATTCCCAATCAAGTTTTTATTCACTCGAAATGGAAGGTGCTAATTTCAAATTAAAAAATGACTTAAAACTTCTTAACCTTTCAAAAGCTGAAATAGACAAGTCATTAGAATGGCTAGGAGGAGTCATTACTTCAGATGATAACATTCTAAGAAATTCTCTATCTTATGAAGGAACAAGGGTAGTTAATTTTTCTCCAATTCTTGATTGGAAGATTATACCCTTATGTGAAATACTAAATGAATTACTTGTACTTGGAAAACAAGCTCTCGGATGCCCTGTTGAAATAGAGTTTGCTGTAAATATGAAGAAAAATGAACCATCTGAATTTTACTTATTACAAATAAAACCCATGCTAATATCAACAAATAAGACTATCTCAGAAAAAACCTTTAGAAAAAGAGATATTTTCGCATCTAGTCAAATAACATTAGGAAATGGTTCGACTAACCAAATAAAGGATTTATTATACTTATCTCCAGATAGGTACGATCCTTCAAAATCGTTTGATATTGCTAAAGAAATAGAATTTTTTAATAATAAAATGGGTAGAAACAGACCCTATATTCTTGTTGGCCCTGGTAGGTGGGGTTCTTCAGACCCATGGTTGGGTGTACCAATAAATTGGCAACAAATATCAAATACAAAAATGATTATAGAGCTAGGACATCAAGATTTTCCAGTTGACCCATCATTCGGTAGTCATTTTTTCCAAAATATTATTAGCCTTCATATTGGTTATTTAACTATTGACCACAAAAGCAAAAATGATTTTTTAAATTCAAAATGGCTAGAAAAAAATCATCCTAAAGAAGAGAAAAATCATATCAGCTGGTATCAATTTAAAGAGCCATTCAGCTCTATTATAGATGGACTATCTGGAACAGGAAAGGTAATTATTCCTAAACCCGAGACAGTAGAGAAAATGGACGAAGAAGATTCCTCTGGAATCTAGAAATTTAGACTACCCCCTGATCAATCATTGCATCAGCAACTTTTATAAATCCCGCAATGTTGGCACCTTTAACATAATCCACATGGCTATTATTTTCTCCATTCTCAACACATGAAGTATGAATATTCTTCATAATACCAAGTAGTTTTTGATCTACTTCATCCCTACCCCATTTTATACGCATACTATTTTGACTCATTTCTAATCCAGATACAGCTACGCCACCAGCATTTGCAGCTTTTCCAGGGCCAAACAGTATATTTGATTCCTGGAATATATTTACAGCATCAGGATTAGATGGCATATTTGCACCTTCGCTTAATGCGATTAGACCGTTACTTATTAATTCTTTGGCCTCTTTGCCATCTATTTCATTTTGAGTTGCACAGGGTAAGGCAACCTCACATTTGATACTCCAGGGACGATTTCCTTCATAATATTTACAACCAAACTCATCAGCATATTCTTTGATTCTACCTCTTTTATTATTTTTTAAATCTATAACCCAATTTAATTTTTCTTCATTCAACCCATCCTCGTCAAAAATAAAACCTGAAGAGTCTGATAATGTGACTACTTTTCCACCAAGTTCCATTACTTTTTCAGTCGCATATTGCGCAACATTTCCTGAGCCAGATACGACTACGGTTTTGCCTTCAATTGTTTTATTACAGTTTTTTAGCATTTCTTCAACAAAATAAACACATCCATAACCAGTAGCTTCCGGTCTAATTAGACTACCTCCCCAATTGAGACCTTTGCCTGTTAATACGCCAGAGAACTCGTTTCTAATTCTTTTATACTGCCCGAACATATAACCTATCTCTCTTCCGCCCACACCTATGTCGCCTGCAGGAACGTCTGTATTTGGACCAATATGTTTTGAAAGTTCAGTCATAAAACTTTGACAAAAGCTCATGACTTCATTATCTGATTTCCCCTTAGGGTCAAAATCAGAACCTCCTTTGCCTCCACCCATGGGTAGGGTTGTAAGACTATTTTTAAAAACTTGCTCAAATCCTAAAAATTTTAATATACTGAGATTTACAGATGGGTGAAAACGGAGTCCACCTTTATATGGCCCTATCGCTGAATTAAATTCAACTCTATATCCACGATTAACATTCACTGACCCTCTATCATCTCTCCAGGGAACTCTAAAGGTTATAACTCTTTCAGGTTCTATTAACCTATCTAAAACGCCTGAATGTAAATAATTTTTATTTGAATCTAAAAAACCCCATAGTGATTCTATAACCTCATGAACGGCCTGATGAAATTCTAACTCATTTGGATCTTTATGTTTTACTTTATCCATAAAATTTTCAATTGATGAATACATATTATTACTCCTGTTTTCCTAAAATATTATAAAATATACTATGTATTTATGGCTTCAAATAATCAATTTTTTTGTTTTTCTATCATTAGTTTTTTTAATTATAGATAATTAATTTAATAGACAATACTTAGTGATTTAATGGCGGAGTAGCTCAGTTGGTTAGAGCATCGGAATCATAATCCGGGTGTCGGGGGTTCGAATCCCTCCTCCGCTACATTAACGATTTTACTAAAAACTATGATAAAACTATTCACCCTTTTTTTCAGTCTAGTAAAAGCAAATGTTATAACAATTCTTTTAGTATCCTCTATTTACGCACAAAGCAAATTGACAATTTTTGGTGGGGTTAATTCTTCAAAAATTCAATACAATGATAATACCATTAATAATCGTATTAATATAAGCTCCCGAAATGGATTTAACATTGGCTTTGAATATCCAATCAGTCGATTTATTGCTGGCGTTAGTTACCTTCAAAGAGGTTCTAAATTAGAGGACAATACACTACTTAATATTGGTGGTGTAGATTACAAAATTAATATTGACGGCTATGAGGTTTTTAATTACTTATCTACTCATATTTACTACCCAATATCACACAGTAGTAAAATTAACTCTTTTATGGGTTTACAATTTGGTAGCTCCCTTGGAGGAATTTCACTTACAAAGTTAAAGTTTACAGATTATAACAGCAGCCAGTCAGATGAACTTAAGCTTAAGCCTAAAGATTTTGATGTAGATGTCGGCCTCCACATTGGCGCAGAGTATATGCTAAATAATAATTTTGGATTCAGAGCCTCTTGCTTTTTAGGGATGGCAGATGTGAAAAAAACATTGATAGATTCTCTTAATTATAAAAATAACACTTTCAATATATCAGCTTTATATAAAGTAAAAAGGACAAAAAAAAGGACTGGTGATAATAAAAAGATTCGACAGATTGATACAAATTCCAAACTACTTTTGCCCGAGAATGCCATTAAACTTCAACTAGAAAAAAGATTCGGTTCAACAATTAGTCAGCAATCTAGACTTACCCTAGGGTATGGTATCAAAGACTTTTTAACTATTGAAATTTCAAAAACCAATTTTTTAAACACATCTGATTTTTCTTTTAGAACAAATTATTTAAACAGATTAATTAAAAATTTAAATTATCCGATAAATATTATTTATGAATCCATAATAAGCACGCATCCTGGCAAACCTGTAATTTTTGATGACTATGATAAACTCAGTTTTTTAAATCAAATTATTTTTGAATATAAACTCAAACAAAACATAATATTTTCATTAGCTCCTACTTTCATTCATATAAATCTAGTTGATACAAAATTAAAGCCTAAAGGCTACCCCTGGGATGTTTGGTTTGCCCAATCAGGGTTGCATTGGTTTTATAAAAATAATGTTCAGTTTTATGCTAAATTATCGAACCAAATCACACAAAATGAAATTTCATCTGGAGTTAAAACTGGCTTTAAAACGGGAATTCAGTATTCTATCAATTCAATAGAAATTGATTTATCTGTTTCAAATTTATATCATCTAAATAGAACAGCACTTGCAGAGGATATTGGTATTTTAGATAATGATCAAAAATTACGATTTGGTTTCCAAGTGAATAAAATATTTAAATAAATAGTATGATGTTAAAAATTCAAATAATCAAACTAAGTTTATTAATACTCGCTACAACGTTCTTGCATTCTTGTAAATGGCGTGTTGAAGATAAACCAGGTTACTGAGTAATAACTTTCCCCCAGGATGGGGCGACATGCAACGAAATTGTAACATTAGGTATTGATGCTAGCGACCCAGATGGTATATGTGGCGTTGAAATCAATATTAATGATCTCAAAATAGATATACCATTAAGCGAGATATTAGGAAATATCAACAATGAGCCAGTTAAAATAAGCTTGAATACAAATGAGCTTCCTGACGGACCAGTCTCGTTATCAGTAAGCATTTGTGATTGTGATGATAATTGTACTGAGAGTCCCCCAATAGACTATACCATTGATAATACTTTATCTGTTCCAGATACAATTGAAATTGAATCTGTAGTTTTTAATAATGCAGGTTTTGATATTTCTTGGGAAGAATCAAATGCTACAGATTTTTATCAATATGACCTTTATCATTCAACATTAGAAAACGAAAATAACTATTCACTTATCTTTAGTTCCAACGATGTAAAAAGTATAACTTATTTTTTAGAAGATGTAAATCCTTTGATTCTAAACTATTTTTATATAACTGTTTCAGACTCATTTAATTATTCCTCAAAAAGTAATGTTTTCATATCTTCTTTAGATCCAAAGCCATTACCAATCAATATCACATCAATAACATATGATGAAGCATTTATGCATGTATCTTGGAATGAATCACCGGATTCAGATTTTTTAAAATATGAACTATATTCTGCTATTAATGATACCTCAAATAATACTCTTATTGATAGTGTCATGATTAAATCTGAAGCTAGTTATTCTATCGATGACTTTGATCCACATGTAAGTAATTATTTTAGAATAATCGTTTATGACACTCTAAATCAGAGTACGAAAGGCGGTTTTATGTCAAATACTGTTAGACCTGCACCACAAGCAGTTTCATTGGACTCGATCGACTCTTTTGGTAATGAGCTCACAATAAAATGGTCAGGTTATCAATCATCAGATTTTAAGAGCTATAAACTTTACAGGTCTCTAGATGCTAGCATGAGTGATAAAGTAGATATTTACACTTCGTATAGTAGTCAAGATACAAGCTATTTCTCTATTGAAAATGATTATGAGACAACCTATTACTTTGTTGTTTCGATAGTTGATGATTGGGGATATGAGGTATTTAGCAATATGCAATCAGCTACACCAAAATACTTTACATTTTTACAAAGTTATGGTTCTGATGCTGAACCAATTGCAGGCTTCTACGGCATCCAAACAACTACTGAAGATTATAGAATCATTGCAAAGAATAATAGTGATGTCATTTTGACAAGTGTTAACAGGTATGGAATTGTAACCTCATCTTCCTCTTATAATTATAGCCAAGACGAGACACCTGTAAAATTAATTGAGACACAAGATAATAATGGATATGTTTTTGTATCAAATATTGTTAACAACAATCAAGATAGTGATATAAGAATAACAAAGACCATGCAAGATGGTACTCAACTATGGAATTCAATCATTGGGTATGATTCAGCTGGAGAGAATGTTGCGTATGGTCTTGATAGAGTTGATGACATAATATTGTCATCTGAAAATGGTTATATTATCATTGGGCAATATCATGCACAACATCCTGATATATTAATTTTAGAAATTAATGAATTAGGTAATATCGACAATCAGTATAGTATTTCAATGGCTCCATCTTCACAAAGAACTATAGAAAGTGGAAAATCTATAATTGAAGTAGACAATGGTTATATAATTCTTGCATCATTAGCTCAATCCTCTTCTTTGGCTCCATCAAATATTTTGTTATCACAATTCGACACCAATATTTCTAGCAATGGTGATACGGTATGGACAAAAACTTGGAATTTGGACACATATGATTATCCAAAAAGATTAATTCATTCATCTGATGGCAGCTATACTATTTGTGGATATTCGTCTGAAAATAATAACCAAGAAAATGGTAATTCTTGGATAATTAATACAAACACTAATGGTGAACAAAACTTTTTAACATTAATACCTGGCGATAATTTTGCATTAGATATGATTGAAAATCACATGGGTAATTATATTATTGTTGGTAAAAGTCTAGACAACAATAATTATCAAGGTTGGTTGGCTTGTTATGATGCTCAGGGTAATCAAATTTGGGAAAAACTGTATGGTGATGAAAGCATAGACACCTTTAAAAGTATTAATCAAACGAAAGATAACGGTTATATAGTTACTGGGGAAACTATCTTCAATGGAATAAGTAAAATCTTACATTTAAAAACAGACCCTAATGGGGATATTCAGTAATATGTTATATTTTCTTTGAAAAATTATTTATGTAAGCACGAAGCACCAATTATGCCTGCCTCACCATCTGGTAATTTAGATAAAAGTATTTTTATATTATTTTTTTGAAAGCCTAATAGATTAGCATCCATTGACTGTTTTGCAAATTTAAGTATTCGATGTTTTGCATTACTTAAACCTCCATAAAATATAAATGCTTCCGGAGAAAGAATTGTGGAAGCTTGAGCAAGGCCTTGGCCAAGTATATCACCCGTAAACTCATAGATTTCTTGAATTATATTTTCTCCAACATCAAATAATTCATCCATCTTTTTTCCGTCAAAATTATTATCTTTCAGATTTAATAATGTTTTATCGTTTGGAAAACGAGATAAATAGTCATCAATCGTGTATTTTAACCCCTTTGCAGAAACATACATTTCCAAACATCCTTGCCTTCCACATTCACAAATACGACCTTTTGGGTCAATTATAATATGACCTAATTCCCCAGCAAAACCATCATGGCCATAAAACACCTTACCGTCAATAATTAATCCGCTACCTAAACCAGTACCAAGAGTAATAACTACAGCATTATTCATTTCTTTTGCAACTCCAAAAGATTTTTCTCCCATCGCTGCAGCATTTGCATCATTTGTAATCTTTACAGGGATATCTTGATATTTTTTTACAAACTTAACTAAATCTAAATTTTGCCATTCCTGACCTAGGTTTGGTGGATCTTTGACCATACCTGTGAAATAGTTACCATTAGGAACACCAATACCTATGTCTTTAAAAAGATATCTATTATTAAGTTCTTTTTTCCATACCTTATTTTTTTCAAAAATTTTATCAAATAATTGACCGGGATCTTCACTCGATCTAGTTAATATTGAATCTTTCTTTAATATTAGACCATCGTTTGATATAGCACCAAACACGGTGTTTGTACCTCCAATATCAATACCAAGTGAATAGTAACTGCTTTTCAAAATTATAAATTAAATGAAGAAATACAATTAAGCTTAAAAAGATTTACTGAGATAAAATTATGCAAATATTAATCAGTGACTCCTTGACGAATCTCTAAATCTACTATTGGAGCTTGATTAGGTTCCTTCTCAATCTTAACTGTCTTAGTAATAACTGTAGCCAAACCATAATTATCGGAAACAGTTAATTCAAAAGTGTACTCTCCAGGCGTGCCTTCAAATGATACAATACCTGAACTAGAATTTGGTCTTAATCGAATTTTATTACCACTCAGCTGTTTCCATCCATACCTTATACGATCACCTTGGTCCGGATCAAAAGAGCTAGTGGCATCAAGAATCATTGGGTAGGTATTTGTTTCAGGTTTACCATCATGAGGAATTTGTACTTTAAATTTTGTTTTTTCCTCTTTTTCAATTCCTTCTAATTCTTGCAATTGATCTTGTTTTTGTTGCTGCTGAGCAAGTTTTAATTTAATTCTATTCTTGTACACTTTTTCTCTCATTTGGCGTTCATACTCTCTCCAACCAAATAAGCCACAGCCTACTAAAACAATGAGAAATATAGCAAATCCTCTATTCATCTACATAAATATATAAATTTTAGAATATACTTGTCCACATATCTTATATGTAATGAAACCATTTTATCTTAAATCTATTAAGACTCTTTTTAAATCTGACCCAATAAATTCGGAGTTTTGTAAAAAGCCTTCATTGAGTTTTTCTGAATAATCAGGTATTTTTCTAAATAAATATTCTGCGAGTTCTCCTAGTTCAAGAATATTATCTTCTCCCATAGCATCGCCTTTTAGCCCTTTAAATAAAAAATACGAAAAGATACTATGTTTCATATCATCACTTTCTTGAGAATTTTCTCCTGGAGATGAAGATAATAAGACAGATATTTTTTTTGATAATTCTGGGTATTGATAATTTTTCAATGCTTCCACATAGTTGATATATTTAACGTCTAAGTACACCGTAATAGATTTTATGTTTTGCAAAACCGATAACAAAGATAAACTATTTAATAATTCTTCAATACTTACGTAAGAAAGTGGATCAATTTTTTTACCATCTTGCGGAATTATATAAGGTTTACTATTTAACCAAATTCCTAATCCAGAATAAAAAATACTAATATCTACAAAATCAACATCTGAATATTTACTTGAAGATATCACTCTATTACGTATTACGCCCTGATGTGGGTCAAATACCTTGTTAAAGTCACTCTTAGATGGTCCTTTCTCCATTTGCCATGTTTTTGATGGATAAAGCTGATAATCATCCATCCCAAATAAATTTTGCATATACAGCCTAAAAATTTCACCATCTCGTCCAGAATATTTTGCTATGTTTAAATCGATATCTTCATAATCATCAATTGTTAATATGATGGCCATATTATTAACATTTCTTTTCCCAATTGGAATATTTTTTTCTACATCTACCTCACCAACTTTTATTGGGTATGGATTACTATTTACAGTACCAATTTCCTGGCTAATTAAACTCTCCTTTGATCTATAATGATTCATTAGCTCTAAATCAACTTGATGAACGATTTCATTATCTAGGTAATCTACTGTTTTAAACTTTATGGCGAACTGGTCTTTTTCACTTTTTACACTTATATCTAAGTCTTGATAATCTCCAGGTTTCAATTTTTTGATTTGAATTAATCCGGTGAAATCTTCTGTTGAGAAAGTATGGTTCTCGATAAGGATAAAATCAACTTTTTCTGTAAGCCCTAAACCTACATTTTGAATTCTAAGTGTAAGATTGACAATTTCATTTTTTGGAATATAGTTAGTACCAAAACTATTTTCAATCGAATAGTCCGCTAGAATTATATTCGGTTGCTCAACCGCTTTTGTATTAATAATAAATTCAAATGGTTTATCATTTTTAAAACCATTTTCATCTAAAGCTATTATTTGGAATTTTAGATCACCCGATTTTACTTTTAAATCAGCCTTTACAATAAAATCAATATATTTAGCTTCATCGACATTTATTGCCTCAATCAATTTTAAAGAGTCATATTGTAGAAAACTATTTTTAGATGAATGGTTTTCAATTTTTACTTCTATATTTTTTGACGGACTGCCTCCTTCATTTATAATAGCAAATCTTAATTTCCCACTTTCTTCAGCTTCTAGAATACTGTTTTGAGAATCATCAATGAGCTTGACATTCTTTATTTTTAAGAGTGGTGGATTATTTGTTGTGCCACAAACGATATTTGAAAAACCACTCTTATCACCTTCAGAGTCATATCCTTGAACAACATAGCAATGATCTTCATTATATCCTAAATCATTATCCAAGAAAGAAGTGTTTTTTGTTTTATTGAGATATAAAGTAGAATCTTTTCCAATGCTTTTGAATATCAAATATTCAAATGCGCCTTGAACTCCTGTCCAGCTCAAACGATTAGATTTAATACCACCTAATACGTTTAAACTACTTGGTGATTTTAAATTTAATTTCGAGCAATGTTTACCCGAAAATCCACTCTCAACATTGTATTTATCAATGCTCGTTATTTGATAACAATGTGTTTCCCCAGGATAACAATTATCTTCGTAAGAATTCTCAATTATATTACCAATTAATCCACCATCTCTATATAGGTTATAACTTACTGCTAGTTCTACTTCATTCCAGATTAGCTTAATAGAAGTTTGCTGAATAATAGATGATAATGCTGGTGGCTCAACATAAGCTCTGGTTGTTATTTCAAATGGAGCAGATGTAAGCCCTTCAACTCCAATCGAACTTAAAGAGGTAATAGAGTAAAAATATTTTCTAGAATATTCCAAATCACTATCATTAAAAATCTCTAAGTCAGACAATCCTATATTGAGGCCATTTCGTTTAACAATGTATTTTTGAGCGCCATTAACCTTATCCCATTTTAAAGTTATATTATTTTTATTAACAGCACCTGAAATATTTTTTGGCGCCATTGTGAGAGCGCTATTGCAAGAAGGTTCGCTTTCTACGCCTTTCAAATTATATTTGCCTATTGCTGTAATTCTATAGCAATACTTAACTCCAGGTAATAATGAAGAATCAATAAATGCATTTTCATATGTTTCATCAATAGAATTTCCATTTCGAGTAATTTGATATTTAACTGCCTGTTTTGACTTTTTCCAATTTAAAGTAATTGCCTTTTCATCAACATTTGATGTTAAACTTTTTATCCTTAGGGCTGGGTCTTTTAAAATAGGTTTTACATTAGAAAATGTATAAATCAATACATCCGAATTGTCTTTTTGAATAGATAACCTCAAGATAAGATCACGATTTCTTTCTTTTCTTGGGTTAATTTTGATTCTAACTGAACCGTCTTTAGGATGATTCACAGTGAGATAATAGTAATCAGGGTCGACGTTTAGAATCTCAAATCTTCCTTTTCGATTTGTCTTCACTACATATATAACCTCATCAAAAATATTTAAAAGTTCTACTTCAGCTTTACGAGATGGTTTGCCTTCGTCATTAAAAATACTTCCTGATATTGAAACAGTATTTGCAAAACAAATATTAATAATGAATAGTAAAAATAGAAGAAATTTCATTGTATTCAAAAACCCAGCTTAAAAATCTTTATGATTTTAATACCCTTTATAAATAACTCTATGGCAGTCGTAACAATACTCTATCAGGATTTTCAGTAAATAATTGAGGTGTTTGTGGCAAGCTAGAATAGAGATTTTTTGTGGTATCAAGAACATTTTTACGAATGTAATTATGCAATTCACCAACTGTAATTGCTTTATCACCATTGTCTGCATCACCTCGAAGACCTTTTAACATATAATAAGTAAATATTCCATTTTTCGCATCAGGATGATCATAAGATTTTTCTGTAGTATTTGCAGCGTAAAAAATTGTAATGCCCTTAGGAGGTATTAACTCCGTTGGAAAAATCGGTTTAGGTTCTTCTTCTTTTTTCTTTTTCTTTTTCTTTTTCTTTTTTGGATTATCTAGCTCAGCAGTTTTTAAGTTTTGTTTGAATCCCGAGTTATTAAAATCAACATCCATAAAAACAAAAATATCTCCGATATTATCAATTTTATTAATTTCTTTAAGCATTGAGTACAAATCTTTTATCTTAAAAAATGAGTGGATTTTATTTTTATCAGCATCATATGGAATAATACATTTTTCACCTGCTACTGTGGTTCCCTCTCCTGAATAGTATAACATTAAGTCAATTGTATCCAACTTTGAATATTCCACTACTGACTCAATCTTATCCTTAATAAATCCAAGATTTGGATTGAAAATCTCATTGAAGTTATTAATCGTAACTCCATTTTCAAAAAGCCAAAATTGAGAAGGTACCATCTGGTGATTTTTCATTCCAAAAAGCTTATTGTAATATTGCCTTACAATTTTGACATCTTCTTCACTTGACTGATTCCCTGGAATTTTTTCAGTCCAAAAATGCTTATTTCCAATCACGACACCTATCATTTCTCGATTTATATTAACATAAGGGAGGTCTAACAGCAAGCGATGGTCTTTTGACTTTTGACCAGGAGGTAAAAAGTCATTAATGGCAATATCAACGGCTTTTAAATCGTTTTTACCCTTATAATGTTTTAAAGTTTCAAGGTGTATAGGAATTGTTTTTCTTACATCAAAGTAATCATATGTATCAAAATAGATTGTAAACCGATTTTCTTTTGCTAACAGTTCAAAACTAAAATCAAACCATGCTCCACCTGGGACCAAGCCAAAAGTCTTTATCTCGTCTAAATCATTTTCAAAGCCCTCGCCTCTTCTAAAAGCTAAAACAGCAGTATCCGTTTTCCCAATTGATAAATTTTGAAATCTCACTGTTAGAGTAGTTGTTTCATTTTTTGGTATATAGTGATGTCCAAATTCATTATCAATAGCGAAATCAGCTATTACAAGATTTGGTGGTACGACTGCTAATGTGGGGAAGGATATGAGTTCTGGATCTAAGTTCATACCTGCATATTCATCAATTCTTATATTAAAATTTCTATCACCAGATTCAATTTTTAATTTTGCTGAAATTGGGAAATTAATTGTAATGGAATCCCCAACGCCCAAGATAGGAATAGTCGCAACAGTATCAATAATCAGAGATGGTGTATTTGAAAAATTTAATGGTTCTAAAAATGGTTTTAGTTCTCTAGCTGGACTTCTTCCATCGTTTACTATTTTAACAACAATTAAACCATCCTCTTTTCCATCAAGGATTTGGTTATCAGATTGCTCAACAAAAAACTTTTCGACTAACGTTAAATGAGGAGGCGGCAGGACCCAGCCACACATTACTGGAGATAATGGACCCTCATCTCCATCAGCATCTATAGATGACATTTTATAACAATATTCTGTATCAAACTCTAGACCTTTATGAATATAATAACTACTTTTCGTTTTAGTCATAAAGGTAGTTTCACCGTTATCCTTATTATGAGTGTAAATATTATATTGTACTGCTCCTAACATCTGCTTCCATCTAAACAAGACTCTTTTAACATCTCCTGTTAGAGTGAATCCTTTTGGATAATTAACTAAAACTTTAAAGCATTCTTCATTTGAAGCTGGACCTTCTGTACCATAAGAGTCTTTAGCCGTAATTTTATAACAATAATATTGCCCGGGATCTACAATATCGACATAAAAAGTATCGGTCAAATCAGCAAGGAGGAGTCCATCCCTATAAACTTTGTAGACATGGTCAATACGTAATGGTAGCTGATTCCAAGTTAAAGTAACTTGCTTTAGATCTGCAGCACCAGCCATCACTGGACTAGTTATTTCTTCGTGAGTACGTACTTTTACGCTTACTATAGGTCCATCGTCTCCATCTTGATCAAATGAAGCAATATCATACTGAAAGTCTTTATCATATTCTATATTTTCATCTAAATGAGAGAAATCTTGAGTTGTAAGGATGAGTTCACCATTCCTGTATAGATGATATCCACTAACACCCTCCACGGACTTCCAATTAAACCGAACTGTATTACGCATTACTTCAGCCGAAAAATTCGAAGGAGGGGCAAACTGACCCTTTCCGCACTCAGTTGTTGATTGTTCACCTTCTGTTCCATATTGATCTGCCGCTGACACTGAATAACAATATTCTTTTCCGGGAGCAACATTATCAGAAAAGGATGGATTATCGAAATCTCCAAGATAACTTCCATTACGAAACACTTTATAAAAGGTAGCAATAGGACTTAAATCCGTCCAGGTTAAATCTACTGCATTAACATTCCCTAACGCTTTCAGTTCAGGTGTTAAAACTTCAGGGTGAGTAGCAACAATAACATCTTCAGATATGGCGCCCTCATCGTTATCTGGATCAATAGAATTAATACTAAATTTGTATTCCTTACCCCATTCTAAAGAATCAACATAAGTTAATTCTTCTTGTTTTGATATTAGCACACTATCTCTATAAATAGCATACTTTTCCACATTCGGAATTGCAATCCACTCAAGCGTAACAATTCGCCCGCTACCTTCAGTTTTAAGAGCATTTATTTTAATACTAGGTTTTAAAGTTGGAAATTGATACGAGGATTTTTGCTTTTCTTTATTAGACTCTGGCCCCTCCAAATCATACAAATCCCATGCCCTAACATGGTATTCATAAAATTTTCCAGGGGCAACATTATCAATATATTTAGTTTCTTTAATTTTATCAGCTACAGGTTTATTATTTTTATAAACTGTATAAGATTCTGCATGTGGGAGCGCTTTCCACCTTACAAGAACTCTTTGGACTCCTCGTTTCGCAGATAATTCAGGCCTGAGTCCATCTGTTGATAAATTTATTTTTGGACTCTCATCTTTATTTTTTATGTTAATATTTATCCCACCATTACCAGCATATTCCCCATTATTACCATGTCCGTTTCCGAATACTTTAATTCTGTAGTTACCAGATATTATACGGTTCTCTAATGTAAATTTTCCATTTGAGCCCGAAGTATACTCTTCCCATAAAACATTATTATCATTATATAAGAAAACTTTTGCTTCTTCAATCTTAGGCTGTCCTTTTTCATTAATAAGTTGACCATTTATTTTAAATATTTTTGGCGTCTGCTCTTTAGTAGGTTCTGATAATGGCCCCTCTAACCCATCATCAGAAAGAGATGAAATCTCATAAGTATATTCTTTGCCAAAGTCTAAGTCCTTATCATGATAGCTAGTGTTTTTAGAATTTGTTAGAGATTTACCATCTCGATATATATTATATGAGGATGGGCCTTCAACCGGGACCCATTCAATTCTAAGAGAATTCATTTCATCAGAATATTTTTCTCCAAGAGTTAAACTAATTTTTTCAGGAGGAGGAAACTGTGCTTTATCACAAGCTGGTACAGATTGAGGCCCTTCTGTTCCGTGTTTATCAACAGCAGAGACTGTAAAACAGTTTTCAGTTCCAGGATCAGTCTTAGCAGTGTATTTAATAGCTTTAACTGAATCAATTAGAGTTCCATTTTGATATATTTTATACTTGACAGCGAGTTCATGCTTGGTCCATTCAAGATCGACAATGCTCTCACCAGCTTCTGCTTTAATCTTTTTGATTTTTTTTACTTCTTTATGGGTAGAAATTGACTTCGAACTTGACTTTGGCCCTTCTTCTTGGTGGTGATCAACAGAAACTATCGTATAATCATAATCTTCATCATATTTCAATTTGTAATCAGAATATTCTAACTCCGTTGTTGTATTAATTAGATCATCATCTCTATAAATATTATAACTATTTGCATTTTGAACTTCATCCCAAGAAAGGGATATTGTGTTTTTTTTTGCTAGCGCTTTAATATTTGCAGGAGATTTTAAGAGAGCCTTTCCGTGTTCCGTTAATGACCTGGTACCCTTCTCACCATTATTATCAACAGCTGTAATGTTATAAGCATAAGACTTTCCACCAATTACTTTATCTTTGTATGATGGCTTTGAAGTTTTAGTGAGTTCTGTATTATTTCTAAAAATTATGTACTCACCAGAATTATTTATTGGTTCCCATTTTAAAATAACATTACCAACTTCTGATACCACAGTTAATTGAGGCTGCCTGTCATCTTGAGATGTAATTACTTCGAGTTTTGTTAATGATTTAGATCTTAAATCAATTTCTTTGGTGGCAGAGTTTCCTCCAGCCCCATAAATATTTAAGGTGTATTTATCTGGTGTAATTTTTTTAAACTTAAATTTACCATTACCTTTAGTTCTTTCTGTTTTTACTAGTTGATATTTTGAAGAGTATAAAGTCAGTCTCGCATTTGAAACTTTTTTACCACTTTCATCTTTAATAGTACCAGATATCTCAAAAGCCTGGCCTGAAATAATCGATAGCACAATAAAAAAGAATAATAAAATCTTATTTATAATTTTTTTCGAACGCATGTATATATTTACATCAATTTGATATCGTCAATTACTATTTTATGTATTTAAATTCCAAACAGAAGATAAATCCTCGTTTTATGGACTCCGCTAATTTAACTATTTACAACAAATAATAGGTTGCTAGGCAAGTTAAATAGCTAATTTATTAATTACAAGGCTTTAGAGGACTATTAATTCAATCTTCGTCTATTGAATTTACTGGGTTTAATGAAGCATATTTTTGCCAAAATTGCACTGATTTGGCCCATTCTTCAGTTGAGTAGAGAGCTTTAGTCCCACCAGCCAAATTAAGTTGATTTCTCATCATTGTTACGGGAGCAATAGGCATTGTGTCTTCACCATCCGGTATCGCATTTATGCTTACTAACTCCCAGTCAGCATCTGTAGTATTTTCATCATTCTCAAGTAAAACTTTATGACTATATAAAATAAGATCTACCGAACCGGCCTTAACAGGAATACCATTTATGGCTCGAGTCTGAATATAAGGAAATTCATTTTCTTTTCTTTTTACCAGTTTTGAGACAAGTTTAATATCTTTGGTAATTTTTACGTATGGACAAAATACTTTATGGACATATTTCTTGTCAATCGTAACAATCCGGACTCCTTTTCGATAACCAATCAAGAATTCATTTTTTATCATTTTATCCTTCGCATGATTAGCAAAAAACCCAAAAGAAAGATCATTAGAAAAGGTTTTACCAGATAATTCTGTCTGCCTCTTTACGAAATCATTTACGGCTACTTTCATATTTAGAATTTATTAAAAGTAATAACCTTGCAGAATATTTAAAAAAACAAATAATTTGATGCTATAATGTTTAATCAAATTTTATACCAATTGGACAGTCCGTGGGAATTATTTGTTTTATTTCTTTTTTTAATATTATTTTTAATCCTTTTCGGTGAATTCGGTTACAAAAAAAAAATATTATCAGCCTCTTCAAACCGAGCCATAATACATCTTTTTACAGGGCTGGCAGTTTCATCAAGCCCTTTTCTTTTTCCAAATAAAATTCAGCCAATAATATTAGCTTTTTTATTTCTCTTCATAAATTTAATTAGTTACAAAAATAATAA
>ENA-UOXV01000540-UOXV01000540.1-marine-metagenome-genome-assembly--contig:-NODE-540-length-54143-cov-14.582662_pt1 | contig 54143 bp, 56 predicted proteins | sample MGYA00238165_ERZ766961 | MGnify/ENA primary metagenome ERZ766961 (study PRJEB28924, sample SAMN03173240) | marine metagenome | biome: Marine; feature: Water; material: Subsurface seawater | place: North... | reverse complement strand
TCTTTGAGTTTTAGTAGACTTAAGTGATTTTGATAATTTTGAAACTTTTCTTTGAATTCTTCTACCCTTTCTGGTTTATTTTTAAAATACCATTCGACACCATTTACTAGTCCTTTAGTAGCAGAAAAATCATCAGATTTATTTTTTAAATCTAGCCCAAGATCTGTCATTAATTCTTTTTTATAAATCAATTCTAACGCACTAACAATTTCTTCAGAAGCTAAATCATTAACATTTGTTGTTAATTTAGTTAAAGCTGTTTCTATTTGCTGAGTTAACTGATTCACAACATTAAATTCATCTAGGTTATATTGGTCTCTAAACTCTTTTAAGCTTATTGGACTACCATATCGCACGATTACATTACTTTTAAATTTTATTGCATTTGAATAAGATAGTCCCACTGGAATCATAGTTATATCTAATGCCCAATCATTTTTTACCATAGCTCCAAAACCAATACGAGCAGCACCAGTTTTAATTTTACTAAGCGTTCTCTCACCAGTTGATACACCTTCTGGGAAAATTAGAAATGCACCATTATTTTTTAAAATTTGGAATCCTTTTTCAAATGTATCTTGATTTTTATTTGTTTGAGATGGGTCATCTTGTCTTCGATAAACAGGCACTAATTGAAGTTTTGGTAAAAGCCATTTAGAAAAAAAGTTATTAAAGAGTGTTGATTTAGCAAAAAAGAATAATTTTCTATTACAGGTTGTTCCTACGACAAGAGGATCAATCATTGTATTTGGATGGTTAGATACAAATATTACTGGAGTATCTGTAGGTATATTATTTACGTGCTGAGAAGATATTCTTCTAAAAAAAGTATATACACCAGCTAATGAGATTAGTCTTATGAGTCCATAGAGCAATACTTATCCTTTAACATAATAGTTGAAGTTAGTTCAAATTAGCTTGAGAACAAATTTTACGAATATCAAAAAGTCTAGGGTTAGGAATTTTATTTTTATCAACTAATTTATTTAAATATTCTATTGAAAAACTTGATGTTGAAGTATTTTGATATTTATTAAAACGATTTTGAATTAAAGCAGAATTATAAGTTTCACAATTTTTTGAAAGGTTAGAAAGAACGGTAATTGATTTAGGAAATAAAGTTAAATTTTTTCCTTCATAATAATATGAAGGGTTATATGATTCATTCCAATATGGATTAACGTACTTTTTAATATTAAATGGTTCAATAAGAACCCATTGTTTATTTTTCTTTATTAGTAATGGTTGCGCACTATTACATAATTCAATTCCAAACAGTAAGCCTTGGAAATTAGCCTCGAGATCAGCAAAAGAAAAAACTCCTGATGCATAGCGTCCAAGAATATTTTTTTCACCGATTATTCCTAAGTCAATTGCTTTTTCCATAGCAATTTTATTTGAAAAGCCTTTTTTCAAAGAATATAAATATCTTTTGTAGTAAATAAATCCTGAACCAGTAAAATGCGTAATTTTATCTACTCCAATATAAACACCATTAATATTTATTATCTCATCCAGCATCATTTTAAGACTGATCAGTTGACTTTTTTCAACTGTAGGATTAGAATCTTTCCAGTAGATACTTTTTTTTAACAATTCATTATTTTCAGATTTTTTATTTGGAAACTTTTCAATTTTATTATTTGATTTAATCCACTTTTCTAATTGTGAATTTAAAACAACACCAAAATTCTTTAATATTTCACCAGCAGCAGTTTCACAACTGCAATTATCTGGAAGTTCATTTAATGTTTTTGTTATTTTACGATTAAAATATTGATTTATTATTATACTAGCATCTTTTAAGGAAACTTTCCATGCTAAGAAAGGGTCTACTTCTCCAGCATTTATAAAAAATATTGAAACAAAATAAATAAAGAATGCTCGTTTTGTCATTTATGTGATTGCTTACCTCAATTTGGTGAAAATTAAGGGTGTTCAACTTAATTCCTAATATTTTTTAAGAATTAATATTAAGAAGTTTGATCGACAAATTTATTTATAATTAGGCAGCTATTGTGAAGATTTTATTTATCAATTAGACAATAAATCGTAAAGTTATAGTTTAAATTTAAAAATTATTTATTTAAAGCCATTCCTCTCAACGAAATGGTGAATTGCCAAACATTACTTCCTTGTTCAAGATCCCCTTCATTGCTTGCAAAAGAACCATCGATAAAAATAGGTTTTTGAATATTAAGAGCAATAGCACCAAACTTAGTTCCAAAAAGGTAAGAGATACTTGGACTTATAGAAAGAGACTTAGTATTTGGAGCTTTAATATTATTCCAATAACCTTGACCCGTTTTAAGAATATTTAATCCATAGCCAATAGAGCTATCAATATTATCGAAACGTTTATAAATCATGGAGAGGGCAATATTTAAACTTGTTGGAGGTAAATATCCATATTTACTTTTAGCAAAAGGTTTCTCATATACTATGAATCCACCAAAAAAAGTGGGATTAACACTACGTTTATAATACATTTGAGTTTCAAGATTATAGTTATAAGTACCATTGCTTAAACTAAAGTGTCGGTGTTCTTTAACTTTATCTCCTTTTAAAAAAAATGGGTCGGAGGTTAATTGACTATTAGATGGTATTGTAATTCCAGCTCCAGTATAAATCCTTAGCCCATTGCCAAGTCCTGTATTCTTAGCTAAATACCTTAATACAATTTTTGAGTCACCTAAAATTCCTCCATTCGCATTATTATAATTACTATTAGTGCCTTCACTTCTATGATGAATTGAAGAATTAGATTGTTTCCAATTCATACTTCTTATTCCGAGAGTTGAACTTATCATTAGATTAAACTCTTTAGAAATTCCGTATATAATATTGGGACGTAATACAAACGTATTCAATGCGCCTCTATGTTTAAATGATTCTTCTCCAATAGGATCATGCCACCAATCTATAGAGGTGAAGTGGCTTTGAATACCATAATAAAACAGTCCTTTTTCAGCTCCAAAACCTTTATCTGACTCGCCAACTGGCAAGGAAGGATTACTTCAGAGGGCTCATTGGCCATATAGAGCAGACATAAGCATAAAGATAAGAATTATTTTAAATTTAATATCCATATAATAAAAATTAAGATAATTATTGTTATTGTTTAGACTCTTTTATTCAATTATTTTAAATAAAAGTTTAATTATTAATTCAAATACTTTGTATTATAACATTCATTATACTTAGCGAATTAAAGATTTACACCTTTGTTAAAAAAATATTAGAATAGGAATATTGCATTATGTTATATGAAGACATAAATATCACAAAAAGAGTAACGATAACAAATGGAAAGAAATACGATTTCTTTATATATGATGTAACTTCTTTCGAACACAAATTTTCAAGTGGAAAATTTGGAAAAGGAGATACCGTAATAAGTAAAACAAAAGATTTTAAAATGTTAGATGATGAGACTGGTGAAATGTTAGAAGTTAAAATCAGATGTTCAAAAAGAATAAGCGACGCATTAGAAGGTCTAGAACCTAAAGAAAGTAGACAAGTAATGAAGAAGTGTTTGAAAGAATTAGAGAATAGAGGTTTGGTTAGAGGTTAATCTATAATAGAGCTTTTTCTTAATTTAATAGAATGTCAGAAATTGAATTTAAAATCAATCATATCTTTAATGCGCAACTAGTCAATCGCCAAACAGTTAGAGAAACAACCTACCTTCAAAGATCCGCTAAGTTAAAATTAATTGAAGCTTGGCTAATGAATCATCGTAAAGAAATTCAAGCAGCTATGCTTGCTGATTACAGCAAACCTTCTTCTGAAGTCGACCTAACTGAAATTTGGACTTGCGTAACAGAAATTCGCCATATTCGTAGGCAATTAAAAAAATGGATGAGACCAAAAAAAGTTGCTCCAACTTTAACTATGGCGGCTACTGATGCTTGGATTCAAAATGAGCCTAAAGGTGTCGTCCTAATTATCGCCCCATGGAATTTCCCATTTAATTTAACTATTGGTCCTCTCGTTTGTGCGATTGCTTCAGGAAATTGTGCTATCATAAAACCTTCTGAATTAACACCTAATTCTTCGAATTTAATGTCGAGAATGGCTTCAGAGTTATTTGAAGAAAATGAAATTTCATTTATTGAAGGTGATGGAAGTGTTGCAGCGGCTTTATTAGAAAAGCCATTTCACCATATTTTTTTTACTGGAAGTCCAAAAATTGGTAGAATTGTTATGGAAAAAGCTGCAAAACATTTGTCAACTGTAACATTAGAACTTGGTGGAAAATCACCAACAATTGTAGATAAAACTGCCAATTTAAAAGATGCAGCAAAGAAAATTTCTTGGGGGAAGTTCCTTAATTGTGGTCAAATATGTTTAGCTCCAGATTATTTATTAGTCCACGAATCAGTTAAAGAAAAATTACTGTTAAACCTTAAAGCAATTTCTTCAAAACAATTTGGCGGTGAAAATAGATCTCCAAAAGAATCAAAAGATTATTCTAGAATAGTAAATAATAAACATTATTCTCGTTTAAATAGTCTAATTGAAAAAAGTACGTTAGGAGGGGCTCAATTATTTATGGGAGGAGAGAGCGATAGTGCATCAAATTATATTGCCCCAACAATTTTAACAAATATAGAAAAAGATTCTCCTATAATGTCAGAAGAAATTTTTGGGCCTATTCTCCCTGTTATAACATTTAAGGAGTTAAAAGAAGCAACAGATTTTATTAACGAACAACCTAAACCATTGGGCTTATACATTTTTAGTAAAAAAACAAAAAACATTGATTTTATTTTAGATAATACATCTGCTGGAGGGACTTGCATTAATGATACTATTTTACATTACATGCATTTGAATCTTCCTTTCGGTGGAATAAATACAAGTGGTTTTGGTAGGGCACGAGGATTAGCAGGCTTTGAAGCTTTCTCGAATCAACGGTCTATAATGAAACAGTCTTTGCTTAGTCCTATGAAGCTACTATACCCACCTTATACTAGAAAAGTTAAACGCTTTATTAAATTAGCGCTTAAATACTTTTAATCATATAAGACCATAATTATTACTAGATTTTAAATTAGTGACTACTTGTCAAGATTAACAAAGTGAGATAATTTTAACTTTATTAAATAGAATAAAATTATGAATAGAAATGTAAAATCAATTTTTAAGGGAATTAAAACAAGTGACGGTGCTGGTGTAAATCTTACCCGTATTATCGGCAGTCCTGAATTGAATATGTTAGATCCATTTTTACTTTTAGATGAATTTGGCAGTGAAGATCCTAATGATTATATCGCAGGATTCCCATCTCATCCACATAGAGGTTTTGAGACTATTACTTATATGCTAAATGGAAAATTTCGGCATAAAGATTCTGCAGGTAACGAAGGTTTTTTAACAGATGGTTCAGTACAATGGATGACAGCTGGCAAAGGTGTTATTCATAGCGAAATGCCTGAGCAAACTGATGGATTAATTAAAGGTTTTCAACTTTGGTTAAATCTTCCCAAAGAAAAAAAAATGATTTCGCCAAAATATAATGATATTAATGCTGATCAAATTCCAATAGTTGATTTAAAGAATGGAAAAATAAAAATAATCTCAGGAAAATTTTCAGGAGTTATTGGGCCGGGTAAGCCTCATACTGGTATGTTATATTTTGATATTTTATTAAATGCTGGTTCTGATTTAATTTTACCGATTGAAAATGGATGGAATGGTTTTATTTATGTTTATAATGGCAGTATTAATATTCTAGATAAACAAATTAATAAAACCCATCTTGCAGTATTAACACAAGAAGGTAAATTGAAATTGCATTCTAAAGAACAAGAAGCCAGATTTATTTTAGTAGCCGGAGAGCCCTTAAATGAGCCTGTTGCTCGTGGTGGTCCTTTTGTTATGAATACAAAAAGTGAAGTATTGCAGGCTTTTTCAGATTATCAAGAAGGAAAATTTGCTTAATTTTACAAGAAAGTTAAATATGAAAATTTTTTCAACAATAATTGGACTTTCAATCACTGGAATGATTTTAATTGCTCAAACTAGTGAAAAAAAATCTAAAGGATTTGTAATGGATAAAGTAGTTAAATCAGACAAAGAATGGCAAACCTGTCTTACACCTGAAGAATACCAAATTCTTAGAGAGCAAGGAACAGAAAGAGCCTTTACAGGTAAATATTATAATCATAAAGAAGAAGGCACTTATACCTGCGCAGGTTGTGATAATAAATTATTTAGTTCGGATACTAAATATGATTCTGGATCTGGTTGGCCAGCTTTTTTTGATTCATTAGATGAGACTAAAGTAAATATAAAAAGAGATTTAAGCTACGGTATGATTAGAACAGAAATAACTTGTGCAAAATGTGATTCGCACCTTGGTCATGTTTTTGAAGATGGTCCAAAGCCTACGGGATTAAGATATTGTGTAAATTCAGTATCCTTAAACTTTACACCAAAAAAAACAGACTAAATTATTGAGTAATTAAGACCACTGTTTTGATTTTGAATTTGAGCTAATTCACGTTCATCATTACTTGCATAATTATCATCCCAGTCGTTTAGCTTTGGAACCATAATCTTATGGTAAATCCAGGGAGCAAATAAAACTAAATACACACTCGATAAGTACCCACCAGGCATTTCTGGAGCTTCAGGATATGCTTTTAACTCCCAATATTCTAATGATGCATTTTCATGATGAGATGAATGGCGAGTTAAATTATATAAAAAAAAACTGCTAATTTTTTTGTTTGTATTCCAAGAATGTTTTGGAAGAATTGGTGTACCAGCTTTTCTGATTAAACCATAATGTTCCATATAGTTAACACCTTCAAGCATTACTTTTCCACCTAAAGCGATAAAAATGAGCATTATTAGTCCAGCAAAACCACTTATGTAGAGTGCACCTAAGGTAATTAAGATAGATCGACCATATCCAATCAACATTCGATTATGTATAGAAAACTTATTATGTTTATTTTTTAAAAGACGTTTGTTCTCAATTTGCCAAGCATTCCTATGTGCCATATAGGTAGCACGTAAAATAAAAGCATAAGGATTTTGGCCACGTTTTGCAGTTGCTGGATCTTCATTAGTAGCCAAGTATTTATGGTGACCATAAACATGCTCAATTGCAAAAGAACAATCCCATGTTAGCGCTAGTAACCAATTACCAACAAACATATCAAACTTATTACGCTTTCGATGTGTTAACTCGTGCCCAACATTTGTTGCTGCAGACGCAACTAATAAACTCATAACTAAAATATAGCCGATATAATGAATAAAGGTTGTGTTATTACGTGTAGCCATAAGGGAAGCTCCCCAATGAGGAAGTTCCATATTACCAACCATCCATATAGATATTATTACGGCTGAAAAAATTAGAGGTAAATTTATATAAAGAAAGAAGTTGAGTAGTTTTCTAGATTTAAGCTTAGGGTTCGATGTTTCATCACCTAGTATTAGGTCTCCACCAATAATAAAAAAAGTAAAAATTATTTGATAAACCCACATCCAGTATTCACCTCTTATAGCAAAGTAAATGCCAAAAATTACTAATAGTGGGGTTGATGCAAATTTTAAGTAATTATACATTCTAGAGTTTAGCTAAAGCTTAGTTCAACTTTCAAGTAGTGGAAACTATCTCAAAAGAGCTAAATTAAGATTACATCTAAACAATTATAAAGGTTTTTTACATGGAATATTTATATTTTTTAATTGGATGGGGTCTCTCCTTAAGTGGGCTTTATGCTGTTCATAAAATCCTGCTTATTGCAGAAAAACATGAAGATTAATCATAATTAAAATTTTTTAAATAAATGAAAGAAATTAAAATTTATACTACTAATTGGTGTAGATATTGTGATCTAGCTAAACGTTTTTTTGATGAAAAAGGATGGGATTATAAGGAGATCAATATTGAAAAATTAGGTTGGGATCGCTCTAAACTTCTAGAAGTTGGTAAAGCCACAACTGTACCTCAAATTGTAATTGATGGAGAAGCTATTGGTGGTTATGACGAATTAATCAAAATTCATAATTAGAAGAATTTATTGTAAATAATGATGAATGATTTTTTAAACCACGTACCTCCCATGGGTATTTACGAGACGTTGTATGCATTCCGCGATACCTTTGGACGTTTTATGGGTACGGAAGATACACATCCTTGGTCTCAAGGATTTCCGCTAACCTCCCGACTAGAAAAGTTTGATGGACCAGAGTTGCCAGAGAGTATTGAAGTTACTTGGGAAGATCGGTTTTACCCAAAGGCATGGGGTCATCCCAGACTTCGCGATGCCATTGTTGATTACTATAACTTTCAATATGGATCAACCATTGAACCTAAAAATGTGATGGTATTTGCTGGAGGTCGACCAGGAATTTATTCTGTGCTGGCATTTTTAAAAAAACAAGTAATAGTACGAATTGGAAACATTGAGTGGCCCGCCTACCTTGACATCATGACACAGACTAAGACGGAGTACGAGACTGTTCCTTTTACAAAGGAGAATAATTTTCATCCTAATAATATAGAATACTATAAGAGAAGTAATGTTGAGAAAGGAAAGGGGATTCTACCCATAATTTCAAATCCTCAAAACCCTTCGGGTCAAACACGTTCTGGTGAAGAGCTTCGTGAACTGATTGAGATGGCTGAGCAACCAGGTAACGGTATTTTACTTGATGAGGCATACGAAATGTTCCACTCACCTTCAGTCAGTGGTATTGAATTCGTTAATGATATTGATAGCAGTAATATCTTCTTCTCTGGTGCCTGTACAAAAGGGCTTCAGTCCCCAGGGATTCGGATTGGTTGGATTATTGCTAGTAAAAAAAATATAGAAATTTTAGCAAATTACTCGAGTTTTGGTATGGGTGGTGTGAGCCATCCCTCGCAGCATTATGCAATTAAGCTCCTCGAGTCTAATCGTGTTAAGAAAGCACGCAAAGCAGTGGAAGAACATTACAATTGGCAGCGCGAGCGATATGGCAAAGCTTTCAAGGACATGGGCTTAGGCGTCTATACTGGTAACGGAGGTTTCTACCATTGGCTTGAGTTACCAGAGGGGATGACCAGTGCTGAACTAAACAAGCGGCTGTTCAAACACGGGGCAGCAATCCTCTGTGCTTTTGACTGTGATATGGGTCGCCCTCATTCGAAAGATCTAAGTTATAAAACACCTTATGTCCGTTTTTTTCGATTCTCTTTCGGACCTCTGCTGCCTGAGACTTTTGAAGCAGATATTAATCTTTTCCGTGAAGTATACGAAGCGTACAAAAGCGAAGCTTTAGGTTAATTCATTTAATTATTTTTTATTTTGCTTAAAGAGTTGATTTATTTTACACTTATTGCGTATTAGTTGGAGTAATTTGAACATAATGAGGTTTTATAATGTCTGAATCAACACCACGATTTTCTTCTAGATTTGCTTTCTTAGTTAGTGCTCTCGGAATCGCAGTAGGTACTGGTAATATATGGAGGTTTCCTCGAATTGCTGCTTCGAATGGTGGCGATGATGGCGCTGGAAGCTTTCTTATTGCTTGGATTACTTTTCTATTTTTGTGGAGCATTCCTCTAATTATAGTTGAGTATGTTATGGGAAGAACTTCAAGAAAGGGTACAGTGGGGGCTTTCGCACATTTTATGGGTAAACCATTTGCCTTCCTTGGTGGATTTATAGGTTTTGTTGCAGCTGCTATTGCTTTCTATTATTCAGTGATTGTGGGTTGGAATATTTATTATTTCGGCAGTATGACTTTTTCAGATCTTCCGATAACAACTGATGGGTCATGGGAGTTATGGAATAATTTTCAAAACAGTTCTTTTCCAATTATGTTTCATGGAATCGCTATGAGCGTTGGAGGGATCGCTATTTATAAAGGTGTATCTTCAATTGAGAAAGTAAATAAAGTATTAATTCCTACTCTTTTAGCCATTGTATTACTTTGTGTATTTCGAGCATTATCTTTACCTGGCTCAATGGCTGGAATATCTTACCTATTTACACCGGAATGGTCTCAGTTAAAAGACCCTAGAATTTGGCTTGATGCTCTAACACAAAATGCATGGGATACAGGTGCGGGTTGGGGACTATTTATGACTTATGCTATTTATATACGAAGGCGTTATGGAATAATTAAGAATGCATTTACTACTGCAATCGGGAATAATATTGTATCACTTTTAGCCGCAATTATGATATTTAGTACCGTATTTTCAATTCTTGGTAATGACATGAATATGTCTAAACCTCAAATTTTAGAGATAATGAAAAATTCCGGTCCTGGATCTACAGGTTTAACGTTTATATGGATGCCTCAACTTTTTGCAAAAATGTCATTTGGTAAACCATTAGCAATCCTCTTTTTTCTTGGATTAACATTTGCTGGTTTTTCATCTTTGATTTCAATGCTTGAACTAGCAGTTAGAAACCTAATCGATTTTGGCATCAAGCGAGGCACAGCAGTTGTTTGGATTGTAGGTGTATGTTTTATTATGGGTATTCCATCTGCTAATAATTTAGAAATTTTAGGTAATCAAGATTTTGTTTGGGGAATTGCGCTAATGCTTGCAGGTGTCTTTGTTGCTTTTGCGGCGATAAAATATGGTTTAAGTCGTATTATTATTGAAGTTAGCTCAGAAAGTAAAAATGATTGGGCTTTTCCTATGTGGTGGAAACCAGTAATTAATTATGTTGTGCCAATAATAGGCATTACTATCTTTAGTTGGTGGATGTGGTTGTCAGCAACAGTTTATGCACCAGATGATTGGTATGATCCAACTAGTTACTATAGTGTTGCAACTTGTCTGATCCAATGGGGCCTTGTTATTATTATCTTTTATGGATTAAATAATTGGTTGAATAAAAGATTAGATAATCCCATTTAAGATGTGTTTGAAAAATCGAAAAAAATAAAAGAGAGCAGGATCTCTAAAAACTTAGAACAATTATATGCTTGTTTATATTTGTCGGAAACAGCTCCTTGGTTAGCAAAATAATAGCTATTTAAAAAGAATGATCCTGACATCATCAAAAATGCTAATAAAGAATTGATAGAGCGCCGTGGTCTTAAATTTAATTATTATTCACTTCTTGGAGAACGAAGTCTTTCATTAGATTTTAGAAAATAACGACTCCCAGACGCTCATAACGCTTTTTTTATATTGTTTTATTTGATTTATTTATTTAAAATTCGACCTAGTTATTTTTAAATATTCATTGGAGCAGTGATAAATGAACTTTTTTATGATATTTTTAATTTTTGTTTTTCAATTAGTTTTTGCTCGATCAGAAAATAATAAGATTGAACCTGTAGAACTTTATAAATTTCTTGAAGCTTCTAAAGGTTGGGTGATAAATAATGAAATTGAAGGCTACAAATTATTTTCTAAAAAAATTAAAGATCAAGATTTAAGCGCTGTAATGGTTAGTTATGAAACCTCTGTTCCTCTTTCAAGTATTCAAGAGGTGCTGATGGATGTTAAAAATTATGAATTTTTTTTAAGTAGCTCAAGTAAAATGGTTACTAAACAATTAGAAAAAGATAGTAGTACAGTAGTGGGATATCAATTTATACCAATTAATTTTCCATTTATGAATGATAGACATTATTATTTTAAATTAATTAAAAATGAAATAAACAATGAAAATTCAAACACCTTAGTAAAATGGTTTTTATTAGATGAAAATAAAGAATTATTAGATTTTGAATCATCAAATAATAATACAGTATACCTTAAATACGGAGCAGGTCTTTGGTTGGTAGATAGTATTGATAATAGTAAAATTAAAATATCATATAGGCTATTTATGGATCCAGGTGGATCTATTCCCAATTTTCTTATAGATAAAATAAATGCAATTAGTATAATTAATCTTTTCAAGGATGTAATAGCTGAAGCAGAAAGAAGAACAAGTTAATGAACTTTAAATTAAATGCATTAATGATAGCTTTGTTTGCTTATGGATGTAATGGAAGCAATTCAGAAATTGACAAAGAATTTTCCGCATTAGAAACAGTTGATTATGTAGATATTGAAAGGTTTATGGGTGATTGGTACGTTATAGCAAATATTCCAACTTTTATTGAGAAACGTGCAACAAATGCAATTGAATCATATAAATTAAATGATAAAGGTGAAGTTGAGACAACCTTTACTTTTTATGAAGATTCACCTAAGGGCAAAAGAAAGAAATATAATCCTAAAGGTTTTATTTTTAATAAAGAAACAAATGCAGAGTGGAGAATGCAGTTTTTATGGCCTATCAAAATGCCATTTTTAATAATAGATCTTGATGAAGCTTATAGTTACACGGTTATTGGTGTTCCAAATCGTAATTATGTATGGATAATGTCTAGAGAACCATTTATTAATCCTGATATCTATGAAATGATAATAGCTAAACTCAAAGAAGTAGGATACGAGACTAGCAAAATTAAAATGATTAGACAGGAATGGAAAACTTCTTGAATCCATGAAAATAGCAATTATTGGTACTGGAATCTCAGGTTTAACAACAGCATATCTTTTAAATAAAAAGCATGATGTAACAGTTTTTGAGAAAAACGACTATATTGGAGGCCATACCCATACACATGATGTTAATCTTAATGGTAAAAACTATGCAGTTGACTCAGGTTTTATCTGTTATAATGAAAACACTTATCCTAATTTTATTAAGTTATTAAAAATACTGGGCGTTGAAAGTCAAAAGACAACAATGGGTTTTAGTGTTAAATCTGAAAAAAAGAATTTAGAATATGCTGGTAATTCTATTAATTCTCTTTTTTCACAAAAAAAGAATATTTTTAGTATATCATTTTTACGAATGATTAAAGATATTCTTTCATTTAATAAAAATGCAAGAAAAGATCTCTCAAGTATTTCACCAAAATTAACATTGGGCAAATATTTAAAAAATAATAATTACTCTAAAGGTTTTATATACAATTATATTGTTCCAATGGGAGCAGCTATTTGGTCAACAAAAGCTTCAAATATGCTAAATATGTCAGCATTATTTTTTATACGTTTTTTTGATAATCATGGGTTACTTCAAATTAAGAATAGACCTGATTGGTGGGTTATTAGAGGTGGTTCAAAAGAATATGTTAAGAAATTAGTTAGTTCTTTTAAAGAAAAAATTAGGTTATCATCTCCAGTTCTCTCAATTACTCGAAAAGATGAAAAAGTAGAAATAAAGCTTAGAAATGGTAAAGATCAGATAGAATCTTTTGACGCAGTTGTCATAGCTACACATAGCAATCAAGCTTTAAGCCTATTATCAGATAAGACAAGTTTAGAGAAAGAAATTTTAGGTGCTTTACCATACCAAAAAAACGAAGCTTTACTGCATACTGATCATACAGTTTTACCAAAGAACAAACTGGCATGGGCAAGCTGGAATTATAACCTAGATCAAGATTCTGAAGAGCCTGTAGCTCTCACCTATAACATGAATATTCTTCAAAGTTTTACTGCTGCAGAAACTTTTTGCGTTACATTAAACAGTAACGGATTAATTAATCCATCAAAAGTAATAAAAAAATTAAAATATGATCATCCGTTATTTACTATTGAAGGAATTGCTGCACAAAAACGTAAACATGAGATAAGCGGTGTAAATAATACTTATTTTTGCGGTGCGTATTGGAGAAATGGTTTCCATGAAGACGGTGTTGTAAGTGCTTTAGATATTGCTAAGCAATTTGGTATTTTTTTATGAGCTTATCCTTGCAAAATTATATATATAATGGAGTAATAAGACATAGGCGTTACACTCCATTTGAACATTTTTTTTCATACCCATTATTTATGGTATATGTAGATATATCAAAAGTGAGTAAGATTTTAAAGCATTCTTTTATATGGAATGTTAATAGACCTGCTTTGATTTCTTTCTACAGAAAAGATTATCATGGAGATCCTAATAAACCATTAGATCAAGCTGTTCGAGATACTATTTATAATAAAACAGGTAAAAAAATAAATGGTCCAATTAGAATTCTTACGCATTTAAGATATTTTGGATTCTGCTTTAATCCTGTAAGTTTTTATTATTGTTTTAACACTTCTGATTCGAAATTAGAAATGATTATGGCTGAAGTCACTAACACTCCATGGAATGAGAGACATTCTTATATCATTGATAAGAAAATGTTAAAAGGTTCAAAGAAAAGCTTAGTAGCCGAACTTGAAAAGAAATTACACGTTAGTCCTTTTTGGGGAATGGATCATCAATATGAATGGTTATTTTCTGAACCAGATGAATCATTGCTAGTAAATATGAAAAATTTCAAATCAAAGATCAAAGTTTTTGATGCAACCTTAACTATGAAAAGAAAAGCTTTAACAATAAAAAATTTATTAATTTCTGTATTAAGGTTTCCATTTATAACATTAATTGTAGTTTATCGAATCCACTGGCAAGCACTAAAACTTTGGATTAAAAAAGCACCATTTTTTGTTCATCCAAGTAAAACTGAGAGTTAATTATATAATGAAAAAACAGATTCGTGTAGATCAAAGTGCGAATAGATTGAATGAATTAAAAAAATCAACTTTTTTAGTCACTACTTTTAAAAAAATTATTTTAAAAAAATTCAATAATCTTAGAATTGGATACATTCATTTAACTGATGGCAAAGAAGTATATGAGTTTGGTGATGAAAAAAGTGAGATTCGATCTGAAATTAAAATATTATCATCTGAATTTTATGTTTTTCTTGGAAGTGGTGGACTTCTTGGTGTAACTGAAGCCTATACAGCTGGTTTTTGGCGTGCTGATGATATTGTTACCCTTATTAGGATCATGATTAAAAATAGCCATATAATGCAGCAACTAGACTCTGGTTGGGCTAAGCTACTCAAGCCTATTAATAATTATATTCATAGAAAAAGACAAAATACTTTGGCTGGAAGTAAAGAAAATATTTTAGCACACTATGACCTAAGTAATGACTTTTATAAACTTTGGTTAGATGATAGTATGACTTATTCTTGTGGCATATTTAAAGATGAATCAACTACCTTAAAAGAAGCATCTATTGAAAAATTAGATCGAATATGTAGGAAATTAAATCTTAGTGAAAAGGATAGTATTTTAGAAATCGGTACCGGTTGGGGAAGCTTTGCTATTCATGCTGCAAAAAACTATGGTTGCAATATTACCACTACTACAATTTCTGATGCTCAATATGAATACGCAAAAAATAAAATATTAGAAGAAGGCCTAGATGATAAAATAACCTTGTTAAATAAAGATTATAGAAATCTTTCAGGGACTTTTGATAAAATTGTGTCAATCGAAATGATTGAAGCTGTTGGTCACGAATATGTTCCTTTATTTTTTCAAAAAGTATCCAAACTTTTAAAAAAAGATGGCCTTTTTGCTTTACAAGGGATCACATATAATGATCATAATTTTGATGATTACAAGCATTCTGTTGATTTTATCAAGAAATATATATTCCCCGGATCATGTCTTATCTCAATTTCTCAAATAACAAATGCAATTAAAAAGAAGACGGATTTATCTATTGTTAATCTTGAGGATATAACAATGCATTATGCAACAACTCTGCATAAATGGAGAAATAATTTTATGAATGTAATTCCAGCTATTAAAGAGCTTGGTTTTTCTAATGCGTTTATTAATATGTGGGAATTTTATTTTCATTATTGTGAAGCAGGCTTTTTAGAAAGAAATATTGGAGACTATCAAGTAATATTTGCAAAATCCAATACTAGAGATATAAATATAAGGTATTAGTTCTATGTTGAAGTCGTTAATTGGTTATGCTGAAAAAGGTTTATTGCCTGATTCGTTAATTCGGATTGGAATTAGAAAGCTGTGTCGCGTTCGTTTAAACTGGGTTAAAGAAATTGGTCCGGAAGCACTAGAAAATCATCATCAAGAGTGGGTAGAAAAATTAAAGAACAGCCCCATAGCTCTAGTTCCAGAAAAAGCAAATGAACAGCACTATGAAGTTCCTCCTTTATTTTTCCAGACCGTATTAGGTAAATATTTAAAATATAGCTCAGGCTTTTGGCCTCATGGTGTAAATAATTTAGATGACTCAGAAAAAGCAATGTTAAATGTAACATTAGAACATGCAGACATTACTGATGATATAGATATTCTAGAGTTAGGATGTGGATGGGGGTCTTTGACATGTTTAATGGCAAAAAAGTTTCCAAATAGTAATATCACTGCAGTAAGTAACTCAAATGATCAGCGAATATTTATTATGAATAAATGTAAAGAACTAGGTTTAACAAATGTAAATGTAATTACAGCTGATATGAATGATTTCAATATTGATAATAAGTTTGATAGAGTAGTTTCGGTTGAAATGTTTGAACACATGAGAAATTATCAAGAGTTATTAAAAAAGATTGATAGTTTCCTTAAACCCAATGGAAAGTTATTTGTTCATATATTTTCACACAAAGAAATGGTGTATCCCTTTGAAGATAAAGGTGATGGAGATTGGATGGCTCGTGAATTTTTTAGCGGTGGAATTATGCCATCACATAAATTATTATTGTATTTCCAAGAACATCTAAAAATAGATAAAGTTTGGCACTTCTCAGGTGAACATTATAGTAAAACCTCTTGGGCTTGGTTAAATAAAATGGACCAAAATAAAACAAAAATTCTAGAAATTTTTTCTGATACTTATGGAAAAGATAATGCAAAAATGTGGTGGCAAAGATGGCGAATATTTTTTATGTCCTGCGCTGAACTTTTTGGTATGAGTAATGGATTAGAGTGGGGTGTTTCACATTATCGCTTTGAAAAGCAGAGTAGTTAACTAATTATGATTATATTTTTATTTTTTATTGGTCACTGGTATATATCTCTTTTTTTTCAAACATTCTTCTTGCACCGTTATACATCACATGGAATGTTTAAAATGAATTCGTTTTGGGAAAAAACTTTCTTTTTTCTTACTTTTTTAGTCCAAGGCTCTTCTTTCTTACAGCCAGCAGCTTATGGAGCTATGCATCGTAGACATCATTCATTTAGTGATACCAAAAAAGATCCTCACTCTCCAGTTTGGTCGAATAATATTTTTTCATTTATGTGGGGAACGTTTAAAGAATATAGAAACTTATCAACCCAGTTCATAAATGATGATTCTAAAAGTTCTGATTTGCCTCGTTGGAAATCTATCGAAATTTTGGGTGAATCAATGATAGTTAGATTATTATTTATTTTATTTTATTCATCATTTTATTGGATATACGCACCCTCAGCCTGGTTTTTTATATTAATCCCTTTCCATATTTTCATGGGCCCTATTCATGGGTTTATAGTTAATTGGTTTGGTCATAAAAATGGATATAGAAACCATCCAGAGTTGCTTGATAACTCTAAAAACACCTTACCTGTAGATTTACTTATGATGGGAGAACTTTACCAAAATAATCATCATAAATCACCAAATAAACCTAAGTTTTCTCATCGTTGGTTTGAGCTTGATTTAGGTTATTTGATTATTCAAATATTAAATACGTTGAAAGTTATTAGACTAGTCTAATGAATCATAACATTAAAGAATATTCTATTTCTTTAATTTGTATTCTAATTGCATCCTTGGTTTCTATTGCTGCAGCACAAAATGGAGCCTTATACAATAATTACCCAATATCAATAATATGTATGGCGCTTAGTTTTATCATTCATTGGTTAGTTTTTATTCCTTCATATTTTTATAAAACTGAAAAGTTTTATGATATTACTGGAACAGTTGCATATATGTCTATCTTAATAACAACAGCATACTTACTAAGCATTATTAACAATGAAGTTGTTTTATTACGATCTATTTTATCAATTATATTTGTTATGATTTGGGCAATAAGGCTAGGGGCTTTTCTTTTTACAAGAGTCATTAAAGTTGGTGAAGACAAACGCTTTGAAGATGCAAAAAAATCATTTTCAAAATTTTTGATGTTTTTTAATATATCTGCTCTTTGGGTTTTTTTAACAATAGTAAATGTATTAACAATGATTATAAACAACTCAGACTCAATAACAGATATTTTTTTTATTATTGGTTTTAGCATTGCTATAATCGGCTTAATTATTGAAGTAGTGGCTGATAGGCAGAAAAGAAAATTTAGGATGAATATATCTAATAAAGGTGAATTTATCAGATCTGGATTATGGAGTATTTCTCGACATCCAAATTATTTTGGTGAAATCTTGATTTGGCTTGGTATAAGCTTTTCTACTCTCCCAATTTTAAGTGGATGGCAATTTGTTACTTTAATCTCGCCTATTTTTGTCATTCTTCTATTAACTAAAGTGAGTGGAATAAACTTACTTGAAGCAGCAGCTGATGATAAGTGGGCTCTAGATAAAAATTATCAAGATTATAAAGAAAAAACTTCGGTTTTAATTCCTTTCCTAACATACAAGAGGTAAATATTAGATGTTAAAAAAAATTGTAACAATTTTTGCAACAATAGGATTAATTATGGCTATAGAGAAACCAACGTTTAAATTATTAGAAAAAAAAGGCAATATTGAAATAAGAGTTTATGATCCAATGGTCATTGCAAAAACTATTATTGAGGAAAATTATGATTCAGCTTTAAGTAAAGGATTTAGAAGAATAGCAAAATATATTTTTGGTGGAAATGATAAGGAAATGAGTATTTCTATGACAGCACCAGTTATTTCTAAAAAATCAAAAAATACTCCAGGATTATATGAAGTATCATTTGTCATGCCTAAAAAATATAGTTTGGAAGATTTACCTCAGCCGAATCTTTCAACGGTAAAGCTAGAAAAGGTAAATTTAGGAAAAGTTATATGTATTAAGTTTGGTGGTTGGGCCACTGAAAAAAAAGTTGAGCGATATCAGACTGATTTAATTAGATCGATTAGTAAGATGGGATTAGAGAGCAAAGGTGATTTTTTAGTTGCTCAATATAATTCACCATGGGCTATTCCACCGTTTAGGAAAAATGAAATACTAATTCAATTAAAATAAATATAAAGTATATAAAAAGCTCATAACGCTCATTTTTCTTGTTTTTTTGATTTAGTTGTTTTATAATCTTCTATCAATTTTTATTTAAATAACTAAACAAGGTTATTATGTCAAAAGATTTTATCGACCATATTGCTGTTGAAGTCAAAAATGTAGATGCTGCTGTAAAATGGTATTCAGAGAAATTTAATTGCAATATTAAATATCATGATAAAACATGGGCAATGTTAAGTTTCCAAAATATTTCAATTGCCTTAGTCACTCCAGGTGAACACCCACCTCACTTTGCAATCGTTAAAGAATCTTTAAATAAAGATGAAAAAATTAAATATCATCGTGACGGTATAGGATATATCTACAGTAATGATATAGATAATAACGTTATTGAATTAGTAGATCGTAAATCTTAGAAAGTTATTTATGCCAAAAGTTAAAATTAATAAAACTCAAAATTTTTGTATTATATCAGCTTTTGATGAAGATATAAATGATTTTATTTCTGAAATACAAAAATTAAAGTTGGATGGCTGGAAACTTGAAGGTGGGGTTTCAGCATCTAATAATAAACTTTTTCAATCGATGAGTAAGCAATGAGTTCATCGTACATAATTATCGGAGCTAGCGGGGGAATTGGCTCTCAACTGGTCGCAGATTTAGAATCTTGTGGACATAACCTACTGCTCGGTTACCACAATGAAAAACTAGATGCAATTTCTGGAAACTCTGAATTTGCGCCAGTCGAAGCCACTGATTTTGATTCAGTTATGTCTTTAGTTGAACAAGGTGTTAATAAATTTGGGGAAATTGATGGTTTAATTAATTTAGCTGGATCTATAATTTTAAAACCACCCCACCTTGTTTCTGAAGAAGAATTTTATTCGACTATAGATATAAATTTAAAATCAGCATTTGCTTGTGTAAGAGCTGCAGGTAAGTTAATGAAAAATTCTTCAGTCTTACTAATGTCAACTGCAGCAGTTTCAATTGGATTAGGAAATCATGAAATGATTGTAGCTTCCAAAGCAGGCATTGAAGCAATGATTCGATCAGCCTCTAAAACATATGCTAGAAAAAGTCTAAGGTTTAATGCAGTTGCTCCAAGTTTAACAAATACTCCTTTATCTAAAAACATGGTGAATAATCCAATTATTTTGAAAGCAAGTGAGAAAATGCACCCTGTTGGAAGGATAGGTGAGCCTAAAGATATTAGTAATGCTATCCAGTTTTTAATCGATCCAAAAAATAATTGGATTACTGGTCAAACTTTAAGTTTAGACGGTGGCATGTCTACTACTAAATAGTGAATAGCGATCGAATTAAACCATTAAATAATTTAAAGTTTAATGGTACTAGTGTTTGTTATTGGATGCAAAGAGATAAGAGAGTTGTAGATAATTGGGCTCTTATACATGCGCAAGACTTAGCTCTAAAAAATAAAGTTCCACTCTACGTTTGTTTTACTTATTTAGGAAAATTTAAGGATGCAAACATAAGGCAGTATCAATTTTTATTTGATGGTTTAAAAGAAACATCTGAAAAATTATATAATAAAAATATACCATTTTACTTATTAAAGGGTAATCCAGTTGACGAAATAGAAAAATTTATTGAAATAAATAAGATAGGATGTTTAGTTACAGACTTCTCTCCTCTTAAAGTATATCGAAACAGAGTCGACAACTTAACTTCAAAAATAAATATTCAGTTTCATCAAGTAGATGCACACAATATTATACCAACATGGATTGCAAGTGAAAAGCAAGAATATGCAGCATATACATTCAGATCAAAAGTTTTAAAAAAAATTGATGAATACTTAACTGATTTTCCTAAAATAATTAATCATCCAATTATGCCATCAATTGAATTAAGACCAATTAATTGGGAAGATGTAATTAATAATTTAGAGATTGATTGTTCTGTACCAAAAATCAGTTGGTTAATACCTGGTGAAAATGCTGCTGAGTTAATCTTTAAGAAGTTTATAAATCAAAGTTATCATAATTATGGAGATGATAAGAATAATCCAAATATTGATGGTACTTCAAATATCAGTCCTTATTTACATTATGGACATATTTCATCACAGCGTATTGCTCTTTCTTTATATGCGAATGAAGCTATTGAATCAAAAGGTTTTTTAGAACAATTAGTTGTTAGAAAAGAGCTTGCTGATAATTTTTGTTATTTTAATAAATCATATGATAGTTATGATGGATTTCCAAATTGGGCTAAAAAGTCTTTGGATTCACATCGTAATGATGAAAGAGAATATTTATATTCAATATCTGAGCTTGAAGAAGCAAATATCCATGATGAGGTTTGGAATGCAGCTCAAAAACAAATGGCTATAACAGGTAAAATGCATACCTATATGAGGATGTATTGGGCAAAAAAAATATTAGAATGGAGTCCAACACCTGAAGATGCATTGCAGAACGCAATTGATCTAAATGATAAATATGAATTAGATGGACGTGATCCAAATGGGTACACAGGAATTGCTTGGTCCATTGGTGGAGTTCATGATAGACCTTGGTTCGATAGACCAATATTTGGTCAAGTTAGATACATGAGCTATGGTGGATGTAAAAATAAGTTTGATATAAATTCATATATAAATTCATATACATAACAGAGTTATAAATTTTATCTAATTATAATGGAAGTAACATTAATATTTCCTCATCAGCTTTTCTCTGATCATCCAGCAATATCCAGAAACAGACAAATCTTTATAGTCGAAGACTCACTTTTTTTTGGAGATCATGTATTTCCAGTAAAGTTTCATAAACAAAAAATATTGCTTCATAGATTATCAATTGATAATTACTATAAAATCTTAAAAAATAATAATTACGATGTAAAGATTATATCCTACAAATCTTTTAGTGATAAAGAATGCTTGAAAAAAGTACTCATTAAAAATTCTATAAATAAAATCTTTTATGCTGATTTACATGACTATGAATTAAATCAAAGATTAAAAAAAATAACTGAAGAATTAAAAATAAAGTCAGTTATTTATGATACGCCAGGTTTTTTACTTAGCCTTGATCAGGTTCAAGAAGACTTTAAAGATAAAAAAAAATTCATGATGGCTCCGTTCTATCAAAAACAACGTAAAAGATTTAATATTCTTATTGATTCAAATCAAAAACCATTTGGTGGAAAATGGAGTTTTGATGCTGAAAATAGAAAGAGACTGCCTAAAAATTTAGAAATTCCAACTATATACTCATTTGATAAAAAAGAAAAATTAAATAATGAATTAGAAGAAAATATTAATTTAAATTTTTCTTTAAACCCAGGTCAAATTAATAATTTCAATTATGCAGTCACTCATGAAGAAGCTAAAATTAGTTTTGATCAGTTTCTAAAAGAGAGATTTAAGTATTTTGGAGATTATGAAGATGCGATTTCAATTAATGAGCCTTATATTTTTCATAGTGTATTGACACCCGCGTTAAATATCGGACTGATAACACCAAAAGAAATACTTCAGTCTACTTTAGATTGTTCTAAAGAATTTAATATTCCTCTAAACTCTTTAGAGGGATTTATCCGTCAAATTATTGGTTGGCGAGAATTTATTAGAGGAGTTTATCATACTAAAGGTAGTAAGCAAAGAACGTCGAACTTCTGGAATTTTTCAAAAAAAATACCTACAACTTTTTATGATGGGACAACTGGAATTAAACCTGTTGATGATTTAATAAAAAATATAAATAACAGCGCGTACGCTCATCATATTGAGCGTTTAATGATACTTGGCAACATTATGTGTTTAATGAGATTTGACCCAAATGAAGTTTACAGATGGTTTATGGAAATGTTTATTGACTCATATGATTGGGTGATGGTTCCAAATGTTTATGGGATGAGTCAATTTGCGGATGGAGGTATTATGTCAACTAAACCTTATATAAGTGGAAGTAATTACATACTTAAAATGAGTAATTACAAGAGAGAAATGTGGTGTGAATTGTGGGATGCTTTGTATTGGAGATTTATAGATGATCATAGAGATTTTTTTAATAAAAACTATAGAATGAAAATGATGGTTACTTTGTATGATAAAAAAGATAAAAGTATTAAAAATAATTACATAAAATTATACAATGATATATAAAAAAGCTCATAACGCTCATATTCTTCTTGTTTTATTTTTCTGTCAATATTAATATTTATTATGAGATATTTAAATTCAAAGCAAGTTGCAGATATAATTGGAGTAAATATATCTACGCTCAAACGTTGGACTGATAATGGAACACTTGGCTGTGATAAAACAGCAGGTGGGCACAGAAAGTTCACAATGAATCACATTCGTGATTATTATAAAAATAACCCTGATGCAAATAATAATACAGATTTAAAGATTGAGGACATAAGCCAAAAGCAGCTATTTGGCTTAATTCAAAAGAGAAATTTTAAAAAACTTGCTGAAAAACTTGCTCAATCTAGTCTTGAGGCTGAAGAGACAACAGTAAGCAATATTATTAATGGCCTCTATATGAATGGTGTACCCGTAGCTGATCTTCTCGATTATGTTGTGGATGTTGCTGGTCATATTATAGAATCTCAATTAAATAATAATGAGATTGTTCATACCGAAGCTTATGTTTCAAGGCAACTATTGACAAGAGTAGTAGATGGATTATGTTCTGAAATGCCAAATGGAAAATTTAATGGTAAAAGTGGAATGTGTGTAAATTTTGAAGATAATCTCCCAGATATAGGTGTAGTTATGTCTGAAGTAGTACTTAGACATAATGGTTATAATGTCTTTAATACTGGTTCACATGCTGAACTTGGTGATTTATTAAGCGTTATTCAAAAGAAGAAAATTGATATTGTTTTATTCTATCTATGTAATCTCCAATGTTGTAATGCAGTTGTTGTTGAGAATATTGAAAAGACAAAAGAACATATTAAAGAAATTGTTAAAGTAGCAAAAAAGATTAATGTAAAAGTTTTATTTGGTGGTGAAGGATATTTACTTTTGAAGGATATTCACGATATTGTCGACAATTCTTTTTTAACATATAATAATCTTCAAAAAATCGTTTAAATATTTAATAATCTTTAAAAGTTAAAAACATTTAAATATATAGTTGTAGATTCAACTATATAATATATTATATAATTTTAATATGGAATTAATAAACACCCCTTTTCCTGTTCTACTTGGAATTGCTCATCGATTAGCAGAAAGAAAATTTATGCAGATCATCGATCAATTAGGATTAGATTTAACATTTGATCAATTTATGGTTTTAGTTCCAATATGGAAAAAAGAAGGAATTAGTCAGCAACAAATAGTTGAAGACTGCGGTAAAGACAAAACATCTGTAACTAGAATAATAACAACACTTGAGAATAAAAATATATTAGTAAGAATCAAAGATTCTAAAGATGGCCGCTTAAATAATATTCATTTAACAAAAAATGGAAAAAAAATAATTGATAAAGTTCACCCGGTAATGCAAGAAACTCGTGAATATTTAAAAAAAAATATAAATGAAAATGATTTTAATATAGCTCGTACTGTTATTATTCAATTAATTGAAGGATTAGATTGTTAAAATGGTTGATTTTACAACTATAAATAAATTTATTTTTTTATCTTTAGTTTCTTCAATTTTTATGTCTTGTTCTAGACCATCAAACTATAAAACTGAAATTATTCAATCTATACCTGACACTTGGTCTGTTAATGTTGAGCAAGTTGAAAGGTATACAGGTAATTGGTGGGAATCATTTGGAGATTCAACTTTTACACGCTTTTATAGTGACTTTCAAAGTACAAGTCCAGATTTGAAATCTATTATTAGTCAATCGACTATGGCAAAAAATTCTGCTAAAATTATATCTGCCTCCACGTTTCCTAGTTTAAATATTTTTGCTTCTAATTCAATTCGTAAGCAGAATTTAGCTGCATTTGGTTTCTCTAGTAGTATGTTAGGTATTGACGATCAAAATAATAATTCAAATGATAATACTCAAAACTCTGTAGTCAGCTTTACATCCGAAAATTCAGGATTAAATCTTGGTATGCAGTGGGAATTAGATGTCTGGGGAAGGCTACTTAATGCACGTCGAGCAGCATACAAAGATTTTGAGTCCACATTAAAGGATCTCGCCTATTTAAAATTTTCTATTGGTGTTCAATATGTTAATGCTTACTACACTGCAGTCGAATATAATATTCAACATGAATTGTCTATTGAAACAAGAGAAGCTTTAGTTCGTGTAAAAAATATAGTTCTAAACAGATATAACAATGGTTTATCTTCTAGTTTAGATCTCAGATTAGCAGAATCTTCACTTGCTATTAGTCGTGTTCAAGAAGAAAATAGATTTATTCAAAAATCAAATATTGTAAGAAACCTCGAAGTATTAATGGGTAGATATCCATCGGCTTCATTAATAGTAAGCGATAATTTTCCTGAAAATTATCCAAAAATTCCAGCTGAATTACCAGTAGATCTCATTAGAAGAAGGCCTGATATTCAAGCGGCTATTAATGATATTGAATCTTCAGGATATAGATTAGCTCAATCTAAAAGAGAATTATTACCTTCAATTTCATTGACCACTTCTGTTGGAACTTCAAGTCAAGATTTAAAAGATATTTTAAATGGAGATTATTCTGTTTGGAATATCGCAACAAATATTACTGTCCCGCTATTTCAAGGTGGACGGCTCAGAGCAAATGTTGCCATAAATGAAAGTGAACTATCATTATCAGAAATTAATGCAATGAAAAAAATGCTTCAGGCATTTTCTGAGGTTGAGCAATCATTAGCAATCGAGAATTCTATACAAAGACAGTATATTGCTATTTTGGAAGCAGAAAAGCAATCTGAAGCTGCCTATGAACTAGCAGTTGGACGATATGAAAAAGGTATTTCTGATTTAATTACTGTTCTTAATAGTCAGCAGCAATTATTCTCAGTTAAATCCCAAAAATATTCACTACAAAATCAAAGAATTCAAGCTAGAGTTAATTTATTCTTAGCTTTGGGTGGTGATTTTGACATTTCTAAAAATTGAGAATAAAAATGAAACAATTATTTAAAAAATATTTACCATTATGGATTATACTAGGATCTTTATTAATAGCAATAATGATGATTAGCGCGAAGCCTAAAGCCATAGCTAATATTAAAGAATTTGTTCCACCAGTTGTTGAGACACAAGTTCTTATTCCTCAGCCTTATCAAGTGAAAATCGAATCTCAAGGTACCGTTATTCCTCGTACTGAAATTCAATTAATGTCTGAAGTCTTAGGAAAAATACAAAAAGTCTCATCAAAATTGCAAACTGGATCAAAATTTGAAAAAGATGATCCATTAGTTTATCTAGAAAAACGGGATTTCGAATTATCACTTATTTCAGCAGAATCATCGTTGTCACAAGCACGTGTTAATTATGAACGCGAAATAGCAGAATCTGAGTTAGCAGCAAAAGAATGGAAAAAAATAAATGGTGGTAAGGCAAGTAACTTAACATTGAGAAAGCCTCAGCTATCACAAGCAAAAGCTCTCTTAGCCGCAGCTGAAGCAGTTTATGAACAAGCCGAAAGAAACCTTGAGAGGACTACTATCAGAGCACCATTTAAAGGTAGAGTTAGACAAAAGATGGTTGATGTTGGTATGGTTATATCTCCAGGTTTAACGATTGCTCAGATTTATGCTACAGACTATGTCGAAATATCATTACCAATCGCCGAGCAAGATCTAGCATTTTTAGGTATTCCTTTAGATGGGAGTTTTATTGAAAAAAAATATCAACCTTATGTCGAGCTTTATACTGAATTTGGAGGTGAGCAACTTTCTTGGAGTGGAACAATTGTTCGTTCTTCAGCAGAAATTGATTCTAAGACTAGAATGTTATCTGTGATTGCACAAGTTTCAGACCCATATCAAAAAACATCGAACATGTTACCTTTGAAAGTAGGAATTTTTGTTAAAGCCGCTATCAAAGGTAGAACTTTCAATGATATTATAATCATTCCGCGCTTTACTGTAAGAAATAATAAAGTGTGGGTAGTTAATCAAGAAGGTGCTCTAGATCAGAAGCAAATTAAAATTTTAAGATACGAGGATGATAAGGTATTAGTTAGCGAAGGTCTTGATTTATCTGATTCTGTATTACTTACCCGACTCGCAGTTTTGATTAAGGGTATGAAATTGAAAAAAAATTGAGATCTAAACTATGGAAAAATTAATACGCTGGTTTGTCAATAATACTGTTGCAGCTAATATGGTTATGTTATTTATTTTAGTTGCGGGGTTACTTACACTGCCAAGAATACGTATGGAGGTTTTTCCTGATATAAATGTTGATATTGTATCTATTTCAGTAGTGTACCCCGGAGCCTCTCCCAAAGATGTTGAAGAAGGTATTTGCTATCGAATTGAAGAAAAGTTGACAGGTTTAAAAGGTATTAAAAGAATTAGGTCCTCTGCTTCAGAAAATGTTGGTATTACAACCGTTGAGATTTTACCTGGTGAGGATGTAAATGAAATTCAGAATAAAATTAAGACACAAATAGATGCCATAGATACTTTTCCTGATAACGCTGAAAAACCAACAATTCAAAATATGACAAGGACTTCAGATGTTATTACAGTCGCAGTTTATGGTGATATTGAAGAAGAGAGTCTAGTCGCAATATCTGAAAATATTAAAGATGAGATAGATGCCCTTCCTGAAATATCATTATCTACAATTATAGGTAAAAAACCTAGAGAAATTTCAATCGAAATTTCTGAGCTTACGCTTAAAAAGCACCAATTATCTATTGAGCAAGTAGCGAGGTCTATTCGATTGAACTCTATGGATATACCAGGTGGTGCTATTGAAACGGATATGGGAGAAATCTTAATTAGATCTAAAGGTCAAGTATATGATCAACAAGGTTTTGCGAAAATTCCGATTGTATCTAGACAAGATGGTGCAAATCTTTTATTAGGAGATATTGCAGGAATTAATGACGGTTTTGCAAAAATTGATCTTAGTCAAAAGTTTAATGGAAGCTCAGCTATTCTCATTCGAGTTTTCAGAGTTGGAGATCAAAATGCTTTAGATATTTCAAATGCTGTTAAAGAATATGTTGCTAATATTTCACCATCTCTACCTTTGGGTATTGGAATTAAAACTTGGGATGATGAAGCAATCATTCTAAAAGGAAGGATTGATCTTTTAACTAAAAATGCCTATTTGGGACTTTTTCTAGTTGTTATAATTCTTGCGATTTTTTTAAAGCCAAAATTAGCTTTTTGGGTATCATTAGGTATTCCAATTTCATTCATGGGTGGTTTTTGGTTAATGCCTATTTTTGATGTTTCTATTAATATGTTATCATTATTTACTTTCATATTGGTATTAGGAATTGTGGTTGATGATGCTATTATTGTAGGTGAAAATATATTTTTATGGAGAGAGCGAGGATTGAATGGGGTTGAAGCTGCTGTTAAAGGAGCTTCTCAAGTTGCAATTCCAGTATTTTTTGCAATATTAACTACTATTGCTGCGTTCTCGCCAATGTTATCGGTTGTTGGTAATGTTGGACAGATCTGGAGAATAATTCCATTAGTTACTATAATCGTTCTCATTTTTTCACTTTTTGAATCTTTAACTATACTTCCAGCTCATCTAGGTCATATAAATGATGAAACTATTAGTAGGTTTCCTATAGTAAATATGTTGAGTCAAAAATGGGAAGTTTTTCAAAATAAAATAAAATTATATCTAAATGATTTTATAAATAATAAGTATAAACCTTTTCTTTCATGGACATTGAAAAATAAAGGCATCACCCTTTCTACATCCCTTGGAGTTTTTATTTTAACTATAGGTTTGATAGCTGGAGGATGGATAAAATTTGTTTTTTTCCCGCCATTAGAAGCCGACCTTGTAAATGGGACGATATCTTATCCTGATGGTTCTCCAATTGAAATGTCAATGGAAGGTTTAAATATAATTGAATCATCTGCTCAAAAATTAAAAAAAGAGTTAGAGTATGAATTTCCTGATGAAAAAATATTTGTAAATATTTTAGCAACCGCTGGTGATCAGCCAGTAAAAAATAAAAGTACTCAGGGTCCTGGTGCAGGAGGGAGTCTAGCCACAGGTTCTCACTTCGCTGAATACGCTATCGAACTTTCACCAGGTGAAAACCGATCTATAAGTGCAACAGAAATCTCTCGTAGGTGGCGAGAATTAACACCAACAATTATTGGTGCGAAGGAAGTGGCTTTTAGTTCTGAATTGTTTTCCGCGGGTGATCCAATTAATATCCAATTAACGAGTCAAAGCCTTGAAGATTTAAATGCTGTAAGTGCACTTTTACAGGAAAAGCTATCGACTTACCCAGGTGTTATTGATATTAAAGATTCATTTAGTTTGGGTAAAGAAGAAATAAAATTAGTTTTAAAGCCTGAGGCTAAAAATTATGGTATCACTATGGTTGATGTATCTAATCAAGTACGTCAAGCTTTTTATGGTTTTGAAGTTCAAAATTTCCAAAGAGGTCGCGATGAAATTAAAGTATTTATTCGCTATCCTGAAGAAGAGCGAAAAACTATTAAAAACTTAGAATCTTTACAAATCCGTAATAATCAGAATGCAGAGATACCCCTTAGGCAAGTAGTAAGTATGGAGTTTTCGCAAGGATTCTCTACAATTAGTCGAGTTGATAGGCAAAGGTCAGTTAGTATTACTGCAAATGTTGATATTTCAAAAGTAACAGCTAATGAAGTTTTAGTTCCTGTTACTGAGATTGATATACCACAAATATTAGAAAAATATCCATCAGTAAGATTTTCACTAGAAGGCGAACAAAGAGAACAAAATGATAGTTTAGGCTCAATCTTTAAAAATTTTATTTTTGCAATGATTGTTATTTATACGTTACTTGCAATTCCATTTAGATCTTATAGTCAACCATTGATTGTGATGGGGGCTATTCCATTTGGTTTAACTGGCGCTATCATTGGACATATAATAATGGGGCAAAATTTAACCGTATTATCATTAATTGGAATTGTTGCACTGGCAGGTGTTGTAGTTAATGACTCTTTAGTTTTGGTAGATTTTATAAATAGATATAAAGAAGAAGGTCATAATGTCTTTGAAGCTGTACTTGAAGCAGGTCCAAGAAGGTTTAGGCCAATTCTTCTTACATCGCTCACAACATTCTTTGGTTTATTCCCATTATTAATGGAAAAAAGTGTTCAAGCTCAATTTTTAATCCCGATGGCAATTTCATTAGCATATGGAGTTTTATTTGCGACATTAATTACGTTAATTATTGTACCCTCCGCCTACCTTTTTTTAGATGATATAGTTAATAGAAAAAAAGCTCATAACGCTCATATTGGACTTGACCAGTAATTATAATTTTTATAATTTTAAATCATGAAAACATATCAAATAAACACAACTCAATTCATCGATAAACCTATTGATGTTGTTTTCGATTTTTTTTCTAAACCAGAGAATCTTGAGCGTATTACTCCTAAAAACTTATCGTTTAAAATATTGACTCCAACACCCATAAAAATGGAAAAAGGAGCTTTAATTGATTATACAATAAAAATAATTGTTGTTCCAATACACTGGCGAACCTTCATATCTGATTATGATCCACCTTTTAAATTTGTAGATCAACAAGTTAAAGGTCCATACGCATTTTGGCATCATACACATACTTTTAAAGAAGTTGAAGGAGGTGTAGAAATAAAAGATAATGTAAAGTATGCAATACCGATGGGACTACTGGGTAGATTTATTCATGCTATATATATTAAAAATGATCTTAAAAAAATATTTGCTCATCGAAAAATAGTAATTAAAGATGTTTTTTCAGATTAATAAGGTTCTTATATAATGAAAATAAAAGGGAGACATTAAACTGTGAAAGTAGCACTTTTTGGCGCAACAGGATTTGTTGGTTCATATATTGTTGACGAACTTTTAAATCAAGGTCATAAACCTATAGTATTAGTTCGAGAAAATTCTGAAGATAAATTACCACAATCATCTAAATGTAAATTAGTCAAGGGTGATATAAACAATCAGGATGCAATTAATAAAACTATTCAAGGTGCCGATGCTGTTATTTATTGTATTGGAATAATACGTGAGTTTAAAAGTAAAGGAATCACGTATGAAAATCTTCACTTTCAAGGTGCCAAAAGATGTATTGATACAGCTGTAGAATCAGGTGTTAATCGATTTATCTTAATGAGCGCTAATGGGGTAAAAATTGATGGAACCGGTTATCAAAAAACTAAGCATTTGTCAGAGCAGTATCTTAAATATACAAAATTAAATTGGACAATTTTTCGTCCCTCATTAGTATTTGGAGATCCAAGAGGTAATAACCGTCCTGAATTCTGTACTCAATTAAAAAAAGATATGTTAAGTCTACCAATCCCTGCTCCTAATTTTCACAAAGGGTTAAATCCCTTAGATGCGGGAAAATTTGCCATGTCTCCCATACATGTTAAAGATGTTTCTTCTTTTTTTGTGAACTCAATTGATATGGAAAATTCTTTTAAAAAGACATACCCTTTAGGTGGGGTAGCTTACTATTGGAAAGATATTATTCAAACAATAGCTAAAGCATACGGTAAAAATAAATGGACTATTCCCGCACCTGCTATAGCGATACAGATTGTTGCAAGTTTTTTAGGAAGGTTTTCATGGTTTCCAATTACAAAAGACCAACTTACAATGCTTATTGAAGGAAATGTATGTGAGTCAGAAGAGTTTTTTGAATTATTTAAAATTGAACCAACTCCGTTTAATACTGAGACGCTTAGTTATTTGAATAAATAATTTATTTATTATGAGAATTATATTACTACTAATTGCGCTCTGCCTTTTAATTGCTACTGCTCTTCTTAGTGCAAACAACCAAACCGTTGAACTAAAAGTAGGGGATTTAGCTCCTACTTTTTCTTTGTACGATCAAGATAATAAACTTCACAAATTATCTGATTATAAAGGACAAAGATTAATCATTTATTATTTTCCAAAAGCAGATACGCCTGGATGAACAAAAGAAGCTTGCGGGTTCCGCGACATATACTCAGAATACAAAAGAGCCGGGATTAAAGTCTTTGGTATTAGCTATGATTCTTCAAAAACCTTAAAAAAGTTTAAAAATAAATATGCACTTCCTTTTGATTTCCTATCAGATTCAAAAAAAGAAGTAGCTGTTCAATATGGTGCAGCAGGTACAGGGTGGCCAAGAAGAATTACTTTTATAATTGATAAAAATAGTAGAATTGAAAAAATTTATAAAAAAATGAATGTAAATACTCATGCGGAGCAAATTTTAGATGACTTATTTCCAAAAAAATAGTTTAATATTTTTATTATTATTTACTTTTATTATTGCCCAAGATTCTGATAATCAGGTCTACGGATTTATTACTGATAGTACTTCAGGAGAAGGTTTAATTGGAGCCAATGTTTTCATTCGAGAAACAGGTCAGGGTATGGCAACTGATAATAATGGTTATTATGTACTATCAGAAATTGAACTTAGCGAAGCTACTTTAATTGTTTCATATATTGGCTATGAGCAATATCAAAAAAAGATAAATTTTCTAAATAATTCTTCTAAAAATATTCTTATTGCCTTAAAGCCAGATGTTGTTGAGTTATTACAAGTAGATGTTTCTGCAGAAGAAATTGATAGATTAAATAAAATAGAGCCGAGTCGAATAACACTTTCCCCACGCGTTCTAAAAGCACAACCATCATTAGCTGAACCAGATATTTTTAGAACAATACAGTCGCTTCCTGGTGTTTTAACTACTTCTGAGTTTAGTACGGGTTTAGTTATTCGAGGTGGGAATACTGATCAAAATTTAATTTTATTAGATGGGATTACAGTTTATAACCCATCACATCTTGGAGGCCTTTTTTCAAACTTTATTGTTGATGCAGTTAAAGAAGCTGAATTAATAAAAGGTGGATATAATGCTGAATATGGTGGAAGACTTTCTGCAGTTTTAGATATTAGGAGTCGCGAAGGCAATAGAAATAAATTTGAAGGAAGTAGCAGTATTTCTGTTTTATCTGCTCAAACCACACTTGAAGGACCTTTTTTAAATGGAGCTTGGTTATTAGCAGGACGAAGAACTTATTTTGATAAGGTTTTACCTTTGGTTTCAGATTTTAATCTTCCATACTATTTTTATGATTTACAAGGACATGTTTTTACAGATCTTAATGAGAAAGATAGATTGTCTTTGAGTTTCTATCGTGGTGTTGATGATCTTAAATATACAGACTTAGATCTCAATTCAGATTGGGGAAATGAGACTATGAGTCTAGCCTATCGCCATGTTTTCAGTGAGAAAATGATAGGTAATTTTTTAGCTGCAAATAGTCGTTTTTACACGCGTTTTGGATTGGGTGGAGGTTCAGGCATCAATGAATATAATCCGCTCCGTGATATTACTTTTGCTGGAGATATTTCATATTTTAAGAGTCAAGACGTCAATCTTTTTTTTGGCGCAGAGTTTAAAAAATTAAGTATTACATATGATTCAAGGTTTAATGACGAAAGTATATTTTTCTCTGAGACTGAACCGAATCAACTAGCATTATATACTAAATTGAAGTGGAAGCTGAATCAAAAGTTTATTGTTGAGCCAGGAGTGAGAATTAGCACTTTCTCTAGTCATAGCAGTGGACTTTATCCTGATTTTAGACTAAGTGCAAAAATCATTATTGATGAAAATAGATTTATAAATTTTGCTGTAGGGAATTACCATCAATTCATTTCAACATTCCAAGATGATTTTAATGCGCCGATATTAGATAATTGGTTTGCAGTAGATGAAAACGGTGAACCTTCAAGAGCAACACAATTTGTTTTAGGTTATGAACAATTTATAGGTCGTGGATTAAAAGTTCAAATTGAAGGTTTTTACAAAAATATCACAGATATGCTAACTTACGAAGAGTCAAGAAGTACTGCAGATAGTCGGGTAGAGAATGAAAGTCTAATTGATTTACTCACACCTGCAGATGGATATGCATACGGTTTAGAACTTTTCGCCCAACAATCTGTTGGTAAACTGAGTGGTTGGACAGGATATTCATGGTCAGTTAGTCGTAAAAAAATGAATGGAAAAGAATACTTTACAAATTGGGATCGTACTCATGTCTTCAATATTTTAGCTAATTACCAAATGAGTGCTACTTGGGAATTCAACTTAAAATTTACATTACAATCAGGTCAAGCTTTTACTCCAATCAATGGTTATTTTCTAGAGAATCTACCAGGAAGTTCTCAGCAAAGCTATCGTACTATCCCAAGTGTTAGAAATGGGGGGAGATATCCTTCCTATCATCGTTTAGATATTGGTGCTGTATGGCATCGAAAAAAATATGATGTATTTTTCCAAGTAATTAATATTTACAATCGCGAGAATGTATTTAGATATACCTATCCTTTAGGTAATACATATAATGGAATTGATGATGATGGTGATTGGGATGTAAAAAAGCATGATAGTAATGGTAATTTAAAACCTGATAGAGGTGAACCAAATATAGATGAAGGTGATGAAGCTCGAATACAAAGAAAAGCATTAAGCCTTTTTCCATTAATACCTACAATTGGAATAACTTGGAACTTTTAATGAATAAAATAAATCTATTAATACTTACTCTACTAGTTTTTGCCTGCGAAGGATTCAATGATCCTGATTCCCCGTATTTAGAACAATATGTTATTTTTGCTAATATTTCTGCTAATAAACCCATGATTGATGATACAGTTTTTGTTTCTAGAACAGCCTCATTAGATGAATCTATTGATGCTGAGGAATTATGGGTAAGTGATGCAAAAATAACAATAGCTGATGGAGAAAAAGATTTATTTGCAACGGCATATCCAGTAAAAGCAAGACCGGGGCGATACCAAACTGATACCACATTTATTTATTATCCGGGTACAACCTATACTTTAACTGTTGAAGTCGGTGGCCAAATATTAACCGCAAAAACTACTGTTCCTAAATCATTAGATATTGCATCAAGTAACGAAACAAAAGATTATATATGTAGAGATGGTCTTTCCTTACCAATTTCTCAGATAAATACAGATAATATATATGAAAATGGTGATCCAATAGTTGAAAAAGTAGATACTGTTTTTTATAATTATGGTCAATGTTTCACCGGAAGTTTTGCTTCATATCCAATGTTTATGATTGATTTTAAATCAGACGATGATTCTAAATTAGTTAGAACATTAACTTATGGATTAGATAGCGAGGAAATTGGGCTTGAACCAGGTACACCTGACGACTTTTTTGATTATAATAGAAATAATAAGCAAGATAGTACATTTATAAATGTAATCTATGATACCACATTTGCTAGTGGTATTTGGAAAGGTGCATATCAAAGAGATATTAATAATAATCCATTTAGAGAAAACCCATATGTTTGGTCATCAGAACAAAGCCCTATTAACATGAGTTGGCTCTTTTTTAACTATTATGGCCTTCAGAAGATTACTGTTCAGGCAACAGATAATAATTTTGATAAATATTTTGAAGGTGATCCTTTCTCTCAGAATATATTCACTTTACCTGGATCAAATATTGAAGGTGGTTATGGAATGTTTTCTTCTGATATCTCTAAATCTTTCTATGTTTATTTAAAAAGAGGTAAAGATTACTCAATAGACTAATATCTTTTATTATATATTGCTTATATAATAATGCTATCTTCCTAATATTATATATATGATAAATCAAACAGGAAGATTAATGAAAAAAATTATTTTACCTCTATTCTTTCTCTTAGGGTGTGATAATAACCTGATTATAAATAAAAATGGGTTAAAAACACAAAACGTGATTCTTATTACTCTTGATGGTGTACGATGGCAAGAAGTTTTCCAAGGAGCAGATAAAAGAATTATTAATAATATTAAAGATGATACCAAAAAAGAGTTGACGCTTAAATCATTTTGGGTCAATAATGAAATGGAAAGAAGGAATCTTCTTATGCCTTTTATGTGGAATACAATAGCTTTAAAAGGGCAACTATATGGTAATAAAACTAAGGGTAGTGTTATGCAAGTGACCAACCCATATTTCTTTTCTTATCCTGGGTACAATGAGTTACTTGTAGGTTTTAATGATGATAGTGTAAAGAGTAATTCTAAAATTTATAATCCTAATGTAAATATCTTAGAATTCATGAATTCAAAAGAAGGATTCAAAGGTCGGGTAGCGGCATTTGCATCTTGGGATGTATTTGATTGGATAATAAATAAAGAAAGAAATGACTTTACGATAAACTCTGGGGCTTTTCCACTAACGGATAGTCTTTTGACAAAAAAACAAAGATGGATGAATAATTTTATTTCAGATTTACCTTATGAAGGATATGGAACTGGAGTTAGATGGGATGCCCTAACCCATGAGTATGCTTTTGAATATTTAAAATTAAATAAGCCAAGGTTACTCTATATAGCATATGATGAATCAGATGAATACGCACATCAAAAAAAGTATGGTGAATACCTTTCAATTATTAATCGTTTAGATAAGTATATTTCTTCAATATGGGAATGGACTCAATCACAAGATATGTATAAAAACAATACTACGTTAATTATTACAACTGATCATGGAAGAGGTGGTTATCTTAATGATCGATGGGGTGATCATGGACAAGATATTGAAGGTGCTGAATTTGTATGGGCAGCCATAATTGGTCCTGATACACCATCTATTGGAGAATTAAGTAATATAGATACTGTTAGCACAAATCAAATAAGTTCAACGATAAGTCATTTATTAGGGTATGAATTTAAAAGTAATCAGAATGTTGGTTCTATTATAAAAAAGATGATAAAATAAATTAGCTAAGGTAAACCCACACCGTAAATCCACACAAGTTTTCCTCCAAGGTAGGCAGTAAAAAATACACAGCATGTAAGAATGAATAGAAAAGCAAATGCTAATATATCTATACGTTTATCTTTCATATTTTTTAAAAAAACGTTTACCCAAACTAAAAAAACTAATGTTGAACCCCATGTTACTATATTCCCCATAGTCTCATGCAAACTAATAATTTCTAAAATTTTCATATCATAGCCTATTTTTCCAGCTTTTGTTAATTCCCATTGCCCAGTAATTGCAGCAAAAATAGAAAAAAAAGCAGCAAGACCTAAAAGCCACATCCCTACAACCCTGCAAATCCAATTAGGTCTGTAAAGGTGAACTCCTTGTAAAAAGAAAGCTCCCAATAAAAAAGCAATTGGGAAATGGACTAAAATAGGATGATATGGAAAGTTCATAATATAAAATTAAAACAAAAAACCCTGCTTTTTAGCAGGGTTTTATATGTAGCCCGTAGGAGAATCGAACTCCTGTTGCATGGATGAAAACCATGAGTCCTAACCACTAGACGAACGGGCCAAAGATTATTTTATCTATCAAATAAGCAATGGAAAAGTTATGTGTCTATTTTAAAATCACCAAATTAAATCTAATAGTTTTATGATATATCTAGAATATCTAAGAGTTCACCTTTTTGGTGTAATTCCATGGCTATATCAGCACCACCAATTAATTTTCCTTTAACAAATAGTTGAGGAATTGTTGGCCATCCTGACTCTTCTGATAATTTTGTTCGAATCTCAGGATCTTCTAAAATATTAACATCTTTATAGTCTACACCATAATGAGTTAATATTTGAACCACTTGATTTGAAAATCCACACATAGGCATTTCTTTAGTCCCTTTCATATATAAAATAATAGGGTTTTGAGAGATGTCGGTTTTAATTTGTTCAGATAATTCCATGATAATTTCCTATGAATTTTGTTCTGCCCATTTTTTAGGCGTGTATGTTTTTAATTGTAGTGCATGAACTTCTTTTGTCATAAATGCCCCTACTGCTTTGTAAACGGATTGATGTTGTTCTACTAGAGATAACTTTTCAAAAGATTTACTAATTACAACTGCACTAAAATGATCTTTTGTTCCAGTAGTGTCAACTACTTCAACTTTAGCATCCGTAATGCCTTTTTCTATTAGTGCTTTTAACTCGTTAGGTTCCATAATAATTGCTTTAATCTTAAATATAAAATTACAACTTGTTTGGATGAAAAATATTAAAAAATCTAGTTTAAACTAGATTAAGACCATTCTTTCTTATCTCATGATTATTTCTCAATTTCATACCTGTAATTTGAGGAAAATATGAAATTATATTCGTGGAATGTTAATGGAATTAGGGCTGTTGAGAAAAAAGGGTTTTTAGATTGGTTAGACCAAGAGCAGCCAGAGGTAGTATGTATTCAAGAGACTAAAGCCCATGTTGAGCAATTAAGTTCTTCTTTAATTGAAGACCATGGATATTATACCTATTGGCATTCTGCTGAAAAAAAGGGCTATAGTAGTGTAGCTACTTTTTGTAAAAAAGAGCCTCACAATGTTCAAGTTGGCCTTGGTATTGATCGCTTTGATGCTGAAGGTAGAGTTTTAATAACTGAACATGATAATTTTTTCCTTTATAATATTTACTTTCCAAATGGTCAGAAAGATGAAATTCGTCTAAAATATAAACTTGATTTCTATGATCAACTACTACCTATAATTAATGAACAAGTTGATAATGGTGCGAATGTTATTGTTGCGGGAGATTGGAATACTGCACATCATGCCATTGATCTAGCTAGACCAAAAGAAAATGAAAAAACTTCAGGCTTTATGCTTATTGAAAGAGAAAAGTTGGATATATATGAGTCTCATGGGTGGGTTGATACATTCCGCCATTTTAATTCGGACTCAGATCGTTATTCTTGGTGGTCCTATAGAACGGGTGCAAGACTTAGGAATGTAGGATGGCGTATTGATTATTTTTTTGTTAATGATGGTTTTATTGATGAATTAGAATATGCTGATATTCATGATGAAATTATGGGGTCGGATCATTGTCCGGTATCTATCACTTTAAAAGAATCAGGTCTTTGATAAGATATTTTATAATAAAAAATCAACAGCAACAGCATCAGCAAAAGCATAACCTTCACTTGTTAATCTTAAGCGATTATCTTCTTTAATCAAGAATTTCCCCCATTTATTTTTATTTTTTTCTAATAAATTTTTAAAATCAGGCCTTAATTCATTTGAAATTTTATTAAGATTAATTCCATTCTTTATTCTTAATCCAAATCCAATTAATTCATTAGAGTAATTTTTATTAGATAGCTCTTGAATTTGAATTTGCGGACTTTTACCCAATTTTATCTTATTAAGATACATATCTAAATTACTAATATTTGAAAAGCGCGATTTACCATCAAAACCATGGGCTGATGGTCCAAATGCTAAACAAGGATCAATCTCCCAATAATGTAGATTATGTTTACATTCAAGTTTAGGTTTTGACCAATTAGAAATTTCATATTGTTCATAACCATAATCACTCATTAAAGATTGGGTATAGTTATAAAGTTCACCACCATTATCATTGCTTGGCATTTTAACTTTTCCACTATTGACATAATTATAAAGTTGAGTTCCTTTTTCAACCGTCAGAGAGTAACAAGAGAGATGCTCAGGTCCTAGTTGGATAACTTCTTTAAGGTCATTTTCCCATATTTTTAAAGTTTGATTAGGAATGTTGAAAATTAGATCGCAATTGATATTATCAAAATCCACTTTTCTTAATACTTTAAATGTTTTTAATACTTCATCTTTACCATGAATTCTTGTTAAGAATTTGAGTAAATCATTATTTAGTGATTGAACTCCCATTGAAACACGATTTACGCCTAGACTTTTAAACGATCTAAGTCGTTCTTCAGGAGCTTCACCTGGATTAGCTTCAATTGTAAATTCCTTTACATTACTAATTTCAAAACTATTATCTAATTCTTTAATTAAATTTTCTAATTGCTTTGGACTCATTAAGCTTGGTGTACCGCCGCCTATAAAAATGGAATCAATTTTCCAGCTTTTAGTATCTAATTGAGACATTTGAATCTCTTTAATGAGAGAATCAAAAAAAATTGGCATCAACTCATCTTTGTCAGTAACTGAATAAAAATCACAATACATACATTTTACCCGACAAAAGGGCATATGAATGTAAATACCAGCTTTAAGCATTAAATAACTTGAGTTTAATCTGCAAGGCTATCAAGATCATCTCTAATCAAAATGAGAATTGCAGATTGAGGCATTATAAGATAGTCTTCGTTTTCTATTTTAACTTCAATGGAAGCTTTGTTTACAAATAATACCATATCTCCAACTTCAGCTTGTGTTGGAATATATTTAATAGAACTTCCGTCATTTACAGACCATGGTTCATCAATATTCTCTTCAGGGTTTCCTAGTGGAATACCAGGGCCTACTTCAACAACTATACCACTTAAAACTTCTTGTTTCTCAATTACACTTGGAGGGAGATAAAGGCCTGCTTTAGATTTTTTCCCCCCTTTGTCTGGTCTAATTAAAACGCGGTCACCAACAACAAGAATCTGTTTATTTTTACTTTTCATAATAGAAATTAGGTGATTTTTGCCAGTTTAAACAAGTATGATGAAATCATTGGAATTAGAAAAAAAACGAACGAAATTTGTTAAATGGATATTAATGTTAAGATAGTAAAAAGTCCCTCAGAAAAAGAATTGGTACTAACTATTAGAAAAGATGTATTTATTAGAGGATTAAATATTCCTGAACATTTAGAAATTGATGAGAATGAAAATGTTGCAACCTACGTTTTGGCTTATATAAAAAATAATCCTGTTGGTACAGCTCGTTGGCGAAAGACTGAAAAAGGTATAAAATTAGAAAGATTTGCTGTTTTAGATAAATATAGATCAAATGGAATTGGAGCAAAAATCACTAAATTTATTTTGAACAATTTAAAAGAAACTCAACCAATTTATTTATTTGCTCAAGAATCTGCAATAAAGTTTTATGAAAAATTAGGATTTAAATCTATTGGTAACCTTTTTGAAGAAGTAGGAATAAAACACCAGAAAATGATTTATGATTTAGAAGGTAATAAAGCAGACTTATTTCCTTCTTAAATTCTTTATTAAGTTTAAGGTGATTTTAAATATCAAACAGATAAATAAATAAGACTTATGTCAAGTTCAGTATATAAACGTATGGCTCAACTATTATTTCATTTTTGGCCATATATCATCATTTCATCTATATCCGCAATTATTTTTGTTTTACTTAATAGTACTTCAATGTGGCTTGTTGCATCCTTAATTAATAATGTTTTAACAGATTTTGATAAAATAGTAGAATCTCAAATTGAATGGGCTTCTAGTTCTACATTAACAATAAATGAAAAATTAAAATATTGGACTAATATTTTAATTTTACGTGACACACCTGCTAATTCTTTAAAAGTACTATGTATCACATTATTAACTGTTTTCTTTACAAAGAATATATTTCTTTATATTAAAAATATCCTTCTAAGGATTGTAGAATTAAAACTCGTTAAAGATATTCGTGATCGCCTTTATAAGCATATTCAAACTCTTTCATTGGGGTACTTTCATAAAAAACAAACAGGTTCAATTACTTCAATTGTGATGAACGATGTAGAGCAACTCCAAGTTGCTCTTGCTGTAGTATTTCAGCGTTTATTTGTTGAGCCCATAAATATTTTAACATTTGTAAGTCTCCTTTTTATCATTAGTTGGAAATTAGCATTGATTGCAATTATAATTCTTCCTCTAGCTGGAATTGCTATAATAAGTATTGGAAGAAGTATTCGACGCAAATCAAGACGAACTCAAAAAAAAATTGCTGAGATTATGCAAATTCTTACAGAAACATTAACATCTATTCGTATTGTTAAAGCTTTTGTTAATGAAAAAGAAGAAGTGAAAAAGTTTGCTGGCGAGAGTCAAAATTATTTTAAACTATTATTTAAAAGAGCTCGATTAGATTTAATATCAGCGCCAGTTACTGAAAGTTTTGGTGTTATTATTGGAGTTGTACTCCTTTGGTATGGAGGATTAGAAGTCTTATCAAATCAAGGTGTTAGTGCAGAAGACTTTATCAGATTTATTGTGATTTTATTTTCGATCCTTGGTCCAATAAAACAGATGAGCAATGTTAATTTAAAAATTCAAGTGGGTGCAGCTTCAGCGGAAAGAATTTTTGAACTTCTAGATACTCCACCTGAAATTGTTGAAGATTTAAACCCAGTAGATTTAAAGGTTTTTAAAAAATCTATAGAATTTGATAAAGTCCATTTTGAATATAACGATGGTGATAACCTTGTTTTAGATCAAGTAACTTTTTCTATAAAAAAAGGTGAAGTTGTTGCGATGGTTGGCCCTAGTGGCTCTGGTAAATCTACAATAGCAGATTTAATTCCACGATTTTATGATGTTAGTACAGGCTCTATTCAAATTGATGGTCACGACCTTCGCAAAGCGACCTTAGCTTCAATACGAGGTAATATGGGGATAGTTACTCAAGAAGTAATTTTATTTAATGATACGATTAAAAATAACATAGCATATGCTCAACCAAATGTTAGTGATGAAGCTATTAAGAAAGCTGCTGAAGCAGCGAATGCTTTAGATTTTATTGAAAAAACACCTGAAGGTTTTAATACTTTAATTGGCGAAAGAGGTGTCAATTTATCTGGAGGGCAGAAACAACGTTTAGCAATTGCAAGAGCTCTTCTTAAAAATCCACCAATTTTAATTTTAGATGAAGCAACATCTGCCTTAGACACAGAATCTGAGAAAAAAGTTCAAAATGCTATTGAAAATTTAATGAAGGATAGAACAGCTTTGGTTATTGCGCATCGATTATCAACAGTCCAAAATGCGGATAAAATCATTGTAATTGATGAGGGGCAAGTTGTTGAAATTGGAACTCATAATGAATTATACGAAAATGGTGCATTATATAGACGTTTATACGATATCCAATTTGACTAGGTTTAATAGATGGGAAAAAAATTAAACGTATTTTTTAGTAATTCAATTTCTTCGCATAAATGGGGCGGTGGTGAGAAATGGATGATTACTGCTGCAAAAGGTTTAAGCGATAGAGGTCATAATGTGATTATCTCTGGGAAGTCTAATTCAATATTTTTATCTAAAGCTAAAGAAAATAATTTGAAGACTATTCCATTTAATTTTTTTCAAGATTACAACCCGCTTAAAATATGGTACACAAAAAAGATATTAATAAAAGAAGATATTGATATAATTATTCTTAATCTAAAAAAAGATATTCGAGTTGCTGGAATTTCCGCAAGATTAGCAAATGTTCCAGTAATTATCTCGCGTAATGGAATTCAGCATTTTAGAGATATTTGGAAACATAAAAAAACTGCTGGATTAGTGGATGGAATTATTACAAATACAAAATCTATTAGTGACATATACAACAAATTTAGTTGGATGGATAAAGATAAGACCAAAGTCATTTATAATGGTTTAAAAATTAAAAGTGATTTAAAACCTTGCAATATTAGAAAAATATGGAATATACCTGATAATCATATTATTTTTGTAGCTGCTGGTCGTCTTACGAAGCAAAAAGGGTTTGACCTATTAATTAATGCTGCCGCACAATTAAAAGAAGAAACAAAGCCTTTTACACTCCTTATTTCGGGCGTTGGTAAAGAATGGAATAATTTAGAACGACAAATTAAACAAAAAGGGTTAAATAAAATTGTAAAGCTCATTGGATTTCAGAATGAACTAGCAAATATTTTAAATGCTGCAGATTTTATTATTATGCCATCTCGTCATGAGGGAATGCCGAATGTTGCAATGGAAAGTATGGCTTTAGGTAAGCCCGTTATTGCTTCTAATGTAAATGGGGTCTCTGAGTTAATTGACCATAAGAAAACAGGATATATATTACCTTCATTAAGTATTGATGCAATTTGTAATGCTATTAATTTTGCCATTGATAATCATGGTAGCGAAGAAATCCAAAATTGGGGTGTAGCTGCTAAGCATCATATTGCTACAAACTTTACGTTGCTTAAAATGTTAGATCAGCTCGAATCTTATTTTTATAGTCAAATTAATCTTCGATTTAGATAAGATGAAGTAAGATGATCAAAGTTCTATTTGAAAATCACCATCTTTATTACTTACCTAATTTTACACCTATTATAGATGTTATGAATAAGCGGATGGGCTACGATATTCATGCATCTATCCCAGCGATGATGGCTGAAAGTGAAAAAAATATTTTCACTAATGCTCTTAAAAAAATGAATATAAAGATGATTGTATCAAAAGATGAAAATGAGAGAGTGAAAATAATAAAAAATAAAAAATTTGATATTATAATTGTTGGTAATGTCGGACACCTTAATAATATTGTAGATATTGATTCATTAGCTGTAATGGTATATCATGGGATTGGTCTTAAACAATCTTATTATAATGATATTGATAACAGAATAGATTTGCGCTCGGTTGAGTCAAAGTCTAGAATGGTAGAGCTTAAAGAGCATGGCCATCAAAATTTAGTTCTTACTGGTTTTACAAAATGTGACCCTTTGATTAAATCAGAAAACTTTTTAAATCTTGAGTCTATGGGTTTGAAAGCAAAACAAAAAACAGTTTTATATGCTCCAAGCTTTTATCCTTCTTCAATAGATCAACTATTACCATTCCTTCAAAATATTACCTATGAAAATAATTTAATTATAAAGCTCCATAATTTTAGTTGGCACCAAAAGAAATATCTTTATCAGAGCCAATCCATTATGGATTTAAGCAAAAAATCTGATAATATTTTTTTAGTTCCACCTGAAGAATTTAATATTATTCCATATTACAGAATTTGTGATTTATTAGTTTCCGATATCTCGTCAACAATTTTTGAATATTTATATTTGAATCGACCTATAATTATGGCTGATTGTTTTAAGCTTAGAACTAAACACAAGATTTTCAATAAAAGATTTTTAAAAAAAATGGATATAGAAAGAATGGATAGTGTTGACTTTACTCTCAGATTAAGTGAACCTGAAGATTTATCATCATTGGTTTATCATGCCTTAGAATATCCTTTAGATCTTGAAAAAGAAAGGTTAAATGCTCAGAAAGAGTATTTATATCGTGTTGATGGTGAAGCCTCGGTTCGATTGGTTGATGCTATTGAAAAAATAGAGAAAAATAAATGAGAATAGGTGTTTTTTGTCCAAATTGGGTTGGAGATGCTGTGATGTCTATACCTTTTTTTAATCAACTAATGGAAATTCATAAAAATCCAACAATTTTTGCAATATCAAAGTCATGGGTAGCACCAATCTATACTAACCATCCAGATGTTAATGAAGTAATCTCATTTGAAAAGAAAGATCTTTTCGGTTTGCGTTCAACTAAAAATTCAGGACTAAGTTTAAAGGCCTTAGATCTAGATATTTTTTATTTATTATCTGATTCTTTTCGTTCAGCATATATTGCTAGAAAATCTGAGGCACCAATTGTAATTGGCTATTCAGGACAAGGAAGAACTCAAATGTTAACTAAAGTAATTGCTCGTCCAAAAAATAAAGCCCATAGAACTAATTATTATTTAAATTTATTACCTGATCAAGAATTAACTATAAAATCACAAAATTATTCAGGAATTAAAATTAGTCAGAATGAAAAAAAATGGGCGCAAATAGAATTATCTAACTTAAACATTAAAGATCCAATTGCATTTTTTCCATTTAGTGTTGCAAAATCGAGAAATATACCTGAATTAAAGACATTAGAATTCTTAAGAAAAACAAAAAATAAGATTATAATATTTGGTGGAAAAAGAGATAGAAAAATATCAGAAAAAATTATATCCGAATTACAAAATCCTAATATTCATTCATTAGCAGGTCAATACAATCTAAGAGAAAGCATGGCGCTCATTTCTGAATGTAATGGAGCTATTGCCTCTGATAGTGGTTTAGGGCATATTTCAGCAAACATTGGCATTCCTACTGTTTCAATGTTTGGTGCAGGTGACCCTGATATCACAAGACCAATTGGAATTAAAACAACTTATTTAAATGAAAATGTTTACTGTAGCCCTTGTTTGAAAAATAGTTGTTATAATAAAAAAGAGCCACTCTTATGTTTAAATACAATTAAGTCAGATAAAGTTTGGGATACTCTATCCACACTTCAGTCTTGAATTGAATAATGCCCTAAGTTCTTTTCCGCCTTTTTTAAAAGTTTTTGTTTTATAGAATTAAAAACATTTGCGCTATCTTGAGAAATTGATTCATCATTAATAGTTTCTAATAATCCAGATTCTATTTTTCCACCTGATAAATAAAACTCCATCTTCCATTCTTTATCAGCAATAAGAAAATTCTTCGGCCTTTCTTTTATTTGACACTCTTGTATAATTGCATAATCTAAGTTTGTATTATAATCTAATAAAGATTTTCCAGATAAGATTTCTTGGTAAGGTATTGAAATATCAATATAATCAATTATAGTTGGCATAATATCAGCATGACTTGTGATATTATAATCAATATTATTTATTCCAGGCACGTGCATTATAAAAGGTGTTGAGGTTTGAACATTTTTTAGTGAGTATGAATGTGCAAATCGGCCATACTCATTAAATTCTTCTCCATGATCTCCTAATATAACAATAATAGTATTTTCCATTTTTCCACTATTATTTATTTTTTCCACTATTTTTTTAATTTGAGAATCAACAAAATAAGCACTGTTTTTATAACGATTGAAAACTAAATCAGATTCTTTACGCAAGCCTTTTTCATATATTTGATAATGTCTATCGATGTAAGGTTTAAACTTTCCAAACTTTTCGGGAAAATAATAATTATAATGAGTGGAATAAAACCAAAGATAGCTAAGGTTTGGTGAGTCAGAAGTATTATTTGTAAATTTATTTAGAAACTCATCAACCATAATTTGATCCCATTGAAATAGGTCACTTCGCTTAACCATAGGGTGTCCTAATCCTCCTCCATAACCTGTAAACTTATAAACATTATCTATAGCTTTAGTAAAAATATGTTTATCCATGTCTGAATAACCTAGAGCTGTAGTGGTGTAAATATCAATTTCATAACCTAATTTATCAAATATAGAAAGTGGAGATGGCTGAAGTTCTTTCTTGTAGGACGGATACCAATAAAAAGGAGTTTGACCTGTAAGTGTACCAAAAATTCCATTACCAGTACAATTACTATTGCTGAAATGTTGTTTACTGGTTATCCATTTATTTGATGTCGCATAATAGTTTAGGTTTGGCATTATTTCTGGGTCGTTCATATCATATCTTAGACTTTCAAAAACAAGAAAAACAATATTGACATCTTTTTTATTAGCTCTTATTGTTTCAATTTTTTCACTTAGTTTCTTTTGAGAATCAAGAAAATCTGCCTCAAAATCCCATGTAATTTTAGCAGCAGCTTTTTCAGATTCAGTTGGTGCATCGAGCATTGGCCTCCAAACTTTGCTCATACGTAAAACAGTATATGAAGGGATTGAATTCCAATATGTTAATGTTACAGCTCGCTCAGTATAATAAAAATATGAAAAGAATATTTTTTCAATTAAAGATAAGAAAACTAGCATTTTAAAAATTAGGTAGAATTTATTTGTAATAAAATTTGGCACCAAGTAGGAGTATTTGTTATAAAACCAAATTGAGACTTTTAGAGAAGCAATAGTCCATAGAATAGTCATTAAAAGTTGAAAAGTTAATAATATTAGGTCAGTTAAGTGAATACCCATATCTTGCATAACACCTGCTTCAAATAGCAGTCCATATAACTTTAAATTAAAATGATCACGATAGATTGATAAGACCTTAGCATCAATTACTGTGAAGATAAATGTGAATACGATTAAAAATAAAGCTATATAACGAAGGTTAAATTCATTAGATCTAAAAATTTTAGCCAGACCTTTAGTAGCACCTTTGATAATAATTATTAGAAAAAAAGGTGTATTTAATGTCATAAAAAAAAAGAATGGTTCCATTAAAAACAGGCTACTTAAAGGCTTCCCTGGGCTAAGAAATAAAGCATTATTAAAAATATAAACTAATAGTATTAGCCAATTAGTGAAGTAAAATAAAGTTAATCTAGTCATTTCAAATCTATCTTTTTCATTAAAAAATTATGTTGCAAATTAACCTTATAAATTATTTTTCATCACAATAACTATCGGGGCTAATTTGACTACTATGAAATCAGTAATTCTTGCAGCAGGTGTCTCACGACGACTTTATCCTTTAACGTATGATATGCCTAAATGCCTTATGAAAGTTGGCGATAAAGCTATACTTAACAGGCAATTAAAGACCCTCCAATCTTTAAATATTGCTGAAGTTGTTATTGTTGTTGGCTATTACCGTGAATTGATTATTGATTATGTAAAAAACCATTTTCCGGACCTAAATGTTAAATTTGTTATTAATCATCATTATTTTGAAACAAATACAGCATATTCATTAAAACTTTGCAATGAATTCATTAATAATGAACCATTTATATTAATGAATGCAGATGTTCTTTATCCGAAAGAAGTTTTGACTAGAGTAATTGATTCAAATCACAATACTGTACTTGCAGTTGATATTAAGCCTTGTGGTCGAGAGGAAGTAAAGGTTATAGAAGGTGAGGGCAATCGTATTGTAGCAATTGGTAAAGAATTAATAGAAGATAATTCTTTAGGTGAATTTATTGGAGTTGCCAAATTTTCTAAAAAAATATCAAGTAAATTTATGGATTCTTTAGATCGGTTAATTTCTTCAGGTGGAAATTCAGATTATTTTGAAGCTGCTATTCATCCACTTATGTCTGAGCATGATATTTATTATGAAGATATATCTGATTTACCTTGTATAGAAATTGATTTCGTTGAAGATCTTGAAAAAGCTCAGGAACTAGTAAAGTCAGATTGGTTTAAATAATAAAATTTGTTTCCTGATCATTTAATTATTGATTTTGATAGTACTTTTATTACTAAAGAATCTTTGGATGAATTAGCTCGTCTCGTTTTACTAAATCATAAAGATGGCGTTGAAAGACTAAAAAGTATTGAAGCATTGACAATTTCTGGGATGGAAGGGAAAATTTCATTTGACCTGTCACTCCAGAAACGAGTTGCTTTAATAGATGTAAATAAAAATGATATAAAACAGATTGCAAGTCAATTATCTAAAGAAGTTAGCCTATCCATCAAAAAAAATAAATTATTTATTAAAAAAAACTCTTCAAAGATTTTGATTTTTTCCGGTGGATTTAAAGAAATTATAATTCCAATTGTGTCTGAATATGGTATTAATGAAAAGCAAATATTTGCAAATGAATTCATATATGATTTAAAAGGCAATGTTATTGGTATAGATAAAAATAATAATATGTCTAAAAAAAGTGGAAAAGTTTTAATGATTAAAGCCTTAAAACTATCTGGAAAAATTGATGTAATTGGTGACGGCTATACTGATTATGAAATAAAAAAATTTGGTTTAGCTTCAAGTTTTTATGCTTTTATCGAAAATATTAATAGAGAGAAAATTAAGCGACTATCAGATAAAGTTTTAAACTCATTTGACGATTATATTAAAATTGTTAACGATTAGAATGATATTTAATGATGAAATTTTTATAAATTCTACCTTTACTTTAATTAACTTTTTAAATTAATACTTAAAATTATGCTCCAAAAAATTCTTTCTGAAAAAATAAATATTTGGCAAAAAGAGATTCATTCTGTCATTAAAGAAAAAGGAGATGAGGTTATTAGTGAAGTCACTGTTTCGCAAGCATATGGTGGTATGCGTGGCGTAAAAGGATTAACATGTGAGACTTCAGCTGTTTCTGCTGATAGTGGATTGATTATTCGAGGACACCCTTTAAAAGACATATCTCATATTTCACCTGAAGAAGTATTCTTTTTATTATTGACAGGTGAATTACCAAACTCAAGCAGTCTTAAAGATATTCAAGATCAACTTAAAAATAACCAAAAAGTACCTGAATATGTTTGGAGAATACTTGAATCGATGCCAAAACATTCTCATCCTATGACAATGCTCACTACCGCAATTCAAAGTTTGCAGGTAGATAGCGTTTTTGTGAAAAAATATAATGCAGGTACTCCAAAAACTGATTTATGGAAGTGGACTTTGGAAGATGGCATTACTTTATTAGGTGTGATCCCTGGAATAGCTGCAGGTATATATAGGATGCGCTTTAATAAAGGTGCCCGAATTGAGCCAGATAAAACTTTGGATTGGGCTGCGAACTTTGCACATATGCTTGGGATTCAAAATGAAGATTTTAAAAAGTTAATGCGTTTATATCTTATGCTTCATTGTGATCATGAAGGAGGAAATGTAAGCGCATTTAGTTCTTTAACTGTTGCCTCTGCACTTTCATCTCCTTTCTTATCAGTTGCTGCAGGATTAAATGGTCTAGCTGGCCCTTTGCATGGACTAGCAAATCAAGAATGTTTAAAATTTGTTTTGGATGTTCAAGAGCACTTTAAAGGTGTGCCTTCTGAAAAAGAACTTGAAGTTTTTTGTTGGGACCGACTCAATAGTGGTAGAGTAATACCTGGCTATGGTCATGCAGTACTTCGATGTCCAGATCCAAGATTCACAGCATTTATGGATTTTGGAAAAAAATATATTACAAATGATGATGTGTTTTCAGTCGTTCAATCTTTATTTAAAGTAGTTCCACCAGTTTTGCAAGAGCAAGGAAAAGCTAAAAACCCATGGCCCAATGTAGATGCCGCATCAGGCTCATTACTTTATCATTATGGTTTAAAGGAATTTAATTATTATACTGTACTCTTTAGTCTTTCAAGAGCAATGGGAATAATAGCTCAAATGGTTATTAATCGAGCAATGGGAATCCCAATAACTCGTCCTAAATCTGTAACTACTGAATGGATTAAAAATAATACCTGATTAGTTTTTTCTTGTCCAGAAGTGTCTTATTTTTTGCCCATGGGACATTTAACTCTTAAATGCATTTCATTACTCATATTAGTGAGTTGTGCTTCACATCCGACTATAAATCCTCATTTACCTGAACCAGGTAAGGTAAAAAAAGGATATGCTTTATCTAGCGAGAATGTTTTTCCCTACCTTTGGATTAGAAAAGGACTTTCGGATAAAAGTGAAATAGGATTTCGTGTTGGATTACCAGTATATGGTAGTGGAATTGATTATAGCAGAGTTGTTTATAAAAAAGATAAAAAATGGGATTTAATTAACCTTGCATGGTCATTGAATCCAAATTACAATATTGATGCTACTTACTATAAATTTAAAACAAAAAAAGGAAATAACGGTTTTTTAAAGTCAAGATGGTGGGGGCTTAGAGCAATGATAATTCAAAATGGGATTACAAATAATACTAGTAACCGACTTGGTATTCTTATGGGTTTTCAAGGAAATCCAAAGTGGGGGATGGAATTTGGTTACTTTCATGATCCTACTTCTATGCCAATTACAGAAATATTTAATCCAAAGTGGAACCCTACAGCAGAAGGAGTATCACCTCGTTTCATTGATAAACCTTTAAAAGATTCTGCGACTGGTTTTCCATCTGAATATTCACGGTTAACTGGCCTATCTTTAAGCATCTTTTTTGATCTAGATGCTCCAAAGAAAAAAAATAAATAAATGGAATCACTCTCTAAAGAAATCAAAACTTATTTTAATGACGCCGTTACTATAGATTATGATGGACCATCTAATAAGCATCCGATCATAGTTTTAAATGCTTTAAAAAATATTATTGGTGATAACCGTAATAACCCTTCAAAAATAATTTTGGATAGTATGAAAAAGTTAATTGATAAATATCCAAAAAGAACTGACGATAATTTTATCCTAAATAATATAGCAAAAGATGCAATTGGCCTTACTGTATTTATTTCAGATCTTGAAGATGCTTGCCAAAGCGGTAATTCACAAAAAATGGAAAATGCTGCAGCTGAAATTCAATGGGTAAGTGAAAATGGCTTAGGAGTTCTTGAAGTCTTAATAGAGGTTGCGATTCAAGATTTTACTAGACTCGGCATTTTATGTTATCACTTGCAACGCGCACATCACTTTAATCAAGATCAAAGTAAAACATGGTCATATAACCGCTGTTTACTAAAAGAAATAGCAAAGGTGTCTTTGCCTGCGCCTCATGATAAAGTAGAGATAGAACCTAAGTTTATGATACCTCATGAAAGTCAATTACTATCTAGCATGGCTTCAGCTCATAGGCTTTGGGATGGTCAGTTTGTAAGAATCGAGGGTATAAAAAGAGAGTTGTCTAATTGGTTTGATTCCATTCATATTGAAAGTGAAAACAGTCATAATCTAGAGAATGAACTTGAAAATTATGTCAAAAGAGGTGGTGAATTATTTATTGAATTTGCTGAGCAACTTATTAAAAAACCTGATTTTAATTTTAGAATCATTCAATTAGAATCTATAAGGTATTTTTTAAATAAAGGAACAAGGAAAGATTATTCAATGATTTCCAAACATATTGAGGAATTAATATCATGAATATTGGTGGATATGAACTTTATAGTATAGAAACTAGCGGGTTTAGTTTGGATGGTGGTGCAATGTTTGGAATTATTCCTAAACCAATGTGGGAAAAAGAAGCTCCTGCAGATGAGCAAAATAGAATTACAATGGTTACTCGTTCTCTTTTATTAGTTGGGCATAATAAAAAGATAATTATTGATACTGGGAATGGCGATAAGTGGCAAGATAAATTAAAATCAATTTATAAAATTGATACAAAGACAGTAAATCTTAAATCTTCTCTAGCTAGATATGGTTATAAACCAGAAGATATCACCGATGTTTTTTGTACTCATATGCATTTTGACCATATTGGTGGTAATACAAAAATAGTCAAAGGTAAACTCGAGCCAGTTTTTCCGAATGCAATCTATTGGATGCAAAAAGAAAATTGGAATCTTGCAAATTCAACTAGCGAAAGAGATAATGGGAGTTTTTTAAAGGATGATTGGTCTATTCTTCAAGAGTATGAAATGATTACATTGGTAGATGGAAGAGAATCATTTCTTACAAATATAAATATAGAAATGTCTTACGGACATACAACAGGTATGATGATGCCTATTATCCAAGATTCTAGTAAAGCTATTATTTATACAGCAGACCTTATCCCAATGGCAGCTCATATTCCACTACCATGGGTGATGGCATATGATATAAATCCAGTACTAACTATGGAAGAAAAAAGAAAAATTTTGCCAAAAGTAGTTGATGAAGAATGGATTTTATTTTTTGAACACGACCCTGTCCACCAAAGTTGTACTGTTCAATTTGATGGGAAACATTATCGTTTAAAAGAATCTATAAATATCAGTGAATGATGCTTTTAAGATGCGGATTCTTTTTGAAAAAGGATTAAATGAATATGAAAAAGGTGACTACTTTGAGGCCCATGAAGCTTGGGAAGATTTGTGGTCAGACTATAACTTTCGTGATCGAAAATTCATTCAAGGACTAATCCAACTTTCTGTAAGCTTTGTTCATTTAAGTAATGGGAATATGATTGGAGCAAGGAACTTATTAAAAAAATGTCAGGATAAATTTTCAGAATATAATGGAATACATAGAGAAATAAATATTAATGAATTAAAGTTTGCGATTGAAGCTGTTAGTTTGACTTATGAAAATATGAAAGAATCTTCTGAATTTGATTGGGATTTAGTTCCTGTTTTAAAAGTATTTTGATGGGTAATATTGTTTTATTTGTAAGAGATTTTCAAAAAGGAGCTGAGTTATCTGAAAGGCTTAGTTCAATTAATCTAAATTTTAGTTTTGGAGAATCTATTTACGATTTACCTGATAAATGTTGTCTAGCTATAATTGATCTAGATGATGAAAAATTTAATAATTTAGATTTTATTTTAGAGCTTAAAACAAAAGCAAAGATAAAACTTATTTGCTATAAAAGTTTGATTCAAAAAAAATCACATGATGCAATAAAAAATGCAGGCTGCGATATCTTAGTTACAAAAGCTTCAATAGTCATGAATATTCAGATATTAGTTAAAAATTTATTAAAGTGATTA
>ENA-UOXV01000536-UOXV01000536.1-marine-metagenome-genome-assembly--contig:-NODE-536-length-54502-cov-9.210829_pt1 | contig 54502 bp, 52 predicted proteins | sample MGYA00238165_ERZ766961 | MGnify/ENA primary metagenome ERZ766961 (study PRJEB28924, sample SAMN03173240) | marine metagenome | biome: Marine; feature: Water; material: Subsurface seawater | place: North... | reverse complement strand
GAACAAAAGGGAATGCTCAACTGTCCGCAATCCAGCGTGTCCAACGCGATGGTTGAGATGCCCAGAGAATCCGACAACAATGACAATGAAGTGGAAACGGGGTCGGGGATGTCAAACCCCGGAAAGCTCGCGGGGTTGATCACCTCCGCAATGGTCACTGACTCGCAAGGGCCGAAGGTTCCGCTGTAATTGGTGGGGATGATGTCAAGATCGAATCGATTGGAAGAGAAAGTGCGCTCGCGGTACCCCGTGAGAAGGAGGTCAATGTTGGGGTCGTTGCCCGCCTCCAAGGTGAACATCTCCGGGTGGTAGACGAAAGGCTGCCAGCGGTCTTGAGGAAAGGGGGCATAGGCCCAGTTGTTCACGGTTTCACCTGCACCTTTCGAAGGGACCCGAAAAGCCATGAGGTTATCAAAGGTCATGCCCTGATCCTGCAGCGTTCCGCCGAGACGGAACGGTATGTTTCCGAGTTGTGCGGTTCCCGAGGCATCCGTCCAAGGGTGCTCATGGAGGTAACCGCCGAGTATGAAGCTCTGTCCATCGAACGCTTCCAGGTCAAAGGCCTTGATGATTTCCAGTTGGCTGTCCGGCAGGGTGACATCGATGGAGAAACTGTTCTGCATGAACCCCGAAGCCGGATCCAACGTTGAAATGGACATCCGCTGATCCTTCAAGTGGTTCATGGCCAAAACCAAGGGTTGGCCTGGAATCGCAAGGATGTCGGCGGCCACAACGCCATCATCTTGTGTTGTCCCGGTGGCTTCCCAATAGCTTCTTCCCCAATCGTAGTTGCCGTTGTATTTGATCCTGGCCACCAAGGCCCCTTGTTCGTTCAGCGTATTGACAGCGTATTGGTTCGTCGATCCGATGACCAGCATTCCCGTGCCGTCGTTGACCACTTTACCGAGGAAGTCATAGTCCGTGCCGCCGTCGGTTGAATTGAAATCGACCGCGCCGAGCAGACTGAATCCGGACGGTCCGATGAGAGATCGCAGGTACAATCCTTTGTGGGCCCCTGCGGTCGTTGTGACATCGCCTGTCCATCCCACGCATGCCACATGCATTTGATTTTCGTACATGTAGAAATCAAGGCCCAGCAAGCGCGAGTCAAGCGGTATTTGGGGGTTGGCGTTGTTCAACATGTAGTAGTCGAGCAGGGATCCAGTGCCTGCATCCAACATGAGCATGATGCCGCGATCGCTGAAGGTTCCCGTCGTGGACAGTCGGATGTGGCCGACGGCAGCGATGGTCTGGCCACCGGTGCCCGGCACCACTTTCATGTCGGAAATTCTCAGGAGATAACCGGAAAAATACTCCTGTTGCCACAGCAGGTTTCCATCTTCCTTTTGACGAATCAAAATGGAGCTGCCTTCCGGGGTGTTGAATGTGGCCCCGGATGATCCCAGTCCCAAATCGTAGTGGGAAACAGCAGCGATGACGCGCTCGGTGCCCCAATTGGAGTCGACCAGGATGTGGCTGTGGTCGATGTGCTCGGGGTGGTGGTATGCCCATTCTTGTTGGGCCCAACCGGAGAGCATCATCGATAAAAAGAGGGTGAAAGAGGCAATCTTTCTGAAAGTCAAAGACATGAGCAAGGCGTTTGTGGCTAGTAACAAGTTCAATATCAAGGCTTGTAAGCCCAAATCAGGTCGGCGAAAGGAAGAATAATAACGACTCATGGCAAGAGAGTTCAAAGGGAAGGGGGCAGAATGGCCTACACAAAGCTGTAGGAATCCTCTTGCAGAAAAGGTGAGTCATCTCACCTCTCGGGCTGTTTGCCGTCAGCTGTGCAATCAGGTGATAGCCGTAAGGAACAGGCACGCCGCCAGTCCTACCGTCATGAAACGCACCGTGTAAGGCAGGATGTCCTTGGCGGCCAAGCCGGTGATGCCAAGGAGGGGCAGGGCCCAGAAGGGCTGCAGCATGTTGGTGAGCTCGTCACCGTAGGCCATGGCGAGGATGGTGCGGTCCAAGGGTACGCCAAGGTCCAGCGCGGCGCGGATCAATAGCGGACCCTGTACGGCCCATTGCCCACCACCGCTGGGCACGAACACGTTCACGATGCCGGCCGATAGGACGGTCCACAGCTCGAAAGTCTCGGGCGTGGCGAGGCGGACCATGGCCATGGAGAGGGCCTCCACCAGCCCCGTTCCCGCCATGATGCCCATGATGCCGAAGTAGAGCGGGAATTGAATGAGGATGCCCGACGTTCCGCCAATGGCCGCGTCGATGGCGTGCAGAAAGCGTTTCAGGCTGCCGTGCAGGAGGAAAGCGAGGCCCAACAGGGTCTGGTTGGTCCAGTCGGGATCGATGAAGCCGAGACGGGCGGCATCCGGGTGGAGCACTGCCGACCTGAGGGCGAGTGTCAGCAAGATGGCGCCGAACAGCAGGGGCAAGATTCGGAGGTGCACAGCCAGATGGGTCCGCTTGGCGGGGGCCATGGTGGGGGGGAGTTCTGGACCTGAAATCTGGTTCCGGTCCATGCTTCTACCGAGCCAGTAGGCCGTGAGGGCCGCGGCCAGAATGAGGGCGCCGGTGACGAGGAAATTGTGGGAAGAAAAGACCGTCAGGCCCAATGGCAGGGTGTCGGGGAGCGTTCCAGAGGGGATTCCTGCAATTTCAGCGAGGTCCGCGAAGTGTCCGGATTCGGCCACTTTGATGGGGGCGCTTCCGCTCAAGCCTCCGTGCCAAACCATCAGACCGCTGTATCCCGCTGCGCCAATCAGGCCGTAGTGTAGCGGGGTCCCATTTTCCCTCGCGCGCTCTCCCACCTTGCGTGCCAGTACCGCGCCGATGATGAGGCCGAGTCCCCAATTCACCCAACCCGCAATGCAAGCCACAGTGGCGACCGTGGCTGCGGCCCGGGCATTGGTGTTTCCTGCGAGGTCTACCGCTTTTCCGATGACCCGGTCTGCCGCGGGCGTCAAGGCAAGGGCATGGCCGAGAACCAGCATGAAGGCCGCCTGAAAGGCAAAGACCAGCAGGGGGCGGTTCCACAGTCCGTCGCGCCAAGAGGTGGCGACCGTTTCAACTCCGGCGCCCATAAATAGCGCCGCCACCGCCGTAACGGCCGTGAGGCCGAGGGCGATGGCGAGCGGTGATGGCACCCAAGCGAAACGGTTCACTTCGGGCTGTGCTTCGGGAGCCGCAGACATGCGGCGTCCGTCAGAAGGGGAGGTCGTCGTCGGACGCAGCCGGCGTGCCGGGGTTAAACGCTGGTGCAGCCGGAATGTCTGCTGCAGCAGGCTGTGGCATGCTGCCTTCTGCACCGCCACCAGCGGGGGCTCCAGCATCCATCTTGTCTACCTTCCAGGCGTTCAGGTCCACGTAGTAGCGGTCGTTGTATTCGCGGCCGCGCACGTCGAATTTGACCATGACCTGGTCGCCTTCTTTGATGTTGCTCAGTTGGTCTGACTTCTCCTTCAAAGCGGAGAATTTCACATCGGAGGGGTACTGCTCGGCAGTGGTAATGACGAACTCACGCTTGTAGAATTCGCTCGTTTCGGACTTCCAAACGTCAAACAGACGCTTCACGGTCCCTTTCATCTCATAACTCATACTGCAAATATCGCCCCTCCGGCCGTCAACCGGGGTTGTACGCGAGCAAGGTCTTCCACGCCCCATCCACATCGCCCTGTTCAAGCCGCTGTTTGGCCTCCTCAAACAAGGCGGATTCCAGCTGTTCGGGGTCATCCTCGTGCGCCATGAACAGTTCGGCCAGCTCCAACAGCTTGTGCTCATTGACATCGGTCTCGTCAGGAATGGCGGTGGCCGATCCGAGCCTTGCGCGCTCGTTGGCATTGAGCAAACCACTTTCTGCGATGTGCTCGGGCAGGGCATCGACGCCGACGCCAAGTCCTGCACCCGTGGGCTTCGGAATTTCAAAAAGCGCCTCACCCGCGGCCCGCACATAAAAATTCCCGCCGCAACGGCCGACCAAGTCGATTTGTTGGGCATCGGCTTTTCCATCCGGGCCGAGCACCTCTTCTGCGATGTGTACCCGCTGCACCTCGCAGACCAACATGTGACCGGCACCGGGACCGCTGCCGAGTTCCACAATTTGTGTCACGGTGCACTCGAAGGCCACCGGTGATTCGCCCACCCGCGCCGGCTGTACCACATCACTGGCCACAGGAGTAAATCCCGCTTTGGCGAATTCGTCTACATCCGCAGGGTAGTCGCTGCTGGACAGCGAGGCGCCTTCTACCATGGCGTGGTCCACCAAATTGACCACAATTTCCTTCGTGGCCCGGGCATTGGCGAGGGTGTCTTTGACTGTCCCGTCGCGCCCGCGCAGGGTGGGCCCGACCACCATGACGGGCGGAGCGATGGAATAGACATTGAAATAGCTAAAAGGCGCCAGGTTCGGCCGTCCTTCCGCATCCACTGTACTGGCCAAAGCGATGGGCCTCGGCGCCACCGTTCCGACAAGCAGGCCATACCTGTCCTTGACGGGGAGGCTGGCAGGATCAAAAGACTGGGTGGTGCGTGTGCGGCTCATTGGCCTGCGATGTCATTGCCCGCCTTTTCCACATCTTCCACGGTGCCCATGACCTTGTCCCGGAGTCCTTCGGCATAGGTTTCGAGCCGTTGTGCGAGGGCGCTGTCGCCCGCCCCCAAAATGCGCGCGGCGAGCAGTCCTGCATTTCGCCCCCCGTCCAAAGCGACGGTGGCAACAGGGATTCCGGCCGGCATTTGAAGGATGCTCAAGATGCTGTCCCATCCGTCGATGCTGTTGCTGCTTTTGACAGGCACACCGACGACAGGTAAGCTGGTCAGGGAAGCCACCATTCCCGGGAGGTGGGCCGCCCCGCCTGCACCAGCGACGATGACGCCGACGCCCCGACTGCGGGCCGAGCGGGCGTATTCCAGCATGCGGTCCGGAGTCCGGTGTGCACTCACGACGGTCATTTCATGGTCCACACCCAATGCGGTGAGGATTTCCGCGGCTTGCCGCATGACGGGCAAGTCACTCTTGCTGCCCATGATGATGCCCACTTTCATGGGGCAAAGATACGGGGGGCTTCCCCGGCGTGCACCCAATCAGGGATGCATAATGGAGATCACGCAGGCGGTAAGCAAGCACGCGGCCGTTCCCGCAATGAGGGCTTTGAACCCGAGCTTGGCCAATTCCCCGCGCCGCGAAGGAGCGAGGACACCGATGCCGCCGACCTGGATGCCGATGGAAGCGAAGTTGGCAAAGCCACACAAGATGTAGGTGGAAATCAGCACACTCCGTTCACTCATGCCGCTCTTGAGCTTGCCGAGCGTTTCATACGCGTAGAATTCGTTGATGACGGTCTTCTCACCCAGCAAGCGCCCCACCACGACGATGTCTTCGGAGGCCACGCCAACCAACCAGGCGATGGGCGCGCCGATGTACCCGAGAATGCACTCCATGCTCAGTGTCTCAAACGAGGTATTCGCCGCTACAAATGCGTTGGCCCCAGTCCATCCGCCCACCCAGCTGAGCAGGTCATTGAACATGTACACGAAGGCGGTGAAAACGAGCAGCATCACACCCACGTTGGCGGCGAGGGAAAGGCCGTCCCGCGTGCCGGTCGTGATGGCTTCCAGGAAATTGGAGGCGTTGGATTTGACGATTTTGGCGTCCCCCGCCACCTGGGGCTCCGTTTCCGGCACCAACAATTTAGCCGCTGCAACCGCTGCTGGAGCGGATATGAGCGACGCGGTCAGCAGGTGGGTGGCGAAGTAGGCCTGGGTCTCCGGGTCTGTTCCACCCAGGATGCCCACATAGGCGGCGAAGACTGAACCCGCGATGGTGGCCATGCCGCCCGTCATGACGAGCATGAGTTCGGAGCGGCTCATCCGGTCGAGGTAGGGGCGGATCAACAACGGACTTTCGGTTTGGCCCAAAAAGACATTGCCTGCCACCGACAAACTTTCTCTGCCCGTGAGGCGCAGCGTGTACCGCATCACCCAGGCAAATCCACGGATGAAAATCGAGAGGATCCCCAAGTGGTGAAGCAATGCACTCAATGCACTGAAAAACACAATGGTGGCGAGGATGCGAAACGCGAAATTCTCAAGGTAGGGGCCGACTTGGCCATCGGAAAACCGGCCCAGCAGGAAATCTGTCCCATTCCAAGTGTATCCAATGACGGTGACAAAAGTCTCTGCCACCCATCGGAAAGCCGCGTGGATGAAGGGAACCTTCAATACCAAGAAAGCCATGACGAACTGCAGACCGAGGGCGCCCAAGATGGTCCGCCAAGCCACGGATTTTCGGGCTGAGGAAAACAGCCACAGCACCGCCGTGAAGACAAGGATTCCTAAAATGGCCCGCATTATTGCTCGTTCCGTCTTTCGATTTCATCGCGCAGCATGCCCGCGCGCTCATAGTCCTCCTTTTGAATGGCGAGGTCCAGTTCCTTTTGCAACTCTTCGTCAGAAAGCGAACCGAAATTGGTCTGCGGATCTACCGGTTCTTCAAGGCCAAAGGGGTCTTCCGGATTTTCTTCCGGCATGGGCTTCATTTCCTCCTCACCCTCGGGCGCAATGCCCGCCATTTTCAGCACTTTTTCTTCGCAAAAAATGCCACAACCAAAACGGACAGCCAAGGCCACAGCATCTGAGGTTCTGGCATCGATGGTGCGCTCCTCTCCATCGCGGTCGCACACCAAACGCGCAAAGAAAATGCCCTCTACCAGGTCGTAGATGAGCACTTCTTTCAATTCGATGTCGTAAGCCAATGACAGGCTGTTGAACAAGTCGTGGGTGAGTGGACGGCTCGGCGACATGCCTTCCATCTTGATGGCGATGGACTGCGCCTCGTGCATGCCGATAACGATGGGCAGCTTCCGCTTTCCATCCAATTCTTCGAGCACAAGGTTGTAGGCGCCGGTTGTGGCGCCGCTGGGCCTAATGTCGAATACCGTGAGCTGGGATTTGTTCATGGTCGCTTGCCGGCAGCAGTCAAGGTAGTTGATTCCCTCAGAGTACTTGGAAGGCTTCGGTCAATTTCGGCACGACCTCGAAGGCGTCGCCTACAATCCCGTAGTCTGCCGCCTTGAAGAAAGGCGCCTCAGGGTCCTTGTTGATGACCACGATGACCTTGGATCCGTTCACACCCGCCAGGTGCTGAATGGCACCGGAAATGCCGATGGCGATGTACAGGTTGGGGCGAATGGCAATGCCCGTTTGTCCCACGTGCTCGTGGTGTGGGCGCCATCCGATATCGGACACCGGCCTGGAGCAGGCTGTGGTGGCACCGATCGCATCGGCGAGTCCTTCGACGATGCCCCAATTCTCGGGGCCCTTCATGCCGCGCCCAGCAGAAACCACCAGTTCTGCTTCGGGGAGCGGTGCCCGCCCTTCAGTGCTCGGTTGTGCGGCTTCCAACACTTCTACCTTCCGGTCACCGAGGTCGGCATTGAAGGCCTCAACGGCTGCCGTCGCGCCCGTTCCTTCAGGCATTCCGATGGCGTTGGGCGTAGTGGTGATGACCAGCTTGTCCGTGGTGCCTTTGACCTGTGCCGAGGCTTTGCCGCTGAATACGTTGCGGGTGAATTGTGCGCCTTCGGGCGCCTCCGTGACGCCCGCGACGAGTCCAGCTTGCATGCGGACGGCCACGCGGCCAGCTACAGCTTTGCCGAGGTGGTCTTGGGCACAAACGACAACGTCTGCCCCTTCTTGGGTGGCGGCTGCCGATACGAGTCGGGCCAATTGGCTGTCGTCCAAATCGGCGGGGCCTTGCAGTACCCGGCTCACGCCAGCGTTTCCAAGCCCGCCGTCTCCGGTTAATTCACCGGATACTACGGCCGTAGTTTCTCCCATGCCGGCTGCGAATCCGGCGGCTTCGAGACTGGCTTTTGAGGCCTGTCCCGCTTTGGTTTGAATGAATGCGATGCACTTCATGACTTCTGCGCGTTCGGGGTTCAAATGACTTTTGCCTCTTCTCTCAACAGGCGGACGAGTTCTGCCGGGTTGTCCGCATCCACGAGTTTGACTCCGGCCTTTTCTGGAGGCAGGGCAAATTGTGCGATGTGGGTGCCGGCCGAAGCACCTTGTGCGGCCACCACTTGCAGGGGTTTGGTGCGGGCGGCCATGATGCCGCGCATGTTGGGGATGCGCTGCTCTGCCATGCCTTTGGATGCACTCAATACAAAGGAGCCATTGACGGCCACCTTTTCAATGCCATTGGCCGTTTCCCGCGTCATCACGGCCTTGCCGGCCTCGTAGTCGAGGGAGGTACAGAGGGCGATGCACGGGACGTCGAGGTGTTCTGCGATCATGGCCGGAACCGCACTGCTGTTGTGGTCAATGGTCTCTTTGCCACAGAGGATGGCATCGAACGATTGGCCTTTGGCGTAAGCGGCGATTTCCGCGGCGACTTGCGCGGAGTCCTGGGGTTGGGCGTCGATGCGGACGGCCTCATGGGCGCCGATGGCCAGCGCTTTGCGCAGGATGGGGTCGCAGTCGGCGCCCCCTACGGAGGCGATGACCACTTTGCCGCCCTGGGCTTCCACAATTTCGAGGGCGCGCACCAAGGCGTACCATTCATCGTAGGGGTTGACGATGAATTGGACACCCTCTTCATTGAAACGGGTGTCGCCATCGGTAAACGCGATGCGCGTTGTGGTATCGGGGGCTTTGCTGATGCAGACGAGAAATTCCATGCCTTGAACGTTGAAGGTGGGGAGTGTAAAGCCGTGGTTTGGGAACGCGAAGTTAACCCCCGAAGCACTGCCGAATCCAATGGTGGACCAACATGCTTTTCGCGCCGTAACTTTGCGCCCCTGAAGTAAGCTAGACCAAAAAAGCATGCGTACCATTCAGTTCCGCGAAGCCGTGTGTGAGGCCATGACCGAAGAGATGCGCCGCGACGACCGCGTATTCCTGCTCGGCGAAGAAGTGGCCGAGTACAACGGAGCCTACAAGGCGTCCAAGGGGATGCTCGACGAATTTGGCGCCGACCGCGTCATCGATACCCCAATCAGCGAGCTCGGATTCAGCGCCATCGCTGTGGGAGCAGCCATGAACGGCCTGCGTCCCATCGTCGAGTTCATGACCTGGAACTTCGCCGTCCTCGCCAGCGACCAGATCATCAACCACGCCAGCAAAATGCTGCAGATGAGCGGTGGCCAATTCAGTTGTCCCATGGTCTTCCGTGGACCCAATGGCCAAGCCGGTCAGCTCGGAGCCACCCACAGCCAGAGCTACGAAAGCCTGTATGCCAGCATGCCTGGACTCAAGGTGGTGACACCATTTACACCCTACGATGCCAAAGGCTTGCTCAAGGCCGCCATCCGCGACGAAGACCCCGTGCTGGTCATGGAGTCTGAAAAGATGTACGGCGACAAGGGCGAAATCCCCGAAGGCGAGTTTTTGGTGCCCATCGGCAAAGCCAACGTGCGCCGCGCGGGAACCGATTGTACCATCGTCAGTTTTGGCAAAATCTTGAAAACGGTGCACGCCGCCGCCGATGAGTTGGCCAAGGAAGGCATCGAAGTGGAAATCGTGGACCTGAGGACCATCCGTCCCCTCGATCTCGACACCATTTTGGAGAGCGTCAAAAAGACCGGGCGCTTGGTGATCGTGGAGGAGAGCTTCCCTGTCGCGTCCATCGCTTCAGAGGTGAGCTACCGCATCCAGCGTCACGCGTTTGACTACTTGGATGCCCCCATCCGCCGCCTGTGCCAATCGGATACCCCCTTTGCTTTTTCTACCTCATTGATCGAAGAGGCGCTGCCTCAGGTCGCCGACATCGTGCGCACCGTCAAGGAGGTCAATTACGTAGCGTGAGAATCGGTATTATCTTCGCGCCCCGAATCAACTGAACCCGCTGACTTGCTCAGCTTCAATTTTCCTACATGCTAGACACGATCCTTTACCTCGTGCCCGCCTTGGCCATCGTTGGCCTCATTTACATGTTCGTCCAGGCCCGTTGGGTCCGCGCACAGAGCGCAGGTGAGCCGCGCATGATCGAAATCGCGAAGTACATCCACGAGGGTGCCTTGGCCTTCCTCAGCGCAGAGTACCGCATCCTGGCCATTTTCGTGGTGGTCGCTGGCGCCCTGCTCGGCGTCGTTTCCGTGATGGTGCCGACCACCCACTGGTTCATCGTCATTGCCTTTGTGATCGGTGCCTTCTTTTCTGCGCTCGCGGGAAACATCGGCATGCGCATCGCGACGGAAGCCAACGTGCGGACCACGCAAGCGGCCCGGACCAGTTTGGCCGAGGCGCTCAAGGTGTCCTTCAGAGGCGGCATGGTCATGGGACTCGGTGTGGCCGGCTTGGCGGTCTTTGGATTGAGTGTCTTGTTTATCGCATTGCTCAACATGTTTGCCGGTGGCGCGTGGAGCGGCGTGGAGAACATGACCATGATCCTCGAGGCCCTCGCAGGATTCTCGCTCGGTGCTGAGTCCATTGCGCTCTTTGCCCGTGTAGGCGGTGGCATTTACACCAAGGCCGCTGACGTAGGTGCAGACCTCGTGGGCAAGGTGGAGGCCGGTATCCCGGAGGATGACCCCCGCAATCCCGCCACCATCGCTGATAACGTGGGCGACAATGTGGGCGACGTCGCGGGCATGGGGGCTGACCTCTTCGGTTCCTACGTAGCGACTGTACTCGCCGCCATGGTGCTCGGCAACTATGTCATCAATGACATGGGCGGCAACATTACCGACAACTACGGTGGCATGTCCACCATTGTGCTTCCGTTGATCATTTCTGCCCTCGGCATCATTTTCTCCATCCTCGGCTCATTCGCTATCCGGGTGAAGGACGGTGCCAAGGAGCCTGAAGTGCAGGCCGCGTTGAACCGCGGCAACTGGGGCTCAATCATCTTGACGGCCATCGCGTGTTTCTTCCTCATCGACAACATGCTGCCCGAAACCTTGACCATGGCCTTCTTTGGTGAAGAAGACAGGACGTTTGGCAGCATCAACGTTTTCTATTCTGTCATTGTTGGCCTTGTCGTCGGTGGCGCCATCTCATACATGACCGAGTACTACACCGGTTTGGGCAAGAAGCCTGTGATGGACATCGTACAGAAGTCATCAACCGGTGCAGCAACCAACATCATCGCAGGCCTTGCAACAGGGATGATCTCGACCTTCTGGCCCATCCTGCTCTTCGCTACGGCCATCTACATGGCTTATGAGTTCGCCGGATTCTATGGTGTGGCCATCGCTGCCTGTTCCATGATGGCCACTACGGCCATGCAGTTGGCCATTGACGCCTTCGGTCCCATTGCGGACAATGCAGGTGGCATCGCTGAGATGAGCGAACTGCCCGAGGAGGTGCGTGAGCGCACGGACATCCTTGACAGCGTGGGCAACACCACCGCCGCCATCGGCAAGGGCTTCGCCATCGCTTCCGCAGCGCTGACCGCCCTGGCTTTGTTTGCGGCCTACGTCGAGTTCACGGGCATTGACGGCATCAACATCTTCAAGGCCAACGTCCTCGCCGCCCTCTTCATTGGAGGCATGATCCCGGTGGTCTTCTCGGCCCTCGCCATGAATTCGGTCGGTAAGGCCGCCATGGAGATGGTGCAGGAAGTGCGCCGCCAGTTCAAGGAAATTCCCGGCATCCTCGAAGGCACCGGCACTCCTGAGTACGGCAAGTGTGTCGACATCTCCACGCAGGCGGCCCTCAAGGAAATGATGCTGCCCGGCGCGATGACCATCGCCTTCCCGCTCATCATTGGATTGGTGCCACTGCTCTTTGGTGCGGACCCCGCTTGGGCGGCCGAGACCCTCGGAGGCTACATGGCCGGCGTCACCGTGAGCGGTGTGCTCTGGGCCATCTTCCAAAACAACGCGGGTGGTGCTTGGGACAACGCCAAGAAGTCTTTTGAGGCCGGTGTTGAGATCGACGGTGAGATGACCTTCAAGGGCAGCGACGCCCACAAGGCAGCCGTCACCGGAGACACGGTGGGTGACCCCTTCAAGGACACGTCCGGACCTTCCATGAACATCCTCATCAAGCTGACCTGTCTGGTGGGCCTTGTCATTGCTCCCATCTTGGGAGAACACGGCGGGGATGACCATGAAGGTCACGACCACGGGTCGATTGAGGTGCCTGCTCCAGCAGCGACTCCTGTGGTTCCTGCTGCTGAATTCGAAGGAGCATGACGCGCACTTGGATCACCTCGATTCCTGCATTTGTCCTGCTGACGGCGTTGTGCGCCGTGGGCTGCAGTGAAGCTGAAGCGCCTGCTGAGAATGCGGCAGCGGATGGCAACGAAGAAGGGACAGTGGAAGTGGCATCCGAACCGGTTGCTGATCCTTGTGATTGTTTTGGTGAAGGGCTCAGCCGCGGTCAACTGCGTTTCTGCCGGGAATCGAAACGCGATATTTCCTTTCTCGAAGCCCTGCGCAAATGCGGCGCCGGGGAAGCCACAGGCGTCAGTGCGCTGAGCAAGATTCCTGGCGATGGACAATACACCATGAACACGGAACAGTCCGTGATTCAATGGCGTGGCAAAAAGGTGGGTGTGTCCGAGTCGGGAACAGTGCCCATTCGCTCCTGCATTTTCAGCATCAAAGAAGGGCAATTGATGTCGGGCGATGTGGTCGTCGAAATGGCGGGACTCAAGGCCACCAGTGTTGAAGGCCTTGCGGCGCGGAACTTGGGACAGCACTTGCGCGGAGAGGACTTCTTCAATGTGGCGGAGTTTCCCACAGCGGCCTTCACGTATGAAAGCAGCAAGTTCGACGGCCGGGACAACCTGAAAATCGAAGGGAAACTGAATGTCAAGGGCATCTCCAAACCGGTAAATGCTACACTCAACTTTGGCTCTTCGGATCCGGTAGTGGCCAGTGTGGACATGACCTTCAATCGGGCTGATTTCGATGTGCGCTACGGCAGTGGCTCTTTCTTCGACGACCTCGGCGATGATTTGATTTCCGATGAGGTGAGCCTGAAGATGGTGCTGGTCGAAGACATGACGAAGCGAAAGCTCGATTGAGCTTCACCACATTGTGACCCATGAAAAACGGCCCTTCAAGGGGCCGTTTTTCATTTCAGGAAACACGGAAGGGCCGGTTTAGAACAGGCCGTTCAGTTCTGCATCCACCTTGGTGATGATCTCGCCCAACTCTTCAGGGTTGTTCTCGAAATCCATTTGATCCACATTGATCACCAATACTTTGCCTTTGGTGTAGGTGGAAATCCAAGCTTCGTAGCGCTCATTGAGTCGGTTCAGATAGTCCAACCGGATGGACTCCTCGTATTCCCTGCCCCGCAACTGGATCTTCTCGACGAGGTTTCCGACGCTGCTGCGCAGGTAAATCAGCAAGTCGGGCGGGGTGACGAACTGCTCCATGAGCTCGAACAACTTCAGGAAGTTTTCGTGGTCCCTGGAGGTCATCAGGCCCATGGCCTGCAGGTTGGGGGCAAAGATGTACGCGTCTTCGTAAATGGTCCTGTCCTGCACCATGTCGTGTCCGCTTGACTTCAGGGCGTGAAGTTGGCCGAAGCGCGACGTCAGGAAGTGGATTTGCAGGTTGAACGACCAACGCTGCATGTCCTTGTAGAAGTCGTTCAAATAGGGATTGTCATCCACGCTCTCGTAGTGTGGAGTAATCTTGTAGTGCTGGGCCAGTAGCCGCGTAAGGGTGGTCTTGCCGGAGCCTATGTTGCCTGCTATCGCGAGGTGCATGTTCGTGCAGTTGGGAGGGGCAAGGTAGGGGGTGCAACGCCATCCTACAACGGGGAAGCCCCGGCATTGATGGCCTTGTTGGCAATCTGTACCTCCGAAACCTCCTCTACCCACCGTGGGTCCATGGAGAGGCGGGGCACCTTGTGTTGCCCTCCCAGTTTTCCTTTCTGTTTCAACAGGTTTTCGAACGTCCCTGTTGACACCCATTGTACCACGGGTCGATCGAGCACGAGATCGCCTGTTCTCTTGGCATCGTAATCGGAATTGACTTTGCGCAGATTGCGGTCCAATGCTTCCGCAAACAGCTGGGCATCAGGCTGCCCTCCCGCGTTGCGCCCGGGCTCGATGACCCAGTGGTGGTGTCCCAGGCCCACCGCCGCATGCGGCTGGGCGCAGGCCGTCCAATCCCGCACTTCCACCCCGAGCTGGCGGCCGGTACGGGCAATGGCCAGGTCGGCGTCTCCCACCATCAGTTCCTCTCCTGCCAGATTGAGATAGGAAGAGGTCCTCCCCGTCACCCGAATGCGGAATGGTGCCAACGAGGTGAAGCGCACCAAGTCACCCAAGACATAGCGGTGAAGGCCGCCGTTGGTGGAGATGACAATCGCATAATCCACGTTGACATCTACCTCGCTCAGCCCCAAAGTGGCAGCATCGGGCGTCGCCATGACATCTTGACCTGGAGCGAATGGAATGAACTCATAGTGGATGCCGTAATCCAGCATCAGCAGCATATCGTCTGCACCCAACCTGTCTTGGATGCCGAAAAACCCTTCGCTGGCGTTGTAGGTTTCGATGTAGTGAATGCCGGGGGGCATCATGCGGTCAAACGCCTCGCGGTAAGGCGCAAAAGCCACACCACCATGCATGTACAATTGCAGGTGGGGCCAGACTTCCCCGAGGTGGTTTTTTCCCGTGCGTTCCAGAATCCGCTCGAGCAACACTTGGGTCCAGCTCGGAACGCCTGCGATGATGCGGACATCCTGGTTGATCGTGGTCTCGGCCATGCGTTCGATTTTCTCCTCCCAGGAGGCCATCAAGGCAATGGAGCGCGCTGGGGTGCGCCGCCACTCGCACCACCACGGCAGGTTGTTGATGATGATGGCACTGAGGTCACCGGTGAGCACGCCGTTGTCGGCCTCTTGTGCGCGCCCGGTGCCGCCAACGATGAGGTGACGACCACCGTAGAGCCTGGCTTTGGGCACGGCATCGACATACATGGCGAGCAAATCCTTGCCCCCTTTGTAGTGGCACTTCTCGAGGGCGTCCTCGGTGACCGGGATGAACTTGCTTCTGTCGGTGGTCGTACCGGAGGATTTGGCGTGCCAGCGCACGGCCCCCGGCCACAGTACGTTTTCTTCACCCTCCCTGACAGCTTCCACCCAAGGCTTGAAGCCATTGTAGTCCCTCAAGGGAACCTGCGCCCGGTAGGCAGCGGCAGTGGTGTCGGGGATGATCCCGTGCTCACGACCAAATCGCGTGCGGGACAGCGCTGCGATGTGATGCCGAAGCACTTCGGCTTGCACCTCGTCGGGGTATTTCCTAAACAGCGCAATCTGGTGCAGGCGCTTGCGGATGAACCAGCTGAAAACAGTGTTGACGGGCATGTATTCAGTTCGGGTCGATGCGGTGAACGTCGTTGTTGGATTCTTCGATGAGGTTCTTGACGTGTCGCATGCGCAAGGCAATCTGCGCCCAGATGCCCTTGGCGTCGGGGTCGCCCGTCATGAGCCTCGACAGTGCTTCGTCGTCGTTGTCTGCGGCCAAAGCCATGTCCGCGAGGGTGTCTCCCGCCTCATGCCGCAGCCACTTCACCGCTTTTGATTGGCCTTCGGCCCCTTCGAGCAGGGCCAAAAGGAACACGTGTTGATGTTTCCTCAGCCAAGCCCGCGAGGTGGGTTCATTGTGCAGCGCATGACAAAACACACCGAGTTCGGGATATTCCGACCCCATGAGCCAATCCCGCAGTTCTTCGCGGCCCGTGATGGCCTCCGCCCAAGCGAGCAGGACTTTGTTGGGGTAGAGCGGAAGGGGAGGGACCTGCATTGAGAGAGGAAAGATGCTTCCTTTTCTGCATTTCGGAAACATCCTGCCCCTCTTCTTGGGTTCCTTTGCAGTGCTGCCCATGAAATGGACCACGAGGGAGCCTCCGCCACATGGATAAAACAGCTTCAGTTTCGCCCGCTTCAGACCTTCCTGAATCCGGGCACGTTCAAGCCAAGGTGTACGACCTTCCCTTTTTTCTGCTTTGTGGCGGCACGGTGCTGTTCATGGCGAGCTTCGGGATGCTGCTGCCGGAACTGCCGGCCCACCTTGCCACGATGGGAGGAGAAGCCTACCTCGGGGGTGTCGTGGGCATGTTCACCCTCGCCGCATTCCTCTCCCGATTTATCAGCGGGCGACTGGCGGACAATGCCGGGCGGAGAAAGGTCATGCTCATCGGCTCTGCGGTGACGGCATTGGCGGGGTTCGGTTACCTGGTGGCCACCAGCATTGCCTCCTTCTTGGCACTGCGCTTCCTCCATGGGCTCTCCACGGGGTTCCGTCCCACCGGCACCAGCGCCATGCTGACCGATAGAATTCCACGCAGTCGCAGGGGGGAGGCGCTGGGTTACCTCGGTGTGGCCGGTAATGCAGGCATGGCCGCCGGGCCGGCATTGGGAAGTTGGCTAACGGTCGAATGGGGCATTGAATGGATGTTTGTGACGTCAGCACTGCTGGGCATGGCCAGCCTCCTGTTTACCTGGCCCCTCAAAGAGACGTTGCCGGGAGCGCGGCCGATTCGGCGCTCAGACCTCAACCCCTTCAACGGCGCACTTGTAGACCCTCAAGCATGGCCGGCCGCCGCCGTGCTGCTCTCTGTGGCCATCGCTTTTGGCATCTATTTGACCATCACCCCGGATTTCGTGGACCACTTGGGGTACCGCTACAAGGGGTCCTTCAATACCATCATCGTGGTGAGCTCCATTTCCATGCGCTTCATAGCCGGTAGGTTGAGCGACCGCCACGGGCGCATCCCCTTGCTGCTCGCGGGTGCGGTCCTCTTGACCATCGGCATGCTGCTGCTCGGTTCGGCCGAAACCAAGACGATGGCCACCATTGGAGGGCTGATCTACGGCGCCAGCATTGGCATCAACATGCCCACCGTGTTTGCGTGGACCACAGACTTGGCCCAACCGGGCAAGATTGCGCTGGCATTGGGCACCATGCTCATGGCCCTCGAAATCGGCATCGGAGGGGGGGCGATATACTCCGGCATGCGGTTTCAAGGAGACGTTTCGCGAATACCGGAATTGTACTACGTGGCCGCTTTGGGGTCGGCTTTGACGGCTATTGCCCTGATTCCGCCGCTTTTGCGCGGGAGGCGCTCCTGAAACGGCGTTCATTAAAAATACGCCTTTGATAACCTCCGCTTTTGTCACGGCTCTTGGGCGGAGTCGGCGCGTAGCTTGAGCACATGAGCACGAAAGACATGCCTGCCCAAGAGGCGGTTGAAATCGGTTCCGCCGGGGGAACGACCACTGTGAAATTGGCTGGGGAGCGGAGCGAGCCTCTCGAAATCGAGGCCCCTGCTGCAGGCGACCTCCAGAGCGAACGGCGCAATTTGGCGCGGGATTTCGTGACGCTCAAGCACACCATCGCCCAGCTCCGGGCCGACCGCGATCGGCTGTCAGTGGAGAACCGCGACCTTCAGATGAGGCTCGCGGCCATTGAAACGGATTACGCCAACCTCTTCTCTTACGTAGAGGGGAGCAAGGGCGAAGCCTAAGCCACAACGGCCGATGCCGTAGGCAAGCTGCGGTCCACTTTTTTGAAGAGGCCCTGCAGCACCTTGCCGGGACCCACTTCCACGACTTCCGTTACCCCTTCCGCCACGAACCATTCCATGGTTTGGGTCCACCGTACCGGCGAAGTGAGCTGCGAGATGAGGTTTTGGCGGATCACTTCTGGATCCGTCTCCGGCGTAGCGTTCACGTTTTGAACGATGGGGCAGCGCGGACTGAGAATGTCTGCGGCTTCCAAGGCGATGGCCAAACGCTCCCGTGCAGGCTCCATCAAAGGCGAGTGGAATGCCCCGCCGACTGGCAGCACAATGGCCCGGCGCGCACCGGCTTCTTTTAAGGCTTCACACGCCGCCTCCACAGCGGGCACTTCACCCGAAATCACCAATTGACCGGGACAGTTGTAATTCGCAGCCACCACAATCCCCTCGATGGAGGCGCAGACCTCTTCGACCACCTGGTCTTCAAGCCCCAGGATAGCGGCCATGGTAGAGGGCGTGTGCTCACAGGCGTCCTGCATGGCAAGGGCCCGCTCACTGACCAACTTCAACCCTTCGGCAAATCCCAAACCGCCCGCCGCAACGAGCGCACTGAATTCCCCAAGGCTGTGCCCTGCGACGAAAGCCGGGTCAAAGTTGTCGCCCATACCCTCGGCCAATATGACCGAGTGCAGGAAGATCGCCGGTTGGGTCACCTTGGTTTGCTTGAGGTCGGCATCAGAACCGGAGAACATGATGTCTGCGATGTCAAATCCAAGGATGTCCTTGGCTTGATCAAAACGGTCACGGGCAAAGGCATGGTGGTCGAACATGTCCTTGCCCATGCCTGAAAACTGCGCCCCTTGTCCGGGGAAAACCATGATTTTCATGGGGGCGAAATTAAGGTTTCCCCGCGACCCTCACGCGCCGATTACAGTTTGTAGGAGAGCCCAACGGAGAGCACCTCCTTGAATTGCGTTCCCGGGCCCATGACGGCAGGAATGGTCGTGATGACGCCCTGATCGTTGACTTCGGTGCGCGACGGCTGCTTTTCCAGCACCACGTCATCGTCGTAGATCAAGTGGACGCTCACCGTCGTTCGCAGGAGTTCATTGACTTTCATTTCGAGCAGCCCCGTCCAGTTCACATCGATGTTGCCGGGTTGATTGAGGTAGTTCGAAAACAGGTCGAGCTGGTGCGTCCACGACACGTTTTCCATGAGGGGAAGGGTCCAATTCCAGCGGAGGTAGCCACCCAACTCCATCCGCGTGTGTTGTCCCGCCTCGATACCAAAAGCCCCCGCTGCAGAAAGCGTGTCATCGAGCAAAACGGTGAGCTTGCCGGTGAAAGGGGCGATAAAAATCTTGCTGTTCTTTCCGGATTGAGGTGCGAGTCCCGCCGCCGCTACCAGGTATCCGGGTGAAAGGAATCCAGAAATCTTCTGGTCGTCGTCCGGCAGACCATCGACCAATGCATAACCCGGAAGGAACTGCGTCCTGGCATCCACAAGGACGGAGAGGCGCGCGTCTTTCAAAGCCCGCTGCATGGCGGTGTTCCATTGTCCCGTCAGGATGAGGCGGTCATCCGTCTTGCGCCATCCGCCCTGCTGCCGGAGCAAGCCCAGTGCCGCATCCAGTCCCCAACCGGTGCTGCGGGGGCCTTTTTCTCGGGTTTCCGACAGGCTGCACATCGTGGTAAAAGCCACGGAACTCTCTCCACCACCGGCCCAATTCTGGAGGGCCGTTTGGCTCAGGTTCAGGCCGAGGGTGCCGGCGAATGTATTGACCGTATCGAGCGGATTTTCATCCTCCATTGCCACGGCCTGTTCTACTTTACTTATGCTCAGTTGCCCCGCAAAGAAGAGGGGTGTGAAGAGCGCTATATTGAGCACCAAGACTTTCAACATGTTTCAGGTTTTGTGGGCGGGTTTGAATTTCGAGATTCGGGGGTTAAATTATAGGTAGATGTTGATTCCATGACGCGCTTGACCCTTATTCTCGGGTTGGTCTTGATTCTTGGCCCGAATGCACTGCGCGCCCAACAACAGGACTATGCTGGAACCGGCGTGGACCTGTGTGACTGCCTTCCTTCAGCGTCCTATCTCCTGCTGAAAAAAACCGTCTCCGTGCCGGGTCAGCCGCTGGAAGTCGATTTCATGGGCAACGTGGAAGTATTGATCACTTTTCTGTCTGCTTATGGCCATATCGGGCCCCATCCGATGAACCTCAATTGGCCCAATGACCTCGTGGTGGGTTCGGCCGATCTGACCAATATGCTGACGGGGTACAACCAATATTTTGAATTCGAGGAAACCTTGTGCAGTTGGGAGGTGGTCAATGTGGCCAGCCACGGGTGGATTCTGCAGAACATTGATTTGACCCTCGAATCGGAGGCCTATGTGCACGAATCGACCTATGATGAATTCGAGAGCGATGGCGACACCTACGGCCAATGCCTGTTGAACAGTTTTGACCTCGAAATGGTGCACCTGCCGGACTCTGTGGTACGGCTGACTTTCGTTCGAAAATACCTCGGCAACGACAGCGTGGATTAATGATCCTGCGCGGTGGAAAATCGCGCGATAAATACCACGAAAAGGGGAGGGCAAGAGCGCGACTTTGATTCGAGTTTTGTGGCGTTATTTAGAATGCGTCCAAATAAGATTTTTGCGTTGCTCGCCTTGATGGGCAGCTTCCTCACGTTTGAAGTCTCAGGCCAGACCCAGGTCCAAATTGTCGACGCTGACGGTCACGGCATCCCCGGAGCCGCCCTGGTCAACGCCGCAGGGCGCGGATACGTGACGGATGCCGCTGGTTTCATAGAGCTTCCCGACTCGGTCCTGTCACAGGGATCCGACCAATGGAACATGCGGTGCCTGGGTTTTTCAGACCGCGCAGTAGGCGCCACGGTCCTGTTGAAAGGGGGGGCGTTTAGGATGGAAGAGTCCGTATTGGATCTCCCGCAGGCATTGGTGGAGGCTGTTTCCCTGACCGGAGGCCGGCCCATGGGCGTGCCCGGCGCAGTGACGGTACTCTCTGCCAAGGAGTTGCGCAGGCAGGGCGATGTGGACGTTCACCGTGCGTTGCGCAACGTCCCCGGCGTCTACATCCAAGAAGAAGATGGATTCGGGTTGCGGCCCAACATCGGGCTGCGGGGCAGCGGCTCAGAGCGCAGCAGCAGAATTTCCATTCTGGAAGATGGGGTGCCCATCGCACCCGCTCCCTACACGGCGCCAAGCGCTTACTATTTTCCTTCCGTGGGACGCATGAATGGCATCGAAGTGATGAAAGGCGCCAGCCAAATCGCACATGGTCCCAATACCGTGGGCGGTGCCATCAATTTCATCAGTACCCCCATTCCCTCGGGACAGGCGGGCCGTGTGGATGGCAGGCTGGGACAATACGGCACCGGCCGGCTGCATGTGCACGTTGGGGATGGTACCGGCCGCATCGGTTGGCTCGTGGAAGCATTGCAGGCGGGAAGCCGCGGATTCAAGGAACTGGATGGTGGCGGCCGCACGGGCTTCAGCAAGCTGGACTTGCTGGGCAAGTTGAGGTGGCAATCCAAGGAGGGTGTGGCCCACCCGCAGCGCGTGGAATTGAAACTCGGCAATGTGGGCGAGCGGAGTCACGAGACGTATGCGGGCCTCACGGAGGCTGACTTTGCATTGAACCCGCTGCGGCGATACGCGGGCAGCCACAGGGACCGCATGGACGCCACCCAGAGGCAAGCGGTATTGACACATACCCTCGCCTTGGGAGCGGGGTGGCGCCTGACAAACAGGGCATACGCGACCCGTTTTGACCGCAATTGGTACAAAGCTGACCGCGCAGCTGGGGCCTCTGGAGCGTGGGTCAAAATGGGCGACTTCCTGTCCTCAGGACCGGAGTCTCTGCCCGCGAGTGAAGCGCTGGCTGTTTTTCGGGATGGCGCAGCAGGGCAAGTGCGCTTGAAGGCCAACAACCGGGCATACCACGCCCGTGGAGTGGAGTCCAAGGTGACCTGGGACCGAACGGGGTCTGGCTGGCAGCGGATGGAGGCATCGCTGCGGTTGCACGGAGATGGGATGGACAGGTTTCAATGGACCGATGACTGGCAAATGGTCGGGGGTCAATTGACTTCTCCCGATTTGGGCACACCCGGAACCGAATCCAACCGCATCGAGTGGAGCCGCGCCTTGGCTGGATATGCCCGCGGGCGGTGGACGCGCAACGGGTGGACTTGGATTCCCGGCATTCGGGCAGAGCACATCATGGCGGGCCGGGATGATTTTGGTACCGCGGATGTAGACAGGACAGGGGCCTCTCTACAGAAAAGGCGCAACACGACCACGGCCTGGCTGCCAGGTGTGGGGTTCCAAAAATCTTTCGGCGCAGCGTGGAAGGTGTTTGGGGGTGTTCACCGCGGGTTTCTGCCACCGGGCAGTTCTGAGGATACCGCACCGGAGTTTGCCTGGAGCAATGAGCTGGGCGCGCGCTGGATCCGTCCCCGTGCTGCAGTGACGGTCGTGGGCTTCGCGCATTTTGGCCGCAACCTGCAAGGGTCAGACTTCGCTTCAAGCGGAGGATCAGGAGATGGTGAGGTGTTCAATGGCGGCGCCACGCGCGTGCTCGGAACCGAGGTGTCGGCCAACCTGACCAATGGGGCACGTCCCGCTGAAGCCCACCGTGTTGAATTGGGCCTGTCCTACACCTTTACCGACGGTCGGTTTACAACTGGATTCGATAGTGATTACGGTGCCTGGGGCACAGTGGAAGTCGGCGACGCGATGCCCTACCTCGCGCGACACCAGGGCGCACTGCGTTTGGGTTGGGCCCGCGCGGCGTGGTCCACCGACGCGGCTTTGCGCAGTGTCGAAGGCATGCGCACAGTGGCCGGACAAGGGCCGTTGGGCGCGGCCCAGACCGTCGGGGCGAGCACCGTATTGGACATCTCTACCCGCTGCATGTTGAACTCCGGTTTTTCGTTGGTGTTGGCTGCGCGCAACGTAACCGATGCCACCTACGTCGCGTCGGGTCGCCCCGCAGGATTGAGGCCCGGCCTCCCCCGGACGCTGACCGGAGGTTTCAGCCTCAGTTTCTGACCTCAGGTCCCGAGAACCGGATCCAGTCGACCTCCAGCCCGAAATCTCCGGCTTGGCCATCGTACTTCATCAGCCCAATCCTCAAGACGGCGGACAGGTCGCCCCACGTCCAGAGCTTGGGCAATTCTCCCGTCATGGCGCTGCTTTTCTTGAGTGCAGAAAAAGGCACCGTGACCTCGGTCCATTCGGACGTTACATCAATGTTGGACTTCCAATAGGGCATCCACCACTGCTGCGAGACTTCCATGGTCAGGGTGAAATCATCGGGTTCGCCGGTGGTCGTGCGGCACCGCAAGGTCACGGCATCGTAGGCCGAGAGGTCGCGCTCAGCCCATGGCGAACGCACCGAACTGAAGCCACCGTTGTTTTCGAGCGAAACCCGCCCCTCCCATGTCAGGCTGGACTTGCTGTATTTCACTGTACACCGCGAGCGCCCGCCCATCACATCGTCATTCAGGCCGCGCCAATTCGCCAGCTCACCCTTTCCAAAGTCGAGTATGGCCTCCACCGGTTGGCCGGTTTCGGGAGCGTTATGGAGGAAACTGGACATGACGAACAGCAATTGGAGGGCGGAGACAATCATGCAGTAAAAACCGCGGAATCAGGGTGAGGTTCACTTCACCCCGCCAATAGCGTCACTTGCCGATGCAGAAATTGCCGAAGATGTGGTCGAGCAGATCATCTGGTGTGACGGCCCCCGTGATGCGCCCGAGCTGCTCCAAGGCCTCCCTGTGGTCCACCGCGAGGAGGTCACCACTCATTCCCGCATTGAGCCCATCCAGCGCGCGTTGAAGGGCCTCCCGGGTGCGTTGCAGGGCATCCCTGTGGCGGAGGTTGGTGACCAGAATGCGGTCTTCGGAGAGCGCGCTGCGGAAATCCCGGCCCAGCCGCTGTTCGAGTACGTCCAGTCCGGCCCGTTCTTCGGCACTGATGGCCAGCAACGCTTCGGCACCGTTGGGACACCAATCGGTTGGAGGCGGGGCCAAATCGGTCTTGTTGACCACCGCGAGGAGGATGCCGCGGGGCTCATCGCCCGACGTGTGTTGTTCCAAATGTTGCACGGCTTCTGCCACCTCCCGTTCTGCCGCTTCGCGTCCTGCTGCGTCCACCAAGTCGCGGGCATCGAGCAGGTAGAGGATGAAGCGCGCGGCCCCCGCCTTGGCCCAGGCCCTGCGGATCCCCTCCGCCTCAATGTCATCGGTGGTGGTCCTGAGTCCGGCCGTATCGATGAAACGGAAGCGGATGCCTTCCAGTGTCAGGTATTCCTCCAGGGTATCGCGGGTGGTACCCGGAGTGTCGGACACGATGGCCCTGTCTTCGCGCAGCAGCGCGTTGAGCAGGGTGGACTTGCCCCTGTTGGGCGCCCCGAGGATGGCCACGGGCACCCCTTCTGCGATGGCCCTTCCCGTGGAAAAGCCGTCGAGCAGTTGGGCGATGCGGTCCAGCAAATCGGTCACGTGGCGCCGGTAAGCGTCGCGGTCGGCAAACTCAACGTCCTCTTCGGAGAAATCGAGTTCGAGCTCCATCAAGGCGGTGTATTCGATGAGGGCTTGGCGAAAGGCGTTGATCTCTTCGCTGAACCCTCCGCCCAATTGCTGCAAGGCGAGTCGGTGGGCACCGGCGTGATCGGCTTCGATGAGGTCGCCGATGGCTTCCGCTTGGGCCAGGTCGCGTTTGCCGTGCAGGAAGGCGCGTTGGGTGAATTCGCCGGGCAGAGCGGGCCGGCATCCGGCATCGACCAGGCACTCCATGAGGCGCTGGGCGATGAAAGGGCTGCCGTGAATGTGGCACTCGACCACATCTTCGCCGGTAAAACTGCGCGGCCCTCGAAAGGGCAGGAGCAGGGCTTCGTCCAAGGGCCGGTCTCCATCGTAAAGGTGCCGCAGGAGGGCGCGGCTGGGCACCGCTCCTTCGAGCCGGCCCTTGCAGAGTCCGTCTACCACGGCCCAAGCACGGGCACCGCTCACGCGGACCACGGCCACGCCTCCGCGTCCCGCAGGGGTGGAGACCGCGCAAATGGTGCTGCCGTCAAGAGGGTGTGCAGGCATGGGGGCAAATTAGCGCCAACCCCTTTTCGAAGCTCCCTTTACCCGCGTTACTTTTGCGCCGGCGCTCCGGCGCCCATTGCCATCACCCCATACGCCACAACGACACCATGAGCGTTCTCGTCAACAAGGATTCCCGCATCATCGTCCAAGGATTCACCGGATCGGAAGGCACCTTCCACGCCACCCAGATGATCGAATACGGCACCAATGTGGTCGGCGGTGTTACGCCGGGCAAGGGTGGACAGACCCACTTGGACCGGCCGGTATTCAATACCGTGGAGGACGCGGTGCAGCAGGCTGGAGCCGATACGAGCATCCTGTTCGTGCCACCCGCCTTTGCAGCCGATGCCATCCTTGAGGCAGCCGACGCAGGCATCAAGGTCATCATTTGCATCACCGAAGGCATTCCCGTGGCCGACATGGTCAAGGTCAAGGCCCACCTCGATACGCTGCCTGGCTGCACGTTGGTCGGCCCCAACTGCCCAGGCGTCATGACGGCTGGCGAAGCCAAGGTGGGGATCATGCCCGGTTTCATTTTCAATCCCGGCCGCATCGGCATCGTTTCCAAAAGCGGAACGCTGACCTATGAGGCCGTAGACCAGATCACCAAGGCGGGCCTTGGTCAGTCCACGGCCATCGGCATCGGCGGCGACCCCATCATCGGCACCACCACGTTGGAGGCTGTGCAGCTGTTGATGGCGGATCAGGACACGGACGGCATCATCATGATCGGGGAGATCGGCGGCGACCTCGAGGTCAAAGCTGCCCGCTGGATCGCTGCCCACGGCAATAAGCCCGTGGTCGGATTCATCGCCGGGGTGACCGCCCCCAAGGGCCGCACCATGGGGCACGCAGGTGCCATCGTGAGTGGCGAGGAAGAAAGTGCTGAGGCCAAGAAGGCCGTGATGCGCGAGTGCGGCATCCACGTGGTGGACAGCCCGGCCCAGATCGGTGCCACCATGGCGGAGGCATTGGGGAGTGTCAGCGCCTGAGGCCGCTTCAGGGCGCAACCTTGTGCACGCCCACTTCCCAAGGTTTGCTGACGAGCGCGACCATTTTGTCAAGGTCAGCGGACTGTCCAGCGAAATCCAAGGCTGAGGTATCCACCCACAATACACGGCTTCCGCGGGCGTATTTGAACTGACGCTCATAGGCCTGTTCAATCCGCCGCAAGTAGTCCTTGTCTATGTCTTGCTCGTAACTCCTGCCGCGCGCGGCAATCTGTGCGTGTTGCCGCGCCTCTCCCGGCCTCAAGTAGACGATCAGCTCGGGCTTGGGCATGCCTTCGGCCATGACGTCGTAGAGGTTGCGAAAGAGCGCATATTCCGCCTTGGGCAGCGTGATCTTGGCAAAGAGGTCACTTTTGGCAAAGACGTAGTCGGCCACGAGGGCATCGCGAAACAGATTGCGCGCCGAAATGGCGTTTTTGAGTTGCTTGTATCGCTGGGCCAAAAAACTCAGCTCTACTGGAAAGGCGTACCGTTCGGGGTCGCTGTAGAACTGTTCCAGAAAAGGGTTGTCTCCAAAAGGTTCCAACACCGGCGCCACGCCCATGGCTGATGACAGGGCATTGGCCAAGGTGCTCTTGCCCGCCCCGATGCCGCCTTCGATTACAATGTGGCGATAAGGGATGCGGTCTGACTGGGCCATGGCGCAATTTGGGGCACATCTACTGGAAGCGCGTGCAGCAATTCTGCGACCGTAAGGCCTGTTCCAGGAACGAACTGGTCTGGTATCAGGTCCGCCAGGGGTTGCAGCACAAACCGCCGGCTGAGCATACGCGGGTGAGGCACTTTCAGCGTGGGCAGGTCAATCTCCAAGGCGTCCCACAGAACGATGTCCAGGTCGATTGAGCGGGATGGGCGGTCTGGGGTGTTGTCCGTGCGTCGCCGGCCCATCGTGTACTCAATGTCGAGCAGCTGTTGCATGACCGCTTCGGGCTCGCCTTGCCAGTGGGGTTCCAAGGCAATTTCGACGACGCGGTTGAGAAAGTCGGGCGTTCCGGGCGCCATACCGACAGCGGCCGTGTGATAGGTGGGTGAAACGCGCGTCACTTGACCCAGCTGCCCCAACATGTCATCGGCCAGGTCGAGGCTGGCGGCGCGGTCTCCGAGGTTGGATCCAGTGGCGATGTACACGTTCACGGTGTGAAGATCGCACCCAAGCGCAGACATCGCAGAAAAGGTCGGCGTGAAAGATCAACAAGGGCCAGAAGATTCCTATATGATGTGAAAACAGGTACTTTGTATTGCAAAGTACCAAGCTTTGTCCGTATCCTTGTGCCCACATGACGAAAGAGACAGCAGCATCCACGGCCCAAATGCGCAAAGGCGTACTGGAGCTCTGTATCCTCAGGGTCCTGCGCCAAGGTGAAGCCTACACATCGGATATCGTCGCGGCGTTGCAGGCCGTCGACCTCTTGGTGGTGGAGGGGACAGTGTACCCCTTGTTGAGCCGAATGAAAAACGCCGACACCTTGACGTACCGATGGGCAGAGAGCCCTTCAGGCCCCCCGCGCAAGTACTACAGCATGACCTCCGAGGGAGAAACCGTACTCAAAGCGTTGGAGGCGTCATGGGATCAATTTGTGGATTCCGTGAACTCCTTGTCCACAGCCCCCAAAATCTGATTATTCATGGTTGAAACACGTAACATATCACTCGGGGGACTTTTGTTTCACGTTGAGCTCCCTGCATACAATGTGCTCAACGGCTACTTGGCGGACTTGAAAAAAGTCCTGAGGGGAGCGGAAGGAAAGGACGACATCCTGCAGGAGGTAGAATACCGCCTGGCCGAGCTCTTTACTGAATTCATGGGCGCAAGCCGCACTGTGGTGACCCTTGGCGACGTCGAAAAGGCCTGCGGCCAGTTGGGCGAACCCACGGAATTCGGAGACCCCGATGTGGATGGGGCGGATAAAGGCGCACGCCGCGGGAGCGACAGCTCAAGCGCAGATGACGGCCCCCGGCAGCGGCGCATGTTCCGCGACCCGGATGACCGCATCATCGGTGGCGTCGCGACGGGCATAGCGCACCGCATTGGCGTCGACCCCGTCGTGGTCCGCGTGTTGGCTGTGTTCTTGCTCTTTATTTCAGGGCCGGTCCTGGTCTTGCTCTATGTCTTCCTGTGGTGCATCGTTCCCAAAGCGCGTTCGGTGAGTGACCGTGTGGCCATGAAGGGCGAACCGGTGACCGTTGATGCCATCAAGGACAGTGTGGAAGACCAGCTCAAAAAGGCGCAAGAGCAGTTCGATAATCCCCATGTCCGGGGGCGGGTCAGGTCGGCCTGGACCCATTTCATCTCCGATCAGCTGCCCCGGTTCCTCAAGGCCCTGACCAAGGTGCTGGGTTGGCTGCTGCTCCTCATCGTCTTACTCACCTTGCTCGCCTTCGGAGGGTTTATCCTCTCTGCACTTGTGACGGGCAGCTGGAATTTCTTTGGTGCGTTTTAATCCTTAACGATTACTCTGCGCCACATCATTTTTGATTTCATCAACTTTGCGGCCCCTCTGCGGGGCAAATCACAACCACACACACCCATGAGTTTCGGAAAGCAATTCCTCGCCAGCCTGCTTGGCTCTACCCTCGCCCTCGTGATCGCGGGCACCCTGCTCATCTTCATTTTCGTGGGCGCACTGGTGGGCGGCCTGAGCGCTGCATTTGGCGAAGTCAGCGGGGAAAGTGACACTGAATTTTCCTTCGGTGTCGACATCGAAGAGGGCTCGGTGTTGCACCTCACCTTCGACGCACCCATGGTGGAGCGCGGAACCGAGCTGCCGTTCACGTTGAGCCTCGGTTCCATGGAGCCCGAGGAGCAGATGGGCCTGAATCACTTTCTGGCCGATATGGAGCGCGCCGCAGAAGACGACCGCATAGCGGGCATTCTGATTCAGGCGGACATGCTGTCGGGTTACCCCTCCATGCTGGGCGAGGTGCGCGACGCCTTGGCTCGGTTCAAAGCGTCCGGTAAATGGATCGTCGCGTGGAGCGAGATCTACACCCAAGGCGCGTATTGGATGTCCAGTGTGGCCGACGAGGTCTACATGCACCCCCAAGGAGGAATGGACATGCGCGGCATGGGCATGGAGACCACATTCTACCGGCGCATGCTCGAGGACCTCGGCGTGGAGATGACGGTGGTGCGCGGTCCTGACAACACTTACAAGAGTGCGGTAGAGCCCTTCTTGCGCGACGACCTTTCAGAGGCCAATCGCGAACAGCTGACCGCCTTGTTGGACGATTTCTGGGCGCGCATGGGCGGCGACATTGCGACAGCGCGTGGGATGAGCATCGACGAACTCAATGGCCACATCAACAACCTCAGCGTGCGGATCCCAGCAGATGCGCTGGAACTTGGTTTCGTAGATGGCTTGATGTACGAGGATGAACTGCACGCCCACTTGCTGGAAAAAGGGGCCACGGAAGACGAAGACGAGCCCAGCCAGGCGCTGCTCATGGGGTACAGTCAATACCACAATCCGGATGTCTTCGAAGATTTCATCACGACCCTTCAAGAGGACTTGGGGGCAGCGGATGAGCAAGAGGACGGCGATAACGACGAAGACGCCGACGGTGAGGATGGCGAAGCCCGCGCTGTGGCCGTGGTGTTTGCCGTAGGTGGAATTGAAAGCGGCGCCGGAGACGATGCCACCATTGGTTCAGAGCGGATTGCGGGCGCCCTGCGCGAGGCCCGTTTGGATCCTGAAATCGGCGCTGTGGTGCTGCGCGTCAACTCCCCAGGTGGGAGTGCCTTGGCCAGCGATGTGATCTGGAGGGAAACCGTGTTGCTCAAAGAAGCCGGCAAGCCTGTGGTGGCTTCCATGAGTGATCTCGCGGCCAGCGGCGGGTACTACATCAGTTGTGCAGCCGACCACATCTTGGCCCAGCCCAACACCATCACGGGCAGCATCGGAGTGTTTGGCGTTTTGCCCAGCGCGGGCAAGCTGCTCAAGGAGCGCATCGGCTTGGACTTTGATGGCGTAAAGCTGCACGATCACGCAGACGCCGCATCCATGCACACCGCCATTCAAGGGCAGGCGCTGGAAGCCGTCAATGAGTCGGTGACCCACATTTATGATGCCTTTATCAGCCGTGTGGCCCAAGGCCGAGGCATGACCGAAGAAGCAGTCGATGCCGTGGCCCGAGGCCGGGTTTGGACAGGCCAGGACGCGATGGATATTGGCTTGGTCGACGGCATGGGTGACCTGCAAGATGCCGTGGCCATGGCCGCCGACATGGCCGGGTTGACCGACTTTGATCTGGTGGAGTATCCCGAACCCGTAGACCCCTTCGAACAGTTCATCGCCGAGTTCACCGGTGTCGCCCAGGTATCCACCATGGCCGAGGCCGCGGGTGTTCCCGCAGACGCTGTAGCCGCGATGATGGAAGTGTCGGCCTTTGTCAACCTCCAAGCACAGGACCGCGTTCAGGCGCGCTTGCCCTACCACATCCGCGTATACTGATGGCTGAAGGCCACCGCGCCACCTCCATGGAAGACCTGGGGAGGTTGTCTTCGGACGGCTTCGCCTCTGCCCCCAAAATGCCCTTGCGCTTCGTGTTGGATCACATCCGCAGCGGTCAAAATGTGGGGTCTGTCTTTCGCACAGCCGATGCATTCCGCTTGCATGGAATGGACCTCTGTGGATACACCGCACGTCCGCCGCACCGCGACATTCTGAAGACGGCCTTGGGCGCCACGGAACACGTGCCTTGGACAGGCCATGAGCAGACGGTGGTGGCGATTCAGGGGCTTCAGTCGCAAGGGTTCAAGGTCTTGGCCTTGGAACAAGCAAGTGGAGCGACACACCTTCAAGATTGGGCGCCGTCGCCTGATGGGCAATGGGCGGTGGTGCTGGGCAACGAAGTCCGTGGATGCAGCCCAGAGGTACTCGCGGCGGTGGATGGCGTTTTGGAGATCCCCCAGTTCGGTGTCAAGCACAGCCTCAACGTTTCGGTGGCTGCAGGCATGGTCTGCTGGCAAGCCTATCGCGCCCTCGGTCCACCACCTGCGCCAGCCGCGTCATGATCGGCGCGCAGCGCCCATGAAAAAGCCCCGGTCTGCATCTGCGGACCGGGGCTTTTTGAATGTATCGTGATGGGTTCAGTCGAGGTCGCGGAACTCGAGGTCGGCGCTGGCCTTACCGGAAAGACCGGCGTCCTTCTCAACGGCCATGTCGCGGTGTTGCTTGGCCTCAGCGGCATTGCCTACCCGTGCGTTGGCAATCGCCAAGAGGTAGTGGGCCACAGCTGAATCGTCACCGGAGTTGCCCAAAATGGTCTTCGCGCCGTTGGCGTCGCCGTTCAACATCTTGGCCAGTGCCGCGTTGGCGGTATTCTCTCCGGAGAAGTTGGAGACGGCTTGGCTGTAGTTGCCTTCTTGGATGGCCAAAATGCCCTTGTTGTACTTGACGGCATCACCCGCACCTGAGGCGCTCGACAACAGGCGCTTCGCATCCGAAAGGTTGCCTTTCATGCGGGCAACCGCACCGAGGTTGTTGTTGATGATGGGGCTGTCTCCGCGCTCGTCAGCCGCCATGAAGCGGTCAGCGGCCTGGTTCAGCTTGCCCATGTCCATCAGGCAAACGCCTTCATTGTTGGGCGACCGCCAGTCGTTGGCATGCACCCGGCTGGTGGCCTGATACACCTTCAACTTGTCTTCGGTGCTTTCAAAGAGCGTCGCGGCATAGAGCCCCTCCTCCACAGTCAAGGTGTCGGGGTTGCTCATCGCCAGGTCCATCAACTCTTCATCGGAGTACCCTTCAATGTCGTAGTACAGGGTGATCATCGAGCGGCGAAGGGCAGGAAGGATTTCCTTCTCAATCTCCTGGTAGGTCTTGGCGATGTTCTTGATTTCCTCCTCGCGGCGGTTCTTGTCGTTGTACATCGAAAGCACACGCAGGATGAGGTCCTTGTCTTCAATGTCCGAAGCGCGCATCATCGATTGGAATCCCTCCCAGTCTTCCCCCTTCGGGCTGTTGCCAAAGAAGCCGTCTTCGACATCCAACTTGGCCCGCTTGAGCAACCTGGCCACGGCGTCATTGGCGCTCTCTGCCCGCTCGAGTGCGAGGTCCTCGTTGAGGGTGATCTCACCTTCGGGAGAAGCGTAGGCACTCACGCTGGTCCGCTTCAACATGACGCTGTCGTGGTCTGCGGCAAAGGCAATGAAGTCCTTCATCGCGACCATATCGTCGTCGCGCAGTTCACCTCTCCGCACACGGGAAGCGTTGTATTCATAGTTGATTTCAGCCTCTTGGGTATAGGAAATCACCCGCTGAAAGTCGTCCGCTCCCATGACAAAACGGTCGTCGGAGCCCACCCAGTTTTGGGTGGTGATGACGCCATCGCCGAGCACAATGGGGGCGAAGTCAAGGGTCTTGCTGCCCATGATGCCACTGATCCGAAGTTCGAGCTTGGCACCGTCTTCCATGCCTTCTTCGAAGGTGACAGAAGCGGTGTAATCAAAGGATTTGGCCGTTTTGAAAGGCACCACGGTATAGTTTCCAGCGGCATCTTCACCTTGGAATCCCTGCGTTTGGAACGCGGCTTCACCACCATCCCATACGAGCACGGGGGTGGCTTCGATGATGGCTTTCTTGGCGAAGAACTTCTCGGGGAAGGTTCCGGAAAGGTTCAATTCGACCTCATTGCCCCGCAAGGTGAGGGGTTCGGGGTCCATGCTGAGGTTCAATTCCTCCATGGCTTTTTCCATCTTTCCAAGGCCACCACAGCTGGGAAGCGCAAGAAGAAGGGTCATCAGGGGGAGGAAGAATGCCAGGCGTTGGCGAAGGGTGTACTGCATTTTCATGAATCGTGTCGCGGTCAAAAGTAAGGGTTGTATACACGCCAATCAGGCTTGAACAACCCCCATTGAAGAGAACTTTCTAATACGTGCGTCAATGCGTTTATCGGGGTTCTGTACCCGGAGTTTGCGGAGGTGTTTGAGGATCTCATCCTTTACCGATGCAAAGGCGGCAATCCTGTCATTGTGGGCGCCGCCCAGGGGTTCGGGGATGATGCCGTCAATGAGCCGGTTTCCGAGCATGTCGTCGGCCGTGAGCTTGAGTGCCTCTGCGGCCTCCACCTTGTGGTCCCATGAGCGCCACAGTATGCTCGAGCACGATTCTGGCGAGATGACCGAATACCACGTGTGCTCCATCATCAGCACGCGGTCACCGATGCCGATGCCCAGTGCTCCTCCTGAAGCCCCTTCTCCAATCACGACACAGATGACCGGCACGCGGAGCTGCATCATTTCAATGAGGTTTCGGGCGATGGCTTCTCCTTGGCCCCGCTCCTCGGCCTCCAGTCCTGGATAGGCGCCCGGTGTGTCAATCAGACAAACCACGGGACGGTTGAATTTCTCTGCCAACTTCATCAACCGCAGGGCTTTCCGGTAGCCTTCGGGGTTGGCCATGCCGAAATTGCGGTACTGGCGGAGCTTGGTGTTGGCGCCCTTTTGCTGCCCCACAAACATGACCGGCAGGTCGTCGATCATGCCGAGTCCACCGACCATGGCCTTGTCGTCCTTGCAATAGCGGTCACCGTGCAGTTCCATGAACCGGCCATCGGTCAACGCCTGAATGTGGTCCAGGGTGTAGGGGCGGTCGGGGTGACGTGAAACCTGCACCCTTTGCCAAGGCGTCAGGTTCGAATAGATCTCCTGGCTGATTTCGCTGATCTTCTGTTCCAGGTCGGTGACGGTGCTTTGCATGTCCACCTGGCCCTGACCATCAATGGTCTGGGCTTGCTCGAGCTGTTCCCGCAAAAGGCGGATGGGCTCTTCAAAATCGAGGTAGTTCATCTTGATGCGTTCCTCACGGAACCCGCAGTGCGGGTGTCAATGGGCTAAATTAAGGTGGGTAAGTCCTATTCCCGCAGTGGTTGTGCCTGCGTTGTCAACCGTCTTTTCTGAGTTCTGCGACCATGGCGCGCACGGCGATGCCCCTGTGGCTGATGGCGTTTTTGGCCGCGGCATCCATTTCGGCAAAAGTGCAGTCGCGGCCGCGCGGAACAAAGACGGGGTCGTATCCAAACCCATCCACGCCGCTGGGTTCAGGCGCTATGGTGCCCGGACAGATGCCTTCAAAGGTGCGCGTGCCTTGCGGACCGGTCAATGCGATGACCGTCCGAAACTGGGCGCCCCGATCGCCGCTCCCCTGCAGGGCACCGACCAGTTTGGCCATATTGGCGTCGGCATTTTTCTCCGGTCCGGCATACCGCGCGGTGTATACACCTGGAGCCCCCCCGAGGGCATTGACCTCGAGGCCAGTATCATCGGCAAAGCAGTCCACGCCATAGTGCTGCTTGACATATTCCGCTTTTTGGATGGCATTGCCCTGAATGGTCTCCGCCGTTTCGGGCACGTCCTCGGTGCATCCGATTTCATCGAGACCGATCACTTGGAAATGACCGTCCAGGAGTTGGGCGATTTCCTGCACTTTTCCTGGGTTGCGCGTGGCAAAAACGAGTCGGGGTAGGGGCATTTTAGAGGGGGTTAAGCCAATGGTCTGCGGCGCACTTTTCCAGTGTCGGTTTCTTCGAAGCGGGACACAAATTCCACATCCCGCGGCCGGGTGGCTCCTTTTCCAGACAAGGCTTCCAAGGCCGCCGCCGCCATGACGGAGTCTGCCTTGCCTTCCACCACCACCGCGATGCGTTCTCCGAGCTGGGCGTCGGCGCGTCCAGTGACATACCAGCGCCGGCCCTTCATGACAGGGTCGAGCACAGCGGAGAGTTCCCTTTCCAGCGCGGCAGGATGCACCTTCACCCCCCCGGAATTGATCACATCGTCCAGCCTGCCCAGCCAGCGGAACGCCCCGGGTGCATCGCCGTCATCCCAGGCGATGGCGTCTTGGGTCACCAATTGATGGACCCCGCGACCGGGAGCATCCACAATCAATGCCCCGGCAGCATTGGAGCGCAATGAGACGCCGGGCAAGGGGAGGTAGCGGGGCGAACCCAGTGGCCTTGTGGCAATGTGCGTGAGGGTTTCGGTCATGCCGAACCCATGGTGGAGTGCGCAACCGCAGCGGGTGCCTTCGCGGTGCAGCTGCTCTTCCAAGTCAGGAGAGAGGGGGCCGCCTCCGAGCAGCAGGAGGTGGAACCGCTGGAGTTGGCCAGATTCCATCAAATGGCGCGCTTGCATGGGGGTGGCCACGGCAAACCCATAGCGGCCGTCCGCAGACCGTGCGGGCGGAGCCACCGGCGCGGCAGCGGGCTTGGAAACGGTGAGGTCCCAATCCAGAATCAGTGCGCGCCAGACCATCATGCTGCCACCGGTTCCACTCGCGGGCAAGGCCGACCACGCTGTCAACCCTTTGTTTTCTAGTCCAAAGTGCCGCGCTGTGGCCAGCGCCGAAGCCCGAACGGCATCGGGGTGGTAGGCGTGCAACACAGGGTCTCCTGTGGTCCCCGAAGTCCGTGAAGTGGGTGTTCCCAATCGCCACGCCGCCGCCGCCGCGTCCAATGCGGCCATCCATGGCGCACCCGCAGTGGTGGCCGGTGGTGCCCCATGCCCGATGCGCCAAACGCTGTTCATGGGAGAATGGAGGACAGGTCCCACGTGTGCAGCTTGCCGTTGGCCTGTGCAGCGGGATGATCCATGCGCAGGGTGCCGCCCGATACCACAAGCGGGGAGGGGATATTGTCCGTGAAAAGACTGCCGGTTCCCAGTCCTTGGGGCAAGGGCATGGGGTCTTCTGAAATCGCATCTGCCGCCCACTGGGCGATGGCGTTCAGGCCGACGTTGCTCTCCAACGCACTCGTGGCCCACCAGGCGGCATCGACTTCTGCGGCCAAGTCGATCCAGTGGTTGGCTTCGACGAAACCGCCAATCAGGCTGGGCTTCAAGATGATGTAGTCCGGTTTGACCAGGTGGAGGAGGTTGCGCCTTAGGGCCGTATCGTGGACCCCGATGAGCTCTTCATCCAAAGCGATGGGGATGGGCGACCCTTGGCAGACCAGCTGCATTTTCTTCCACTGACCGGGGCGAATGGGCTGCTCCACGCTGTGGATGTCGAAGCGTGCCAACCGCTCCAGTTTCTGGAGGGTGACCGCGGGATCGGCGTCATCCAACCCCCCGTTGGCGTCCAAGCGGAGGGTGATGTTGTCAGCGGGGGCGACCGACCGAATGGCCTCCAGACAAGCACACTCCTTTTCAAAGTCAAGGGCGCCCACCTTCATCTTCAGGGTGGTAAACCCGCGCTCGATCAGGGCGCAAGCCTGTTCAATCATGAATTCAGGAGAACCCATCCAAATCAGCCCATTGATGGGGATCGCCTGCCCCTCTGTAAATCCGCTTGGAAACAGGGTGCGTTCGCCTTCGTTCAAGAGGTCAATCAGGGCGGTTTCCGCAGCAAACTTGACCGCGGGATACTGCAGGCTCATGGCCTTGGGGTCCAAGGTGCCGGAAGCGGCCAGTTTTTTGAGCTCCATCCGCGCCCGCGCTGCGCTTTCAGGACTCAACCCCGGAATGAGGCTGCATTCGCCAATGCCAATGCGCCCGTCTTCTTCCAGGTCGCGCGCCACCACAAAGAAGCTGGGCTTCTCCGTCAATACCCCCCGGGAAGTACCCGCGGGATGCTTGAAATGGAGCATGCGCTCCACGATGGTGATTTCCAGTCCGGTCATGAGAGGGGGCTCAGGAAGAGAAACAAGGCCATGGCAAAGGTGCTCAAGGCCACTTTCTTGAGTTCTCCGTCCAATGCGGCGGGATCTTCGGTCCGAAAGACCAGGGCGAGGTGCTGGGCGTGCACCAGCCCGAAGAGCCCAAACCACAGTTGACCGCGCCAAGGGCCTTCGGCGTCGAGGGCCCAGAAAGCGAGCAGGGCCGTCCAAGCGCCCACCAGCAGAAAGGTGTGGTAGATTTTGCCCCGCTCGAAGCCCATCCGTACGATGAGGGTGCGCTTTCCGGTTTGGGCATCGGAGAGGTGGTCCCGCAGGTTGTTGAGGTTCAAAACCGCCACACTGAGCAGGCCGATGGTCAGCGAGGGCAGCAGCCACCGCGCATCAAACCCACCGGTGATCAGGGCGGCAGTGCCTGCGACCCCTGCCACACCGAAAAACGCAAAAACGCTGATGTCGCCCAACCCGCTGTATCCATAAGGCCGGTTGCCCGCCGTGTAGGTGTAGGCTGCCGCGATGGCCACTGCACCCACCCCAATCCACAACAACAATTCGAACAGTGCATCGCCAACGGCCAGCCACACCGTGGCCACGCCGGCGGCAAACGCCAGCAGGGCTGTTGCCGCGACCACGCGCTTCATGGTGGCCGCCGATATCCTGCCCGAGGCGACCGCGCGGTCACCCCGTTCGAGGCCTTCAGCGGTGTCCGCGCCGTTCACGAAGTCGCCCAAGTCATTGGCAAAATTGGCCAAGACCTGCAGCAGCAACACCGTGATCAGGCAGCCCCAAAACAGCGGTTGGAACCGGGCGGCATCCACCCCGGCCGCAGCAGCGAGTGCCCCGCCGGTCAATACACAAGCACTGGCCAGCGGCAGGGTGCGCAGCCTGGCTGCTCCGATGAGGTCGCCCAACATGCGCGGTCAGGGAAACTTCGGGTACTGTTTGAAATCCGGATCGCGCTTTTCGAGGAAGGCGTTTTTGCCCTCCTGAGCCTCCTCCATGAGGTAGTACATCAGGGTGGCGTCCCCCGCAAATTCCATCAGTCCAGCCTGTCCATCGAGCTCGGCGTTGAGTCCGCGCTTGATCATGCGGATGGCCAGCGGCGACCGCTTCATGATGGTCTTGCACCACTTCACGTAGGTTTCTTCGAGCCGCTCCAAGGGCACGACCGTATTGACCAATCCCATCGATTCTGCCTCCGCGGCCGAGTATTGCTCGCACAAGAACCAGATTTCACGGGCTTTTTTCTGACCCACATGACGGGCGAGGTAACTGGAGCCGAAGCCCGCGTCGAAACTGCCCACCTTGGGGCCGGTCTGGCCAAATATGGCATTGTCCGAGGCGATGGTCAGGTCGCAGACCACGTGCAGCACATGTCCGCCACCGATGGCATATCCGTTGACGGCAGCGATCACGGGCTTGGGCAACGACCGGATCTTTTTGTGCAGGTCGAGCACGTTGAGGCGGGGCACACCGTCTCCGCCGATATAGCCTCCCGTGCCCTTTACGTTTTGGTCACCACCACTGCAAAAAGCCTTCTCCCCGGCGCCGGTCAGCACGACCACACCGATGTCCTGCTGCTCACGGGCGATGTCCATGGCGTCCAACATTTCCATGTTGGTCTCCGGACGGAAGGCGTTGTAGACCTCCTGTCGGTCGATGGTGATGCGGGCGATGCCCTCGAAGAATTCGAAGCGGATGTCCTCGTATGCTTTGATCTGCTTCCAGTTTCTATCGTTGGCCATGTGTGTGCTTTGTGTTGTGACAATGCCGGCCCGCTCCATGTTCGGATTGGGGTTCCCAAGAGTGGGAAAGGTGCACAAAATTAACGTTGGACGGCCTGCATATAGCGCAGGTAGGCCGCGGCACTTTCCCCACCCGGTGTGGTCACCTCAAGCACCTTGGGGGCGTCACTTGGCGCCCACCAGTCGCGCAAGGCCGCTTTGAGCCCTTCCGCATCCTGCACTTGCTCGTGAATCAGGCCGTGGAGGTCGCACAAAGGCCGCAGTTCGGTCCCGTGCTGCCACTCGAAATGGGAGGCGGCCAAACCCGTACGTTCGGGGCCGTCCAGCCAACGGAAGATGCCGCCACCTCCATTGTGGATGACCGCGACCCTCAAGTTGGAAGGCAGGGGGTGGATGTGAAAGGCGTTGGCGTCATAGAGAAAGCCCAACTCGCCGGTGATCAGCGTTGTGGGAAATCCAGCCAGCGCCGAACCCAACGCTGTGGATGTACAGCCATCGATCCCGGCCACCCCGCGGTTGGACCAAGGGTGCCCCTCCGACCGGCCCGCAAAGAGCTGGGCATAGCGAACGGGGGTGGAATTGCCCAAGTGCAGGCGCCAATCTGCGGGGTGCGCCGCGTGCAGTATGCCGTGCGCTTGAAGGTCACTCCAGGGTGCACCGCTCCAGGTTGCGGCGTGGTTGTCGCGCAGCCGGGTTTCAGTCTCCCACCATGCGCGGGTCCAGGCTGCGGTTTCCGCCGCCATGTCGCCGGTCGATGCCGCAAAGCGCGCCGCTCCCGCGGACAGGGCGTGCGACAGGTTGCAGGGCACGTTGTGGCCATGACCACCGAATGCTTGCGGTGCACCTCCGCCGGCGTCGATGTGGAAGTGGTCCGGGCCGCCTTGGGCCAGCGCCGCGCGCAGCTTGCGCGAGAGCAGTGGCGCACCAAAAGTGACGATGAGGTCGGGTCTTGCATCTTCCCAAGGCTTGCCTGACGCCTCCCAAGCAGCCAACCAACGGTCGCAAGCGGTGATCACAGGCAACCCGTCAAGGGCCATGCCTGAAGTGGAATCTCCCGCCAAGACGGCACACTTTGCCCAAGCGCGCAAATCGATGGGGTTCAGTGGCGCCGGCTGGGTTCCGCCCAACAAGAGGATGCGCTCGCTCTTTTGAATGGCCTGCCCGAGGCGTTCGATCAGCACTGTTGCATCACCGTTGTCGGCAGGCCTTGAGGCGAGCGGGGCGGCAGTTTCGGGAGTACCGGAAGCAGCTTGAGGGTGTGCGGCGTCGGGGTAGAGGGGGGGGTCGAAGGGGCAATTGACATGGATGGGTCCATGCGCCCAGGCGGATGCCATGTCGTCAAGGAGGCCAACGGCAGCGGCGTCCGATGGGCAGTCCCAGGTGAAATCAGCCCGGACGTGGGTAGCGTGGATGCCCGCTTGGACCATGGTCTGGCTTTGCCATTCGTCGTGCGCCCCCGCCGGGCGGTCTGCCGTCAAGCTCACCAAAGGGAGTCCGACGCGGTGTGCTTCTGCCAAGGCCGGTCCGTGGTGAAGGGATGCTGTGCCACTCGTGCAAGAGACGGCCACCGGCTGACCCAGGGCCTGCGCCATGCCCAGGGCGTGGTGGGCGGCGGACCGCTCATCCAAGGCCACGGCACTCGGAAGGCCCAATGGGCTAAAGGCTTGAATCAAGGGTGCATTGCGGGACCCGGGACTGAATACAATTCCGCCGAGTCCACGCTGGGCGAGTCCGGCGGCGAGACGTGCCGCGGACGCCATGGCCCCTGCACTTCCTGTATTCATTCGGCCCAATGGACAATCGGATCCAGAACAGCGCGGAGTTTGTTCCGCGTCTCATTCCATTCCGCAACGGGTTTGGATGCTGCCGTGATGCCGCCACCGGCGTAAGCCGTCAAGATTCCATCTTGCAACCGGGCACATCGGAGGTTCACGTAATACGATACTTGATTGGCCTGTTCAATGCCGACCCAGCCCGTGTAATACGCCCGGTCATGGCCCTCGTTGGCTGCAATGAAATCCAAGGCGAGCTTCCGGGGTGTGCCGCCGACCGCCGGGGTAGGGTGCAGTGCCGCAATCACATCGCTCAGCGGCCGCGTCGCCTCGAAGTCAATCCAGGTCCGCAAGTGCTCGATGGGGCCGTATTGGATGGTCTGCCTGTTTCCGGTAGCCAATGCCGTGCATCCCGACGCTTCCAATGCGGAGAGCGCCCCCTCGGTGACCAATTCCTGTTCTTCTTGTTCCTTGATGGTCCAAGGGTCGGATACGGCACCCATGTGTGCCATGCGGGTTCCTGCCAAGCAAGCGGTGCGGAATTGGGGCCAGTTTCCTTCAATGAGGGGTTCGGGAGAAGAACCAAACCAAGTGCCAATCTCGGGGTGGCGCATGGTCCAACTGAAGGATTCGGGGTGGGCCAGTGCGAGGCGCCGCACGATGTCTCCTATGTTTAATCCTTCCACCGCCACATTGAGCAGACTGGACAGCACCACTTTGCGCAATGGGCCCTCTGAAATGGCGTCCAGCGCTTTCTCCACATTGCTGATATGCTGCGACTTGAGCGTCCCATCGATGTGGCGAACGTGCGTTTTGGATGCAGGCCGGGCATCGCGCACAAGGGGCTCCATCACCTCGGTGGTGCCCCGAATGACGATTTCATCGCAATTTTTGGCCTGTGACCACGGGTGGAGCCGAAAGCGCACCTCGCCTTGCTCGTCGGGAACGATCCGCTCCAACACATCGCTTCCTGGACGGTGAAACAGCACCTCCGTGGCCGTGTCAGCGGATTTCGGGTGGCCCTCGCGTGTCATCCTTTGGGGTTTGGGGATGGAATCAGCATGACCGTCAACCGACTGGTGCAAATGGCTTTGCCTTGCTCATCTTCAATGTCGATGTGCCAAACGTGGAGTTTGCCACCTTGGTGGTGCAGGGTGGCATTCCCCGTCACCCATCCGCTCTTCACGCTGCGCAAGTGGTTGGCATTGACCTCAATGCCCACGGCCGCTTTGCCTTGTGGTGCCGCAAGAAAATGCGAGCCGACAGACCCCAACGTCTCCGCCAACACCACACTGGCCCCGCCATGCAGCAGTCCATATGGTTGGTGGGTCCGTTGGTCTACGGGCATCCGCCCTGTGACACGGCCAGGAGCAACCTCCAGGATTTCGATACCCAAGGCTTCGCTGATGGTGTTTCGACCCAGCGCCTTGAGCTTGTCCTCATCGGGCATTGCCGATGTGGGAGATTCCTCAGACATCAGATGGCAAATTTAACCGACGATGCAGCAGTGCGCCGCAGCCGGGGCATGGATGTTCCCAAGAACGGATGTGGAGGGAGGGCAATTTTTTTTTCGCCTGCAGAGGCAACGATTGCATTTCGTGTCGTCTTTACACTGGATGCGGCCTTAAAAAGCTGCATCGGTTTCAATATCCTTGCAGGTTTCGGAGGGGGCAGTAATGCCCCCTTCATTCTTTTTAGAGCGCCACGTGCACGAGCTGCTTCGCTTCAAACCAAGGGTCCTTCAACACTTCTGACAAGGTCCAACGCGTCACGGTCTCTGAGACCGGCGCCAATTCCTGGTTCAGGTCTCCGCCTTTCAGGTAGAACACGCCATTGGGCAAACCGTGGCGTTGGTCTTCAGCAATCAGTGGCCGCACCCAGTCCAGAAAAACCGGCATTTTGGCGACCGCCCTGCTGGTCACAAAATCGAAGGGGGGGCGGTCCGTCAGGTCCTCCGCGCGGGCCCAGGCGCCTTCCACATTGGTCAGGCCCAAGGCGTCTGCGACGGCATTGACCACCTTCACCTTTTTGCCAATGGAGTCGCACAAGGTGAAATGCACTTCCGGAAACAACACGGCAAGGGGGATGCCCGGAAACCCTCCACCCGTGCCCACATCGAGGATGCGCGCCTCAGGTTCAGGACGCATCAACCGGGCGATCGCCAAGCTGTGCAGGACATGGCGCGTGTAAAATTGGTCCATGTCCTTGCGCGAGATCAGGTTGATCTTGGCATTCCAGTCACGGTACAGTGGCCCCAGCGCAGCGAGTTGGTTGTGCTGTGTTTTGGAAATTTCGGGGATGGGGGTCCCGAGTTCAATGCCGTCTTGACCCAATGTTGCCAGGAGCGCGTCGACGGCGCGGCGGTCATGTGCAGAAGGCTTCACGCTCAGAATTGCTCGCGGTCGACCTCGAGAACGCCGGCGAGGATATCGCGGGCGCGAAACAGCTGGGCCTTCACGGTTCCCAGTGGCAAATTGAGCTCTTGCGCAATTTCATCGTAGCTGTATTCCTCGAAATAGCGCAATTCGACCAGGCGGCGGTAGCGCGGCTTGAGTTGGGCCACCACTTCGCGCATCCTGTTGACGCGCTGCTGCTTTTCCAGCGTCTGTCCGGGATCCAAGCCGTCATCGGCCACTTGGATTTCCATGGTGTCGCCTTCGCTGTCGGTGAACCCTTTGTCCAGGCTCAACGCCTTGATGCGCTTCTTGCGGATGAAGTCGATGGCCCCGTTGGAGGCGATTTTGAAGAGCCAGGTGGAGAAAGCGAATTGCGGGCTGTACTGCTTGAGCCGCTTGAACGCTTTGCCAAACGTCTCGATCATCAAGTCTTCCGCATCGTCCTGGTTGTTGATCATCTTCAACAACATGTAGTAAATGGGCTCCCTGTAACGTTCCATCAGCTCCGCAAAAGCGGCCTGGTCGTGGGAGTCCAAAGCGCTACGGATCAGCCCGTAATCATACTTGGCCTTGTCGGAAAGGTGGTCGATCACGACCTGCTTGTCGGTGCCCGCTGCGTCCATGTCGGCGATGAGGTGAATGCGTTCCTCAAGGTAGCAGAAGCCAGGAGAATCCACCGGATCGGCCCCAAAAACAGGCCATCTCCAATGGGAAACGAACGCCGGCCCCATTCCCGTGAGAACGACGACAAGGTAAACGAGCGGACCGCCATTGCAAGGACAAGGGCAGAGAGGGGTATCCAACCCCCACTGTGCAAAAGGCCCAATGCACCCGCAAGAGCGGTCAAGACAATCAGCGGATCGAGTGCGGCATCCACGCCCAATTTGAGTTGGTCGCGCCGTCTGTATCGCGGTGCGGTGGAGAGGTGACGGCGTTTCCTTTGCCATCCCTCCCGCCAATGGGCCGCGGGCAGTGCCACGGTGCCAGCACCTTTCCGGCGGGGCGGGCAGAGCCCTACGCGGTAGCCTTCAGTGGTCGCGCACTGCACGAACAGGTCGTCATCGCCACCCACCAATGCGGTATGGCCAGCGAATCCCCCGAGTTTTTCCCAGAGGGAGCCGCGGTAGGCCAGGCTGCGCCCCACCCCCATGTAAGCTTGACCTGCCGCGGCTTCACCTGCATACTGCAAGGCGACACGCAAGGCGTCGAATTGCAAGATGCGCGAACCATCTTGGGGAAGGCATGTGCCCAACACCACATCCAACCCATCCCCGCCTTCGGCCGCCAGGGAGCCCAAGGCACAAGCCATGTGGTGGGCCCAATGAGGTTCCGGCAGGCAGTCTGCATCCGTCAGGACCAGCCGGTCAAACCGTGCATTCCGGATGCCCGCAGCCAGCGCCCCCTTTTTGCCCGGCGCTGTTTTTTCGTGCTGCAACACCGTCAGTCGAGGGTGTTGGGCAGCCTGTTGCGCGAGCCACTGAGCGGTGCCATCGCTGGAGCCGTCGTCCACAACCAGCCATTCCACTTGCCACCCCGTTGGAAACTGCTGCCCCATCCAATGCGGCCAACACTGCTGGAGGGCAGCGAGGTCATTGTGGGTGCAGAGGACAAGGGTGACGGCAGCATCGGCTGGGGGCGGTTGCGGGTTGCCATCACAGGGCCGTATTCGCTTCAATGCCCTGTGCCACCGCAGGTCCCAGAGGACGCGGACAGCCGCGGGTATTGCTGTCCATGATGCGGCACCGATGTCCAATAGCCCTGCCATGCCTATTGCGGATAGGTGTATTCGAGCATTTCGGGCCACCCGCGGAGGGCGATCAGGATGCGGGGCTGAGCGGGATCGCGGAAGGGCTGGAGGTCAAAGGATCGGGTCTGCTCAATCAAGGCCCGGCCCATATCGCTGTGGGCATCGTGCACCAATTGGAGGGGCTGCTGTCGCGGCAGTGATTTGGTGGCGGCTCCCTCTGAGACCAGGGTAAAGTCGTGCGTTTTGAATCCGCCACCGAATTGCAAGCGCACCACCAAGCTGTCCGCTTCCACGCGGGCATCGAGCACCGTGAAAGGGTACGGGATGACCAGCTCTCGCGGAGGCGTATTGGGCGTTACAGATGTGTCTTGATTTGCCCCGGCAACCCCGTGCTGCCCGGCACAACCGAGGAGCAAAACGAACAGGGGGAGGCAGAACAGGCGCATGTGCATCGGTAAAACGGGGTAGACAAGGTGAATGGTATCAATGGGTTCCTTGCAGAGAACAAACCTGAATGGTCAGGCTGATGTTGCAATATGCCCCATTAGTTCCATTCAGCTATGGCACCTTCCAGGGCGAAAAGTTCGTCGCGAAGCCGCGCCGCGTCCATGAAGGCGAGTTCTTTCGCCGCCCGCTCCATCTCGCGCCGAGTGCGTACAATGAGCTTTTCCATCGCCTGTTGATCCTTGGATTTGACATAACCTGCCACCACCGGGTCTTCGAGGATGCCGACGCCGGATGCGGCCGGCTCAGCTGCGATGGGAGAGGGGCGTTCATCGATCAATTCACTTTGCTCAAAGACCGTCTTCTTCGACCGCTTCACTTGCTGGGGAACGATGCCGTTTTCTTTGTTGTAAGCCTCCTGCTTTTCTCTGCGCCGGGAAGTTTCTTCAATGGTCTGCGCCATCGAGTCGGTGATCTTGTCGGCGTACATCACGACGCGGCCATTCACGTTGCGCGCGGCGCGGCCGGCGGTTTGGGTGAGGGACCGATTGGAACGCAAGAAGCCCTCCTTGTCCGCATCCATGACGGCTACGAGCGAAACCTCCGGCAGGTCGAGGCCTTCCCGCAACAGGTTGACCCCCACCAATACGTCGATGACCCCCTCCCGAAGGTTGCGAATGATCTCGATGCGGTCGAGTGTTTTGACCTCGGAGTGAATGTAGGAGCACGAGATGCGGAGGCGGTCGAGGTAGCGCGAGAGCTCCTCCGCCATGCGCTTGGTGAGGGTGGTCACGAGCACCCGGTCACCGGCCTCTATCGTCTTGCGGATTTCACCGATGAGGTCGTCGACCTGGTTCTTGCAAGGGCGGACCTCGATGGGGGGGTCCAACAGGCCGGTCGGCCGAATGAGCTGTTCCACCACCACGCCTTCGCTCCGTTCGAGTTCAAAGTCTGCCGGTGTCGCGCTGACATAGACGATCTGGTGCAGCATGGTGTCGAACTCATCGTCCTTCAGGGGCCGGTTGTCGAGTGCCGAGGGCAAGCGGAATCCGTGTTCGACCAGGGACACTTTTCTGGACCGGTCACCCCCGTACATCGCACCCACCTGGGGCACCGTCACGTGGCTTTCGTCGATGACCATGAGGAAGTCGTCGGCAAAGTAATCGAGCAGACAAAAGGGGCGCTGACCGGGCTCCCTCCGGTCGAAATAGCGGCTGTAATTCTCAATGCCGCTGCAGAAACCCAGCTCCCGCATCATTTCCAGGTCGTGCGTGGTGCGCTCCTCCAGCCTTTTGCCCTCGATGAATCGGCCTTGGTTGTTGAACCACTCAACCTGCTTCACCATGTCTTGCTGGATTTCCCAGATGCACTGGTGCAGGGTGTCCTTGCCCGTGACAAACAGGTTGGCCGGGTAAATGCGCAGAGACTCAAAAGTGTGCAGCACCTGGCCCGATTCGGGGTCGATGGTCTCCACCCGCTCAATCTCGTTGCCCCAGAAATGGATGCGTACCGCGTGGTCCGCATAAGCGAGGAAGACATCGACCACATCGCCGGTCACGCGGAAGGACCCCCGGTTGAATTCGCCGCGCGTTCGGTGATACAGGCTCTCCACCAATCGGTGCAGCAAGGCATTGCGGCTGATCACTTGCCCCGCCTTGATTTCAATCACGCTTTTGTGGAACTCCACCGGGTTGCCAATGCCGTAGATGCAGCTGATCGATGCCACCACGATGACATCCCGCCGACCACTCAGGAGTGCCGAAGTCGCCGACAGCCTCAGCTTTTCGATTTCTTCGTTGATGGCCAGGTCCTTTTCGATAAAGGTCCCGGAAGAAGGGATGTAGGCCTCCGGTTGATAGTAGTCGTAATAGCTCACGAAATACTCGACCAGGTTGTCCGGAAAGAACTCCTTGAATTCGCTGTAGAGCTGCGAGGCGAGGGTCTTGTTGTGGCTGAGCACCAGCGTTGGCCGCTGGGTTTGCTCGATGACGTTCGCCATGGAAAACGTCTTGCCTGACCCCGTGACACCGAGCAAGGTTTGGTGCCGCACACCGGATTCCACCCCTTCCACCAGTTGGCGTATGGCTTCAGGTTGGTCTCCCTTGGGGCTGAATTCGCTGTGGAGTTTGAATCCGCTCATTCTGTCCACAAAAAAAGGGGGCAGCGCCCCCTTTCCAATGCATTTGTCAGAACTGACCGCTGCGTGTTATTCAGCGACCACTTCAAAGGTCACCTCCACGGTCACTTCTTTGTGCAACTTCACCTTGGCGGTGTAGCTGCCGAGGTCGCGAATGGCCTCGGTTCCAAGGTCGATCACCTTGCGGTCGAGCTGGTGTCCCGCATTCGCCATGGCCTCGGCCACTTGAATGTTGTTGACTGAGCCAAAGATTTTTCCGCTCTCGCCGGCCTTCGCTCCAATCTTGAGGGACAACCCAGCAATTTTCTCTCCCAACGCTTTGGCATCTTCCAAAGCTTTGAGCGCTTTGTGGGATTGCTGGCGTACGGTTTCTGCCAATACTTTCCGCGCACTTTCCGTGGCGGCAATGGCAAAGCCTTGCGGGATCAAGTAATTGCGGGCGAAGCCGTTCTTGACGTTGACGACGTCGTTTTTCGCTCCGAGGCGGTCGACGTCCTGCTTGAGAATCACATCCATGTCTCAGACTATTGGGCTGGCTCAGTGGAGCTGGTCAGCGAGGTAAGGAAGCAGCGCCAGGTGACGGGCCTTTTTAATGGCCTTGCCCACACGGCGTTGGTATTTAAGACTGGTACCCGTCAAACGGCGAGGCAAAATTTTGCCTTGCTCATTCACCAGCATCAGCAGGAAGTCAGCATCCTTGTAATCGATGTACTTGAATCCCTTCTCCCGGAAACGGCAGTAGCGCTCGCTCTTGGTGTCGATCGCAATGGGGTTCAGGTAACGGACGTTCTTATTGTCAGCCATGATCGTTCAATCTTGGGGCGTTCAAGCTTTGGTCTCAGTGCCGGCAGCAGTCTGCTTCGGCTTTTCACGGCGCTCGCCTTCGCGGTCGCGACGGCTTTCGGCAAATTCCACATGGAACTTGTCCATTCGCGTAGTGAGGAAGCGGATCACGCGCTCATCGCGGCGGAATTCCGTTTCAAAAGGAAGGATAGCCGATGGGTCGGCATCAAATTCCATGAGGTAGTAGAAACCCGTAGATTTCTTTTGAATCGGGTAGGCAAGCTTTCGCATGCCCCAATTCTCTTCATGGGTGATATTGGCTCCCTTGTCTTTAAGGAGCTCCTTGTACTTCTTGATCACGTCCTTTGTCTGCTCGTCAGAGAGAACAGGAGTGATGATAAAGACGGTTTCGTATCGATTCCGGTGCATATGCTTGGCGCAAAGGGGGCGCAAATCTACGCCAAATGCCGTGGTATCGCAACAGGGTGTCCATGGATTCTTTACATCGGCCCCGACGCTTGCAAAATGTGGGCCTCCTGTGCAAAATTGAAAGGGGGTGTTTTGCGCCGCATTGCCCACCTTTGGGTCATGGCAGATGGAAACGCATTCCTTGTATCGGCGAGGAAGTATCGCCCGACCACTTGGGAGACGGTGGTGGGCCAGCGCTCCATTACGGACACTTTGCGCCACAGCATTGATTCCGGACAAATTGCACAGGCCTACCTGTTTTGCGGCCCGCGCGGAGTGGGCAAGACCACGTGCGCCCGCATCTTCGCCAACGCCATCAACGGATTCACAACCGAGCAGGCGGAGCGCAGTTTCAACGTATTCGAGCTCGACGCCGCTTCAAACAATGGCGTGGAGCACATCCGCAGCATCATCGACCAGGTGCGCATTCCTCCCCAGGATGGCAAGTACAAGGTGTACGTCATCGACGAGGTGCACATGCTCTCCAAAGACGCCTTCAACGCTTTTTTGAAGACGCTGGAAGAGCCGCCGGCGCACGCTGTGTTCATTCTCGCCACCACCGAGAAGCACAAGATTCTGCCTACCATCCTTTCGCGCTGCCAGATTTATGACTTCAGGCGGATCACCACGCGTGACATAGCGGAACACCTCTTATATGTTGCAGGTCAAGAAGGGGTGTCTACTGAGCCAGAGGCTTTGAATGTGATCGCCCAGCGGGCCGACGGTGCCATGCGTGATGCGCTCAGCATCTTTGACCAGATGGTGGCCTCCAGCGCCGACGGTGTGACCTATGAGGCCGTCACCCGACACTTAAACGTGCTGGGGCACGACGTGTACTTCAGCATTGTCGACGCCGCCCTCGAGGGGAGGATCGGTGACATGCTCCTTCAATTGGAAGAGGTCGTAGCGGCGGGGTTTGATGCGCACCACTTTGTCACAGGCCTCGGCCAGCATTTGCGCAACCTGATGGTGTGCAAGGACGAGGCGACGGTGTCCTTGATGGAGGCCGGCGATGCCGTCGTGGCCAAATTCAGTGACCAAGCGAAGCGCTGTGGATTGCACTTTCTCGTCGGCGCCATCGGAAGTGCCAACGAAGCCGACCAACAGTATCGGATATCTCGACATCCAAGACTGCTTGTCGAACTGATGCTCATGCGCATCGGCTCCCTCGAAGCGGTCACCGCGGAGGGGGCAAAAAAAAAATGAACTGATTCCCATTGTGGGGTGGGGCGTGGACATCGCGCCAGCCCGGGATTTTGTGGAAGTATCAAAGGCCCCAGTCGGTCCGCCGCCTACCGCCACGCCAGCAACTGCGGACAGCGCGGAACCTGCGGCCACCGCCGCACAGCCGGTTTTGACCGCGCCCGTTGAGCCTGTTCCTCCGGCACCTGCTACCCCTGGTCCTCCTGCACCTGCACCTGTCAATCAGGATTCGACCACCCCTGCTGTAGTAATAGAGCCGGCTCCTGCAGTCGAGGGGCCAGCGGTTGAAGGGCCCATGCCGTCCGGGACGGACAAAGTCGCTTCAGATCCGGATGCCATCCCGTCATTGGACGCCAACCTTGCGACCCGGTTGGGGCGCCCCAAAATGGCGGACGCCCCCGAGGGCAACCTGGGCAAGCTGTTTGGGGGGCGCAGCATCTTGGCGCCAAAGGTTTCCGTTGAAAATGAGGAGGAAGGCGATGCCCTTTCGGATACGTCGGCATTGAACGCCGCATATGACGAGGCCAAGGTGATGGAGGCGTGGGATGCTTTGGTGGCGGACTTCAGGACAAAAAACAAGATGGGCTTGGCGGCAACATTGGCCACCGGGGAAAAGGTGTTTGACAATCCCGTGCTCAAGTTGACCGTGGCCAACCAAGTGCAATACGATGAGCTGAAAGAATGCGCTGCGCAGTTGTTGCATTTCATCAGGGTGCACGTAGGCAACGGCAGCATCGGCCTTGAAGTGGAGCTGGGGGAGTTGGATGCTCCGGTTGAGTTCTTGACGCCCAAAGACCGTTACGACCAGTGGGCATCGGCGCAGCCCGCCCTCGAGACCCTGAGAAAGCGCCTTGACCTTGATTTAAGCTGAGCGCAATTGAACCTCGGTCTTTGGTGCGTTGTTCAAGCCTCATGCCAGCTCATATCTCATCCGTGACCGTATTGGTGCGCTTTGTGCGCTCGTTTTCCCCCATGCTGTTTTGTGCGGCGATGCTGCTGTCATTGGCCTTCACCGGCGTTTGTCAGACGGCCACCGTTCGGGGCGCGATCACCGATGAGGTCACCGGCGAAGCGCTGCCCTTTGTTTCGGTCGTTCTGCAGGGAAGCAATTCCGGAGTATCGAGCGACTTGGACGGCCAATTCGAGTTGACCGGATTAACCCCGGGGGTGGTGAACTTGAGCTTCAGTTCCATCGGGTACAAGACTGTGACCCGCTTGGAAATTGAGGTGACGCCTGCCAGGCCGGCCTACCTCAATGTGAGCATGGAACCTTCCGCCGTGGCCATCGAGGCGGCAGAGGTGCAGGCGCAGTCGGGAAGAGGGGAGGAGGAAGCCCCAGTGTCGTTGCGCCGAATCGGCACCAATGAGATCAAGCGCAATCCAGGCGGCGGAAGGGACATCTCCAAAGCCATTCGCAGTCTGCCAGGTGTTGCAGCCATTCCCAGCTTCAGAAATGACATCGTGATCCGAGGCGGTGCCCCCAATGAGAACCGCTTCTACATAGATGGTATAGAAATCCCCAACATCAACCACTTTGCGACCCAAGGTGCCAGCGGTGGGCCCGTGGGGATGGTCAATGTCGACCTCGTAGAACAGGTGGAGTTTTTCTCAGGCGCCTTTCCCGCCACGCGCGGCAATGCCCTTTCCAGTGTCATGGAATTCGGCTTCAAGACGGCACGTACAGACGAATGGACCACCAATGCGGTGGTGGGCACCAGTGACCTGGGGCTGACGTTTGAAGGCCCCACAGGTGAGAACAGCTCACTCATATGCAGTGCGAGGCGCAGCTACCTGCAGTATTTGTTTGAAGTATTGGGCTTGCCCTTCCTGCCCATCTACAACGACTTCCAGTTCAAGTGGGTGTACCAAGCCAATCCGAATGAGCGCCTCACAGTCTTGGGCATCGGGGCTTATGATGACTTCCAGCTCAACCTTTCTGTGCTGGAAGACACTGCTTCTCAAGGTTACCTGGATCAAGTGGCCATCCTCGATGCACTGCAAGTCAACAAGCAGTGGAACTATGCCATGGGGGTCAAGTATGACCGTTTCACGGAGGATGGCCGCTGGACGTGGGTGGCCAGCAGGAACATGTTGAGCAACCGCGCCTATAAACATGAGTCCAATGACGAGACCTTGCCGTTGACTTTGGATTACGCCTCGCAGGAAATGGAAAACAAGCTGCGGTTGGAGCGCAGGAGGTATGGGGCCGAAGGGCTCAAGGTGACGTGGGGTGCACAATATGAATTCGCCAGGTTCAACAACAGGACCTATTCGCAGCAGTACTTCTTTTTGGAAGACTCCTTGGTCGCGTTGGATTTTGAGAGTGCCTTTGACATGCACGAATACGGCGCATTCATTCAAGGGTCCAAACCAATCTGGGACAACCGTGCCGTGTTGAGTGGAGGCATTCGGGTGGATGGCAATGAAGTCAATACGGCCATGGCCAATCCTTTGCGCCAATTGAGTCCAAGGCTGGCTCTTCGGTGGAACCTGCGTCCTCAGCTGAGTTTCAATGCCAATGTGGGCCGTTACTTTCAGCTTCCGAGCATGCTCATCCTCGGATATGTCGAGGGCGGGGAACGGGTCAATGCCCAAGCGGCCCGATACATCATGTGCGATCAGGTGGTGGCTGGCTTCAAGTATGACCTGTCCGAGCGCAACACCACCTTCGGTCTGGAGGCCTTCCACAAAAAGTACAAGGGCGGGCCGGTCAGCCGCGCTGCGGGAATCGCCCTGGCCAATCTCGGTGCTGATTTCGGCGTTGTCGGAAATGAGGCCGTCAGTTTTGATGGCGACGGCCGTGCCTTTGGGTTGGAGTTCTTGACCCAACGTAGACTTTACAAGGGCGTGTATGGACTCATGGCCTATACATATGTGCGGAGTGAGTATGCCTTTAAAGGGACATATGCACCCAGCGCTTGGGACAGCCGCCACATCGTTTCTTTAACGGGAGGAGCCAAACTGAAGAGAGATTGGGAAATCGGCGTGCGCTGGCTCTACAGCGGAGGGCTTCCTTTCACACCTTATGATGAAGACGTATCCATGGACCGGGAATATTGGGACAGCCAAGGGGTTGCCCAATTGAACTATGACGCCTTGAATTCGGGCCGCAATGCGGCTTTCAGTCAACTCGACTTGCGCATTGACAAGAAGTGGTTCTACGAAAAATGGAGTCTGGACCTGTTCCTGGACGTCCAGAACTTGTTCTCTCAGGTACCGGATGCACCGCCGTTCTTGGATGTGCAGCGCGACCCTTCCACGGGAGTACCCATTGCTGATCCGGTGAATGCCGGACGTTACTTGCCGCGCTATATCGACGCCGATGCCGGGAGTGTACTTCCTGCATTTGGACTCATCATTGAGCTGTAGTCGATATTTGATTGATGCGCATCGATAAGTTTCTATGGTCGGTAAGGTTGTTCAAAACACGGTCGGTGGCGTCTGAGCACATACGCAATGGCAAAGTGGAAGTGGATGGCAGCAAAGTCAAGGCGAGCCGGGAGGTCAAGGCAGGTGACCGCATCGCCATCAGCAGAGGGACATGGCAGTTTACTTGTGAAGTCTTGTCTTTGCCGAAAAACCGCATAGGGCCAAAGTTGGTCGAAGATTACATTGTTGATATAACCGCTCCTGAAGAGCGTGAGAAGGAGGCGGAAGTCCGGGCATTTATGCAGCAGCAGCCCAAGGGGTTGGGCCGTCCCTCCAAGCGCGATCGCCGTAAATTGGATGCATTCAATGGCTGATTTCGAAGCGGTAGCCGTCCGCGCCATTGCGGCAAACTCCACTTGGCCGTTAAGGGCCGCCGTACTCTGGCCCGAAAAGGAAGCGGGCCCAAGCTGTCTGATTGAGGGTGATGAAGCTCCTGAGACCCTTCACATGGGCGCTTTTGTAGCCGAAGAGCTATGCGCAATCGGAACCTTCATGCAGCAACAGCACCCTGAATTGCCCAGTGGAGTGTCATACCGGCTCCGTGCCATGGGCACCCTTAAATCGGCCCAGGGGAAAGGCCTCGGTAGCCAGCTTGTGGAAACAGGTTTAGATATATTATCTGAGCGGGGTTGTGACGTGGTTTGGTGCGATGCGCGTCACGTGGCCTTGGGGTTTTATGCCCGTCTCGGTTGGGATGTTGTTGGACCCTCCTATCAAGTGCCACTTCGGGGCCCTCACAGGCTCGCTTGGCGGCGTATTTGACGAAATGATAAATTGTTCGTCTATAAAAATTCACCCTTCCCAATATTATACGCGTATAATACCAACATTTGTCATTCGGGGATGGTGCTTAATGAGCTGAATAAGAGTTTGTTGTGCGTCTGCAAAGCCGTTTGAATTAGTGGTGTAATAATTTCAGAAAGGAGAAAACCTGTGTCAATTTCCGAGAGCCAAAAAGTCTCGCTATGTCTCACCAGAAGTTTTCAGTGCTTCTCTGCAGCCTTTTCGTCGTTTGTTCGACATCATTGTTGAATGCAGCTTCGAATAATTCAACCCCGACCTTGACTCCGTCGAGTCCAGGAGCGCATGCTCCGGATTTGATCGTCTCATTCGAGGGACCGAACACCAACGTCTTCGGCACCATGTCGTCGGCCATGTTCCTCCCTGCTCCGGATGTGACCGGACCCACCGTTTCGCTCAACGAGCCGGACGACGTGTTCTTCACAGGATGCCACGCCGACTTCAGCTATTCGACTGCTGTGACGGGCAAGCTCTTCTACACCGTTTCGGACGACTGTGGAAGTGCGACGGCTTCATACACCACATCCGATTCATTTGCATACTGCGCTGAGGCGGATGACGCATCTCCTGAGGGCGGCTTGGTGATCACGAGGACGTTCATCTTGACCGCGGAAGATTGTTATGGCAACCAGACTGTGGAAACAGCGACCCAGATCATTACGGTAACGGACAATTTGGCGCCGGCCTTTACCAGTTCACTTCCCGCTGACACCACGGTGAGTTGCGATGCCATTCCCGCCGCACTCACACTGACGGCTACAGACACTTGCGACACGGATGTGAGCATCAGCGTGACCGACGTGACCACGGCAGGCTCTTGCGACGGCACCTATACTTTGACCCGTACCTACACGGCTGTGGACGATTGTGGAAATGAGACCTCCCACGTCCAGACCATTAATGTGGAAGACACCACGGCACCCACCATCGACACCCAAGCGAGCGACGAGACGGTGGAATCAGATGGCTCAGGCAACAGTGCGGCACTGACGACATGGCTCAGCAATAACGGCGGTGCAACGGCTTCGGATGACTGTGAGGCCGTTACTTGGACACACGACTTTACCGCCTTGAGTGATGATTGCGGAGCCACCGGTTCCGCTCTTGTAACATTCACGGCGTCTGACCCCTGCGGCAACACGTCTACCACTTCTGCCACCTTTACTTCAGAGGACACAACAGCGCCCATTGCATTGGCACAAGATTTGACGGTTTCCTTAGATGCGTCAGGCAACGCTACCATTACAACAGCTCAAATCGATAATGGGTCTAATGACAGTGGTCAGGGCACGGTTTCCCTGGAACTGGATGTAACGAGCTTTGATTGCACGGACGTAGGTGCCAACACCGTAACATTGACCGTGACGGATGAATGTAGCCTGTCGTCGACTGCTACGGCTACAGTTACGGTAGAGGACAATGTGGCCCCCACAGCGAT
>ENA-UOXV01000532-UOXV01000532.1-marine-metagenome-genome-assembly--contig:-NODE-532-length-54632-cov-49.983180_pt1 | contig 54632 bp, 52 predicted proteins | sample MGYA00238165_ERZ766961 | MGnify/ENA primary metagenome ERZ766961 (study PRJEB28924, sample SAMN03173240) | marine metagenome | biome: Marine; feature: Water; material: Subsurface seawater | place: North... | reverse complement strand
TTTTTTTCTTAGTTAGGCATTAGAATGTCAAATGGACCTTCATGCTATTTTCTTTTTCATCCAATGCTATGCTAAATCCCTGCTTGGCATTTTCAAAAGGTATTTTGTGTGTGATTAATGGATTTACGTCAATTAGCTTTTTTTGCATTAATTTCACAGCTAATTCAAATTCGGAATGAAACCGAAACGACCCTCTGATGTTTAATTCTTTTGTTGTAACGGCTACTAAAGGCATTAAAATATCACCACCCAGGCCTAGTTGTATTAAAGTTCCTTTGGGCTTAAGAGATTTAATAGCATCATTTATCCCAGATGGAGACCCAGAACATTCTATAGCAACGTCAAATGACCCCTTACCAATTTGGTATTGCTCTAGTTCGTTGTAATTTGTCAAAGTATTTATTGTCTCATCTGCTCCAGAAGTTTTTGAAAAACCTAGTGCGTTATTTGAAATATCAGTGACAACTATTTTTTCTGCTCCTGCTCTTCTTGCTGACAATACGCATAACGTTCCAATTGGCCCGGATCCGGTTATGAGAACTTTTTTACCAAATATGTTCCCGGCTTGATTAATTGCATGAAGGCAAACTGCTAAAGGTTCAGCCATTGCAGCTTCTCCAGCTGATAGGCCATCAGCTGGAATGCACTGATAATCTTCGGCAATAAGAGTTTCTCTAAATGCTCCTTGAATATGAGGAAAGGGCATCGCAGAACCATAAAACTTCATATTAAAACAATGATTTTGTGAACCTTCTAGACAAAATTCACAATTGTTGCACGGCCTTGAAGGAGATACAGAAACTAATTGACCAATTGTTAAATCAGTTACATTGGAACCTAATTTAGAAATATAACCAGAAACCTCATGGCCTAGAACCATTGGTTCTTTTAACTTTATTTGACCAAAGCCACCATGCTTATAATAATGAAGATCAGTTCCACATATTCCACCCATTGCCACAGATATTTCAACTTGATTAGGAGTTAATTCTTCTAAGTGAAAATCTTCAATCCTTAAGTCCATTGCTCCGTAAATTTTTAAAGCTTTCACAAATGTCTCCTATAAAAAACAATGGTTTAAAATAAATATTTGAAAGAAAATTAGCAATATTTTTATTAATTATATATATTTCAAAATTAAAATGCTGGAGAAAGACATGGCTATTGGAATCAATTTATTTAACCTCAAAGGGAAAAGAGCTCTTGTTACAGGCTCTTCCCAAGGGATAGGATATGCATTAGCTAAAGGCTTAGATCAAGCAGGCGCTGAAATAATTTTAAATGGTAGAGACAAAATTAAATTAGATAAATCTGCTAAAACTATTGAAGCAAAACAGAAATTATTTCAATTATCTTTTGACGTTACCGATTATAATGAAACAAAACAGGTTATTAATAACTTTGAAAGTGAATTTGGAGCAATTGATATCTTAATAAACAACGCTGGAATGCAACACAGGACCCCACTCGAAGACTTTCCTCCTGAAATGTTTGAACAATTATTAAAAACAAACATCTCTTCAGTGTTCAATGTTAGTCAAGTAATTGCCAAACATATGATCAAAAGAGGGTCAGGGAAAATCATTAATATAGCAAGTGTACAAACTTCATTAGCCAGGCCTGGAATTGCTCCCTATACTGCAACTAAAGGGGCTGTTGGAAATTTAACCAAAGGGATGGCGACAGATTGGGCAAAACATGGTCTTCAATGTAATGCTATAGCTCCAGGTTATTTTGACACACCACTTAACGCTGCTCTCGTGGCAGATAAAGATTTTACGTCATGGTTAGAAAAAAGGACGCCTGCCGGAAGATGGGGGAAAGTAGAAGAGCTTGTGGGTGCGAGTATTTTTTTAAGCTCTAATGCATCTAATTTTGTAAATGGTCATACTCTTTATGTTGACGGGGGTATAACAGCGTCATTATAATTCAAATATCTTAGTAAGATTCAGTATAATTTTAATTAAATATGCTATTTTTAATTGCCTCATTATATTTGTCTTTACTAAATGAAGTTCTTGGCTGATCAATTTTAACAATTTCCTGGTTTTTAATTTTATTCTGATCTGGTTTTTTAAGTATTAAAATGCGATCTGACATTGTTGTGGCTTCACTAATATCGTGTGTAACCATAATAATTGTAATTTTTAATGAAGACCATAAATGTTTTACATGTTCATGAAGATTGGCCTTAGTGAAGCTATCAAGAGCGCTAAAAGGTTCATCAAGTAAAAGTACTTTAGGCTCTTGAACAAGAGCTCTTGCTATAGCAACCCTTTGTGCCATGCCGCCTGAAAGTTCTCTTGGCCATAGACTGCCCATATTCTCTAAACCAACTCTTTTAAGTGTATCATTTATTTTAAACCTCTGCGTTTTCACATTATCATTTAGTATAGACAGTTTAATGTTATCAAAAACATTAAGCCATTGCATTAAGCGCGGTTCTTGAAAGACCATACTTATGCTAGAGCTTGGCTTGGTTATAATTTTATTATTAAGTTTAATTTGACCTGATGAGGTTTTTTCTAATCCAGCAATAATGCGTAGTAATGTCGATTTTCCACACCCGCTCTGACCTACCAATGACACTATTTCTTGCTTATTAATAACTAAATTTGTATTTTGCAGTGCCTTCAAAGTTTTTTGATTATTGTTGAATATTTTAGAAACATTTTTAATATTAAGCATTAGTTTCTTCTTCTTGCATAGTATCTAAAGAAACTTTCCACTTAAGAAACGGTTTTGCTGAAACATATATTAGCTCATCAGTCAGCTTCCCGATCATTGCAAATAATATTAATGCTCCAATAATTAATGCTGGTCGTCCAGTCATTTGACCATCTATCATTAGATAACCAAGCCCTTCACTTGCTCCCATTAATTCAGCCGCTATAACAAACATCCAGCCTAAAGCAAGTCCACTTCGTAATCCTGTCACCCATTCAGGAATAATTCCAGGTAATAAAATCCATCGAATAGTTTGAAATGAGTTTAGATTATAAACGTGAGCTACTTCGACCATTTTTTTGTCAATTTGTCTTATCCCCATCATTAAATTTAAATAAATGGGAAAAAAGACACCGACTGATATTAGTGCAATCTTACTATCTTCAAAAATACCAAACCATAAAATAAATAATGGCACCCAGGCCAGTGAAGGTACTGCTTTTAAGGCTTGTATAGTTGGGTCAAGGAAACGCCTCATTAAAGGAGAAACACCAGTTAAAACTCCTAAAAGAGTTGCCGCAATTCCCCCAAAAATAAATCCATAAAAAACTCTACTTAAGGTAATTAATATATGAGAAAATAAAGTACCATCTCGACTAAGAATTAATATTTCATTAATCACTTCTTGAGGAGATGGCAGAAGGTTACTTCTAATAGTTTCGGTTAAAGCTAAAAAATGCCAAATCAATATGATAATTATTGGAAGTATAATCCCAATAATAGGTTGTGATAATTTATAAAGAGTTAGACTAGATAAATTTTTTGAAAAGTTATCTAATTTTTTATTTTTGGTAAACATATACATTTCTATTAATTGAAATCAATTTTTTGATATATAACGTGTGTCGACTAAATCATTTACAATATTGTCAATAGATATTGATGGCTTAATTATTCCAATCTTTTGTAAAACTCTGCCAGCAGCTAAAAATGTATTAACCTGTTTAATTCCAATATGGGGGTTAGTAATATCAGTTCTTTCATTAAGTTGTTTTTGTGCAACTGCGTCTGACAACTTTACTGCTTTAATTAACGACTGTTTTAACTCATCAGTATTCTTTAGAGCATGCTTACGATTACTTTCGTATATTTTTAAAACTTTTTTGACAATTAACGGGTATTTAGATGCAAATTCTTCTCTAACATTTAAAATGCCATATGTATTTAGATCTGCATTTCTATAAAAAAGAGGTGTTTGTGTTTCAATTTCTCCTTTTGCCATATGAGGGTCAAGACCTGCCCAAGCGTCAACTTGTCCGCTGATTAATGCTCTATATCCATCAGGGTGTTGTAAAAGAACTGGTTTTATATCTTTTTCAGTCAAACCAACACTATCAAGTGCTTGCAATAAAAATATATGAGGGTCAGTTCCTCTAGTTACTGCAACTCTTTTTCCAATAAGATCTTTAATGTTACTGATGCCGCTACCTTTATTTGTAACTAGTGCTGTCCATTCTGGTTTTGAATATACGTAAATGGCTTTTATAGGAATGCCATTGGCTCGACCAATTACAGATGCAGCTCCAGCAGTTGAGGCAAAATCCACACTGCCTCCATTTAGATATTCAAGAGCTTTATTAGATCCTAAAGACAATACCCATCTTATTTTAATATTATCTTTTTTAAATTCCTTCTCTAGAGAGCCTCTGTCTTTCATAAGCAAACTTACAGGATTATAATAAGCGTAATCTATAGTTATAAGTTTAGGTTTGTCTGCATGGGATACTGAAGAAAATGTGAATATTATTATTGAAATAAAAACTTTTGAGAATATTGAAGTTAGTACATTATTATTTTTTTCTATTGTCATTAAATTTCTCCTTTAAATGACTAAATAGATAAAAATTCTAAAATAACAACAAATAACATTGATCTTTACTAATTTTTTTTATATTAAGGTAATTATAAGAATAATTTTCTGAATTGGAGTGTTTATGATTGATAATACGGATCAAAAAATTTTAGCTGTTATTCAAAGGAATGCTAGTTTGCCTTTGTCTGAAATTTCAAAAAGGGTAGGAGTTTCGCCAACTCCATGTTGGAATAGAATAAAAAAAATGGAAGAAATGGGTGTTATTTCGGCTAGAACTATTGTTCTAAATAGAAAGGCTATAAATTTATCCATAGTTGTTTTTTTATCAATTAGGGTCAGTCATCATTCAAAAGATTGGATTTCTGATTTCCAAAATATTATTGAAAAACATGAAGAAATTATTGAGACCCATAGGCTAACTGGATCAGATTCTGATTATTTATTAAAAATTGTCGCACCTAGTATTGAAGAATATGACAATTTTCAACAAAAGCTAATAGGTGAGTTAGAGTTTACAAAAATGTCTTCAAGTATTTCTCTACAAGAAATGAAGAACTCTCATATTTTACCATTAAAACAGTGTGTAAGTAGTTAGTTTCGATTTGGGAAGAATAATTGTTGGTTTTTAATTTTAAAATTACTTATAGAACTCTTTCCTGTTTCTGACAAAAGCCAACTTATAAATATTTTAGCGTTTTTTACCTTAACATTAGGGCATTTCAAGGGGTTTACCATTGTAATTCCGTATTGATTGAATAAAATTTGGTTTTTCTCTGCTACAATTTTTAAATTGTTTTTATTTTTAAAATTTATCCACGAAGCTCTGTCAGTAAGTGTATAGGCTTCCATACCGTTAGTTAAATTCAAGGTTGTTCCCATACCCGAGCCAGTTTCTTTATACCAATCGCCTGAAAATTTAGTAGGGTCTAATTTTGATGTTTTCCAAATTTGCATTTCTTTTAAATGCGTTCCTGAATCATCTCCTCTGGATATAAAAATAGAAGATGTATTATATATTTTTGTGAACACTTTAATTGGGTCGTCGGTTATTTTCACCTTTGCAGGGTTGCTTTTGGGGCCAACTATAACAAAATCATTATACATTAAATCTTGACGATTAACGCCAAAGCCATTTTTTACAAATTCTAATTCTCTATTTTTTGCATGAACAATAATGACATCACCATCACAATTAGCCGCATTTTTTAAAGCGGCTCCGGTTCCAACTGAAACTAAATGGACAACTATATTTGTGTCTGTTTTAATTAATGGAAGAATATACTCATAAAAACCAGAATTATAAGTTGATGTAGTCGATTGAACTATGATTGAATTATTGGCAAAAGCCATTTTAGGAAAAATTAAAAAATATAAACTTAAAATAAATAGTTTGAACATAAACTTTCCAGATTCATTAAATAATTGTAATTTATGTAAATTAAACATAATATTGCATATTAAAACATAATTAATCAAGATTTATATGAATATTTTATTAGAAGCTTTCAAACAATCATTTGAGTTAGTGTTTACTTTAAATGCCGATTTATTTGAAATATTATTACTCTCACTCAAGGTTAGTTTTTTTTCATTATTCTTTTCTTGCTTATTGGGCCTGCCCTTAGGAACGTTCTTAGCTATTAAAAATTTTTGGGGAAGAGATATTATTTTGATTTTTTTTAATACTATGATGGGACTTCCACCTGTAGTTGTTGGATTAATTGTGTATTTATTAATTTCAAGATCAGGGCCTTTTGGTTGGTTAGGTATTTTATATACGCCTACAGCAATGATAATAGCGCAGATGATACTTATTATACCGATTATAGTTTCATTAACTGCTCAGACTATAGAAGATATTCATCAAGAATATAAATCGCTTTTTTATTCTCTTGTTGTGCCTTATCACAAGGCTATTATTGCTTATCTCTTTGATGCTAGATATCTAATATTAACAGTTATGTTAGCAGGATTTGGTAGAGCTATATCCGAGGTTGGTGCGGTTATTATAGTAGGTGGAAATATTGATCATTTAACAAGGGTGATGACTACAACAATAGCTTTAGAAACTTCTAAGGGTAACTTGTCACTTGCCTTAGCCTTAGGAATTATACTTCTTTCTATTGCCTTAATTACAAATTTTATTTTAATAAGTTTAAAAATTAGAGCTAAGCGGAGAATGTATGTCTAAAAAAACCTTTGTAGGCGCACATGATTTGACTCCAATACAATTTAAAGATTTATCAGTTATTTTGGGTCAAAAAATAATTTTAGATAAAATAAACTGCAAAATTAAAAGTAATTCAATAACTGCAGTGTTAGGACCAAATGGTGCTGGTAAAAGTATTTTTTTGCAAACTATAAATGGATTATTTTCTATTCAAAGTGGAAGATTAAATTTTAATTTAATGGAAATTAACCAAGAAATTAGAAAGCAACAAGCTATGGTTTTCCAAAATCCAGTTTTGTTAAGAAGAACTGTTATAGCTAATTTGCAATTTATTTCAAATTTACGTAATAAAGAAAGTAATCGATTGCTTAAAAAAATCTTAAGTAAAGTTGGATTAGAGGGTTATGAGAAAAAACCTGCTAGATTGCTTTCTGGTGGAGAAAAACAGAGGTTGTCCATGGCTAGAGCTTTGATAATCAATCCTAATTTACTTTTACTTGATGAACCAACAGCTAATTTAGACCCTTACTCCCTAAACTTAATTGAAGATTTAGTTTTAGAAGAAAATTCAATTGGAAAAACTATTATATTTACTACACACGATATGTCTCAAGCTAAACGACTTGCTACAGACGTCATTTTCCTCAATAAGGGTAAGGTATTAGAACAAACAATTTCAAAAACATTTTTCAAAAGCCCTAAAACTTTAGAAGCGCAGAAGTATATCAATGGAGAAATACTAATTTAAGATATTTTTATTCCAGTGTTTTTTCAGCTAAACTAGCCCAATATTCAGCGCCTATAGGAAGAAGTTCATCATTGAAATCATAATGTGCACTGTGAAGTTTTTCTGACTTTTCGCCTGCTCCTAGCCAAATATATGCTCCTGGTTTTTCATGCAACATATATGAAAAGTCTTCAGAGGTCATTGTTGGTTTTTCTTCTTTGTTAATTGAATTAATCCCAAAAGAGTTTTCAAAAACTATTGATGCAAATTTAGCACTTTTCTTATCATTGATTGTTGAAGGGTACCCTGGTCTTACTTCAATGTTTACGGAGCAATTATTAATAGCGCATGCCCCTTGGGCTGCGTGTTTGATTTTCTCAAGCATGTCATTTCTAGTGTCTGTATTAGTTGATCTTAATGTTCCACCAATAGTCACCTTATCGGGTATAACATTAAATGCAGATCCACCTTCAATTTTTGTCAATGAAAGAACTGATTGATCAAATGGGTTTAATTGTCTTGAAATACAACTTTGAAGGGCGGTAATAGTTAATCCTGCGGAAACTATGGGGTCATTGGAAAATTGAGGTTGAGCTGCATGTCCTCCTTTTCCTTCGATTGTAATAACAATTATGTCACCACCAGCCATGGCAAAACCTTCATGAATAACCGCTTGCCCAACTGGAACACCAGGCCAATTATGAATACCCCAGACACTGTCAATATTAAATTTTGAGAAGAGCCCATCCTTGATCATTGATTTAGCTCCAGCGTTCCCACCCTCTTCTGCAGGCTGGAATATACAATAGACAGTTCCTAAAAAGTTTTTAGTTTTTGAAAGATATTTTGCTGCTCCCAAAAGCATTGTAGTATGTCCATCATGACCACAGGCATGCATTTTACCATCATTTTTTGACGAATAAGTTAGATTAGTTTTTTCTGTCATAGGTAGGGCATCAATGTCCGCTCTAATACCTAAGGATTTTTTGCTTGCACCATTATCTTTTCCATGAATAACACCTACTATTCCAGTTCCACCTAGACCACGATGAACTTCTATATTAAATTCAGTTAATTTTGCAGCTATAAAATCAGAAGTATTATGTTCTTCGTATGCTATCTCTGGGTTCTCGTGAATGTAATGTCGCCATTCATTCATCTCTGGAATAAAGTCTTTAATGTGTTTTCTAATAGTCATTTTGTGTATAAGATTGTGCTTAATCAATTAAATTAAAGTTTATGAATTTTTAAACATTTTAACCTTTACTTGAAAAAAAGGTCAATTAATAACTTTTTCTAGATTATAAAAATCAAATTTATATCTAACTATTATAAGGCATAATTAAATTATGGGTTTTAAAAAAAAATTAAAGGATTTACCTAAGCTACAATTTTATAAAGATTTAGATTTAGACTTGATTATTTCCTACAGGTATAGAAAAGAAATCAACAAAGATACAATCTTATTTTTACATGGATTTAATGGTAATAGTAAAAGTTGGGCTTACCAATTTAATTTTTTTAAGAATAAGAGTTCAGTTATCTCTATTGATGCTCCTGGATTTGGAAAATCTGATCCTTCCTCCATAGATATGGATGTTATTGCGGATGTTGTAGTTAGGTTACTAAAATCATTAAATATTTCTAAATTTCATGTTGTAGGCCATTCAATGGGAGGAATGTTGGCACAAATCTTAGGATCAAAATATTCTAATTATATAAGTAAATTAGTACTTTCTTGTACGTTCAAAGGTTATAACTTGCCAAAAAATACTCCACTAATAGAGCCTTATCAAAGAAGAATTAAAGATAGAAAAAACATGTCAGATGATGAGTATGGGAGGCAACGTATTAGAGAAATGTTACCTAAACGTTCAGAAGATGAAATATTTGAATTTCTATCTGTTATAAGTGGAGAAATTTCACAAGGATCTATTAAATCAGGTGGTATGGCCATGCAATATCTTGATACAACAAAGTATTTGCCCTCTATCAAAAATCAATGTTTAATTATTTTAGCTTCTGAAGATGTGGTGGTATCTAAGCAAAAATCAGAACTACTGATAAAAGATATACCACATGCTAGTATAATAGAATTATCAAATGTTGGTCATGCGCCTTATTGTGAAGATGCTATTTCTTATAACAATGTATTAGTAAAGTTTTTATTATAATGACTGCTTTTTCTAATAAGGCTTTCTTATCTTATTTTGTTAGTAATTCTTTAGCTTTATTAGGAATATGGATTCAAAAAATTGGAGTTGGTTGGCTTACTTGGCATATAACAGAATCAACATTCTGGACTAGTTTTGTTACGTTAGCTTTAATGGCTCCTGCAGGAATTCTAGGTCCATTTTTTGCAGTTTTAGCTGAGAAGTGGAATATGAGAAAAGCTAGTTTGGTATTAAAAATATTAATGTTTTTAATAGGAGTTTTAATTTGGTACCTTCAATTAATTAACGCTCACACATTATTTACTTTAGCTTTCTTATCTATTCTTCAAGGTCTTTTAAGCGCTTGTTATCATCCTGTAAGACTAGTCTTTGTCTCTATTGTTGTTCCTCGGGCATTATTAGCAAGTGCAATTGGTCTAAATTCTGCATCTTTTAATGCTTCAAGAGTGATAGGGCCTGCATTCGCAGGATTTTTTATTGCTTTTTACGATTTACAGGTAACATTTTTAGTAGCTATGTTGTCTTATATACCATTAATACCTGTTTTAATTTATATGCCCTTAAGATCTCGAAAAATAGATCTGACCGTTGCTACAAAATATATAGATAGTCTTATTGAGGGCGGAAGGGTTGCCTTAGATACTCCAATCATTTTCAAAGGATTGTTTATAGTTTTAATCAATGCTTTTTTTGTAAGAGGAATGCTTGAGATACAACCAACTATTGCAGGTGAGATATTAAATGCAAATAGTTCAGGTCTATCTTTAATTACAGCTTCTGCTGGATTAGGTGCATTATTAGCTTCTATATGGATTGGCTTTAGCACAAAAACCATTGGCAATCATATTAACTTATTAGTGCCAATGCTTTTAGCAGGTTTAATAATAAGTTCTATAATAGGCCTAACTAATAATTTATACTTTATGTCTCTATTATTTATTTTTATTGGGTTTAGTACAACAACGGTTGGAATTGGGACTCAAACTATTATTCAGTTAGAGGTTGACGATATTCATAGGGCTAGAGTTTTGACATGGTGGTCAAGTATTTCTTTTGGATCTTTGACAGTTGGCGGAATGATTTTGGGAGGGGTTGGTGAGTTTATACCAATGAAATTTGGGTTAATTGTTTTGCCAGTTTTAGGGTTAGTCATATTTAAGTCATTCGTATATTTTCGTTTTAAAAATAGTTTTATTTAATTGATTTAATTTTAGCTTCTCTTTTGAAAATATAAATGCCTGAAATAGTAATTATTATACCACCAAATATTGTAGCGAACATTGGATGAGCGTTCCAAATTATATAATCAAATATTATAGCCCAAATAATACCTGTATAATTAAATGGGCTAACTATAGATGCAGGCGCTTTTTGAAGAGCATAGGTCATTAATAATTGTGTTAAAAAAGCAGCTACACCAATGCCTATAAATAATAATATTACTTCGAATGAGGGTTCTTTCCATAAAAAAGGTTGAAATATTGATGTTATCAATACACTAACAAGCATAAAGTAGAATACTGTTTTTACTGGATGCTCAGTTGAACCTAATAGTCTTAAAAAAATTATTGTAGAAGACCACATCAACGTACCACCAAGAGCATACAAAGATGCAACAGCAATATTAACTGATGGGTTGATCGCTATTATTACGCCAAGAAAACCAATTGTGATTGCTGTCCATCGTCTCCAACCAATAGTTTCCCCAAGAAAAATTATGGCGAGGATACATGAAAAAATTGGAACAGCTTGAGATATGACTGTAACATCGGCTACTGGCAATCTTTGATATGCTAAAAAAAACATTACATTACCAATAAGACCAGCTAGACCTCTAAAAAAATGTAAAAATGGTTTTTTAGTTTTAAGAAAATCAAGACCTCCTAACTTATAGATTAAAGGCATTAATAAAATTAATACAACTATAGCTCTTGCAAAAGTTATTTGAACAGCATTAAACTCTATCCCTATTAACTTTGCTTGAACGCTCATAATAGTTACACAAAAAACAGCAAGTAGCATTGCTGTTATGGCTTTAAAGTTATTTGACTGTTTTTTAAAAAAAAATATCAAATAGATTCTCCAATTTAATAAAATAAATTATTCAAGCTTAGAATTTATAGATAGTGATGAAGGAGATTTTAAAAACATTATAATTATAATAGCCATTATTATTGGATAAACAGATAAACATCTAATTGTAACTAACGAAGTTCCTAAGTAATCAATTGCAAACCCGACTGGTAAAGGTCCTAGCGATGCTCCAATAACACCAATCATTTGTCCTGTCCCTTGAATGCTTCCCAGGTGTTTCCTTCCAAAATATCTTGGCCATATATATCCAAACATTGTCATACTAAAGGCGTTATTGATACCGAAAGAAATAGCATAAAATAACGAATAAGCGTCATTATTTGAATATGTTATTGATATAAGAGAAATGGAATTTATTAAAAGCCCAGTAGCTAGAACATATTTAGTTGGAAAGTTATCAAAAAACTTCCCAACGAGAGGCATAAACACAACCATTGCAACAGCAGAAATAGTAAATAAGCTGGCAGCATATTCAGTGCTAATCCCTTGATTGGTTAATATAGTGACTTGGTAAAAATGTAGAGTAGTTACAAGCATGGCCATTCCAAACCACATTGCGGCTAAAATATAAAATGAATTTTCTTTCAAGGCCTCTTTTAGATTTAAACCTTCAATAACTTGAACTTCGTCTTTTGTAAGTTTAGTCTTTTTTTCTCCATCTGGTTTAAGACCTATGTTTTCAGGATTGTTCCAGGCTAAGATAAATAAAGCTGGAACCATTATTATCCATGTAGAGACGCCTAAAATTATCCAGGCGTATTTCCAGCCATACTCATCTATTAACAATTGAGATAATGGAGGATGAACTGCCATTGACATTCCAAAGCCCAATGCCATAAGGCTCATCGCAAAACCTCGTTTGCTATCAAACCATTGCGAAACAAGATTTGCACAACCTAGCATCAGAGAACCTTGTCCAAAAAATCTTAAAAAACCAAACCCGACAGTAAGCATTAAAAAATTTGACGCAGCTCCAAAAAATATGCATGAAATACCAAGAATTATACTTATTATTATAAGGGAAAATCTAGCGCCATATCTATCAATGAGTTTTCCCATATAGGGAAGTAGAAATGCGGCAATTAATGTTGCTAATCCATAAGCTGAAGCAATTGAAGCACTCGATAGTTGTAGGTCTTGACTAATTGGTTCAACAAAAACGCTGAAGGTATGAGATTGCCCAGGTCCACTTGAAAAAATACCAATGTTGGCAATTCCTACAATTATCCAACCATAAAAAAACTTTGTATTGACGTAATTTAAAATATTTTTTCTCATGAAATATACATCTATGAAATTAATAAGAAGGCTTTGTTATATAGTGTATATGTTAATTAAAATAAAATATATAAATATGAATATCTATTTTTTTAATGCTTCAACATACATATCTAGAGCTTCAATTAGTGATCTATTTTGATCAACAGTCTCTCTTGTTTCTTTGGCAATAGGAGTTTTATTTGCTAACTTCATCATATCAGCTGAAGCTTGGTGAAATTTTGGTGTAATACCAGCATCTGAAAATGTATCTGCAATTTCATGCATCTCACCTTCCCACCTTCCCGCATCAAGAGGTATTCTTGGAACCATTCTTTCCATAGCCGACAACATTTCTGGTTTACTAAATTTTAATTCTTCAAAATACTCAGGAGATAGTCCTAATTTATGCGCAGTTGTTAAAACAGCTGCATGAAGAGCAAAGGTTCCTTTAGTAGCACTTGCGTATATCATTTTCATAGCAGATGCTTTTCCTATATCTCTCCCTAAATCTTTTATTATAAAGCCGTTACCATTGAGAACTTTAACTGGATCTGTATTAGGGCCGGATACATATAACCTTGTTTGTCCTTTTTCAACAATAGGATTTAGACCGATAATACCAGCATCAATAAAATTACAAAATTGTGATGAAATAGTATCACTTATTTTTTTTGCTGTCTTTGGTGATATTGCATTACAATCTACATAAGTAATTTGTTTTTTAAGCTTTAAAATTTTTGAATTAATAGCTTCAGCCTGCTTAAGAGCTGACTCTGGAGGAAGAATAGATAAAATTAAATCAGATGATTTTATTACATTGTCAATTGTTTTTAAGTCTTTTATACCAGCAGTATACGCAAGTTTTTTTGTTCTTTCACTTCTTTGATTTAAACAGCTAACTACATTGAAACCGTTTTCTTTAAATGCTTGGCCACAACCGTGCCCCATATCTCCAGGCATTAAAATGCCTACAGTTTTTTTGGAAATATTTTTATCCATTTAAAAATTATTTCTTCATTGGTCCACCATTTTTTTCCCATTCTGGAATTCCCCCAACATTGAGAACATTTTGATATCCCATTTCTATAAGGGTTTTCCCAGCTAACGCTGCTTGTCCACCAACCCCACAAATTAATATAATTTCAGCATCTTTCTTTAGTGCGGAGTTATAAAGTGGAGTGGCTTCGTCTGCTACAAATTCAATCAGACCTCTCGGTATTTCTAATCCATCAAGAATAGTACCAGTTTTTTTTATATCTGAACTATCTCTAACGTCTATAAAAACTGATGACTTGGATTTATGTTTTTCAATAGCTTCATTAACATCAATTTTCTTAACTACTTCATTAGCTTCTTTAAGGTAATCTTTGGCTGTTTTCATGTTTTCCTCTTTAATTTAGTTGTCCTATGAACTGAGGTTGTGTTACCGCAGATGTCATCCAACAATTCTTGCAATTTTTATTAACCTTAGCTTTTTCCAAACTCCAATTTAATATGTAACGTTTATTATCATAAGCGTCCACAATTACTGAATATTTTACATTTTTTTTATCTTTTGAAAGTAATTTAGTTTGGAATTTTAAGGAATTTAATAAAATTTTATATGATGTGTCTGTAATCATTCTTGTAAAATTTGAAAAAGGACCAGTATATTTCTTATTTTCTGGATGTGCAAAAAGCCAGCATTGATAAATACCTGCGTTATTAATCCCAGAGTTGGTTTGAAGAGATGTCATTTGCAATTCAATAACTTCTATTGCTGAAAATATATCATTTGGCATAACATCACTCAAAGTCTTATTGTTATTAAAAATAAATAGAGATAATGTTAACATTAATAAATATTTCATGGGCTACCTTTAGCTTATTAGTATATTATATTCATAAATGGAGATGAAAATTGCAATATAAAAAAAATTGTTTTCAATATAAATTTAAGTTGTTTTTAATTATAATAACTTGTTTATTAAATTCTCCTGCTTATGCAGCAGGTTCCAGTTCAGATAGTAAAACTAGCATAACTAAATCTACATATTATTATGATGCTATGAAATTGATAAAGAAAAAATCTTTTGACGCTGCAATTAAGAGTTTAAAAAAAGCAGAAATTAACTCAAAAAATGATCCAGATATTTATAATTATTTAGGCTATTCAAATAGAAAATTGGGTAATATGGAAAAAGCTGCTTCTAATTATAGAAAAGCATTAAAGATCTCACCAAAGCATAAAGGTGCTCTAGAATATCAGGGTGAAATGTTTCTTACATTAGGACAAATAAAGAAAGCAGAGGCAAATTTAAAAAAATTAGAAAGTATATGTTTCCTTGGTTGTGAAGAAGAAAAAATATTAAAAGAATCGATTTCAAAATATAAATCAGGAAAAAAAAGTAGTTATTAAAATTTAATAATTTTTATGTGGAGAAAATTAATGAAATCATTTGATGAACTCTCACTCAAAGAAATTGTAAATGAAGTTAAAGATGGATGTATTTTAGGAGTACCAGCCGATTACTCTGGAGTTCCAATGGAGTTTACAAAGAGATTAATAAAAAAAGGTATAAAAGATTTAAAGTTATATTGCCTTCCTTTGACAACTATTCAAGGAGATATGTTGATTGGAAGTGGTTGTGTTTCAGAGATAGAAGCCGCAGCAGTAACACTTGGTGAATTTGGTTTGGCACCAAGATTTTCAGAAGCAGTTGAAAATGGAAGTATTTTAATTAAAGATTCAACTTGTCCAGCGTTACATGCTCAACTTCAAGCTACAGAAAAATCTGTTCCTTTTATGCCACTTAGAGGTGTTATTGGATCTGATATTCAAAAGCATCGAAAAGATTGGTGTATTATTGAGAATCCAATGAAATCCTCAGGTGTTCTAAATGAACCTATTTTATTACTTCCAGCAGTTCAATTAGATATTTTAGTTTTTCATGCATCATGTGCTGATAGAAATGGAAATATACAAATTGGTAGAAGAAGAGAACTTGCTACTTTAGCTCATGCCTCAAAGAAGGTATTTGTTACTGTAGAAAAAATTTTAGATACTGATTTTTTTGAAGATGAATTATCTGCGGCGACTTGTCTGCCGGGACTTTATATTAATGGTATATCTATAGTTAAAAATGGTGCCTGGCCATGCGCTCTTCCTGGCGTATATCCTGCTGATAATAAAGAAATAAAAAAATATTCTTTAGCAGCAAAAACTAAACAAGGTTTTGATGATTATATGAATCAATCTTTATTTATTTAGTATTAGGGAAAAATAAGTGAATTCAGATATCAAAAGGGAAGAACTTTTAATAAGTCAATTAGCTGATTTATTAGTAAATGATAAACATGTGGCAGTAGGTGCTGCATCACCTATTCCTGGAGCAGCCGCTCTTTTGGCAAAAGAAGAAGCAAAATTAAATAACAAAAGATTAAGAGTGACTATTTTGCATTCTAATAAATATAATAATTTTACAGATGGAGCCAGAGAGCTTTTTGATTGCGCAGCACAAGGGAGGATCGATACTTTTTTCCTTGGTGGAGTTCAAATAGACGGACAAGCTAATATTAATTTAGTAGGTACTGGAACATACCCCAAAATAGAAAAAAGATTTCCTGGTTCTTTTGGCTCTGCACTAATGTATTTTGTAGTACCTCAAATAATATTATTTAGAGAAGAACATTCTCCACGTACTTTAGTTGATCAAGTAGACTTTATTTCTGCTCCAGGTGCGTCAGACGAAAACATTTACAGACCTGGAGGCCCTAAATACCTCATAACCAATAGAGCTTTATTTAAATTTAATAAAGATCTCAAAAAATTCTCTTTACTAAAATTAAACCAGAACCAGACAATTCAAGATATAAAAGAGTTAACAGGATTTAAATTTGATATTAGTGAAAATATATCAGACATGTTAAATCCTGATACGACTAGATTAAAAACTTTAAGGGACAAAATTGCTCCTATGGTATCAGAGTTCTATCCGGAGTTTACAAATAGAATTTGGGGTATTTAACTTAGAATTAACAATAAATTATTTATTTTTTCTGTTTTTAACTAAGTTTTCTACCACAAGAGGATCAGCTAATGTTGAAACATCTCCAAGTTCATTATATTCATTTGCAGCAATTTTCCTTAGAATTCGTCTCATTATTTTCCCTGATCTTGTTTTTGGAAGGCCAGGAGCAAATTGAATTAAATCTGGAGTTGCAATAGGACCTATTTCCTTTCTTACCCATTTTTTTAATTCATTCAATAATTCGTCTGATGTCTTAACATCTATATTCACAGTCACATATGCATAAATACCTTGGCCTTTAATGTCATGAGGATATCCCACAACAGCTGCTTCGGCAACTTTAGGATGAGAAACTAGCGCAGACTCAACTTCAGCAGTACCCATTCTATGACCAGAAACATTGATTACATCATCAACTCTACCGGTAATCCAAAAATATCCATCTTCATCTCTCCTACAACCATCTCCTGAAAAATAACGTCCTGGAAAAGTAGAAAAGTAAGTGTCTATAAACCTTTGATGATCACCATATACCGTTCTCATTTGACCAGGCCATGACATTTTAATGCATAAATTACCTTCTGCAGGTCCATCTAATTCATTATTTTCTGCATCTACTAAAATTGGCTGGATTCCAAAGAATGGTTTAGTAGCAGATCCTGGTTTTGTAGGTGTTGCGCCTGGTAATGGTGTTATTAATATACCGCCAGTTTCAGTTTGCCACCAAGTATCAACTATTGGACATTTCCCGTTCCCAACGACATTATTATACCAATTCCAGGCTTCTGGATTTATGGGTTCTCCAACACTGCCCAAAATTCGTAAGCTATCTCTACTTGTTTTATTTACAGGTTCGTTTCCTTCGGCCATTAATGCTCTAATAGCAGTAGGAGCAGTGTAGAATATATTCACTTTGTGTTTGTCAACAATTTCCCAAAATCTGCTTACAGAAGGATAGTTTGGTACTCCTTCAAACATTAAAGTAGTAGCTCCATTAGATAATGGTCCATAAACAATATATGAATGACCCGTAACCCAACCAACGTCTGCAGTACACCAATAAATCTCATTTTCTTGATAATCAAAAACATAATGATGTGTCATGGATGCGTAGACCATGTAGCCACCAGTAGTATGGAGTACACCCTTAGGTTTTCCTGTCGAACCAGAAGTATATAATATAAACATAGGGTCTTCAGCATTCATTTCAGTTGGTGGGCATTCATCTGATGCCATTTCCATTTCTTCATGGTACCAAAGATCTTGTCCCTTAATCCAATTAACATTTGCTCCTGTTCTTTTGACTACAATTGAAGTCTTACACATTTTTGCTTTTGAAATAGCCTCATCTGTATTTGATTTTAGAGGAATAGCTTTCCCACCTCTAACACCTTCATCAGCAGTAATAATAATTGTTGAATTACAATCTTCAATTCTTCCGGCTAATGCTTCAGGAGAAAAACCACCAAAAACTACTGAATGAATGGCCCCTATTCTTGTACAAGCTAACATAGCAATTGTTGCCTCGGGTATCATAGGCATATAAATTGTTATTCGGTCACCTTTTTGGGCACCTGCTTTTTTGAGAACGTTTGAAAATTTACAAACTTCTTTATGAAGTTCTTTATATGAGATGTGTTTAGACTCTGTTGGATCATCTCCTTCCCAAATAATTGCGGTTGCGTCTCCTTTAGTCTTTAGATGTCTATCTAGGCAATTGAAGCTGGCGTTAAGAGTTCCATCCTCATACCATTTTATATAAACGTCATCTTTTTTATATGATACGTTACTTACTTTAGTATACGGTTTAATCCAATCAATTCTTTTTCCATGATTATCCCAAAATATATCAGGGTAGGTAATAGATTCTTTATACATCTGATCATAAGTTGCTTTATCTACATGGCAATTATCAACAATATTTGATGCTGGTTTAAAAATATTGTCATTTTTCATTATTTTAACTCCTAATTACTTCTGTTATTTCACATTACCTTCTAAAATTAAATCAGCGTTATTAATATCTTTAATATCAAGAACTTTTTTTACTATTTCTAGAGAAAACCCTCTTCTAGCCAGAGCACCATACCATTTATCTTTTAAATTATGATTATCTATTTCATCATTTGTTTTTTTATTTTTATAAAACACACCTATTTTTTTTTTCTTTATAAAATTAACTGCAGCTATTATTTCTGGATTTTCATAACCTTCATCTACAATGTTAAGGGCAGATTGAATAACATCCTTTGAAATACCTTTTTCATTTAATTTTGCAAAAATTAACCTTTGTGATCCACCTTGTCTTCTTATCGAACGGATTTTTGTTTCGGCGTATCTATTATCATCTATGAAACAGGATGAAACCATTTCTGATTTAATTTGGTTAATTAATTTATCTTTTTCTAATTCATTTAAGTTGTTTTCAAAGTAAGATAATTTTCTTTTCATAGTATTTTTGAATTGGAATTCTGAAACTTCATAACGAGCCAAATAGGACATAGCTGAGTTTCTCAGTCTTTTAATTATTTTTTCTTCTGTATTCATAAATTGTTCATTGAAGTTTATTCATCCTAATTATATACAAGTATATATTCATTATAAAAGCAATGTGAACATTTTAATTTTTTGAGTAAAAATGTGATTAATAAAAATTTAAATTTAGGCGTTAGAAGAGATATTGGAGCTGTAAATTGGACTGGTTTATATACTCTTTATTTAAAGGAAGTTAAAAGATTCACTAACGTATTTTTGCAAACTATCACAGCTCCTATGATAACAACTTTACTTTTTGTAGTAGTTTTTTCAATTGCTATTGACAGGAATGCCGGTTTTATTGGCATTCCTTTTATAACATTTCTAGTCCCCGGTTTAATAATGATGAGTGTTTTACAAAATTCATTTGCTAACGTTTCATCTGCTTTTATGACGGCTAAAGTTCAAGGCTCAATTGTAGATCTTTTAATGTCACCATTAGGACCAATAGAAATTTTAATTGCACATACTTTAGCTGGAGTTACCAGGGGTCTGTGTGTTTTTACTGCATCGTTTTGTTTGCTTTGGGCCCTAGGCATTTTAAATTTCCCAAATCATTTTTTCTGGATGTTATTGTTTTTGTTTCAAGGAGCTTTTGCTCTAGCAACTATAGGTATGATGGCAGGTATTTGGGCTCAAAAATTTGATCAATTAGCAATTATATCTAATTTTATTATTCAGCCCCTAGCCTTTTTGTCAGGTACTTTTTATTCGATAGAAAGGCTTCCAGAATCACTTAAAATTGTAGCTTATTGTAATCCAATTTTTTATGCCATTGATGGTCTGAGATTTAGCTTTTTAGGAATAAGTGACGCATCTCCAATAACAGGAAGTTTGATATTATTTGTTTGTAATGTAATTCTTGGATCTTTTGGATGGTATATTTTAAAGTCGGGTTACAGACTTAGATCTTAGAGTGTTAATTACTTTTGTGGAAAATCTAAAATGAACAAAGAAAAAAAAGAAAATGGTGTTTTATCAAGCCAAGAAATATTCAGTTTAATTAATAACAATACTATTTATAGCGAGCAAGAAATTGATAAAGAAATTATACAACCAGCTTCTATTGATCTAAGGCTAGGTATTAAAGCATGGAGGGTTCCCGCTTCATTTCTTCCAGGTAAAGGCAATAAAGTCTCTAATAGATTAAAAACACTTGCTATGCACGAGTTTAGCCTTATGGACGGAGCAGTGCTTGAATGTGGTTGCGTTTATATAGTAAAACTTTTAGAAGAATTATCTTTACCAAATGATTTGTCAGGAATTGCCAATCCTAAAAGTTCGACAGGTAGACTAGACGTTTTTACAAGATTAATAGTAGATGGCGCTCAAGAGTTTGAGGATGTTCCTTCTGGATACCAAGGGCCTCTTTACGCCGAAATTTCTCCTAGAACCTTTTCAGTTTTAGTAAGAACAGGATCTAGACTGAATCAGCTTAGATTAAGGAGAGGTGTGTCAATTACTAGTGATAAGGAAATGGAAATTTTACAAGAACATGTAGGTTTAGTAAGAAGTCAAGATGACGAAAATCTACCTGATAAAATTAAAAATGGTGTTCCTCTTTCAGTAGACTTGATAGGTAAAAATGGTCTAATAGGTTACAAAGCTAGAAAACATTCTATGCTTATTGATATTGACAAACCTAACTTTTACAAAAAAGAACTCTTTTGGGAAAAAATAACAACAGAGGACTTAATTTCACAATCTTACTCTTCTAAAAATGATAAAAATGTAGGTTCTCTAATTTTAAGTCCAGATGCTTTTTATATTTTGGCAAGCAAGGAATATGTATCTGTACCCTCTAACTATGCAGCTGAAATGAGAGCATATGATACTAAAGTTGGAGAGTTTAGAGCTCATTATGCAGGTTTTTTTGATCCCGGTTTTGGTTTAAACGAATTAGGAGCTTCTGAAACTAGGGCTGTTTTAGAAGTTAGGTCTCATGATGTTCCGTTCTTAATCGAGCAAGATCAAACAGTTTGTAGATTGGTTTATGAACCAATGGCAAGCGTACCTAATCATTTATATGGTGAAGCCGGGGGAAATAGTAATTATCAGGCTCAAGGCTTAAAATTGGCAAAACATTTTATATAAATCAATTTACAAATTTATTTCTTTTTCTTTTTATAATCTTCTTGGTATATTAGTTTTTTATAATTAATAAGAATGAGTTTGTAATGGCTATAAGCCCGTCAATCATGACAACCTATGGAAGAATAGATATCGCTTTTACACATGGTAAAGGCAGTTTTCTGTTTTCTGAAGATGGCAATAGATTTTTAGACTATGCTAGTGGCATAGCTGTGAATGCTTTTGGGCATTGTCATCCAAAGTTGGTTGAAGCTCTTACAGAGCAAGCAAATAAGCTTTGGCACACTTCAAATTTATACAGAATTCCAGAACAAGAGGTGGTGGCAGAAAAACTTGTTGCTAACTCATGTGCTGAAAGGGTTTTTTTCTGTAATTCTGGTGCGGAGGCTACTGAAGGTGCTGTTAAAGTTGCAAGAAGGTATGCGTGGGCAAATGGTGAAAAAGACAGAACTGAGATTTTATGCGCAACAGGTGCTTTTCATGGAAGAACTCTTGCTATGTTAGCTGCTAACGATAGACCTTTATTTAGAGAAGGCTTCGGGCCATCTGCTCAAGGATTTACTCATGTAGAATGGGGTAATATAGAAAGTTTAAAAAAACTTATAGGTAGGCATGTTGCAGCTATTTTAGTTGAACCTGTCCAAGGTGAAGGAGGAGCTAGGAAAGCTCCCGACGGTTATCTTAAATTATTAAAGGATATAGCTTTAGAAAATGGATCTTTATTAATTTCAGATGAGGTGCAAATAGGTATGGGTAGATCAGGAACATTATTTGCCTATCAACAAGAAGAAATTGAACCAGATATAATTGCTCTAGCTAAAGGACTTGGCGGTGGTTTTCCTGTTGGTGCTGTAATGGCAAAAGCTGAAGTAGGAGACGCCATGGTTCCGGGAACTCATGGAAGTACATTTGGAGGTAATCCATTAGCCATGCAATCAGCCAACGCTGTTCTTGATCTTTTATTAGAAGACGGTTTTTTACAATCTTTAAGAGATACCATTAGGTATTTTGATAATAAAATGGATGAATTGATTTTAAATGATAAGAATAATTTTTCTGTAATTGTTAGAAAAAAAGGTTCTGGAATGTTAAGAGGTTTCGAGTTAAACGAAAACTATACAGCAGCAGATTTTGGAAACATTGCTAGAGAAAAAGGTCTTTTATTAGTAGGAGCTGCTGAAAATACTATTAGATTGTTACCTCCTTTAAACACCTCAAAAGAAGAGATTAATATGGCTTTTGAGTTGCTTAATCAAGTAATTCTCGAGATTAAGAAAAAATAAAATATGCCTAATTTCATAGATTTAAAAGATCTATCAAAAGATCAATTATTAGATATAATTTCATTATCCATAAAATGGAAAAATCAAGAGCATTCAAAATTTATGACAGATAAGCACGTTGTATTGATTTTTGAAAAACCTTCGCTTAGAACTCGAATTTCTTTCGAAGTTGGTATAAACCAGCTTGGTGGAATGACTTATTTACTCAATGAAAAAGAAATGCAATTGGGTGAAAGAGAGACTATTGAAGACACAGCCAGAGTTCTGGAGAGATATGCTGATATGGTTGTAATTAGATGTTTTGGGCATGATCAGATAAAGAAATTTTCCAAAGTTTCAAATCTTCCAGTTATTAATGCTTTGACTGATTTCAGCCATCCATGTCAGGTTGTTGCTGATTTAGTTACAATTAAAGAACATTTGGGTGACCTTAAAAATAAAAAAATTGCTTGGTTTGGTGATTGTAATAACGTTTTACAAAGTTGGATTGAAGCATCTGTTATACTAGACTTTGAACTAAATATAGGTTGTCCCAAAGGAATTATACCTAATTTAAATACTATTTCCTGGGCCAATAAAATAAATAAAAAAATTAAAATCAATCATAACCCACTTCAAGTTTCTGAAGGAGCTGATTGTGTTATTACTGATACTTGGCAGTCTATGGGAGATGAAGGATCTGTTTCTGAAGAAATATATTTACCATTTCAAGTCAATAAAAATATTATGAGACAGGCAAAAGACAATGCAATTTTTATGCACTGTTTGCCTGCTTATCGTGACAAAGAAGTTAGTTCTGAGGTTCTTGAAGGAAAACAATCTGTTGTTTTTGATGAGGCAGAAAATAGATTGCATGCACAAAAAGCGATTATGCATTTCTGTTTGAATTCAAATTAATTTTATTATAGTCAAAATCACATGAAACTTGATAATCACATAATTCCATTTCAATTAGGCGGTAATAGAGTTAGAGGCAGCATCGTAAGACTTGGAACAGCAGTATCAGATATTATCAAACGTCATAAGTATCCCCAAAATATCGAGAGTCTACTTGCGGATACTTTAACTATAACTGCGTGTTTAGGTTCTAGAATGAAGCATGATGGTGTATTTACTATTCAAGCTAAAGGTACTGGGGAAGTTCATACTTTATTTTCTGATGTGACAAACAATGGATTTCTCCGAGGATACGTCGGTTTCAACACAGATTTGTCAATTCAGGATAAAGACTTAATTTCATTAATGGTTTCTGGTCATATAACCTTCACATTGGATCAAGGTAAATACTCTAAAAGGTATCAAGGGATTGTTGCTCTTGAAGATAAAAGTATTTCTAAGTCTGCAGAGTTATATTTTAATAATTCAGAACAACTGGAAACTAAATTTGTTGTTTTTAACAATTATGATTCTGAATGTTCGTCTAAAGAAAAATTATTTCCGTCTGGGTTAATAATGCTTCAAAAATTGCCTAATAAAACAGATATGGATGAAGAAGAAAATAAAGAAGTTTGGGAAAATTCATTAAATTTTTTGTCAACTTTAAAAAAAGAAGAGTGCTTATCTGTTTCCTTAACATCTAGGGATATTCTTTTTAGATTATTTAATGAAGTTGGTGTAACTGTATATGATGAAATAGTTGTTCAAGATAAATGTAGATGTTCAAAAGAGAAAGTAGAGTTAGCTATAAAAAATTTAAATAAAGATGAATTAAATGAGATTGCAGACGAAAAAGGAAACATCAAAGTAATATGTGAGTTTTGTAAAATGGAAAGATCTTTTAATTATGTGTGATAACTGGATTTTAATTTTTCCAAAATAATGGAGAAAACATCACTAATATAGCAAATATTTCTAATCTTCCTAAAATCATGCCAGCGCACAAAAATAGTTTTCCAATGTCTGGAATTGATTTATAAGAGCCTGATGGACCTATAATATCACCTAATCCAGGACCAACGTTACCAATCGCTGAAGCGGCTCCAGATATAGATGTTATTAGATCTAAACCTAATCCTCCTAACAAACAAGCAAGAATTGCAAAGGAAATTATATAAAGAAAAAAGAAACCCATAACAGATTCAGCTACGTTCTCAGGTATTGGTTTCTGGTTGTAATAAGAAACTACCACTGCGTGAGGTCTTATGAGTTTAGATATTTGTGCTTTTGCATTTGCAACTAAAACTTGAATTCTGGCCATTCTAAGTCCACAAGTTGTTGAACCTGCACAACCTCCAACAAACATTAGTATCAAGAGTAAAGTTGTAGGAAAACCACCCCAATTATTAAAGTCAGATGTGCCAAAACCAGTTCCACTAATAATTGAAATCACATTAAAAGAAGCTAATCTCAGCGCATCAAGATAAGGGATATTGTTAAGATTGAGATAAATAGTGATAATCAGAACTGCTGATATTATCAGAATAAAAAACCACCTAACCTGATCATCTTTAATTAAATTTCGCCAACCATTTTTTGTTATAGATAAATAGTGAACAAAAGGTAAAGAGCCTACAATCATTCCGAAAATTATAATGATCTCAATAGTAGAAGAATTAAATGCAGCTAAAGATAATGACTTTGTGGAATAACCTCCAGTTGCAAGAGTTGTCATAGCATGGGCAACTGAATCAAAAATTGGCATTCCCGCACCCCATAACATAAACGCCCAAGCGGTAGTCAATGTTATATAAACTATACTTATTCCTGCTGCAAAACTTGCTGCCTTTGGAACAACCTTGTCAGGTGTTTCGTATGATTCGGTTTTAAAAAGTTGCATGCCTCCTATTGATAACATTGGTAAAATTGCAAGTGCCATTACAATAATACCAACTCCACCTAACCATTGAAGCAGTGCACGCCAAATTAAAATTCCATGAGAAGTTGAATCTAATGTATCAATTACCGTTGCACCAGTTGTTGTAATACCAGATGTTGATTCAAAAATGGCATCAGTAATACTCATATTAATATCTGAAAATAAAAACGGTAATGAACCAAATAAAGCAATGGATATCCATGCACTGTTGGTTAATAAAAAAGCTTGTCTTAATTCTAAATGTTCCGTAGCACTGCCTCTAGCAGAAAGAAACAAAGCCCCTCCAACAATTAAAGTTGTAAGAGATGAAGCTATAAAAGCTGGCCAATCTCTGCTTCCATAAAACCAATCTACCAATGCAGGAATTAACATAAACAATGATAATATGCATAAAAGCATACCTATTAGATAAATTATTGGTGCAAATTTCATAAAATTGTTACTTCAAACTAATTGTAAAAATATGTAATAATTATTTGATCATGTTCAAAAATCTATCTTGTAAATTCACATTCTCTAAAAAACAACCGCTAAATTGGTTAGTGGTCATGGTTACATCATTTTTCGATACGCCTCTTGTGCTCATACAGTGATGCTCTGCGTCAATAAAAATAGCAGTACCTTTTGGTTTTAAAGCTTTATCAATACAATCAACTATCTGTGCTGTCATCGTTTCTTGTGTTTGCAATCTCTTAGCAAAAGCGTCTAAAACTCTTGCCAATTTAGATATTCCCACTACTCTTTTATCAGGATAATAACCAATGCTGGCTCTTCCAATAATAGGAACCATGTGATGCTCACAGTGGCTTTCAAAGTTTATATTTTTTAATAATACAATATCATTATAACCTTCGATATCTTCAAAGGTTTTAGACAATAACTCTTGTGGGTTTTGATCGTAACCAGCATAAAATTCTTTAAAAGATTTAATTACCCTTTTAGGTGTTTCTAATAAACCTTCTCTATTGGGATCTTCGCCAATGTACTCAATTAATATTTTGACGGCTTTTTCAGCCTCACCTTCAGAGATTTCAGATTTAACGTCTTCATCAATAATAATTTTTGAAGCATTTAAAGAAGAATTCATTACACACCTTTTAGTTTAAAATAATAATAAGTAACAAATAAAATTATTTTAGAAAAGAAATATTATTTAAAATCTTTATCTATGAAACGAACTCAAATCCAAAGGTTTATAATCGCTAATAGCCTTATCACTCTCATCATGTGTTACAAGTATACATGGAATATTTCTATCTTTAACTTGCTTGATTACAAATAATCTAAAGCTATTTCTTTGGTCTGGGTCTAAAGATGAAAAAGGTTCATCTAATAATAAAGCAATAGGCTCTGATAATATGGCCCGAAGACAAGCAATTCTTGCTTTTTGCCCACCTGATAGAGTGTTGGGATACCTTTCTTGAAATCCATCCATATTTGATTTTTGTAAATGATTTTTAATCAACAATGATTTTTCTTCATTTTTAAGATTTTTATTCATGCCAAATAGAAGATTTTGTTTTACTGTTAAATGAGGAAATAAAACTCCTTCTTGGAGCAAAAGCCCTATTCTTCTGTTTTCAGCAGCTGTTTCGTTTAATCTTTTATTATTAAGAACAATATCACCTTTAAATGACAAATTATCTTCAAAAATTCCTGAAATCACGTTTATTAACGAAGACTTTCCAATTCCACTCACACCAAAAATAGTTAAAATTTTTCCTTTTTCGACTTTTAGATTTAAATTCTTGATAAATTCATGCTCTTTAGGGGAGGTCCATTTTAAAGATATATTTTTCAATTCAAGCAATTTTTTTAGTTCCTTTAATTCAAAATTTATATACTAATATCAACTTATACATTGCTTAAAAGATAATATGATAAAACATTTTCTAAAAATAAAAAAATTATTAAATGGATCTGTGATTAGACCTCAAACAAAGAAAAAAAAGTCAATTGTTGAGAATACGCAAGACTTTAAAGAATTTCTAATTTTAGCAAGATCTGAAATGGATAAAAACAACCTTTTTGATTGGAATGTTGAGCTTGATTTTGCAAAAGTTAGAGCTGGTGCCTGTCATTTTAATGAAAAAAAAATATCATTCTCAAGAAATTTTATAAAGAAATCATCTAAAGAAGATATTCAAGATACTATACTTCACGAAATTGCCCATGCTCTAGTTGGTCCTATGCATGGACATGATAAAGTTTGGAAAGCAATGGCTAGTAAATTAGGGTGTTCAGCAAAACGTTGTCATACTCTTGAGTTTTCAGATTATAAGTGGATTAGGTTTTGTGCCAACCATTGTTGGAAACAAAAGGTACACAGAAGGAAACCAAATTTAATTTGTAAAAAATGTGGTTCTCCTGTTCAATATCAGCAAAATATTTAATTTGATTTAATTTCCTCTAATTCAATTAATGTTCCTGAGAAGTCACCAGGATTAAGGAATATGACGGGGTTCCCATGAGCGCCAATTTTAGGAATACCGTCACCTAAAATCTTTACTCCAGCGGCTATAAGTTTTTCTATTGCATTTTCTAAGTTTGACACTTCATAACACATATGATGCATTCCACCATTTGGGTTTCTTTCAAGAAATTTACTAATAGGGCTCTGTTTATTTAAAGGTTCTAGTAATTCAACTTTTGTATTAGGAGATTCGATGAATACTATTTTAACGCCGTGTTCAGGTAATGATTGAGTTGAGCTAATGTTTGCGCCTAAGGCATTTTCCCAAATAGAGGAAGCTTTTTGTATATTAGGTACTGCGATAGCAATGTGGTTAAGTCTTCCTATTTCTGATAATATTCCTTTCATAAACTCTCCTAAAAATATTCGTAAAATGTATTAATTTCTTACTTACTTTCTAAATATTACCCAAAAAAGCTCTGAATAGCATAAAATACTAAAATTATAATCAAACTAGCTTTTTTTAGTCATTCATTTCATTTATTAAATGCTAACATAATAATGTTTATTACTAGTTAATTTTCTTAATTTTTGATAAATATATATTTTATGCACTTTGGGGGACTAAGTTATTAAAAAATCAAGCAGAGAAATTATTTTGGAACTGCAGTCTAGAAGGGATCAAGCTCGCTTAGGTGGGGGTGAAAAGCGAATCGACAAACAGCATTCTTCAGGAAAACTTACAGCAAGAGAGAGAATAATAACACTCTTGGATGAGGGTTCTTTTGAAGAAACAGATATGTTTGTTGTTCACCGTATTAGAGACTTTGGTATGGATGGAAAGACAATTCCAGGTGACGGTGTAATAACAGGTTCAGGTAAAGTAAATGGTAGGTTAATTTACGTTTATGCCCAAGATTTTACAGTTTTTGGTGGTTCCTTATCTTCAGACCATGCAAAAAAAATAGTTAAAATAATGAAATTAGCCATTCAAAACAGAGCGCCAATAGTTGGTCTAAATGATAGTGGAGGTGCTAGAATTCAAGAAGGAGTTGAATCTCTAGGTGGATATGCTGACGTGTTTTTGCAAAATGCTTTGGCGTCAGGAGTGATACCACAAATTTCTATGATTATGGGACCGTGTGCTGGTGGAGCTGTCTATTCTCCTGCAATGACAGATTTCACGTTTATGGTTAAAGGTACAAGTTACATGTTTGTTACCGGGCCGGATGTTGTGAAAACTGTAACTTCTGAAGAAGTTACTGCGGAAGAACTTGGAGGCGCAGAAACTCATACGACAATTTCTTCAGTGGCAGATGCTGCATTTAATAATGATGTTGAGGCTTTAACAGTTCTTCGTAAGTTTATTACTTATATTCCTTCCAACAATGCAGAACCAGTTCCAAATAGAGAAACAGAAGATTCCAAAAAAAGAATTTCACTTGCTCTTGATACGATAATTCCAGAAAATCCTAATTTACCATATGATATGAAAGAACTTATTTTATCAATTGCAGATCAATATGATTTTTTTGAAATACAAGAAAATTATGCCAAAAACATTCTAATAGGTTTTATTAGGTTAGATGGTCAGACTATTGGAGTGGTTGCTAATCAACCAATGGTCTTAGCAGGCTGTCTTGATATAGATTCGAGTAGAAAAGCAGCTAGATTTGTAAGGTTTTGTGATGCTTTTAACATACCTATTTTAACGTTAGTAGACGTACCCGGGTTCATGCCAGGAACAACGCAAGAATATGGAGGAATTATTAAGCATGGAGCAAAGCTTTTGTTTGCGTATGCAGAGGCAACCACTCCAAAGGTAACGCTTATTACTAGAAAGGCATATGGTGGAGCTTATGACGTTATGAGTTCTAAGCATCTCAGGGGAGACGCAAATTATGCGTGGCCTACTGCAGAAATAGCAGTTATGGGTGCAAAAGGTGCTGTTGAGATATTGTTCAGAAATGAATTAGATGATCCTCAAAAAATAGAAAAAAGAACTCTCGATTATGAGGAAAGGTTTGCAAACCCCTTCATAGCAGCTGAAAGAGGATTTTTAGATGACGTTATTATTCCAAGTAATTCACGTTTCAGATTAATTCAGGCTTTTTCAAAGTTGAAGAACAAAACTCAAAGTAATCCAAAGAAAAAATTTGGTAATATACCCCTTTAACAGTCAAAGAAGTTTACGATGTTTAAAAAAATCTTAATTGCCAATCGTGGAGAAATAGCTTGTAGAGTAATAAAAACTGCAAAAAAAATGAACATCAAAACTGTCGCAGTTTATTCAGATGCAGATAGATATGCTGAACATGTACGTATGGCTGATGAATCAGTTTATCTTGGAAAATCTCCAGCTTCAGAGAGTTATTTAAAAACTGAGCTAATAATAAAGGCATGTAAAGATAAAAAATGTGATGCGTTACATCCTGGATACGGTTTCTTATCTGAAAATGCTAATTTTGCAGAAGCATTAGATAAAGCAGATATTGTTTTTATTGGTCCTTCCAAAAAAGCTATTGCTTCGATGGGAGATAAAATAGAGTCAAAAAAAATAGCTAAAGCAGCTGAAATTAATACTGTACCTGGTTATATAGGAGTAATTCAAAATAAAGAAAAAGCAGTCCAAATAGCTGATGAAATAGGTTATCCAGTTATGATTAAGGCAAGTGCTGGTGGTGGTGGTAAGGGAATGAGAATTGCTTTTTCAAGGGATGAAGTTGCTGATGGATTTGAAAGAGCCACTAGTGAAGCAATTAATAGTTTTGGTGACGAACGTATTTTTATTGAAAAATTTATAACAGAGCCAAGACATATCGAAATTCAAGTTTTGGCTGATAAACATGGAAACACAATCTATTTGGGTGAAAGAGAATGTTCTATACAAAGAAGAAATCAAAAAGTTATTGAAGAAGCACCATCTCCATTTTTAGATGAAGTAACTAGAAAAAAAATGGGTAATCAAGCAGTGCGATTAGCTGAGAAAGTAGGCTATTCTAGTGCAGGCACAGTTGAATTCATAGTTGATAAAAACAAAAATTTTTACTTTCTAGAAATGAATACCAGGTTACAAGTCGAGCACCCTGTAACTGAATTAATTACAGGTGTAGATTTAGTAGAGCAAATGATCTGTATAGCATATGGAGAAAAATTAAAACTTACTCAAGATAAAATCGTTCTAAATGGATCTGCTATTGAAAGTAGAATATATGCTGAAAATCCTTATAAAAACTTTTTACCTTCAATTGGAAGGTTAACTAAATATCATCCCCCTCAAGAAAAAACACATGATGATGGTTCAATCACAAGGAATGATACTGGCGTCCGTGAAGGTGATGAAGTTTCTATGTTTTACGATCCTATGATAGCTAAGCTTTGTTCTTGGGGTAAGACAAGAGAAATTTCTATTAAGAGGATGGAAACGGCATTAGATAATTTTTTATTGGAGGGCATTGATCATAATATACCCTTTTTATCATCTATTTTAGGAAGTAAAAGATTTAAGTCTGGTGATTTAACTACATCATTTATTGAAGACGAGTATCCTAAAGGGTATAATGGCCGAGTGCCAGATAAAAACGAGGAATGGATATTATCAACATTGTTCTTAGCTTATTACTTAAGCGAATTATCTAAAGATTTTTTAATTGATAATGGTGTTTCAGAAGAATGGGAAGTACAAATAAAGAATAAAAACATAGCTTCGGAAACAATAAATTTTCAATTTAAAATAAAAAAATCCTTAATATCTAACCATGAAATTTACATCAAGCCATTACCATTGAAGAATGTACCAGGCATAATTAATGATTATATCGAGGTAAACCTTCAAAAAAATTATGTCACTAAATTAGTTGCCGCTAATATAAAGCTATTTGATACAAATAAAACATCCATGCCAGAATTAATTCAATGTAGAATTAATAATACTGTTCCAAATCTAGAATTGAGTTATAGAGGAATTACGTTATCTGCGCTTATTTTACCAAAACATGTGGCTGATTATCATAAGTATATGAAACCAATAAAAATTATAGATAAGTCAAATCTGCTTTTATGCCCCATGCCTGGTAAGCTAATCAAGGTATTGGTTAAAGAAGGTGATACTATTGAAGAAGGCCAAGCTCTGTGTGTAGTTGAAGCCATGAAAATGGAAAACACTTTGTTGGCTGAAAAAAAATGTATAATTAACAAAATAAACTTTAGAGAAGGTGACACAGTATCGGTAGACGAAACAATAATGGAATTGAATTTTGAAAAATAAAGCAAAATTAAATTTATGAGGTCCAAATGACTGATGAAAATTCTAATTTACAAAATTGGAAAAGAAATGCTCTTAAAGAGCTCAAAAAGAAAGATATTGATGGAATTTTTATTGAAACTCCAGAGGGTATAAATATTAAGCCACTATACACTTCAGAAGATATAAAGAATATACAGCATCTTAATTCATACCCTGGAGCAGAACCTTTTTTAAGAGGACCGAAGGCTACAATGTACACTGGACGGCCTTGGACTATTAGACAGTATGCAGGCTTTTCAACTGCAAAAGAATCAAATCAATTTTATAAAAAAAATTTGGCTTCTGGTCAAAAAGGATTATCCGTTGCTTTTGATCTAGCAACTCATAGAGGTTATGATTCAGACCACGAAAGGGTTCATGGTGATGTAGGTAAAGCTGGTGTTGCAATTGATAGTGTTGAAGATATGAAAATCTTATTTGAGGGAATCCCTCTAGATAAAATGTCAGTTTCAATGACAATGAATGGAGCTGTTCTTCCAGTGTTGGCTGGATATATTGTGGCAGCAGAAGAACAGGGTGTTGATGTTTCAGAGTTAAGTGGAACTATACAAAATGATATTTTAAAAGAGTTCATGGTCAGGAATACTTACATTTACCCTCCAGAACCTTCAATGAAAATCGTTTCTGATATTATTAATTATACATCTAAGAAAATGCCTAAGTTTAACTCTATATCTATTTCAGGTTATCATATGCAAGAAGCTGGCGCTTCGCTTGTTCAAGAATTAGCTTTTACAATTGCTGATGGTATAGAATATATTAGAGCTGCTACTAAGACAGGTTTATTAGTTGACGACTTCGCACCAAGATTATCTTTTTTCTTTGCTATTGGCATGAATTTTTTTATGGAAGCAGCAAAACTTAGAGCTGCGCGCTATTTATGGTCAGAGTGGACAAAAAAACTTTTTAATTGTAAAGATCCAAAATCACAAATGTTAAGAACACATTGCCAAACTTCTGGTGCAAGTCTTCAAGAGCAAGATCCATATAATAATATAATTAGAACAACTATTGAAGCGTTAGCTGCCACTTTAGGTGGGACACAGTCACTTCACACAAATTCATTTGATGAGGCTATTGGATTGCCTACAGATTTTTCAGCTAAAATAGCAAGAAATACACAATTAATTCTTCAAAATGAGACTGGTATTGCTGATACTGTTGACCCACTTGCTGGAAGTTATTTTGTTGAAAATCTTACAAAAGAGTTAATAGAAAAAGCAAATGAATTGATTGAAAAAATTGAAGAAATGGGAGGAATGACAGTAGCGGTTATTGAAGGGTTTCCAAAGTCTGAAATTGAAACTTCAGCTACAAAGCGACAAGCAAAAATAGATTCTGGTGAGCAGGTTATAGTTGGTGTTAATAAATTTAAATCTGAACAACAAGATCCTATTGACGTTCTTGATATAGATAACAATGCTGTACGTGATGAACAGATAAAAGAGCTGAAGAAAATAAAAAGCCTAAGAGATTCTGATCAGGTTTATCATGCTCTTAATAATTTAAAAAAAGCTGCGAAAGAGAATTCAGGAAATTTGCTTGACCTTACTATAATTGCAATGCGAGCAAGAGCCACTGTTGGAGAAGTGTCATATGCCTTGGAAGAAGTTTATGGTCGTTATGGTGTTAAACAAGAAATAGTAAAAAATGTTTATAAAAACTCATATACTAATAAAAATGATTTTATAGAAGTTGATAAAGCCCTTGATAATTTCAAAAATATCGCTGGAGAAAGCCCTAAAATCTTTATGGCTAAGTTAGGCCAAGATGGTCACGATAGAGGGGCCAAAGTCATTGCTTCAGCATTCACAGATATTGGCTTTAATGTTGAAATTGGCACCCTGTTTCAAACACCAACAGAGGCAGTCGAAATGGCTATAAACTTAGGTGTGCATGTTATCGGGGTATCTTCTCTTGCAGCAGGTCACAAAACGTTAATACCTGAATTAATAGATGAGCTTAAGAAAAGGCAAGCAGATGACATTCTTGTTGTATGCGGAGGCGTAATACCTGCACAAGATTATAACTTTTTATATGAAGCTGGAGTTTCTGCTATATTTGGTCCTGGCACCTCAATTCCTTTTGCAGCGTCAACTACAATTAACAAAGCATCAGCACAATTAATAAGAATGCATAATTATAGAAAATCTAGAACTAATAATTAACTAGTTATTTTAGGGAGAAATAATTGGCAAAATATAAAAATATTTATGAAAGTTGGAAGAAAAATCCAATTAATTTTTGGAAAAATTTAAGTAAGGATATTGATTGGAACACAAAACCAAGTAAAATTTTAGATGATAAAAAGGCACCTTTCTACAGATGGTTCCCAGAAGCCACATTGAATACAAGTTATAATGCCATAGATAGACATGTTATTGCTGGTAAAGGTGAACAAGACGCTATAATTTATGATAGTCCAATAACAAATGTAAAAAGAAAAATATCATACTTAGAGTTGCAATATCAGGTATCACAATTTGCGGGCGCGCTTTTGAAGCAAGGTGTTCAAAAAGGTGACCGTGTAATTATTTATATGCCAATGATACCTGAATCAATAGTTTCAATGTTAGCATGTGCTCGAATTGGAGCAGTTCATTCTGTTGTTTTTGGTGGGTTTGCATCAAATGAGTTGGCTATTCGTATCGACGATTGTAAACCAAAAGTGATAATTTCAGCTTCTTGTGGCCACGAGCCTAATAGAATAATTGAATACAAACCACTCTTAAATAAAGCTATTGAAATAGCTAAACATAAAGTAAATAAATGTATAATATTTCAACGTGAAACTTTAAAGGCAGAACTTGATATTAATCAAGACATAGATTGGTACGATGCAATTAAAGACGTTCCATTAGCTGACCCCATAGAAGTAAGCGCGAATGATCCTCTTTATATTCTTTATACCTCAGGTACAACCGGAAAGCCAAAGGGAGTTGTTAGGGATAATGGAGGTCATGCTGTTTCATTAAAATGGTCAATGAAAAATATTTATAATGTTGAAGCTGGAGATGTTTATTGGGCGGCTTCTGACATAGGTTGGGTGGTTGGTCATTCTTATATTGTTTATGCACCGTTATTTCATGGTTGTACCACTGTACTATTTGAGGGAAAACCAATTGGAACACCTGATGCTAGTACTTTTTGGCGAATTATATCTGAATATAATGTGAAAGTACTTTTTACTGCACCTACTGCCTTAAGGGCAATAAAAAGAGATGACCCTAATGGTGAATTTATTAAAAATTTTGATTTAACTAATTTCAAAACTTTATTTCTTGCAGGAGAAAGAGCAGATCCTGATACAGTTCTGTGGTTAGAGAACAAACTAAAAATTCCAGTTATAGATCATTGGTGGCAGACAGAAACTGGTTGGCCCATTGCTGCAAATCCAATGGGTATAGAAAATTTGCCAATTAAAATAGGATCTCCAACATTAGCTATGCCAGGGTATGACGTACAAGTTTTGTCTGAAGACGGTAACGAAGTAAGCCCAGGTACTTTAGGAGCTATATCAATAAAACTGCCTTTGCCTCCAGGTTCTTTGCCTACTTTGTGGAATGCAGATGGCAGGTATAAAGAGTCATATTTAGCAACTTTTCCTGGATACTATGAAACAGGAGATGCGGGATATCAAGATGAAGATGGATATTTATATATAATGTCAAGAACTGACGATGTAATAAATGTTGCTGGTCATAGACTTTCTACTGGGGCAATGGAAGAGGCTGTATCAAATCATACTGATGTTGCTGAATGTGCAGTAGTAGGCGTATTAGATAATCTTAAGGGACAAGTACCCTTAGGTCTAGTTTGTTTAAACAATGGATGTAACAAACCTGATGAAGTTATTTGTAAAGAGATTATAGATTTAGTAAGAACTGAGATAGGTCCAGTAGCAGCTTTTAAGTCAGTAGCTGTTGTGTCTGCTCTTCCTAAAACTCGTTCAGGCAAAATACTGAGAGCCACGATTAGGAAAATAGCAGACAATGTAGACTGGGAAATGCCCGCTACTGTAGATAATCCACTAGTCTTTGACGAAATTAAAAAAGCAATAAAACCATTAGGATATTGAGAGTTTTAATCAGAAACTTTCATAATAAACTTTCCAATATGATCTCCGTTTTCAAGAGCTTTATGAGCCTCGCTAGCTTGGTTCAAATCAAATTCCTGCTGAATAATTGGTTTAATTTTATCTGACTCAAACCACATCCAAGCTCCTTCTATTAGACTTTCAACATACTCTGACTTTGCTTGGCTTGACTGAGGCCTTAATGTTGACCCAGTTATTGTTTGCCTTTTAATCATAATATTAGCAAAATTAACTTCATTTTTGATTCCACCTTGAACAGCAATTATAATTAATCGTCCATCAGGACTTAAACATTTTAAATTTCGAGGAACATAACTTCCAGCTACCATATCTAGAATTACATCAACACCTTTACCATTAGTAAGTGACATTATTTCATCTTCAAATTGCTTTGTTTTGTAATTAATACATTTTGAAGCACCTAATTTTTCTGCTGCTAAACACTTTTTTTCATTTCCTGCTGTTGCGTACACTGTTGCACCAAAACTTTTAGCTAACTGAATTGCTGTAGTACCTATTCCGCTTGCACCGCCATGAATAAGTACTTTATCATTAGCTTTCAATTTTCCACGAACAAATAAATTACTCCATACTGTAATAAATGTTTCAGGTATGCACGCAGCTTCTTGCATTGAAAAAGTTGAAGGTATTTTCATACAATGGCCACTATCTACTGCTACATATTCAGCATAGCCTCCTCCATGACATAGGGCACAGACTTTGTCTCCTAAATTGAATTTTGAATTAGTATCTTTTATGTCAACAACAGTGCCTGATACTTCAAGTCCTGGAATATCAGAAGCAGTTTCAGGGACTTTATAGTTGCCTTGCCTTTGCAATAAATCAGGCCGATTTACCCCAGCAAATAAAACTTTTATTAAAACTTGACCATTTGAAAGTTTAGGAATTGGCCTTGTACAACTTCTTAAATTTTCAGGACCTCCAAATTCTAAGATCTCAATAGCTTGCATTTCTTGTGGTATTTCGAATTGATTTTGTCTCATATTTTTTTCCATTATATAAATTTTTAAATGCCGTAATTTTGTCTTGATTTGTCATATTATAGCCATTGATTTACAGGAATATATAAATATTAAAAGGAGATAATATGATATTTTTTATAATGATATATTCTATAGTAGCTATGCAAGAAACACACGTTAAAAATTTTTTGATAGAATCATCTAAGGCTGGCAAAGCTGAATACAGATTTGTTAAACCTGTAGATTGTCAATCAGGAAGATTAAAAAACACTTATGCAATAACTCAAAACGGGAAAGTTGTTCTTAAGCAATTATCTGCAGATGGTTCAGCAGGCCCTGTTTGTATTAAGTAATTAATTTAATTAGAAGCTTCAATCATTTTTTTAACTCTTAATCTAAGTGCATTTAACTTAATAAAACCCTCTGCATCAGAATGATTATAATCGGCTGATCCTTCTTCGAATGTTACTAAACTTTCGCTATATAGAGAAAATGGTGATTTTCTTCCAGTTATAATTACATTCCCCTTGTAAAGCTTAGCTCTAACTGTTCCAGACACATTTTTTTGGCTTACATCTATTGCGGCCTGTAGCATAGTTCTTTCGGGTGAAAACCAAAATCCATTATAAATTAACTCAGCATATTTAGGCATTAATTCATCTTTAAGGTGAGAAGCGCCTTTATCAAGAGTAATAGACTCAATAGCTTTTCGCATATGAAATAAAATAGTTCCACCTGGGGTTTCATAAACTCCTCTAGATTTCATACCAACAAATCTGTTTTCAACTAAATCAATCCTACCTATACCATTGTTACCTCCCAAAATATTTAATTCATGAAGCATTGACGCTGGCGATAAAGTTTTTCCATTCAAAGAAATAGGGTCCCCATTTAAAAACTCTAATTCTATTTCAGTTATTTTATTAGGTGCATCAAAAGGTGACTTTGTTCTTGAATATACAAACTCCTCTGGTTCAATCCACGGATCTTCTAAAATTTTACCTTCAGCTGATATGTGTAATAAATTTGCATCAACACTAAAGGGTGCTTCACCCCTTTTGTCTTTAGGAACGGGTATTTGATTTTTTTCAGCATAATTTATTAGACTGGTTCTACTAGTTAAATCCCACTCTCTCCAAGGTGAAATTACTTTTATATCTGGTTTTAAGCTATAATAGCCAATTTCAAATCTGACTTGGTCATTACCTTTACCCGTTGCGCCGTGAGAGACAGCGTCAGCATTGGTTAAGTTCGCTATTTCAATTTGTCTTTTTGCGATTAAAGGTCTTGCAATGGAGGTTCCTAACAAATAAATACCTTCATATAAAGCATTTGCTCTAAACATTGGAAATACAAAATCTTTAACAAACTCTTCTTTCAAGTCATCTATAAAAATTTCTTTTACTCCTAGCATTTCTGCTTTTTGTTTTGCCGGTTGAACTTCTTCTCCTTGACCTATATCTGCGGTAAAAGTAACAACTTCGCAATTATAAGTGTCTTGAAGCCACTTTAATATAACTGAAGTATCCAATCCTCCAGAGTAGGCTAAAACTACTTTATGTATTTCAGAATTTGTATTGATCATTTTTTTTCCTTAAATCTTAATTAATTCAAAAATATTTAAGCTATAAATATATTTATTAAGAAACTAATAGAATTAAATTATGGGGTATACTTAAGTTAATTTTTACTTTTTGTAAAAAAAAATATAAATTAATCAATTAGCTATTGTCAGTTTTATTAATCATTGATAGTTTTAATTATCATTCGGCTGTTCATATTATATCTTTTTTTATCATATTAAAGTTAGAATTTAATATTTACTGGTCAGGTTATTGCATATGATATGCAATATAGTGGGAATAAGTATGAAGAATTTTGAAAAAATTATTTTGTTAACTTTTTTATTGTTTTCATTACCTTTTTCTAATGTTGTCCGGGCAGAAACTAAATTATTAGGTTCTGAAAAATATTGGAAAGCTTATTCAACTAAAATTAGTAAAAGTAAAACTTGCTTTATAACTTCCACACCCATTAAAACCACCGGTAAATTTGATAGAGAAAATCGAGGTAACCCTTTTGTTTTTGTAACAAATACAAAAGGTGGTGCAAAACACGAAGTTTCAATTAAGGCAGGTTTTAATTTTAAACGTAACAATGATGTAATATTTAATGTAGATGGAAAGATAACAAAATTATTTCCTGTTGATGATCGAGCATGGTCTGAAAGTTCAAAGATAGATAGACGCTTAGTTCAATCTATGAGAAAAGGAAAAAAACTTGTTGTTACAGGAACATCTTCCCCTGGAAATAAAATCATAGATACATATTCATTATCGGGATTTACAAAAGCCCTTAGGCTGATAGATAAAAGCTGTTCATGAAATATCCATATATAAGAAAGTAATAGGAATGTTTAAACAAGATCTATTAGATTTCAGTTTAGAGCAGTTACAGGATTTTTGTACCTTAAATGAGTTGTCGAAGTTTAGAGCAACTCAAATTTGGAGATGGATTTACTGTTTTGGACATAAATCTTTTGCTGACATGAACAACATTGCCAAAGCAACAAGAAATTCTCTAACCCAAATATCATTAATTTCCCGACCAGAAGTTGCTGAGATGCAAGAAAGTAAAGACGGAACAATAAAATGGTTAATCAAGCTTAAAGATAATTCTGAAGTTGAAACCGTCTTCATACCTCAAGATGATAGAGGAACAGTTTGCTTATCAAGCCAGGTAGGATGTACACTTAACTGCACTTTTTGTCACACTGGTACACAAGCATTAGTAAGAAATTTAACTTCAAGCGAAATTCTTGGCCAATTAATGTTAGTTATGGATCATTTAGATGACTGGCCATCTGGGAAAAATAATAGAAAAGTTACTAATGTTGTTATGATGGGTATGGGAGAGCCATTACTGAATTTTGAGGAAGTCAGTAAAGCAATAAAAATTATGATGTCAGACGATGGTATTTCTTTGTCTAGAAGAAGAATTACTCTTTCAACTTCAGGAATAGTTCCAATGATTGAAAAATCAGGAATAGACTTAGGTGTAAATTTAGCTATTTCACTTCATGCTGTCAATGACGACCTAAGGAATAAGTTAGTGCCTATAAACAAAAAATATAATTTAGAAAATTTAATTGATGCATGTAAAAATTATCCTGTTTTATCAAATTCAAGAAGAATTACTTGGGAATATGTTATGTTAAGAGGTATTAATGATACAAAAGAAGATGCTCTGAATCTAATTAAATTAATTAAAGGGATTCCATCCAAAATCAATTTGATTCCATTTAATCCATGGCCTGGATCTCTATTTCAAACCTCAACTCAAAAAAATATTGATATTTTTGCAAAAATAATTATGGATGCCGGATTTGCGTCTCCTATTAGAAAACCAAGAGGACAAGATATTTTTGCAGCATGTGGACAATTAAAGTCAGAAACTACAAAAATTAGAAAGTCTCAACTTAATAAATTGGTACCAGTTCATGCACTATGAAATATTAAATTTTGATGTAACTATTGCTTAGATGTGATTTAAGTATTATATATATATTAATGTTACAATATTTTATTAAATAAACATAAGGATAAAAAATTAATGAATGATAATCGTTTTATGTCAAGCTCAAGTGCTCAGGCTACCCAAATCGATTTGGGATTAAGATCATATATGCTTGGTGTTTATAATCATATGACTACGGCTCTAGCATTAACTGGTTTGATGGCTATGGGTTTAAATTTTCTTGCGATTTCTAATGGCGCATTAACTCCTATTGGCGAGATTTTCTTTTTGAGCCCACTAAAATGGGTTCTTATGCTTGCTCCTTTAGGTATGGTATTCTATCTATCAGCTAAGCTTAATAGTATTTCTGCAGAAAAAGCGAGAAATCTATTTTATGTATATGCTGGATTAATGGGGCTTTCACTGTCTTCATTACTACTTGTATATACTGGAGCATCAGTTGTTAGAGCTTTTTTTGTAACTGCAGCAGCATTTGCAGCTTTGTCTCTATATGGATATACAACAAAAAAATCGCTTTCAGGCTTAGGTTCTTTTCTAATGATGGGAGTGTTTGGTCTGATTATAGCTCAGATTGCTAATATATTTATGGCTTCAACACAATTAGATTTTATAATTTCTATTGTTGGTGTTTTGATATTTGCTGGTCTTACTGCATATGATACTCAAAAGATCAAAAATATGTATTTAGCTGGAGATAATAATGAAGTTTCTGGCAAAAAGTCAGTATTAGGTGCTTTAACTTTGTACTTAGACTTTATATTAATGTTTCAGTTCTTATTAATGTTTTTAGGAAATAGAGAATAATAATTTTATCTTATTTATAAAAGCCATCTTCGGATGGCTTTTTATTTGTCTAAAATCATTTTTTCTATATTTGTTACGATTTTTGTAGATGTTGGTTTTGTAACGCTGGCATACCAAGATTCTAGTTTACCGTCTCTGTCGATCAAATATTTATAAAAATTCCATTTTGGAAATGCAAGAAATCCTGCCTCTTTTTTAACCCAGTTAAAAAAAGGATGGCCATTCTTCCCTTTGATATTTGTTATTTCTGTAAGTAAAAAAGAAACATTAAAATTTGTAGTACAAAAATCTTTTACTTCTTTATTAGAGGATAATTCCTGATTACCAAAATCATTTGAAGGGACAGCAATAATAGTTAAATCTTTATCTGCATAGTTTTTGAAAAGCTGTTCAATGTCACTATATTGATTTGTGAAACCGCATAATGAAGCGGTATTAATTATTACTAAAGGTTTACCTTTAAAATCACTTAATTTTATAATTTCTCCATCAATAGAAGTGAACTTAAATTCATATACATTTGCAGTAACTTGATTAATCATTAAAATTCCAATTATGATTGTTAAAAAAAGAGATTTATTCATTTATTTCAGATGTCCATATTGGATTTAAAACAGTCTCCAAAATATCATTTCCATAAGATTTCAAGGTTAAATTTCTAAAGTGCCCCATTAATTTTTGAGCGCTTAGGATTTTCCCGATAGATCTTGATTTTTTAGAGATTATATTTCTTTTAATATATCTTTGTTTTATGAACATACTGATCATTTGTTTAAAATCATTGTTTTCTTGTAAGCATTTTTTTATAAAAGCAGCATCTTCCAATGTTTGATTACCTGCCTGAGCTATGTGAGGGGGCATCGCTATAGAAGCATCTCCAACTAAAAATACACCATTTCTATGGATTGTATTATTTTCTTCATTAGAGTTCGTAGAAAAAGTTGTATCCCAATTAATATCATCAGGTATTAAATAACTTAATATTTTATCATGAATAACTGGAGGTGTGGATTTATCGTCTGCAGAAACAAATATATAGTTAGTTGCATTTTTTTTATCAATTATCGTAGGATAAATAACAAAATGACCAATAGAGGTAATAATGAGTTGGAGTGAGTTTCTAGCTAATTGATAAGAGCTTGTTTTAAAAGAAAAGGCTCTAAAAATTTTTTTTTGTTTTGATTTGGTATCTGACCCAATTACAAATTTTCTTGAAATACCATTTATGCTATCTGCGCCAATTATTGATTTTGCTAAAAAGATATTTCCATTGTCGTCTATAATTTCGTTTGTTTCGTTATTTGAAACTATATGTTCAATGTAAGAATTATGTGTTGTAATCGATTTATTTTTAAGTGCATTTTCTTTTAATAACTTTACAATACTGTTTCTTTCAATAGATCCATAATTAGTAGTTTTATTATCAACATTAAAATTAGATAGTAATTCTAATTTCTGATTATTATCCATATATTTAATTTGGATATTATTAAAAGGCTCAAAATAAGGTTTAATTTTTTTTATATCTATTAAGTTGGCTAATGCTAACCAGCCATTTGGTGAAATTTGTTGTGAACCAAAGTTTTGGCTTTGTTTATCGTAAATATTAACTTGATATCCATTTTCAGCAAAAACAGATGCATTAGCCCAACCTGCTAAACCTCCTCCAATAATAGTTACTTGGTTTTTCATATTGTTTTATTTCTAATAAATTAAATTGAGAATATCATGCAAATTATATTGAAATAATCCCTATGTATTATATACCGAAAACATATTAGAATAAATAATATTTTACATCATTAATTTTGATTTTTTTAATGATAATTTTTAACTATAATTGACTTGATAGATTTCTAATAATAATAAATATTAATGAATACTTTTACATAATAAATTGTGGATATTTAAATGGATAAAATAATACAAGAACAGTTATCAGATATTGGAATTAAAAATATCAAAGACATTGTATACAATCCTTCATACGAAACTCTCTACCAACTAGAAAACTCTCCAGAATTAGATGGCTTAGAGCGTGTTCAAAATACACAGTTTGGTGCAGTAAATGTAATGACTGGCATCTACACAGGAAGATCTCCAAAAGATAAATATATTTTAAAAGATAATACTACTGAAAATAATTTGTGGTGGACATCTGAATTATCAAAGAATGATAATAAGCCTATTGACAATAAGGTATGGAACAACCTTAAAAAATTAGTAACTGATCAACTTTCAAGTAAAAAAATATATATTATTGATGCTTTCTGTGGTGCAAACAAAGATACTTGTTTAAAAGTTAGGTTTGTAGTTGAAGTGGCGTGGCAAGCTCATTTTGTTAAAAATATGTTTATCAGACCATCTGATCAAGAGTTGAAAGATTTTACTCCAGATTTTCATGTGCTGAATGGTTCTAAAGTTGCTAACATTAACTACAAAGATGATGGATTGAATTCTGAGACATTCATAGCCTTTAATTTAACAGATAAAATTCAAATAATTGGAGGAAGTTGGTACGGCGGTGAAATGAAAAAAGGTATGTTTTCTGTAATGAATTATCTTTTACCTCAACAAAATATTGCTTCAATGCATTGCTCAGCAAATAAAGGTTTAGACGGATCTGTAGCTTTGTTTTTTGGATTATCAGGAACCGGTAAAACTACTCTTTCTACTGATCCAAAAAGACAATTAATAGGAGATGATGAGCATGGCTGGGATGAAGAGGGGGTTTTCAATTTTGAGGGTGGATGTTACGCAAAAACAATAGATTTAGACTCTGATAAAGAACCTGATATTTATAAGGCTATAAGAAGAGATGCTTTATTAGAGAATGTAACAGTTGGTGAAAATGGTATAGTTGATTACAGTGACACTTCGATTACGCAGAACACAAGAGTCTCTTACCCTATATATCATATTGATAATATTGTTAAACCAATATCAAAGGGCAAACATGCGTCAAAAATTATATTTTTGGCTGCTGATGCTTTTGGTATTTTACCTGCGGTTTCAAAACTTTCTTACGAACAAGCAGAATATCATTTTTTATCGGGTTTTACGGCAAAACTAGCTGGAACAGAAAGAGGTGTAACTAAGCCTGAACCAGCTTTTTCTGCTTGTTACGGTGCTGCTTTTTTAATGTTACATCCAACAGAATATTCCAATGTGTTATCTCAAAGAATGAAATCGGTAAAATCTGATGTCTTCTTAGTCAATACTGGATGGAATGGAGAAGGTAAAAGAATATCACTTAAAAATACTAGATTAATCATAGACGCTATTTTAAATAACGAACTTGATGATGTCTTAACGCAAAATATTCCAATTTTTAATTTAGAAGTTCCACTAAAAGTTAATAATGTTCCATCAAATTTACTTGACCCTAGATCAACATGGAGTTCTAATGAAGAATGGAGTAAAAAAGCTAAAGAATTAGCACAATTATTTATAAATAATTTTCAAAAATTTTGTGATAATGAGCAAGGAAAATCTCTTTTAAAAGCAGGCCCACAACTTTAAAATATTAATAATTTTAAATTAAAATTAAAATAAGTTTGGAAAAATAATATGAAACTTTATATTTCTATTTTAACTTTTATGTGTCTTTTTTTTACTTCCCCACTACATGCTCAATCTAAGTTTAAAGATAAGAGTAAAAGAGCATCGTTAGTTGAAATTGAAAAAGTTAAAGTTGTCAAAGTTTCAGAAAAAACTAATGCTATTGGACGATTAGTTGCACTAGATCCTATAATTGTTTCTTCAAAAATTAATCAAGAAATATTAAAGGTTCACTTCAAAATTGGAGATGATGTAAAAAAAAATGATTTGTTATTTACTCTTGCTTCAAAGGATATAATCAGAAATATTAAGCAAATTAATGCTGAATTAAAATTAGAAGAGAAAACATTAAATCTTCTAAAAGAACAACTTTCTTTAAGAGATTCAAAGGCAAAAAATGCAAAAAATTTAAAAGAAAGAAAGATTATTACTCAAGATAATCTAGATAATGTAAACATTTCACTTCTTCAAAATAAACAACAAATAGCTCAAAGAGAATATAATATTATTAAACTTAAAATTTCTTTAGATGAAAATAAAGAAAACCTTACTTTTGCCAAGATTTTATCGCCCGTTGATGGAAATATCATCTCTATCCAAGCTCAAACAGGAGCCCTAATTTCAAAAGGGAAAATCTTAGCTTCAATTTTAGCTAATGGTCTTAATGAGATAGAAACAGATTTAAGATCTGAATTAGCTTCACAAATTATAATTGGATCAGAAGTGAATATCATAAATGATAAAACTAACTATAAAGGTAAAGTAAGAGGGATAGTGAATTCAGAAAACATAAGAACTGGAACACGCAAAGTGAGAATAACCTTAAATGAAAGTCTGCCTAAGAGTTTAAGTGCCTCAGGGACGAGGTTTTCTCTCGAAATTTCAATTGGTAAAAGTTTACCTAGATTGTTAATACCTAAAGATGCCTTGATATCAAGGGGCAATAAACAAATTGTATATTGTTTTGAGAAAGGTTTAGCAAAACAAAAGTTAGTTAAGATAGGAATATCTGTTGGGAATAAAATAGAAATTTTAGGAGGTTTAGAAGAAGGACAATTAGTGGTTGTAAAAGGAAATGAAAACCTAAGACCAAATCAATCAATTAAAATTAAAATACATAAACAAAATAAAAAGAAATAAAAAGAATTTTAAAACGTAGGATAATGAATAATGAACGGTTTAATTAAACTTTCAATTAAACAACCTATTGCAGTTGCAGCATTTATTTTCTTAATCATAGCTTTTGGTATAGTGGCTCTTAAAAAGATACCTATACAAATGACACCAGACATTGATAAGCCAGTTTTACAAGTAAGGGTTTCTTGGCCTGGAGCCTCTCCAGAGGATGTAGAAAGAGAAGTTGTAACAAGACTTGAATTGGCTGTTGTATCACTTTCTGGTGTGGAGAATGTGGAGTCAGATAGCAGATTTGGATCAGCACGAGTAACTCTAACTTATAGCCTTGGTCAAGACATGGACATCGCACTGATACAACTTTTAAGTAAGGTTGCTTCAATAGATGGTCTTCCATCTGAAGCAAGACGTCCAACGGTTAGAACGTCTAATTCAGATGATAGTCCAATTTCAAGATTAGCCATGGTTCAATTGCCTAATTCTAAAGTTGAAGATTTAGGAAGTTTAGGTGATTTTGTAGAATTTCAAATCATAGAAAAATTGTCACGTATTGAAGGTATCTCAGAAATCACATTTCGAGGAGGACAAAAAAAGGAGTTAAGGGTTGCATTAGACACACAAAAGTTGGCAGAATTTTCAATTTCTGTACCAGTTATTTTAGAAGCGTTAAGAGCAAGTTCTGCACAAGTAACTGCAGGAGAAATAATAGAGGGTAAAAGGTCTTATTCTCTTAGAGCAGAAGCTATATCTTATACTCCAGAAACAGCAAAGAATATAATTTTAAGATCTGAAGTAGATGAAGAAGGTAGACTTGTAAATATTAAACTTGAAGACGTTGCGAAAATTTTTATGTCTTATAAAAAACCTACAAGTTTTAGAAGAATGAATGGTCAAGACGCTATCACGTTTGCGGTAATAAGAGAGCCTAATTCAAATGTAGTAGAAATTATTAATAATCTTAAAATAGAAATAAAAAAATTGAATGAGGGAGTGCTTGCAGAAAATGGGCTTGTTTTAAAAAATGTATATGATGAGACAATATACATAAATGCGGCCATTGCATTAGTTCAACAAAATATTCTAATTGGTGGAATTTTAGCGATTTGTATACTTATGCTTTTTTTGAGAAGTTTTCGGCCTACTTTTATTATTATGTTAGCCATACCGGTCTCTGTTATAGGGACATTTGTAGCTATTTCTTGGTTAGGTCTATCGGTAAATGTCATCTCATTAGCAGGTTTAGCTTTTGCAGTTGGTATGGTTGTAGATGCTTCTATTGTAAGTCAAGAAAACATATATAGATTAAAGCAATCAGGAATGACTTCATTAATGGCTTCTTATAATGGTTCCCGACAAGTGTGGGCTCCAATTCTTGGTTCTGCTCTCACAACTGTAGTTGTCTTTATACCTATTTTGTTACTTGATCTCCCTATTGGACAGTTATTTAGAGATATTGGTATTGCAATATCAGTTTCTGTTTTAATCTCTGTATTGATCTCTGTTACATTAATCCCAACTCTGGCAGCCAAAGTATTAAAGGAATCCAAGGATGAAATTAATAAAACACGTTCCATAATCTTTATAGACAAATTTGCATCTAAGTTTGCCAAAGTAATTCAAAATTATGCTTTTTGGTCTACAAATTCACTCAAGTTTGGTTTATCAGTTGTTTTTGGTTTAATTTTTACAGCAACAGCCATTATTACCTTTTTCTTGCCTCCATTGGATTATTTACCAGATGGGAATAGGAATTTTGTGTTTGCTCGTATTATGGTGCCATCAGGTTATAACAAAGAAGCTACTATTGATATATCGCGCGCTATGGAAAAGGCGGCACAACCGCTTTGGGAAGCAGAAAAAGACGGACCATTTGGTAAACCAAAAATTGCTCGATTTTTCTTTGTAGCTTATTCAGGAGGTGCATTTGCAGGAGCTGCAACTGAGAACCCAGATAGAGTTAAAGAAATATTACCAGTTCTTACAAAACCAATAAGATCACAACCAGGTGCCAGAGCATTTGCTCAGCAGGCTTCATTATTTGGAAGATCAGTAGGTGGAGCGAGAGTAATAAAATTAGAAATAACTGGATCTTCTCTGGAATTGATTCAACCTACGGCTCAAAAAATTATAAGATTAATTAGAAATGAATTTCCTCCTAAAAATGGACATCAGGTTCGGTCTGTCCCACAAATGGGAGCAGGTTCTCCACAAGTTATGATCCAACCAATACCAGAAAAATTAGCAAATGCTGGAATGACTGCTAGAGAATTTGCTCAATCATTAGACGCATACAATGATGGTGTTAGAGTGGCGGAAATACCGTTTGAAGGTAGGTTGATTGATTTAGTACTTACTTCTAACAAAGCAAATACTAATAAAATAGATGATTTAAAAGATCTACCTTTAATAACAAAAACTGGAGAGCTTGTAAGGTTATCTCAAGTAGCAGATATTAAATTGTTAGGTGTGCCTGAGCAGATAAAAAGGTTATCAGGTAGACGTGTTTTAACTATACAATTGCGCCCACATGAAAGCATTTCTTTAGAAGATGCAGTTTTAAAACTTCAAAATTTAGTTGTCAGCCCTATTGAAAAAGATAAACCTCAAGGCGTTTCTATAAATCTCTCTGGAGCTGCTAGTGAATTAGAGCGCACTTGGCTGGCTATGAAAAATAATGTAATGATAGCACTTTTTGTAATTTTTTTGTTGCTCACAGTTTTGATGAGATCATTTGTTCTTCCTTTAGTTATTATGATAACTGTTCCGGTGGCAGGGGCGGGTGGAGTTATGGGATTAGTAATTTTAAATCAGTTTTCTCCTCAACCCTTAGACATGCTAACAATGTTAGGTTTTATAATTTTAGCAGGGATTGTGGTTAATAATTCAATTTTAATGGTAGAGCAAACCTTATGGCATATAAGGTATGAAAATATGAAGACTGCTGAGGCTATAAGTGAAGCAACAAGGAATAGAATTAGACCAATATTTATGTCAACTTTAACAAGCTTATTTGGATTAATTCCATTAGTTATTTTTCCTGGATCAGGTTCAGAGTTGTACAGAGGTATTGGCACAGTAGTTTTTGGAGGTTTGGCGACTTCTGCTATTTTAACTTTGCTCATGGTTCCTCCATTACTCGCTTTGGCTTTAAAAACTGAAAAAATAAAGCCTGTAACAGAGAGTGAAGAAGACGTATTTGTATGACTTAAAGTTTATATAAGGTCTAAAAATCATATAATTTTTTTATTTAGTGACAAAATGCCTAATAAAGGTCTATATAGGCAATCTTTAATTAATAATAAATAAAACTAGTAGAGTTTAAAATGAGTAATAATTTGAAACCTGAAGACAAAATCAAACTAATTAGAAATATTGCAATTGTCGCTCATGTTGACCACGGCAAGACAACTTTGGTTGATACTTTGTTACAGCAATCGGGAACCTTTGCTGCCCATTCTCAAACAGTAGAAAGAGTTATGGATTCTAATGATCTTGAAAAAGAGCGTGGTATAACTATTTTGTCAAAAAATACTGGTTTAAAATGGAAAGAGTTTAGGATCAATATTGTAGACACTCCTGGCCATGCTGATTTTGGAGGTGAAGTTGAAAGAGTTCTCTCTATGGTTGACTCTGTTTTATTGTTAGTTGATGCAGTTGACGGACCAATGCCACAAACTGGGTTTGTTACGAAAAAAGCACTTCAAGCAGGATTGAGACCTATTGTTGTTATAAACAAAATTGACAGAGATGGAGCAAGACCAGATTGGGTATTAGATCAAACTTTTGATCTTTTTGATAGATTAGGAGCTGACGAACATCAACTTGATTTTCCTGTAGTATATGCTTCTGCAATTCAAGGTTGGGCAACTGATGATTTGTCTAATAAAAAACAAAACATGGATACTATTTTTGAAACTATTATTAAAAATGTAGACTACCCTAATGTTGATCCTAATGGAGATCTTCAGATTCAGATTTCAGCTTTGAGTTATTCAAGCTACGTGGGTTTAATTGGAACAGGACGAATTAGAAGAGGACAACTTAAAAAAGGGCAACCAGTATCAATTGGAAATGTTGATGGTGATGCAAGACAAGGTAAAGTATTACAAATTATGAATTTTCACGGCCTTGAGAAGAAAGAAGTAGACGAAGCAAGTGCTGGGGATATAGTTGCAATTAGTGGTTTGGGTGAACTAAAAATTTCAGATACAATTTGTGAAGTTGGTAAATTGGAAGTACTTGAAAAGCTCTCAGTTGACGAGCCTACTATTAGTATGATGATACAAGTTAACGACAGCCCATTTGCAGGACAAGAAGGTAAATTAGTTACAAGTAGGTCAATTAGAGACCGTTTGCAGCAAGAGCTTAAAACAAATGTTGCTCTTAGAGTTGAAGATACAGATAATCCAGATAAATTTAGAATTTCTGGAAGAGGTGAACTTCATTTATCAATTTTAATTGAAAATATGAGAAGAGAAGGTTTTGAAATGGGAGTCTCTTCTCCTGAAGTTATTACTAAGCATATAGACGGAATTAAAAAAGAACCTTATGAAAATGTAACTGTTGACGTTGAAGAAATTCATCAGGGTAAAATCATGGAAAAAATGGGTGAACGAAAAGCTCAATTGTCAGATATGGTTCCAGATGGTAAAGGTCGTGTCCGCTTGGATTATAATATGCCAAGTAGAGGATTAATCGGTTTTAGAGCAGAGTTTCTAACTTTAACGTCTGGATCTGGGTTATTATACCATACTTTTGATACATATGGTCCAATAATCCAAGGTCTTCAAACAGGTAGAAGAAACGGAGCACTTATTTCTATAGGCCAAGGAAAAGCACTGCCATATGCATTATTTAACCTTCAAGACAGAGGTAAAATGATTATAGAGAATGGTATTGATGTATATGAAGGTATGATTATAGGAATTCATAGTAGAAATAATGATTTAGTTGTCAATCCACTTAAAGGAAAACAGCTTACAAATGTAAGAGCATCTGGAACTGATGATGCTGTTACTTTAACAACGCCTATTAATGTAACTTTAGAGTTTGCATTAGAATTTATTAATGATGATGAATTAGTTGAAGTTACACCGGACAGTTTAAGAATTAGAAAAAAATATTTAAAAGAGCATGAAAGAAAAAAAGCTGCAAGAGCTGCGTCTTAGTTTTTATAAAATATTTTCAGCTTTTTTTAGATTTGAAACTGTATCTATATCAAAAATAGTTCCTATGTCTGTGTTTACAGTTATTATATCAGTTTTGTTAATTAGAGACTTTGCTCCGAAATCTCCTTTTAAGCCTTCTAATATATTAAAGTATTTTTTAGGAAGTATTACAGGGTTTCCAACTTGAGATTTATATTTAGGAAATATAACTTTACTACAATTCAATTCTATAAACTTATTTTGTAATTTGATTAAATCCTTTGTTGATATAATTGGCATATCAGCAGGAATTATCATTACACCTCTAATGGTTTTATCTAACTCTCTAATCCCAGCAGATATTGATGTCCCAATTCCTTTTTTGTAATCATTATTATATATACATTCAATATCAGAATTATTTATTAAATTGATAATAGTTTCATGTTCATATCCTGTAACTATTAAGAGTTCACTGGTATCATATATGCTTAACAACTTGTCCATTAGACAATTAATTATTGGTTTATTATTGATATGTTGAGTAAGTTTGTTTTTTAGTCCATATCGTTTACTTAAACCTGCGGCTAAAATTATTTTTTTTATTAGGGATTTGTCACTTTTGTCTGACATCAGTTAGCACGTCTAAATTGTATTATCTCTCCTAAAATAGATATAGCAATTTCAGCAGGATTTTTTGCCTTAATATCTAAACCGATTGGACCATGAATTTTATTCAAATCATTTTGATTGAACCCTAATAAGGATAATCTTTCACACCTCTTTTGATGTGTTTTTTTACTTCCTAAAGATCCCACATAACCTATATTTTTTTTAAGACTATATATTAAAGCTGGATCATCAATTTTTGGATCGTGAGTTAATGTCACTAGGTGTGTTGATTTATCGAATGTGAATTTTGATAAAGCATTATCTGGCCAATCATTAATAATTTGACAGTTTGGAAATCTTTTTTTAGTTGCAAAATGATCTCTAGGATCAATTAATGTTATTTCAAAATCAGCTATAGTAGCTAGTTTTACTAACTCTTGAGCTATGTGAACTGCTCCAATAATGAATAACCTTGGTTTAGGGTCAATAATGTGTATGAACTCATTCATCAATTGATTAAAAGAGCTTGATTGTTGAGATATAGACTTATCTATTGTTCTTAAACCTGATTTAGTATTAATTTTTAATTTTATTACTTCCCTTTTTCTTATACTTTCAACTATAGAAAAAATAATTTTATCTTCAATTTGAAGAGGTTGAATTAAAACCTTAAGTTCTCCACCACAAGCAAGCCCAACTTCCCAAGCCATATCATTTGAAATTCCATAATCTTTAACTCTAGTTTTACCATCGCTTAACGATTTTATTCCTTCAGTAATTACGGCCCCTTCTATACAACCACCAGAAACAGAGCCAATTATTTCACCATTTTGATCTATGGCCATTTGACCTCCCACAGGTCTTGGTGAGCTTCCCCAAGTTGAAATTACAGTAGCAAGAGCAATTTTTCTCTTATCTTTTAACCAAATACTAAGTGGTGTTAATATGTCATCGACTTCAGCCATGAAAGAGTCCTACAAAATATAATTTTATAAAAAAATAATTTATGTTATAAACCTTACATAGATACTAATATTTAAATTAATGGAATCAAAGGGTTTTTATTATGAATAATCATACATCTTTTACATCAAGCTGGATTGAAAGTTTTATTTTAAAAGGTAAAATTGAAGATAATTTCTCATTTATTACTAAAACATTCACGGTGATATTGTGCAGTCTTATATTAGTATTGTCAGCAAAGATAAAAGTAGATTTATATCCAGTCCCTATGACTTTGCAACCTCTAGCTATTTTAATGATTTCTATGTTATGTGGTAGGAATATAGCAGTCGCAACAGTTAGCCTATATTTGTTTCAAGGAATGATAGGTTTACCTGTTTTTGCTTATGGCGGTGGTTTGCCTTATTTAATGGGACCAACAGGTGGGTTTCTTTTTGGTTTTCTTGTGGCATCACTAATTGTTGGTGAGTTAGCTGACAGGGGATGGGGAAAAGTATTATTTAAGTCAGTTTTTGCAATGATGTTAGGTATGTTAATAATTTATCTTTTTGGAATTGTGCAGCTATCTATAATTAAAGGTTTTGAGTTTGCCATTTTAAAAGGTATGCAGCCATTTATTATAGGTGATTTTTATAAATTAATACTTGCATCAATTTTGCTACCTCAAATTTGGAAATTAACTAAAATATCCAAATAATACTAATTTATAATGTTAAAAAGGTATTAGTCATCATTTGAAGCGTCGTTTTGAGCTTCCTTGGTTGTTAGGCCTATGCTGTCATTTTCTAAAGCATCTTCAAAAGCTAATATTTCTATATTATCATGAGTATCAATCTCGTTGATAAAAAAATCTTCTGGGGAAATGTTTTTAGGATGTTCTATTTTAACAGCTAATATTGCTGCTATTGTAGATGTGACTGTCTCACTTTGGTTTTCTTTGAATTTATGAAATGATATGACGTTAGAATTTGAATTTTCAAAATCAGGCTTTTGTTTCATTTAAAATACTCCATTAAACAGTATCAGAAAAATTTAGTTCCATTTCAAACTTAATTTATAATATTTAGCGAATAAAATATTAATATATTATTGACCCACTCTTCTTATAATAATTCTACCTGAGGGCTTATTATTAATATTTTCAACTGTTCTTGTTGCTTGACTATATAGATTGGTCTCAATACCAAAATTGTCAACAACTGCAACTCTGGCTCTTATTTGAGATCCTACTAATGTTTGATTTAGAGAAAGGGCTGGTCCACTTAAGCTATTTAATACAATCCAATTACGACCATCTTTTGATTTTTCCCAGCTTATAGAAATAGAGGCGATCCCATCCTCGTCTGTTAGAGAATTAGACAAAGCTGTTAGAGTTGC
>ENA-UOXV01000531-UOXV01000531.1-marine-metagenome-genome-assembly--contig:-NODE-531-length-54739-cov-7.634683_pt1 | contig 54739 bp, 53 predicted proteins | sample MGYA00238165_ERZ766961 | MGnify/ENA primary metagenome ERZ766961 (study PRJEB28924, sample SAMN03173240) | marine metagenome | biome: Marine; feature: Water; material: Subsurface seawater | place: North... | reverse complement strand
CTATAAACCGCGGAACTTCTGATAAACATAAAACTGCAATTTTTTCCAATTGCAGTTTTATGTTTATCAGAAGTTCCGCGGTTTATAGTAACAAACTCGCGAATGGTTGAGTTATCCCCAATTTCAGTTGTTGTTTTCTCTCCCTGAAACTTTAGGTCTTGTGGAATCGCGCTGATGACTGCCCCTGGAAAAATGCGCACATTGTCTCCAATTCGAGCTCCATCCATAATCACAGCATTAGAAGCGACCCAGCAATTTTTTCCAATCACAACATCTGCCGAGATACTTGCGAATGCATCAATTTTTGTTCCCTCTCCAATTTGCGCATCGGGGTGCACACTTGCCTTATCCCACATGCTAGCTATTTTTTACGATTTGTGCCATGAGTTCTCCCTCAACAGCAACTTGGTCTCCAACAAAGGCAGTTGCCTTCATCAAGTGCATTCCTCTTCTCACGGGACCGATAAGTTCCATTTTCAGAATGAGTGCATCTCCAGGAATCACCTTTCTTTTGAATTTTACTTTGTCAATTTTCGCAAAATAAGTAGAGTAGCTTTCTGGCTCTTCAACATTACTTAAGGCTAAAATCCCGCCTGTTTGGGCAAGCGCTTCAATAATCAAAACACCTGGCATTACCGGTTCTACTGGAAAATGCCCATTAAAAAACTCCTCGTTTCTTGTTACGTTTTTCACCCCTACAACATAATCAGCGCCCATTTCTATCACCTTGTCAATGAGCAGGAATGGATAACGGTGAGGAAGCAATTCAGAGATTCTGTTAATGTCAATCAGTGCAGGAGTTGTAGCATCATAAGTTTTACTTTGTTGCAGGATTGTCTTTCTGAGAATCTTTCCAAAGTCTACATTGGTCGCATGCCCAGGACGAGCAGCAAGGATGTGCGCTTTTATTGGCCTTCCTAACAAGGCTAAGTCTCCTACAATGTCGAGTAGCTTATGTCTTGCTGGTTCGTTTTCGTAGTTAAGTTCAACGTTATTTAAAATACCAATTCCAATTTCTTGTAGTTCGCTTTTGTCCCTCTTGAAGGTGGCTGCTAACTTATCTTTTTCATCTTCAGAAAGATTAGTGTCAACCATTACTATCGCATTGTCAACATCACCACCTTTGATTAGGTCGTTGTTTACCAATTGCATCAATTCACGGAGAAAAACAAAGGTTCTGCATTTAGAGATATTTTCCTTGAACTCTCTGATATTATACATTGAAGCGTGTTGAGTGCCCAATAGAGGAGAGTTGTAGTCGACCATTACTGTCAGCCTGAATTCACTATCAGGCACAGCAAGCATTTCAACACCTCTTTCGGTATCCTCATACTTTATGTTTTCGGTAAGCTCAAGATAGTTCTTGTCTGCTTCTTGGTCAACAATCCCAGCCTTTTCGATTTGCTCAATAAAAGGGTAAGAACTTCCATCTAAAATCGGCACTTCTGGCCCGTCAAGTTCAATGAGTGCATTGTCAATTTGCATCCCATAAAGTGCGGCAAGAAGGTGTTCGGTTGTGTGAACATCAGCACCATTTTGATTCAAACTTGTACCTCTTTTAGTAGTGCTAACATTTTCAACCAGCGCCTTCACTGTAGGCATCTCGTCGAGGTCTGTCCTTTGAAAAATGAAACCGTGATTTTCGGCGGCAGGTTTTACTTTGAGGTTTACTTGTTTCCCAGTGTGTAAGCCAACACCTGAGAGGCTAAATTCCTTCGCTAAGGTCTTTTGTTTATCACTCATCAGAAATGTTTATTTCCCTTTTTTAATCAATGAATCAATTTGCTGTTTAAGTTTTGGCAAAGCCCTAAACAGTACGTAAGATCTTTTGTAATCTCCAATCGGAAAGGCTGGAGATCCTTGTACAATCTGTCCTTTTTCTGTAATATCATGTCCAACTCCACTTTGAGCCGCTATTTTCACTTCATCGGCGATGTTTAGATGGCCTACAATACCAACTTGCCCGCCAATCATGCAATTTTTCCCAATGTTCGTTGAGCCAGCTATTCCGGTCTGTGCTGCTATTACCGTGTTCTCGCCAATTTCAACATTGTGAGCTACCTGGATAAGATTGTCGAGTTTAACTCCTTTGCGGATAATGGTAGAACCCATTGTGCCTTTATCGATGGTGGTATTTGCACCTATTTCCACCCAGTCCTCAATGATCACATTGCCAATATGATGAACTTTTTTGTATTCATTAGACTGGTTTGGTTGGAACCCAAAACCATCACTACCGATAACGCTTCCAGAATGAAGGGTGACATTATCGCCAATTACGCAATCATCATAAATGGTAACACCTGAGTAAATGACACATTCCTTTCCAATGCGAACATTTTCGCCAATCATGCTTCCCGGATAAATTTTGCTATTATCCCCAATAGAAGTTCCACATCCTACAACGGCTCCTTCGCCTAAGTATACATGCGTACCAAGCTCGGCTTCTTGATCAATTAAGCTATTCGCTGAAATGCCCTTCCGGGTATTTCTCAATTGCACATAAGCATCTAATAAGGTTGCAAAAGCCATTCTACTGTTTTCTGTAAGAATGATGGTAGTGTCTTCTGGCACTTTAGACTCTAATTCTAGCGCTTCATTAACTAAAACAATGCTCGCCTTGGTAGTATATAAGTACTGGTTGTACTTTTCGTTATCAAGAAACGCAAGATCGCCAGGTTTGGCCTCTTCTATTTTTGAGAACATGTTTACACTTGCCTCAGGGTCTCCTATGACCTTGCCATTTACAATTTCTGCGATTTTCTGAGCGGAAAAATCCATGCGCTCTACTTGCTTTCCTGGTGCTTAGTGGATTAAAACTCAAAAGTAAGTAATAGGCTTCAGCAGAGTTCTACAAGAACTCATATTTATTAACAGAAAGCTAGGCAAATAGCACTCTAGGGTAACATAGAAAGTGTTTTTCCACTTTGTCAGACAGCGAAGCGAAGGTGAACAAGTCTGCTGCTTTTGATATTTCTACCACCTCTGAATTCTTTTTCAGAATATTAATTTTTTCGCTTTCAATAGTGTAGGCCAAATTTTCAATGGAGTCGGTGAAAATGAAATAAGAACTCAATTCTTTTGGGAGCTTATAATGACTACTGAACTTTTCTTGAAGTTCCTGCAAGCGTTTTTCATCGAAAGCTTCATTTTGAATTTCAGTTTTGAAAAGTTTGCGATCCACAATCGACTGGCATAACAAGCTCAAGACAGTGTCAGGATAGCTTGCCCAATTTTTAATAGCTCCTAGAACATCATAGTCGTCGAGCTTGGTGAATTCATGAATCACCTCCTTGTTTGTCTTGAAATCTTCAATTTGAAAATTACTTTTCAAGAAGAATAGCAAGGAGCTATTTACTGGTAATTTATGGCCTTCTTTCGCCAAATGACGCGCTCTTTTCAGAACTTTTAGAAGCAAAAATTCAGCACAGATCACCGTCTTGTGAAGATATACTTGCCAATACATCAAACGGCGAGCGACAATAAATTTCTCTATTGAATAAATGCCTTTTTCTTCAACTACTAAATCTCCGTTTACCACATTCAGCATAGAAATGATCCTGTCAGATCCGATTACACCTTCAGAAACACCTGTGAAGAAACTGTCTCTTTTGAGATAATCAAGCCTGTCCATATCAAGTTGACTGGAAACGAGCTGATGAAGGAAGGATTTTGGGTAATCGCCTCTGAAAATAGAAATGGCCATATCAAGTTTGCCATCAAACTCTTCATTTAATTTCTGCATCAGCAAATCGGAGATCGATTCATGGCCTACATTTTTCACAATGCTATTCTCTAGTGCATGACTATAGGGACCATGGCCAATGTCGTGAAGCAAGATGGCAATCATTGCAGCTTCGCTCTCTTTTTCTGAAATATCTATTCCCTTAGAACGCAACACCTGGATGGCCTTTTGCATCAAATGGGTAGCCCCCAATGCATGCTGAAATCTAGTATGGTTTGCAGCCGGGTAAACAACATTGGTTAGCCCAAGTTGAGTGATCCTTCTCAAACGTTGGAAATAGGGATGTTCGATCAATCCAAAAACAAGTTCCGAATCGATTGAAATAAAACCATATACCGGATCGTTTATGATTTTCTTTTTGACAACTTTGCTGTTCACATTATTGAGTTCAGAGGGTAAAAATAACAACTAGCATGAGTGGAGTAAAGATTTTATGGGCAGATGATGAAATTGATTTGCTTAAACCTCATATAATGTTCTTGGAGCAAAAGGGCTATGAGGTCCTAACAGCCAGTAATGGAGAGGATGCTATCGAGTATCTCCAGCATGAGCAGGTAGACATTGTTTTCTTGGATGAAAACATGCCCGGAATCAGTGGATTGGATGCTTTGAGTAAAATAAAGTCCGAATTTCCACAGCTTCCGGTGATCATGATAACTAAGAGTGAAGAGGAACAATTGATGGAAGAAGCCATAGGTTCTCAAATCTCCGATTATTTGATAAAGCCAGTAAATCCAAAGCAAATCCTACTTTCAATAAAGAAGAATTTGGATGACGAAAAGCTGATCAGTGAGCGGACTTCAATGAACTATCAGCAAGAATTTCTAGATCTGTCAAATCAAATTTCGGCAGCGGTTACTTTTAGAGATTGGACTGATGTCTATACAAAACTAGTCTCATGGGAGATGAAGCTGGAAAAACTCCCGGAAGAAGGAATGCTTGAAATTCTCAACTCTCAAAAGTTTGAGGCCAATCAAGAGTTTGGAAGGTTCATAGAGCAACATTATGAATCGTGGCTAAACGACCCTAAGGATGGCGACCCTTTACTTAGTCCTGATTTCCTTGCAAATCATGCCTTCACTAAAACTGAAAAGGAACCTTTGTTTGTTATCATAATTGATAACCTGCGTTTTGATCATTGGAAAGTTATTGAGCCAATTGTATCAAAATACCTAGAGAAAACAGAAGAAGGCTTTTACATGAGCATCCTGCCTACAGCGAATGCCTTTCCGATGAACAGTTTGCTTTCTGGTTTGATGCCCAGTGAAATGGAAGCAGAGTTCGGAAAAATGTGGTTTCAAGAAGATACAGTGAATGTTGAGGAATCAAAATTCGTTGAGTTTCTTCTGAATGAAGAAGCTTTGGATTTGAAAATGAGTCTCACGAGAGTCTCACAAAACCAAGAGGGTAAAAAACTTCCAGCAGAAATCAATAGAATGATGAATAATGATATCAATTTCATTCTCTACAATTTCGTTGATACCTTGGGGCATTCGAAAACAGAAATGGAGATTATAAAGGAGCTCGCTGACGACGAATCAGCGTTTAGATCCCTTATAAAATCTTGGTTCGAGCATTCACCTCTGCTTGATGCAATAAAAGAGATCGCGCGATTGAATGGAAAGATTCTTATCAGTTCCGACCATGGAAGCCAGAGAGTTCAGGAAGGCTCCAAAGTAATTGGAGATCGCAATACAAACTCTAACCTACGGTACAAACAAGGTAAAAATCTCGATTTTCAGCAAAAGGATGTCATGGCGGTTAAGGACCCTGATGCACTCTTTCTTCCAAAGCCAAACGTGAGCACACGCTATATTTTTGCCAAGCCAAATAAGTTTTTTGTCTACCCAAATAACTTGAATCATTTTATCGGGTATTTCAAAAACACATTCCAACATGGAGGAATCTCTATGGAGGAAATGATCGTGCCTTTTGGGGTTTTTCAGCCTAAATCAAAATGAAATATCATCTCGATAAATTGAGTAAGGCGGCAAGTTGGATTCTTGAGCAAGATTCGCGTTTAATCGCATTTAAGGGGGATCTTGGTGCTGGAAAAACGACGCTTATAAAAGAAATTTGCAGTCAACTAGGGGTTAGCCAAAACATGAGTAGCCCAAGTTTTTCTCTAGTAAATGAATACTACGGGGAAGAAGGAAGTATTTATCACTTTGACTTTTATCGATTGGAAAAACCAGAGGAGGCGCTTGATTTTGGAGTGGAAGAGTACTTCTATTCTGGGGCTTATTGTTTGATGGAATGGCCTGAAAAAGTTTCTGGTGTATTGCCTTCTGAAACGCTCATAGTCGATATTTCTGTACTCAGTGAAAAGGAGCGATTGCTCAAGCTTAACTGAAAACTTGCTTCAACCATATAAAGGCTGTATTTTTGATAGATGGAGGATTCAAAAGAAGCGCTTAAAAGTCTTTCTAAACAAGCGGCTTTTCTACCGAAGGAACAACTTCAAGAAGTGGAGGCATCTGAGCGGGAGCTGTTCATAGGACTACCGAAAGAAACATCATTTCAAGAAAATAGAGTTGCACTTACCCCTGAAGCAGCAGCAGTTCTAGTGAATAATGGACATCGAGTTTATGTGGAAACGAATGCCGGAAAAGGCGCAAATTTTCCAGATCATGAGTACAGCGAAGCGGGAGCAAAAATCTGTTATGATACCAAAGAGGTATACCAGGCGAACCTAATTCTGAAGGTGGCCCCTCCATCATTAGAAGAGATTGAATTGATGCAACAAGGGCAGTATCTTGTTTCTGCACTCCAGCTTTCAACCATATCGAGAGAGCATTTCAAAAAGCTAATTGAAAAAAAGATCACGGCCATTGCTTGGGATTATTACAAAGATGAAGAAGGAATTTTTCCTTTGGTTAGAGCAATGGGTGAAATTGCTGGTACTACGGCGATCTTAATAGCGGCAGAGCTTTTAGGTAATTATAAGAGTGGTAGAAAAACCATGCTTGGAGGAATCTCTGGAGTTACACCTACTGAAGTAGTGATCATCGGTTCGGGTACTGTTGGGGAATACGCAGCACGGGCAGCGATAGGCTTAGGAGCATCGGTAATGGTCTTCGATGAAAGCACCTACAAGATGAGGAGACTCCAAAATGACATTGGAATTCGTCTTAAAACATGCACGCTGCAACCAGCAGTGCTTGAAAGAGCGCTCAAGACAGCTGATGTGGCAATTGGTGCTGTGAGGGCAAAAGAAGAACGTACACCATGCATTGTGAACGAGAACATGGTCAGTGGAATGAAAGAAGGAAGTGTAATCATTGATATTTCTATTGATCAAGGAGGTTGCTTTGAGACTTCTCAAGTGACTAATCATCATGAACCAACGATTACAAAGCATGGGGTAATTCATTATGGGGTACCCAATATTGCAAGTCGCGTTTCGAAAACCGCCTCAAGAGCCTTGAGCAATATTTTTGTACCTGTTCTGCTAAATTTTGGAGAACATGGAAGTTTTGAAAGTGTGATTAGAAGATATACTGGTGTGCGAAATGGTGTCTACCTCTACAATGGAACAGTCACCAATAAGAACCTTGCCGAGGCTTATAAATTCCCCCACAAGAATTTAGACTTGCTGATGGCAGCCTTTTAGATTATAGATATTATGTGGAGAAGATGGAGAGCCTATCTAATAGGAGTGGGGATGGGTTTGTTGATAGTATATATCACCCTGATAAGAGGAAGAAATAGAGATTTTGATTTTTGGTTTCCAGGCCCTAGAGTTTTAGCTGAAATTGCAGAAGTTCTGGATTCGAACGATGTTAAAACAAATTGTTTGTTAGAATGTCACCAAATATTCCCTTCTGATCTTAAGAAATTTTGGCAAGAAGCCAATGTGGATTTTTCAAAAAGTGTGGTGAAAAAATTTCCTAAGACCTATTTTGCAAGTATGGATTTCGGAGAAGTACAAGTAGAAATCGAGTTTGAACTCGATAAAAAAAACGCAATAATCCGTGGAATAAGATCTTCAGCAGATCGTCAAAATTGTAATTGTGAAGACTAAAGCACTATTCCTAGAGGATCTCGAAGACTTGGGCTCTTTTGATGAATTTGTCAATGAGCATTTCCCGCATTCAAAACTTTTTATCCTTTGTGACGAAAACACGCAAGAGCATTGTTTGCCTCTTCTCGACAATACTTTTGGAGGAAAGCTAGCCGATGCTGAACTCATTCTTATAGAAGCTGGAGAAGCTTCGAAAGATTTAGAGGTTTATCAAGGCCTTGTTGAAACCTTGGTCGATTTAAACGCTGAAAGAAATGCATTGCTAATCAATGTTGGGGGAGGTGTTGTTTGTGATCTTGGTGCTTTCGTTGCCAGCACATTTAAAAGAGGAATCCCATTCATAAATATACCAACGAGCTTGTTAGCAATGGTGGATGCAGCTTGGGGCGGTAAAAACGGAGTAAACCTCGGTCCACTGAAAAACCAAATTGGGACTTTCTCGGAGTCCGAGTTTAACATCGTGTGCCCTACCTTCTTGAACAGCTTACCGGATGAGGAACTCATTAGCGGAAAGGCTGAAATGCTTAAGCACGGACTAATTTCAAATCCCCAGCATTATAGGGAGGTTGAAATCAAAGGAATTCCGAACCTAGAAGCAATCAAGGCAAGTATTAAAGTCAAGATGGACATTGTAGCAGCCGACCCACACGAGAAAGGGCAAAGGAAGCTATTGAATTTTGGGCATAGCCTCGGACACGCATTCGAAAGTTATGCTGCTAGCAAAGGTGACCCAATAAGTCACGGACAAGCAGTTTTAGCAGGAATGATTTGTGAAGTGTATTTGTCTGAAACAAATGGCCTAGCTAAGTCAGAACTGCAAGAAATTGTAGAAAACCTCAGACTCTTTCACAAGCCAATAAAGCTTGAATTAGGATACAAAAAAGAGCTCAAAGAATTCCTTCAAGCAGATAAAAAAAGGCAAGCGAATAAGCACAATTTCAGTCTGCTTAGCACATTGGGAGCAGCTTCATACAACAGGCAGCTAAGCAGCGAGTCGATTGATGAGTCGATTGATTTTTATACTTCAGTTTATTCCTAGTGATAAAACTCCAAAAAAAGTCTGAAGAACTAGTAGGTGAAGTTAATTTACCTCTTTCAAAGAGTATTTCTAATCGGGTCATCATCATTAAAGCCCTAAGCTCTTTGGTTTCGCACACTGATGTTGCCGATTGTGAAGATTCACGAGTTCTTTTCGAAGCAGTAGAATTTGGAGCTGATAAAATTAATGTTGGCAATGCAGGAACGCCCTATAGGTTTCTTTTAGCCTACCTGTCCTATGTTGGTATCCCTGTTAAACTAGAAGGAAGCAAGCGAATGTGTGAACGGCCAATCGCTGAACTGGTTGACGCTTTGACTGAGCTTGGTGCTAGAATCGAATATTTGGGCCAAAAGGGATTCCCACCAGTACACATTGTAAGCGGAATTAAAGATGGGAAACAGATAACTATAGATCAATCAAGAAGTAGTCAATTTGCCAGCGCTTTGCTTTTGGTGGCTCCATACTTGAAATCGGGTATCGAGCTTCAACTTAAGGGGGAATCTGTATCCAGACCTTATTTGGATATGAGCATCAAGCTAATGGAGCTTTTTGGTGCAAAGGTTCATCAAGAAGGTTCTGTAATTCGCGTTGAGCATAGTAATTATATCGAGCGAGATTATAAGGTCGAGCGAGATTGGAGCTCAGCCAGTTACTTCTTTACATTACTTAGCCTGAGTGATAAAGGAGAGGTCTTATTAAAGGAGCTCAGCCTTGATAGTCTTCAAGGGGATTCACGTTGTGCTAAACTCTACGAAGCCTTTGGAATACAAACTGAGCAGGCGGAACAGGGGCTGCGAATTTCAAAGAAAGAGCATAAAACTGGATTTGAGCTTGATCTAGATATGGCCGACACACCTGATTTAGTGCCTTCGATCATCGTTTCGATGATTGCTGTTCCTGCAGTGCACAGAATTAGAGGAATTAAGCACCTAAAGATTAAAGAGAGCGATAGAATTCAAGTTTTGGCAGAGCACCTCGAAAAACTTAATGTGAGTATCTCAGAGGAAGCTGGAAATGTGACTATAGATACGAGGGATTTTAATGGAATTGACAACTTTGTTATCAATTCTACAGATGATCACCGAATGGCTATGGCTTTGTCTTGTTTAACGCAATATGTTTCTTCAAGCTCAGTTCCAGAATCGGATGTGGTTAAGAAATCGTTTCCGGGTTTTTGGAACGAACTGTCGAAGTTTATGTCAGTAACAAATGCTTAAAAAAGGAACCAAAATCTATTCGATATTAAGGATGAAATGTCCAAAATGTCACAGCTCAGATTTGTTTGAAGATAGAAACCCCTACAACTTATCGAAGGTTTTCGACATGCCAAAAACCTGCTCGAAATGCGGACAAAGATTTGAACTAGAACCAGGGTTTTACTATGGAGGAATGTACGTAAGTTATGCTTTAGCCGTCGCATGGGCAGTTACCGTATTCGTTGCAATAAATGTGCTTTACCCAGCTTATACTATCGAGTTGTACTTGCTTATTACTTTGCTCTCGATGATAGCCTTAACTCCACTTTTCTTCAGACTAGCCCGAGCGGCTTGGATCAACTTTTTTGTGCAATACGATGCCAATGCAATCACTGATTCAGAAGATTCAGTTTAGCATTTCTCCTTCTTTTGTTTTACTTTCGACTTATGTTCAATGGAATGACATTTTTGTCGTTCGTCGCCGCCCTATCAAGTCTATTCTTAATCTCTTGTAATGATGTTGCTGAGGATTACATTGAAGAACCTGCGGACAATATTGGTATTTGTTGGGAGTGTGATGAGTTGAGCTTGATCAATGCAGGAAACTCCAGAATCCAAGCGGAAGTGCTTTCTGGAGATTGGAGTTACACTGAGAAACTGTTCTTTTTTGATCAAAATGACACCTATTTAGGCTGGGAGGAATTTGACTATGTGAATGATTTTATCACTAGCGAAACCTATGAATACGATGCATTCGGAGACCTTGAGTGGGTAATTAGTTTCGATGGATTTGATTCTATTTACACTCCTGTGAGCATATTTGAAACTACGGACACCATCTATTGGTTTTATGATTTGCTAGAATTTCGTTATTCGAAAGCCGATGGGGATGAAATTCCAGAGGTGGTTATTGAATACATCGACTATGACTATTTAGATGAATGGCAACGATTCTATTATCAGGCATTCGATGATGGCACCTATGAGATCATAAGTGTCTTTGATGGTGACACCAGCTTTTCGCAAAGCTTCATAGTCGACGATAATGATCGGATACTTGAGTATTATGATGGTTTTGAAGATTACAGGTATAAATATTTCAAGGGTCTAAAAAATCCATATCCAAAGAGTCCGTATCCAACCTGGATTCCTCATATGGAAGACTACAGCCTATTGGATGATCAATATGCCAAGGTGTTGCACAATGGCGATTTGCCACAAATGCTAATCGATCCAAGTGGTAATATTGGTAGTGATACCCTCTATCTTTATTACGATTAATTCCATTTGTAGGGCTCAGTTTACCTGCGGTAATAAGATCAAAGTCGCATCCTAGCCTAAGCTGAGCTTCTTTCTGATTAAGGTTTTGAATTAGATAATCAGTATATTTCGTTCATGAAATTTTCTGTTATCAATATGCTAATCGCTTTGACATTAGTTCTTTTTAGTTGTCAGAGTGAGAAAGCAAAAGATCCTGTAAAGCCAGTAGAAAGTGAAACTCAAGAAAAGAATGCCGAGAGTGTCTCTATAACTTTTGACATCCAAAAGCCAATTGCAGATTCATCCTTCAATTTTGATATCGAAATTCCAACGACAGGCCGGTATAAGGTGATTTTAGAAGGAACAGCTTGCGATTCTTGTCAAGTTTGGCTTGAAGATTATAGAAATAATCAAGATGATAGAACCTATGATATTACAGGTAAACTACTCCCATTAGAAGGATCTGCAAGTGTCGATGGAAGTCCATTAGCGCAAGGTTCTCACGCAATGAGAATTAATGTGATGGGAAGTTTTTCGCCTAGCTCATTGCGTTTTGATTTGATGCAAGATCATTTAGTGACGGAGAGCTTCATGAAACAAAATATGGAAGGCGAAAATTGGAAATTAGTATGGTCGGATGAATTCGACTCTCAAGGTTTGCCCGATTCAACTAAATGGTCATATAATGTTGGAAATTGGGGATGGGGGAATAATGAACCTCAGTACTACACCATGGCAAGACTGGAAAATGCTCGTCAAGAAGATGGAAATCTTGTGATTGAAGCACGTAAGAATGATATGGGTCAATCATGGACCTCCGCAAGGCTTACCACTGCTGGAAAGGTGTCATTCACTTATGGTAAAATCGAGTTTAGAGCTAAAGTTCCAGAAGGCAGAGGTACTTGGGCCGCTGGTTGGATGCTAGGAGATAGTTATACAGATGAACTTTCATGGCCATATTGTGGTGAAATCGACATCCTAGAATGTGTTGGCTACGAAATCAACGATACAAGTGGAGCGGGACTGAATCATGCTACTTGTCACACCCGATCCTATTACTTTAAGCAAGGGAATCAAATAGGAGCAGAAATTGCAATTGACAGTATGAACACCAAATTTCACACCTACGCAATTGAATGCGACGAAAAAGGAATTCACGGTTTTCTTGATGGAAAAAAGTATTATACCTATGATAAAACTGCCGATGAGCTAGAGTGGCCATTCAACAATCCACAGAATATCATTCTGAACCTTGCCGTCGGTGGAGGATGGGGAGGGTTAAAAGGCATTGATCCAAACTACGACTCACATCAATTCATAGTGGATTATGTGCGAGTTTATGAAAGGGAATAGTAAATACCTATCCCAACCAGCCTTTTCTATCTAAGCTTCTGTATTGGATAGCTTCCGCTAAGTGGGAGCTGCTGATTACTTCGCTGTGCTCTATATCTGCTATCGTACGTGCAACTTTTAAGATTCGAGCATAAGATCTTGCACTCAAACCCAGGTGCTCCATCGCCTTTTTCACTATTGCCTCACCTGCAGCATCAATTTGGCAATATTCTTCGATTAGCTTCGGCGGGAGTTGTGCATTGTTGTATACATAAGCTAAATCCGAATAACGTTGCTTTTGAATTTCTCTTGCAGCCATTACTCGTTGCCGTATTTCTGCACTAGATTCTGTTTTTTCTTGATCGGATAACTTGTCAAAAGGAATAGGATTTACCTCCACATGTAGATCTATTCGGTCTAATAATGGCCCAGATATCTTGTTGAGATATCGCTTCACATCTTGTTCTGAATCTTTGTTTTCACTTTCGGGATCGTAAAAGTCTCCCGAAGGAGAAGGATTCATTGAGGCCACAAGCATGAAGCTAGATGGATAGGTTACTGAAAAACGAGCACGAGAAATACAAACTTCACGATCTTCTAAAGGTTGCCTTAGCACTTCTAATACTTGACGTTGAAATTCAGGAAGCTCATCGAGAAACAAAACTCCATTATGTGCAAGGGAAATCTCACCTGGTTGAGGATTACTTCCTCCACCAACTAAAGCAACATTACTTACCGTATGATGAGGTGATCGAAAAGGACGTGAATTAACCAAGGAGTTTTTTTGGTTTAAGAGACCAGCAACTGAATGAATCTTAGTGGTTTCCAAGGCTTCTTCAATACTAAGAGGGGGGGAGGATTCCAGAAAGTCTTTTTGCAAGCATGGTTTTCCCTACTCCAGGAGGGCCAATCATTAGAATATTATGAGCTCCCGAAGCGGCTATTTATAGAGCTCGTTTGGCTGACTCTTGCCCTTTAACATCTGAAAAGTCAAAAAGTGAGTCGTAATTTGAGGCATTTGAAATTTCAGGGCTACTGCCACTCCAGCTTTTGATACTTAAATCGCCATTCATATGATCGATCACTTCCTTTAAGTGATTTGCGCCAAGGATTTCTATCCCATCCACCATGGCGGCTTCTTCGACGTTTTCCTTGGGAATGATTAGGCCTTTGAATCCGTCCCTTTTGGCTTGCACAGCCATTGGTAAAGCGCCTTTAATAGGATTAATGCTTCCATCTAAGGAAAGCTCTCCCATTATCACATAGTCGTTGATAAAGTCGTCTGAAATTTGTCCTGAACCCGCAAGTATGCCAATAGCCAAACCTAGATCATAAAAACTGCCCTCTTTCCGGATATCGGCCGGAGCTATATTGATGATGATTTTTTTCCCGGGAAGCTTAAAGCCTGCACTTTTAAGTGCTGCTTCGATGCGATCTTCACTTTCCTTTACCGCATTATCAGGAAGGCCAACCAAACGGAATTTACTTCCTGGCTTCACGAATACTTCGATGCTTATCTTAATAGCATCAACTCCGTATACTGCGCTTCCGTGGGTTTTTACAAGTTTATAGTCTGTGCTTTCTTTTGTTTCGAGAATAAAGGTGTCCATGATAGTTATTGCATACCATCAGTCTCCATTTCACGGTTAATCTTTTTGACTAATCCTTGAAGAACCTTCCCAGGCCCTAGTTCTGTACAATGAGTAGCTCCATCCTTGATCATTTGTTGAACGGATTGCGTCCAGCGAACAGGAGCGGTGAGTTGACTGATGAGGTTATTCTTTATTTCCGAAGGATCACTTATTGCTTCTGCAGCAACGTTTTGATATATAGGACAGATTCCTTGGCTAAATGTCGTGTTTTCAATAGCTGCCTGAAGTTCTTCTTTTGCAGGAGCCATTAAAGGGGAGTGAAAAGCTCCTCCCACAGGAAGAATTAGAGCTCTTCTAGCTCCAGCTTCTTTAAGAGATTCACATGCTGCTTCAACGGCAGTATAGGCACCGCTTATAACAAGTTGACCCGGACAGTTATAATTAGCCGCGACTACTATTCCTTCAGTTTTAGCGCAAATATCTTCAACAACTTGATCCTCTAAGCCAAGCACAGCTGCCATGGTAGACTTTTCAATTTCACAAGCCTTTTGCATTGCAAGCGCTCTCTGCGAAACTAATCGCAATCCATCTTCGAAGTTGAGCACTTGATTAGCCACTAATGCTGAAAATTCACCCAATGAATGTCCAGCTACCATATCTGGTTTGAAATCCGAGCCTAAGCTCTTAGCGAGTAATGTAGAATGCAAGAAAATAGCTGGTTGGGTAACTTTCGTTTGTTTGAGCTCATCAGCTTCACCTTCAAACATGATTTTGGTAATGTCGAAGTTGAGAATTTCATTTGCTCTTTCAAATAGCTTTTTCGACTCTGAATTTGAATCATATAGGTCCTTGCCCATTCCTGTGAATTGTGAACCTTGTCCTGGAAATACGTATGCTTTCATCATTTAATTACCGTAATATTCTACAAAATTGTTTTCAGTTTCTACAAGTCTAATGTAATGCAATTGAGCCCCATAAGCAGCGATTCGATCGGCTAATTGATTCCATATTTCTATGGCGAGTATTTCAGTTGAGGCCATTTTGCCCTTCATAAAGTCCACATCAAGATTGAGGTTTTTGTGATCGAGCTTCTCGATTACGTGATCTTTAATCTCTTTGCTAAGATCTTTTAGGTCCATAACAAATCCAGTTTTTGGATTTGGCTCTCCTTTAATGGTAATGAAGAGTTCATAGTTGTGCCCGTGCCAATTCTTATTAGCGCATTTGCCAAATACTTCTTCATTTTGCTCATCGCTCCATTCTTCTCTCCAAAGTTTATGCGCTGCATTAAACCGTTCTCTTCTCGTAACAAATACCACTGAAATATCTAATTTGCTTTCCGACAAATATATAGGGAATGCTACATTTGAATCACCACCTAAATAGGATAAAATTAGAATGATTGTAATCACTGGAGCCGCCGGGTTTATAGCTAGTTGTCTGATAGCCAAACTAAACGATGAAGGATTCGTCGATTTAATTCTAGTGGATAAATTTATTCATGAAGAGAAAAAATCAAATTGGGAGGGCAAGTCTTACAAAGAGCTCGTAGAAAGGGACCAGTTTGAAGCTTGGATAAATGAACATTATGAGCATGTAGAGTTTATTTTTCATCTAGGGGCTAGAACTGATACAGCTGAATTCGATACAGATTTGCTTGATGAACTCAACCTCAATTATAGCAAGATGATATGGCAAGCCTGTGTTGCATACCAAATCCCTTTAGTATATGCTTCGTCTGCGGCCACCTACGGAATAGGTGATATGGGTTATGAAGATAATCATGAGCTCCCTTTTCAGTTAGAGCCGCTGAACCCCTATGGCGTCTCAAAGAATGATTTTGATAAGTGGGCTCTATCTCAAGAAGAGAAACCGTTTTATTGGGCAGGACTGAAGTTTTTCAATGTTTACGGTCCAAATGAATATCACAAAACAAGAATGGCTTCGGTAGTCTGGCACGCTTTCAATCAAATTCAGAATTCTGGAAAGATGAAGCTTTTTCAATCTCACAAAGAAGGGGTGAAAAACGGAGAGCAAATGAGGGACTTTATCTACGTGAAGGATGTAGTAGATGTTTGCTTTTTCTTAATGAATCACAGAAAGGATTCAGGCTTGTACAATTTGGGAACTGGCCAGGCAAGAAGTTTTCTGGATCTCACAAGAGCTGTGTTTTCTGCTTTAGAAGTTAAGGAAGACATCAGTTTTATACCTACGCCAGAAGATATAAGGGATAAATACCAATATTTTACAGAAGCTGATATGCAGAAGCTTCAAAATTTGGGCTACGATAGAGCCTTTACTGGTTTGGAAAATGGAGTGGAAGATTACGTGAAGAACTACCTAATGAAAGACCTTAAAAACCTTTAAAGGTTATCCTTTATTTCTTCAAGAAAGCTTTTGACTTTTTTCAAGGATTGAATCATCTCATAATTATCCTCTAGAGATTTTTTATCCTCTTTTAATTTGCGTTTTGCCCCATCAAGAGTAAAGCCTCTTTCCTTCACTAAATGAAAAATCAGCTTTAGGTTCTCTAAATCTTTTTGGGTAAAAAGCCTGTTGCCCTTTGCGTTTTTCTTTGGTTTTAGAACTTCAAATTCTTTTTCCCAATAACGTATCAAAGAGCTGTTTACGTCAAACATCTCAGCCACTTCTCCAATGGAGTAGTATAGCTTAGTTATTTCTTTCTTTTTGTAGGGCATTAGTCGAAGCTTTGAGAAGCTGAGGCAGAAATGTCAATTAACTTGTCGAATTCCTCAGGACTCAAATCATTAAAATAATAATTGATTGGATTCAACTTGTCTCCATTCTTTACCACTTCATAATGCAAGTGCGGACCGCTTGAAAAACCAGTGTTACCAACAAATCCAATTACATCTCCTCGCTTGAGCGTTTGACCTTCACGAACGTTAAAATCACTCAAGTGAGCATAAATAGTTTCGTATCCGAACCCGTGATCTAGAATCACATGATTTCCAAACCCTCTTTTCGAACTTCTTACTTCTTTTACAATTGCATCACCTGTTGCGTATACTTCTGTACCCGTGTTGGCCGTGAAGTCCATTCCGAAGTGCATTTTTGGAATTTTCAAAATTGGATGAATTCTCATTCCATATCCACCAGCAGCCTTTCTAAGGTCTTTGTTTGATACAGGCTGAATACTAGGAATACTAGCGAGCATTTTTTCTTTGTTTGCAGCGAGTTCAAATACCTCGTCAAAGCTTTTAGATTGAATGTAAATCTGCTTGGTGATTTGATCTAGCTTCTCGGTCGTCTTGGTTACCAAATCACTGTTCTTAAAGCCATCAAGATGTTTGTAGCGGTTTACACCACCAAAACCAGCTTTTCTAACATTAGAAGGAATTGGCTCAGCTTCAAACACAACCCTATAAATATTGTCATCTCTATACTGGATGTCTTGTAGTACAGATTCTACCTGATCTAGCTTTTTGTCTAATACTTCGTACTGAAGTGCTAGTTGCTGGTTTTCTCTTTTCAGCATTTTCTCTTTCGGAGAATCAAAGAAGAGGTAAGTCAGAACAATGAAAAATACTGCAAACACCCCACCTGTTATCGCAAAGCTCAACAGGCTGAGCATGCGAGACCTAATAGTAGGCTCTATCCTCTCGTATGAGAGCGATTTAACATTATATCGATATTTCTTACCAGCCATATTATGAAGACTTTAGGTCTCCTTGCTTAAGGCTGCAAAATTAAGTAATTCAACTAACTTTGCTGGCTGTTTAAGGATTTATAACACGAATAACAAGACAAACTACCAATGGATTGGTCTTCAGCGAGAATAAGAACACGCTTTATAGAGTTTTTTAAGGAGAAAAAACACAAGGCAATTGCTTCAGCCCCTATGGTGATCAAAAATGATCCCAGTTTAATGTTCACCAATGCTGGAATGAACCAGTTTAAGGACATTTTCATTGGAAACAAGGAGGCGCAATCTTCAAAGCTTGTAAACTCTCAGAAATGTCTTCGAGTTTCAGGAAAGCACAATGATCTCGAGGAGGTAGGTGTAGATACATACCACCACACCATGTTTGAAATGCTTGGAAACTGGTCATTTGGAGACTATTTTAAAGAGGATGCTATCGCTTGGGCTTGGGAGTTCTTGACTGAAGAACTCAAGGTAGATAAAGAATTGCTGTACGTCACAATATTTGAAGGAGATGCTGAGGACCAAACAGAATTAGATCAAGAAGCAAAGTCGATTTGGGCAAAATATGTTCCCGAGGAGCGTATTCTAGCTTTTGGGAAGAAGGATAACTTTTGGGAAATGGGTGACACTGGACCTTGCGGTCCTTGTTCTGAAATCCATATAGATCTTAGAAGTGACGAAGAGAAATCTAAATTTCCTGGGGCAGAATTGGTGAATCTCGATCACCCTGAAGTAATAGAGATCTGGAACCTTGTGTTTATTCAATACATGAGGGATAAACAAGGAAAGCTCAGCATTTTACCGCAAAAGCATGTGGATACAGGTATGGGCTTAGAGCGATTATGTCGTGTTCTACAAGGGAAAAGCTCTAATTATGATATAGATCTCTTCCGAGGAATTATTGCACATGCAGAAGAAGTGGTAGGGATGGACTATGGGAAAAGTGAAGAAACTGATATTGCATTTAGAGTAATAGCGGATCATTTGAGACCCGTATGCTTCTCTATTGCCGAAGGCCAACTGCCTTCGAACACTGGGCCTGGATATGTCATACGCAGAATTTTGCGTAGAGCTGTGAGGTATTACTATAGCAAGCTTTCCTATGAGCACGCATTGTTATATAATCTAGTTGATGATTGCATTGAAACTTTTGGAGGAGCATTCGGGGAATTGACGAGTAACCGAGATCTAATTAAAACGGTAATACAAGAGGAAGAAGAGAGCTTCCTAAGAACCTTAGAACAAGGCTTAAAAAGAATCAATACGCTACTCAAGCAAGGCTCAGGTATTAATGGGAAAGAAGCATTTGAGCTCTACGACACTTTTGGGTTCCCTATCGACTTAACCCAATTGATTGCTCAAGAAAATAGTGCAAAAGTTGATATTGAAGGTTTCGAAAAGCATCTAGCAGAACAGCGCTCTCGTTCTAGATCCTCAAGTCAAAAGGATGTGAGCGATTGGACACAAATTCATCAATCAGAGGACTCAAAGTTTTTAGGATACGACCAAGAGCAGTGTAGTGCCAAAATTGTCAAGTACAGAACTGTTTCTGAGAAAAAGAAGTCTTTCGTTCAATTTGTAACCGATCAAACTTGCTTTTACCCTGAAGGTGGAGGACAAGTTGGAGACAAGGGAGTTTTGAAGCTTGATGCTAAAGAGTTTCAAGTTTGGGATACAAAGAAAGAAGGGGAGACTATTATTCATTTCTGCAATGAACTTCCTGAGGCAGCTTTAACAAATGATATTGAATTGCTTGTGCAGTCTGGGAGAAGGTATGAAACAGCAAAAAATCATTCAGCGACTCATTTGCTCCACTATGTATTAAGAGAGACTTTAGGAAATCACGTGGAGCAAAAAGGAAGTTTAGTTCATCCAGATTATCTACGATTTGATTTTTCTCATTTTTCTAAAATTGATGATGCTGCTCTTCAAAAGATCCAAGGTAGGGTGAATGAACTGATTGATTCGGGCTTGAATTTAGATGAAAAGAGATCGATTCCCATAAAGGAAGCTCAAGAAGCAGGTGCTATGTCGCTTTTTGGAGAGAAGTATGGAGATGAAGTACGAATGATAAGCTATGGTCCCAGTAAAGAATTATGTGGTGGTATTCACGTTAAGAATTCGAATGAAATTGGTGAATTCATCATTAAGTCTGAAGGATCAGTTGCTTCTGGAGTGAGAAGAATTGAGGCCATCACAGGTAAGAAAGCAAAAGAATCTGTAAAAGCTGATTTGGAAGAATTGCGTCAAATTAGGATGCAGTTTCCCAATAAGGCTTCTTTAGTTGATGTAATTGTTGATTTAAAAGCTAAAGAAAAGCGCACAGAAAAGGAACTCGCAAAGTTAAAAGCACAGCGCTTGAGCCAAGTAGCCAAAGAGCTTTCCCGGAGTTTTGCTCAGAAGGGCCCTATTAACTATTTAATTGAGTCTTTAGAGCTCGAAGCCTCTGCCATAAGAGAATTAGGCTTTATGCTTAAGAACGCCCCTGAAAAGCGCTTTATAGTCTTAGGTACTCGATCAAATGATAAAGTTGTACTGAGTGTTTTCTTATCGGATAGTTTGGCAAATGAAGAATGGGATGCCAGAGAGATTATAAATCAACTGAGTTCTGAGATTGGTGCTAGGGGAGGAGGGCAAAAGTTTTTTGCAACTGCTGGCGGTAATAAGCCTGAGGGATTAGACCTCGCGTTAAATAAAGCCAGAGAAATGCTTTAAAAAATTGGGCATAAAAAAAGGGAGTCATCGACTCCCTTTTTTTTGTCCTTGAGTTTAGTGATTACTCAATAGTAACTTTCTTGATTACAGTTCCTTCATTAAGGTTCACTCTTACTGAGTAAATTCCTTTTGCAAGTCCTGTAAGATCAATTTGCTCAGTGCTGGTTCCTAATACAGTTCCAACTTCCTTAGCAAATACAATTTTACCATTCATATCGTTCACTTCGAAACTTACGTTTTCAGAATCTTCTAACTGAAGGTTAAGCATTCCACTTGAAGGGTTTGGATATACCTTCACTAGTTTATTTGCTATTTCTTCAGACATTCCGATAGCTTGAGTTCCTACATCGCTTTGCTCTGTAGCGTCACCACATAATGTTGTAACGGTTAAAACTACTGTGTAATTTCCTTGAACTTGGTAAAGTTTCGTCGGAGTAGACTGAGTAGATGTGGTTCTGTCTCCGAAATCCCACATATACTGGAATCTTGGATGCATTGAATCAGGAGAGAAAGTAAATGTTTGTCCATCTACCTGATTTGATGTGAATGTTGCAACCGCAGCCGGTGAATTATCAATCATCAATGTATCGTAAGACATACATCCGTTATCGTTCACTTCGATGATAAGGTTATCTGCCTCGTTCCATCCAAGTAACACGTTATTGGTTGTTTTGATAGATCCATCAATAAATCCATCCCATGAGTAAGAAACTCCAGTTCTAGGATCAACGCCTGATTCAAGACTCAAGAATTGACCTGGGCACAAAACTGTATCAGAAGCTGAAAGATTCAACTGAGCGCTTTCAGAAATTGAAACATCAATTGTATCTGAACTAGGACATCCATATTGATCAACTGCGTCAACAATGTATTCTCCTTCATCATCAATCATAACATTCATAGATGTTTCTCCATTGCTCCATGTGTAGGTAGCGTTCATTAGGTTACCCGCTATCATAATCATGTCTCCTTCACAAATAAGTGTATCAGGAGTATTGATATCAACTACATCAGGATAAGAAATCTCAATTGTATCTTGAGCACTTCCACAAGTATTTCTCAATGTGAAAGAGTACGTACCAGGAGTTGAAACAGTAATTGCTTCATCAGTTGAACCCGTATTCCAAGTAATCGTATTACCTGTTAAGTCTCCAGGAGTCTCAAGAGTTACCGAATCACCTGGACAGAACTTCATATCTGCACCAAGAGTCAATGTTGATAGCCCAACAAATTCATCTACACCGATGTCAGGATTACTTGCATCCCTTGGATCGCTGTCTAAATCGAATACTGAAGTGAAGCTTGGGTCAGCTGCACCATCAAGGGCAACATTACAGGCATGTAAGTCAGAAAGTCCGTTAACAGAGCTTCCTACCTCATAGTAGATTGGATCTACACTAACAGAAGATGCATCATATCCTGCACCTGCTTGCCAAGAACCTAAATCTGTATAACCAAAGCCGTTATAGCTCGCTAGAATGAATCCAGTACTATAAAGGTTGTTGTTTTCAGAAGAAATAACTGTTGAATTACCGAAGTATCTAGCAGCAACACCACTACCAAAGTTGGCAACAGAGTTGTTGTGTACTCTCATAGCACCTGCACTTTGCAGCCATAATCCGTAAGTGTCAAAGTTTGTACCTCTAACAGCGATTGAGTTATTCGTGATGTCAGTAAATCCTGTTTGATCCATATAGATGGCATACATCGTAAGACCACTCCAAGCTTGACCAACACTAATACTGTTGTTGTTAATCATATTTCTATCATTCGCTCTTGCAGTTGAACTAAAAGTTCTGATTGCATAACGTGGCCATTCATCTCTTTCTGGGTGAATAGTGTTGTTAGAAATTTCGAATGGCTCTTTATCAGAATAGTAGATGTAGAATCCGTATCCATTGGTATAGATAGAGTTAGACATCATAGTATTGTTTCTGAACTTAGGTCCTTGAGACTCATAACAGTAGGCTCCCATGTAATATGGGTTTCTAATGTCGTTACCATCATAAATGTTTGTTTCTCCACTTTCCCACATGTAAATGGCCATTGAACCATTTTCAATCAGGTTGTTTTCAAACATGTTATCATGAGAACCTCTGGTGATATTTCCTTGTGCTCTGTTGCTAATAATAGCAGCGTAATAAGAAGTAGTATTTCCAGTGACTCTAGCTACAAGATTACAGTTAGACACCGTATTTTCATAAGAGTTCTCACCTGTATAAACCACAGTTCTATAAGATCCAGAATTCGCACCAGACTCTATATTCAAGTTCTCAAACTTGTAATGATGTGAACCGGTTCCAAAGCGAACTGTATAGTTATCTCCCGGTCCATTATGGTCATGAGTTATGGTAGCTTTTCCACTAGCACTAGGATTAGTCATAAACTGAACAAAAGCAGTAGATGACATTCCAATGAGTGGGCTTAATTCCATTTGCTCATTCCATACAATCGTATCTGATAGATGGAAGTATGTAGGGCCACATACAGCACCAATACTGTCGATAAAACTAACAGCGTCGGCAATAGAAGCAAAATCACTTGCTCCAGCTGTTGTATCACCAATTGTATACGTACCACTTACGCCAGTTCCCATAACGATAGTAAGTGTGTCATCATCCGATAGAGTATCTGTAACCCCATTAGGATTGGCTGTCCATACAATCAGTGTATCACCAACTTGGAATCCAGCTGAATAACTGAAAGGCACGTAAGTGTTTGTATCAGCCTGTAACGCAGGAATAGTACCTGTCCAATTCGCAGTGGTAAGAGGAATCGTTCCAAATTGTACCGATTTAACTTCACCGCCAACATCAAGGGTTGTCAAGTCTTGCAACCCAACATTTTTCAAACGAACTTCAACTTGTGAAACAGAAGAACAGAGTGGATTGCTTGGTGAAATTACCTCTTCTATTTTAGCACTATTATTATAGGCCAAAACATCTATAGTATAATCTTCACCATCCAAATAGTTAACCTGGCCACAAGGAACATTTACTTGTCCAGTTCCAGAAGCTAGTACACGCATTCTATACTTTCCTCTAGCGTTAGAAGGAACATTTATAGTATAAGTTCTGGTGCAATTACCAGACCCACAATACCATCTAGCAATTCTTTCGTTACTAGTATTGTATGTTCCATTTGCATCCCAATCTATCCAGATACCGTTGTACCAGCTAGAAGCTACAGTTACATTGAAGCTTCCTCCTTTAGTAACTTGTACAGTATGTGTTTGGGTGTAATCCTGAACAGTACCATAAGCACTATTCGTGTTTACAAAATTCGCCAAACCATTAGTAGTCTCGACTCTTTGAAATCTTGCTACAGTCGAAACCCAACGAGATGTGGCTCCGCATGTGGTGTTCTGGGCATAGATGTCTGCCGCGAAGAGCAGAACACCTAATGTCAGAATAACTTTATAAAGATTTTTCATATTTCAGATTTTTCAGTTATGAGCAATTAGTGGATATTAATTTTTTGAACTTGTGAATTTTCAGCACCAGTTACTTTCACAAAGTAAACTCCGCTTGCTAATCCATCAAGGCTAACTTCATAGTTGTTCAAGCCAGGTTGAACATCATTAACCTCGTTCATGAAGATTGATTTTCCTTCTAGCGTAAGTACTTCTAATGTATAGTCTCCACCTTCAGCATTAAGACTTACTGTGAAGTCTCCTGAGTTAGGATTAGGATATACATTAAACTGACCCGCTTCTAAGTTTTCTTCAAATCCTGGAAGTGCACCGATAGAGATAACATCTTCGTAAAGATCCTCACCACAAGCATTGGTAACAAGTAATTGTACTCTGTACTTGCTTGGACCTGGATAAACGTGTGTTGGGTTCGCTGCAGTTGAGCTATCACCATCACCAAATGTCCAAAGGTAGCTAGTAGCATCAGCAGACATGTCGCTAAACGCAACTGAGTAGTACTGATTAAAATAGCTAAACTGTGCTTGTGGATCGTTAACAACATCAACCATGATGTTATCTGTACTAGTACAACCGAAGTTATCTACATAGTTCACAGCATAGTTTCCACTAGTCTGAACAAATTGTACAGGACCAGTAGCTCCAGTAGGAGACCAGAAATAGTTTCCTTGTCCAACGTTTGCGTTCAATGTAAGTGTGTTACCAGCACAGAACGATGTATCTGCTGGAAGAGACACTCCTCTTGATTGTGTTACCGCAATGGTATCAGAAGTTACACATCCAAATGCATCAGTTACCTCTACAGCGTAGATTCCGCGTGCAGAGACATTCAACATTTGAGTAGCAGCTCCAGTAGACCAAGCATAAACTCCATTCGGAACTTGTGGGTCTAACATTATACTCTCAGTAGCACATAGGTGCGTGTCATTTGAAAGTGTAGCCGGAGAGTTTTCACTAACCGTAATTGAATCGATCACTTGACCACAAACATTAGATGCAAATACTCTGTAAGTACCAGCAGCATTAATCGTAATCGTTGCTGAAGGTTGGAAGTTATTCCAAATTGCAAATGACCCGTCATTAAGCTGTCCGCTTAAAGTAAGGTCATCACCTTTACAGATTGTCGTGTCATTCGGTAGACTAAAGTTGCTTGGTGCAGTAAATTCATCCGCTCCAATATCAGGAGTGCTTGGATCTCTCATTTCACCTTGCGCATCCATAGTAATACTTGTTGGAGTACCAGCTCCATCAAGATCCGAAGCACAAACTTTAAGATCTGTCATTGAGTAGAACAATGGATCAACATTAACAGAGCTTACATCAAGTCCTGTGTTCGTTTGCCATTGTGAGAAGTCATTAGAGTTTTGTGAGTCAAATCTTCCAATCTGGCTACCCATTGTATAAAGGTTGTTGTGATCAGAATATGTTAAAGCGTATGTTGAATAAACTTCAAGCGCTCGTCCATTTCCAAAGTTTGCAAAAATGTTGTTTCTCAACTCATTTGCTCCACCTCCATTTAAGTATACACCGGCAGAAGAAGTACTGAAGCCTTCAATTGCAACTGTGTTATGATTGAAGTCCATGAAACTTGTATTCGATAGATAGAATCCAGCAAAGCTGTTTCCACTTGTTCCAGTTCCAACATGGATTTCGTTATTGGCAATTTGAGCGTAGTTAGAAGACAAACTAGAAGTATTCTGAATTCTAACTGATCTCAATGGCCATACACCATAAGTTTTCAATGTATTGTAAGCAATTTCCATTGCTCCTCTAGAGTTGATGATCTGGATACCTTCACCAGAAGTGTAAGTAGAAGTTGAAGTGAAATCATTCTCATTGATTTCAAAACCATTTGTGTAATTCAAATAAATACCTCTTCTATAAGCATTGGTGAACATATTTCCTTCAACAAGGATGTTTTCGTTTTCATCATTACTACTACCTTCTAAATAGATGTTATGTGATCCTCCATCAAACGTAGTGTTCATTATACTTACGTTAGATTGACTTGTGTTGTCTCCATAAATACCAGAACCAGCAGCTGTGGTATTGTTAGTAGAGTTTTCAATCACACAGTTAGAGAACATGATATTATCTGTACCTCCTTGAAGTCTGAAAGTAGATGCTCCATTACTAGAGTTTACTACTGTAATATCTTCAAAAAAGTAGTTATCACCACCATCAACCGTGATTGTTGCAGAAGCACCTGATCTGATTTCAACAAGACTAGGATCTCCACTCATACTTCTGAAGATTACAGGTCTGTCTGGAGCAGTTCCGATAAGCTCAATTAGATTAACTGCGTTGGCATAAGTTCCATCAGCAATCTCGAAGATAACTGTATCACAAATTGCTCCAACGCTGTCAAGTAATACCTGAGCATCAGAAAGGTCAGCGTAGTCGTAACCATTTGGATTTCCACCAGTAGTGTCACCAACTGTGAATGTACCTCTAATACCTTCAGTTAATGCTACAGTAAGTGTATCATCGATTTTGATAGAATCTGAAACCCCGTTTGGAGAATTCACCCAAATAACAAGGGTATCACCGTTTACAAAACCAGTAGAGTAATTACCAGCGTTGAATGCGGCATCTGCATTTGGAGCAAGATTTCCTGTATAGTTATATGTTGTTAAAGGAGTAGAACCACCACCTAGGTGTTTAACAACTCCATCAACGTTAAAGCTAGTAAGGTTACCTGTTCCTACGTTCAGGATGCTGATGTCATAAAGACCACCTAAAGCACAAATTGGTGTAACAGGAGCGTCAATTCCTACAAGAGCAACAGAGTTTCTAGGTACAACGTACTCATCTAATCCGATATCTGGAGTAACAACATTACGAACATCGCCATCGAAATCTTCAGGAACGATAGTAGCTGCAGCAGAACCTGCTTGATCTAAAGTTTTATCGAAGAACATGTGAAGGTCATCATTAGCTTCAAAGTCTGGCATATAAACCAAAGAGTTTTGGTCGTCTGTAGCACTCAAGCCTTGAAGACTTGCAAGATCAGTAAATGAACTTCCTCCAAGGTATCCAGTTCTGGCTCCTGCAGAGTAGTAGCAGTTATTGTCTCTTGGGATTGAAGTGGAGTTTGACATGTAAATGGCATCCCCAGGTCCTTGATTAACAAAGACATTATTTCGAATGCTACTGTTAGCACCATTCATAGTACTATAGAAAGCTCTAGATTGAGTATTTCCTAAAGTAAGATTTACAGCGTTATGTATCAATTCTAAGTAGCTAGCATTGCTCCAGAAGTACATTCCATAATATCTGTTAGTACTAACTGCAGTTTGATAAACCATGTTATTAGAAACAACTAAAGGATTAGTAGAAGTTCCTGAAGGAAGACCATAATAGAAACCATAGTGAGTATTTCCACTTGATGCACCCATATTTGCTTCATTCGCATTAATGGTAGAACGGTCAGTTGCATAGAAGTAATAGTTGTACGTACTACCGCTAGTTGGCGATGGACCATAAATTTCAGCGTAATTGTTTTCAACTGTAAGATCAGTACTTCTGTTCAAGTAGAGGTTATAACTACTTGCCCATCGACTTGTACTGGCTGCATTGGTAACCATATGGTTATTAGTGTAAGTAGCACCATTCGTATAATTACCGAAGATGTTATAAGCATAGTGAACGGCATTATTATCGGTAACAGTGTTATTGTCTACAACTGTATTGTCTGAGTAAGAAATGTAAATACCATAAACGTTAGATGCAGAATTGTACGATGAAGTGTTTATAGTATTGTCTGATATAGATGCGAAATTTGTATAGATACCATATACACCATAGCGAAGCCAATTGTTCAATGTGTTTCCGTCAAACACCCATCCAGTTTGACGAGCACTTGAGCCAGCACCACGAGCATAAACAACATAAGAACCTCTGTTGATTGTGTTGTTAGTAATCGTTATGTTATTGTTGTTGGTATTATATGCATAGAAGATTGTGTATGAAGTTGAAGTACTTGTAGTGTTGTAGCCTTCAAAACTATTATTGTTAAAGATCAAATCTTCATTATCTCTTTCGAAGAATACTCTGTAACGGAAGTTAGAACCAGAAGGGTTGAAATCTAAACCGTCAACAATAATATCGTGAGCAGCATTTGCTCTAACCATGTAACTTGATGTGTAAGTCATTCTTGGAGCAGTTGTGTTTGCAGGATCACTTTGGAAAATGATCGGAGCATTTACAAGATCTGCACCATCAACGCTTCTCAAATAAAGCTGCTCGTTGTAGCTTCCTGAGCGTACGTTAAAGATAGTTGAATCACAAACTCCACTCGCAAGCAAGTCTGTCCAAGCAGAAGCGAAAGTTGCATAATCAGGAGTTGTACCACCAATGGTATAGGTTCCTTTTAATGCTGGAGTAAGTGTTCCATTATAAGTATCGTTTGCGGTATTGCCATCTGTCTGACCACTTGGGCTACTAGAGGTAGTAGAAATTGCGTATGAATTCCCAGATACTGCTGTGTAGGTTCCTAAGGTAAGAACGGTGTCTTGACCTGTAGAAAGGTTTAAACCAGAAAAAGTAGTCGGGCCATATGTTGAAGCGCCAAAACTACCGGTAAGGATTACGGATGTTAAATTGTTTGAACCCCAGTTTGTAACACGAACATCAAAGTCATTTGTACCTGGGCAAATTGTTGGATCAGCAAGTTCAGAGGATGCGTCGTTTGGTGGCGGAGGTGTTACGTTTAACGTATAGTCCTCTGTTTCTCCCCTTTGATTGTAAAACCCACAGGCAGGAAGAGGTGAACTAGAGTTAATACCATTAAGAACTCTCATTCTTTTATTTCCAATTGCTGCTGTTGGAGGAACAGTGATTGTATATGTTCTTGTAGACGTTCCACTACTTGAAGAAGGGAAGCCAGCTACTCTCTCTCCTGGATCGGAGAAGTCAACATCTTGGTTCCAATCAATATATATGTCGTGACCCCATCGAGAGGTAACAGTAATATTGAAACTAGAACCTGCATTTGCAGAGACCGTTTGTGAGGTGTAATTTCGGTAACCTGAAGATGACGAACTAAAGTTCGCAATATTCGAATTGGCACCTGTGGTGCTAACCCTTGTAATACCAGGATAGTTCCATTGTGAAGACACGGAACAATATGGTGATTGGGCATTAGCAGATCCAGCAGTGATAAGAATCAAAGCGAAAATGCCTAATAGAGAGTACAACTTTCTCATAATTTCTGTTTTATTAATAATCCTAAATTTCTGTATTTCAGAGTTTTATCTGTTTTCTTACGAAGCTTTTACCTGTAGGCAACTGCCAAATTTAAACTTTTAGCCTTTCCTTCCAAAAAAAATTTCATAAACCATACACGATTTATTTTGTGCTTTGGTTGGGTCATTCCTTAAATTTTCCTAGTTTTTTAGCTACTAGAATTTGATTTTGTCCTGAACAATTGTAAACCATCGTTGTTGTTCGCCACCAAAATTCCAAGACTGCCATTCGCCAGACGTATGCTCTTTAAGGCTTTTACATCACCTGGGATATAAAGTCCAGCTTTTGATGCTGGCACCGATTCAAAACCTTGCTTGGTAATTTCAAGGATAGTTCCGATAGATGCATCGTTTCTTGGAGTCTCAACTTCTGAAGAAAATAAATTTCCTCCTAAGGCAATTTCTGACTTGCCATCATTATCTAAATCTGCTTCCACAAAACCATTTACACTTGAAATTTGAGTTTCCACAGGCAACTGTGAAACGGTAAAATTCCCTTGTCCATCATTCCTTATATATACACTCGCAAAATTTGTGGCCGTATAATGCAGCGCTTTTTCTAATTTATCTCCATAAATATCATCGATGGTTGCTCTTGAGAAATCTTTATAAGTTGAGAACTTCTTTTTTATAAATGGCATTTGCTGACTTGAGCAAGTACGACCTCTAACTGGATAACATGTTCCTTGGTTATAATAGCCCAATACAATATCTAGGTTCCCTGAATTATCAAAGTCGTTACAATAGATATGGAAAGGTTCCTGAAAACTCGCCTTGTATTTATAGTTGAGGCCAAGGTTGCCCACCAAGAAATCTATATCACCATCATTATCTATATCAGAAGAATGAAGGGAACTCCACCATCCAATTTGATTTGCAAGGATGTCATTATCTATGACCTCAAACTTGTCGCCTTTGTTTTCAAATAGGTTTATTGAAGTCCATTCTCCCACAACCATGAGATCGAGCTTGTCGTCATTATTATAGTCTACCCAATCAGCATCGGTAACCAACCCAGCCTGATTCAGAAATGGGCATAATTCATTTGTGACATCTACGAATTTTGAATCGTCATTTCTAAGGATGAAGCTTTTCGGTGAGAATGGATATTTCCCAGGAACTAATCTTCCTCCAACAAATAGATCTAGATCGCCGTCCTTATCATAATCTGCAGCTTTAACAACTTTACCACTAGTGTTCATGGCTGGGAGCAATGACTTGTCTAGCTTGAACTTTCCAGAGCCGTTGTTTACATAAATTCTGTCTTGGAGCAATTCACTTTGATCTGGGTATTCATTTCCTCCACTTACCACGTAAAGGTCCAAGTCATCGTCATTGTCAAAATCAAAAAACAAAGCTCCCATGTCTTCATGATCCTTTTGGAATTCCCAAGGTTGGTTGTTAGACATGATAAACTTTCCAGATTTATTTTGGGTATACAACCTTCCAGATTGATTCATCGCCCCTCCCACAAAGAAGTCATCCAGGCCATCCCCATTTACATCTCCCACGGCAAGCCCGGGTCCATGCATAGAGTTTCTGTGAGGAAGTAAAATTTCCGTAGCAAAATCATCAAAGTCATTTTCTTCATGTTTAAATGACGGAGAAATTAACCCAGATGCCTCAGTTAAATAGTCTGACTTCAAATTAGGTGCAATAAATCTTTCTTTAGCCTCAGATTGCTTCACCACCAAAGAAGTGTTTGGCTTAAGATTGGTTTTTGTCAATTTTTCACCATTCGGAAAAACAACTTCTAGCTTTTCAATAGTTGCTGAAGGAGAAAGTCCAAAATGTGCAATGGGTTCTAAGGATGACATATAGCCGCGTGTTGTGAATAGTTCACAGTATTGCATGCCTTCACTTGTGAATAGGCTGACCTTAGCTCCAATTCCTTGCGTGTTTTTGTCGGATCCTTCAATGCGTACTTTAAGAAATTGATTATCGAACTTTTCATTCGCTTTGTTTTCATAAATCCAGGCGACGTCGTTAATGTTGTTAATGACCAAATCTAGGTCGCCGTCATTGTCTAAATCTGCAGAAGCTGAGCCTTGAGAGAAACCTTTGTCTCCTAATCCCCATTCATAACTCTTTTTAGAAAAAGTCATGTCTCCATTATTCTGGTAGACATAATTAGGAAGCGGTGTTTTTGGCGCTTCTTCAAATCGTTTTTTAGCTTCGAAATCAGGGTCGTCAATTTTAGCTCCGTAGGTTTTGCCGTTTTTGACCATGTAGTCATTATCTCTATCGTCGATGCGGTAACCATTTGAAACAAACAAATCTTTCCATCCGTCCATGTCGAAGTCAACAAATATGGGAGCCCAACTCCAGTCGGTACTATGAATGCCTGCCATTTGAGCGATATCAGAAAAACTACCATTTCCATTATTTAAATGGAGTGCATTGTACATATACTGATATGGAACCCCGAAATTGACAAGGCTGTAGAACTTCTCAGGATTCATAGCGCTCATTTGCGTTTTGATACGCTCATTGTCTTCTGCCGCCATATCCAAAGTGAAAATGTCAATTAGACCATCATTGTTAATGTCAGCCATGTCATTTCCCATACTATAAAGTGAAATATGATTTGTGCGATCTTGAAGCTCATCTTTAAAGGTGCCGTCACCTTGATTGATATAGAAAAAGTCAGGGCTGTCGTAATCATTACTGATATAAATGTCTGGATAGCCATCTCTATTCACATCTCCTGTTGCAATTCCAAGGCCCCAGCCTCCCATGCGCTCGTAATTCAGACCAGCAGCCTTTGAAACATTAACAAACTTGCCGTTGTCATTTCTATAAAGTCTGTCGGCTTGAAGAGGACGTTGAGGCTTTTCTTTAGTCAACTTACTATCACTGAGCCATTGGTTATTGTGATTTAAGACATAAAGATCTAGGTCTCCATCTTTATCAATATCCAGAAAAGCACTTTGTGTGGAATATCCTGTATCGGCTACTCCTAGTTCCTTCGACTGATCTGAGAAACTTAGATCGCCTTGGTTAATGAGGAGTACATTTGATCGTCCTTCTCCATCTTTCATTCCACCACAGCTGATGTATAAGTCTGAGTAGCCATCCCCGTTAACATCAGCAACTGCTACTCCATTACACCATCTATCTGCCAGAGCAACTCCGGCTTTGTCAGTAATGTCTTCGAATTTAAAATCTCCTTTATTTAGGTATAACTTTGATGCTACTTCGTTACCTGAGAGGTATACATCCATCAAGCCGTCGTTATTAATATCAATAACTCCAACTCCTCCTCCATTGAAGAGGTATTCGAATTTGAAGAACTTGTATTCCGTTTCAGGCTTGAACCTGTTTTCGAATTTTACACCAGTTTCTTCGGCACTTAAGTATTTAAACAGTTTCTGAGTTTTTTTTGGGTTTGATTCAGAAGTAGCTATGGTATTTTTGTTTTTCTCTTCCTTATTGGTGCAGGCACCAAATAATAAAACCAAACTAAGGGCTAGGTAGAAGTGTCTCATGTTTAAAAATTTACTTTTCAAATGTATTAAGTGTATTGCTTTACAATTGCAGCGTCAATCACTTTATCGCTTAAAATTACAAGTCTTTCTGTTACGTTTCGCAATTCTCTGATATTTCCTGTCCAGGGAAGTTTTTGTAGCTCTTTCAGAGCAGCTTTATTGATTTCCTTTTTTGCAATACCCTGTTCTTTGCAAATGTCATTTAAGAAATGGTCTACCAAAAGAGGAATGTCGTCAGTTCGTTCAGCCAAAGGTGGTACCTTAAGCAGAATTACTCCCAGACGATGATAAAGGTCTTCCCTAAACTTCTTTTCTTCAATTTCAGATTTCAAGTCTTTATTAGTTGCGGCCAAAACTCTCACATTCACTTTAATCTCCGCATCGCCTCCAACCCTTGTGATTTTGTGTTCCTGAAGAGCTCTTAAGACTTTAGCCTGAGCACTTAAACTCATATCGCCAATTTCATCAAGGAAAAGTGTTCCTCCATTGGCTTGCTCAAACTTCCCTTTTCGTTGTTTAATCGCTGAAGTAAAAGCGCCTTTTTCATGCCCAAACAATTCGCTTTCTATTAATTCAGATGGAATAGCGGCACAATTCACTTCGATGAAGGCATTTTTAGATCGCGAAGATTTTTCATGAATTTGTTTAGCAACGAGTTCCTTTCCAGTTCCATTTGGGCCCGTAATCAGAACACGAGCATCAGAGGAGGCAACTTTGTTTATCATGTCAAGAACAGCCAAGATTTCTGGACTCTCACCAATAATTTTGTTGTTGACCGAGGTTTTGACTTTTTTCTTGAGGACTTTGGTCTCTTCAATCAAGCTGTTTCGATCAACAGCGTTTCTCACGGTAACTAAGAGCCTATTCAAATCAAGAGGCTTCGATATGTAGTCAAAGGCTCCTTTTTTAATCGCCTCCACAGCGGTATCAATATTACCGTGTCCACTGATCATGATGAAGTTTGAGTCGGGTTTAGCTTCTAGGGCCAAATCCAAAACGTCAATCCCATCCATTTTTGGCATTTTAATATCGCATAAAATTGCGTCATACTCTTCCGCTTTGAGCATCGACATGCCTTTCATCCCGTCCTCGGCTTCGTCAACTTTAAAGTTTTCATACTCTAGGACCTCTCTCAAAGAGTTTCGGATGCTTTGTTCGTCGTCAATGACTAGAATCTTCGCCATAATAATGTTTGATATCTTCAAAAAACATGGCTTCTTTTAGTCCATATTTTGAATAATGAATCCATTCAATTTTGAAGTGTTGAATATAAAAAAGAATAATGCTCATCCCAATAGGAATCAAGGTTTTTCTGAAATCAGGAATCCTGTTGTTTGCCTCACGTTCCTTTTCACTTGAGAAAATCCATTTTTCTAAGACCGGAACAGCAACAGCGCTAGGAATTGATTTAAGCGTTTTGCTTCTTGTTACTTCCTTGTCAAGCAAATCAAAAAATGTCTCCATGCTTCCTGAGCACCCGATAAGGTGTTTAGTTTTTTGCGCATTGAGCTGGGTGGATTTTTCTAATAGGTAGCTATGCAGATCCTGAAGTGAATTAGGGTTCATCTGAGGGCCTATGTTCAGCTTTTCTTGAAGTCGAGTTACACCAATATCCAAACTCACACTTTGCTCTTCAGTATTTAAACTGGTTAACTCTACACTGCCACCACCGATATCCATAATCAATTTCGGTCCGGCTAAGTGAGAAGTAATCGTCTTGATGGTATCTTTTACTAATAAAGCTTCTTTATTCCCAGAAATCACCTTGAATTCTACTCCTTTTATTTGTTCAAAGTGCTTCGAAAGCTTATAATCTCTGGAGGCTGAGGTGCCATATGCCTTAAGGGAAGCTGCGCCATTCAATTTTGCATATTCGAGGCACTCATCAAGAGCTGCCAAGGCAATTTCAAGTCTATCCTTTTGAGCGCTATTGTCTTGATAGCTTCCTCGTCCTAAAAAAACAGGGAGAAGTCTTTGTCCTATAAATTCGAATTGCTGCCTTGAGTTGTGCTCGACAACTAAAAGTTCAAAAGTGTTGGTGCCAATATCTAGATAGGCAGATATCATCTTAGGAAGAGTAGCGTAGCCACTTCCATATTTCTTTATAGCTCACCTTTTTTCCATACATGAGAATTCCGGTCCTATAGATTTTGCCAGCTAACCAAACAGCACCTATAAACCCTAGGATTAATAAGCCCATCGACAAGCCTACTTCCCAAAGCGGAATTCCTCCTTCACCCACACCTATGGCTACCCGAACCAGCATCACTATAGGGGAAGTTAACGGAATGATTGAAAACCAAAATGCCAAGGGGCCTTCAGGGTTTTGAACTATGAAGGTGGACATAACATAGGCCAATATCAAAGGCGCAGTCATTGGAAACATAAACTGCTGTGTATCTGTCTCATTGTCAACAGCCGATCCAACAGCTGCAAAAAGGGCAGCGTAGAGCAAATAACCTCCTAGAAAATAGAATAGAAAAAGTCCGATCATCAGAGGGAAGTTGATGCGGTTAATAATGTTTTCAGGGTCGGCGAGATTGAACTGATTGTTCATTTGATTCTCTCCTTGAACTTGCTGCATGACTTCAGGGGTCATCTGCGTCTGATTACTGATAAATTCAGGATTAAGCTGATCTCCAAAGAAAATCGCAGTGACGGCCGTAACGATCGTAAAGGTCAAAACAATCCAAACTAAAAATTGAGTAAGTCCAACTAATGCAACCCCCAAAATTTTACCCATCATAAGTTGGAAGGGTTTTACCGAAGAGATGATTACCTCAACTATACGACTAGTTTTTTCCTCAATGACTCCGCGCATTACCTGCACACCATAGAGGAAAATAAATAGATAGATCATAAGGCCAAAAGCAAATCCTACGAAGGTTCGCTCATTGTCGACTTTCTCTTCTTTTCCTGTTTCTGAGAATTTAATGGGTTGAACGAAGAAGTTTGTTTTGACATCGTAAAACTCCTTACGATCAATTTTGTACTGCCTCAGTTTTAACTCCTCAACAATTGACTCAACCTTATTCTCAATATTTCTTTGGGCAACAACACTAGGTTGCTTTTTGAAATAGAGTTGAGCCAAGTTGCTTCTTTCAATATTTGAAGGGATAAAAAGAATACCATCAAATCCCGATTCGAAAAAGCTTTTCTTAGCGTCTTCCAGGTTCATATCTCCGTAAGTGAATTGAACTCGGGTATCACTCTCAAGGTTAGCAAACACGGGTTTTTTCTGGTCTACAACTAGGATGTTTTGAATTTGGTTATCCTCTAGGCCTAACCAAAGCACGAGGCTTATAATTCCAGCGATCAGAAGAGGCCCTAAGAGGGTAAGAATTACGAAAGATTTCTTCTTTACTCTCGACAGATATTCTCTTTCAATGATGAGTCCGATTTTACCCATTTGTCTGATTTATTTCGGTTACTTTTTGGATAAAAATATCGTTCATGCTAGGGATTACTTCTTTAAGTCCATGTATCTCTACATGTGGAAGTAAGTTTGAAAGTAGGTCATTTGAGTTAGCACTCTCGGCAATCTTTACATGTGCCTTGAGCATAGATTTTTCCTCAGATATATCTTTCAGTTCGGCACCGGTCCAAAGAGCATTTGTAAAGGCCATTTTATTGCCCTTAAATAGTACTTCATATTCATTGTTCTTATAGGTGTCTTTTATCTCATCAACGGAACCTTCAAGTATCTTTTTGCTCTTATTAATGAGTGCAATATGATCACACATTTCTTCAACCGAACTCATGTTATGAGTGGAGAAAATAATGGTAGAACCTTGGTCCTTTAGGGCCAATATTTCGTCCTTAATTAGATTCGTATTGATTGGATCAAAGCCTGAGAAAGGCTCATCAAGAATTATCAGATCTGGCTTGTGCAACACAGTGACAATGAACTGAATCTTTTGCTGCATACCCTTCGATAGCTCTTCAATTTTTTTGTCCCACCAATCGATGATATCAAATCGTTCGAACCAGTCTTTAAGCTGAGTTTTAGCTTCTTTGGCGCTGAGCCCTTTCAATCGACATAGGTACATGGCTTGTTCGCCAACCTTCATCTTTTTATAAAGTCCGCGTTCTTCAGGCAAATAACCAATCTTCGAAATGTGCTGAGCATCCAATACTTTGCCATCCATCAAAATCTCTCCTTCATCAGGGGCTGTGATTTGATTGATGATTCGAATCAAGGAGGTTTTACCTGCCCCATTCGGCCCTAATAAACCGAAAATTGATTGTTTCGGAATGCTAATGGATACATCCGTTAAGGCTCTGTGATTGGAATAAAATTTACTTACGTTTCTAGCCTCAAGTTGAACGGACATTGTCGAAGAATGTGTTGAATTTATCAGCTAAAATACTCTTTCATTTTACTGAAAAAACTTTTTTCGTTTTTTCCTGGTTTCGGCTCGAAGTTCTCGGAGCTTCTGAGCTTTTCAAGAATAGTTTTTTCCTCCTTAGACAATTCAGTAGGAGTCCACACATTAGCGTGAATCAGAATGTCACCTTTGCCATATGCATTAACTGAAGGAAGGCCTTTTCCTTTAAGTCTCAAAATTTTCCCAGACTGTGTTCCAGGAGCAATTTTAATCTTAGCTTTTCCTTCTACGGTTGGGACTTCAGTGCTTGTTCCGAGCGTTGCATCAGCAAAATTTAGATAAAGCTGATAGTGCAAGTTTTGACCATCACGTTCTAGGAATTCATCATTTAATTCTTCGATTACAACAAGCAAATCGCCAGGTACACCATTCATTGGCCCTTCGTTACCTTTTCCTCGAATACTCAGTTGCATTCCTTCTTCAACTCCTGCAGGAATTTCAACATCCATAACAACTTCTTGTCGAACCAAACCATCTTGATTCGCCCCTGGAGCCGATTTGGTAAGTCTCTTTCCTGTTCCACCACATGTAGGGCAGCCAGAAGTAGTCTGCATTTGTCCGAGAATCGTGTTAGTGATTCTAGTAACACTTCCTGTTCCGTTACACATGCTGCAGGTGCCATATTCAGAGCCTGGAGCGTTTACTAGCTTTTGAACTTTTATCTTTTTGGTAGTCCCATTTAGAACTTCTTCTAAACTGAGTTTAACCTTAATTCGAAGGTTAGATCCTCGTCTTACTTGAGTGCGTCGTTGAGAGCCTCCGAAGCCTCCAAAGGCACCGCCAAAAATATCTCCGAACTGATCAAAGATATCATCCATCGACATGCCGCCTCCAAATCCTTGGCCACCGCCTGAACCCATGCCTGCATGGCCGAATCTATCGTAGCGTTGTTTCTTTTCTTGGTTTCCTAGTATCTCGTAGGCTTCCGCCGCTTCTTTAAACTGATCTTCAGCTTCTTTATCATCGGGGTTTTTGTCAGGATGATACTTGATAGCCAGTTTGCGATAAGCCTTTTTAATTTCTTCAGGACTAGCATTTCTGTCTAGACCTAGTACTTCATAATAATCTCTCTTGGCCATCTTATTCCCCAATTACGACTTTTGCAAATCGAATAATTTTTTCATTCAAGGTGTAGCCATCTTCAACAACATCCACGACTTTCCCTTTGAGTTTTTTACTAGGTGCTGGGATTTTGGCAATCGCTTCATGAAAGTCGGAGTCAAATGCTTTTTCTTTGGCATCCATCTTCTTAACTCCTTCAGAATCAATAATTTTTCTGAATTTACTTTCTACTAGATTCAAACCTTCTTTAAGTGATTCAACAGAAGTTTCATTGGCTTCAGCGATTGACTTATTCGCTCTGTCAAAGTCATCCATTACTTCAAGAAGTTTAGCTAGTAATTCTTGATTTGCGTTCTGAATAAGTTCTAAACGCTCTTTCGCACTTCTTCTTCTGAAGTTCTCAAACTCGCTATAAATTCGCAAGTATTTATCTTTCATCTCACTTGCCTCAGCCTGAGCTTTTGCTAGCTCACTCAGCTCCTCACTAACACTCTCTTCTTGTTCTGTTTGTGTTCCTGACGAGCTGTCCTTCATTTCGTCTTGGCTTAAAGTTTCCTCAGTTTCTTGCAATTTCTCCTCCTTATTCTTTGACATGTCAAAAATTTTGTAGCCTCATTTCAAATCCTGAACCAAAGCTTAAAAGAAGACATAATGACAGAAAAAGGAGCCCGAAAGCTCCTTTAAACTATATTTTATGTCAGTTTGATTAGAATTCTTTTACCCATTTATCGAGTTCCAAATGCAGGTTTTGGCCTCTTAAATTCTTCGCGACAATTACTCCATTTGGGTCGACTAGAAAGTTGGTTGGTATGGCCCTAACATTGTAGTCTTGGGCTGCTTTACTAGACCAATATTGCAGGTCACTTACATGATAGTCCCAATTCAGTCCATCCTGCTCAATAGCCTTCATCCATGCGGTTTTAGACCTGTCCAATGAAACGTTATAAACTGTAAAACCTTTGGCGTTTTTGATTTTTGCTTTGTTGTACTTATTATAAGCATTAACCACATTTGGATTCTCACGTCTGCATGGTCCACACCATGATGCCCAAAAGTCAACAAGCACTAAATTTCCTTTTAAAGAGCTGAGCTTAATAATTTCTCCATCTGGGTTTTTTAAACTAATCTCCGGAGCGAGGTCACCCACATTGGTTCCTACACTTTTTGTTTGCCATGGCCATGCTGAGCCTGACAATAAAACTATGGCTACTCCTAAGCTTAAATTTGCAAATAATTTTTTCATATTTCTTTTAATTAAAACGTTTGATATCTGCTCCGAGAGCGTTCAAACGTTCATCAATTCGGTGGTAACCACGATCGATTTGCTCGATGTTGTGGATTACGCTCTTTCCTTTGGCTGACATAGCTGCAATCAATAGTGAAACACCAGCTCTAATGTCAGGGCTGGTCATCTCAATTCCCCTTAAAGGATATTGGTTGTCAATGCCAATTACAGTTGCTCTATGCGGATCACACAAAATAATTTGTGCTCCCATATCAATAAGTTTGTCAACGAAAAAGAGTCTGCTTTCAAACATCTTTTGATGAATTAAAACACTTCCTCTTGCTTGCGTCGACACTACCAATACAATGCTCAATAAGTCGGGAGTGAATCCTGGCCATGGAGCATCGGCAACAGTTAAAATCGAACCATCAATGAACGTTTCAATCTCATACCCATCTTGTTCGGGAATGAAGATATCGTCTCCTTCTCGCACAAGTTTAATGCCAAGTCTGCTAAAAACTTGCGGTATAATTCCTAAATGTTCGTAGCCGACATTTTTAATCCGAATTTCAGACTTAGTCATTGCTGCAAGCCCAATGATACTGCCAATTTCAATCATGTCAGGCAAGATTCGGTGCTCACAGCCACCTAAGTTTTCTACGCCTTCAATTGTAACTCTGTTTGATCCAGCGCCTGATATTTTGGCGCCCATCGAATTGAGCATTCTACAAAGTTGTTCAATGTAAGGTTCGCAAGCAGCGTTGTAAATTGTTGTAGTTCCTTTTGCCAAACTAGCAGCCATTATGATGTTGGCTGTCCCGGTTACTGATGCTTCATCAAGCAGAATGTAATTCCCTTTTAGACCTGATTTTGCATCAACTGAATAAAAGTTGTTCAGTGAATCGAAGTCAAAGTGTGCTCCAAGTTTTTCGAATCCGATAAAGTGTGTGTCGAGTCGTCGACGACCTATTTTGTCGCCGCCTGGCTTGGGTATGTAGGCTTTGCCAAAACGTGATAAAAGAGGTCCAACAATCATGATAGACCCTCTTAATGAAGAGCCCTTTTCTTTAAAGGCGTCCGAATTCAAATAGTCGATGTCTATTTCATCCGATTGAAAGGTATATTCTCCTTCAGCTTTTCGAGAAATCTTTACACCAAGATCTCCTAAAAGATCAATTAGTTTATTGACATCCCTAATTTCTGGGATGTTTGAAAGCTGGACTTTTTCTGGGGTAAGTAAAACAGCACATAATATCTGGAGGGCTTCATTTTTTGCTCCTTGTGGAACGAATTCTCCTTTAAGTTTCCTTCCTCCTTCAATTATGAATTTTCCCATTACGCTGTTCTTCTTTTTGGTTTTTTACTCTTTCCTTTTTTACGGAAGTTGCTTTGACTTCTATTCTGGTTTGCTACTTTAATATGAGCTAACTCTACTTCTTCAGCGAGCTTCAAATTCCCATCTGACATCTCGAATAATTGGTCTTTGATGAGTTTGTCGTCGACACTATCTCTATTCCAATTCAGATAAGCCTTCTTCATCATATTAGCGATGCTTAAAGTCAAGGCTTCTTTTTCTTCGACGTCTGCCATCTTTACAGCAGCTTCTATATATCCAGGAATAACTAAGCCATAATGCTTAAAGCGTGGCATTCCAGTAGGATAAGCAAGTTGTTCCGGACGCATATAGCCTTCTTTTTTAGGCATTGGGTATGGACTTTCAACATCCAAATCGAAGTCAGCCATTACGTAAAGGTGGTCCCAGAGTTTTTGCTTGAATTCTTCAACATCTCTGAGGTGAGGATTGAGCTGCCCCATAAGCTTAATAACAGCTTTTGCGGCTTCATTTCTTTCCTCTTTGTCCTCAAGTCCTTTGGTATGATCTACCATCTTTTGGATGTGTCTCCCATACTCAGGCATTACGAGGTCGCCTCTTTTCGAATTATATTCCATAGTGTTGTTTAAAGCGCCAAAATTAGTGTTTAATCTCTATCAAGAGGATTGAATGAGCTCGAGTTTCGCGAATTTCAATAAGAGTTGCTTTTCTCCGACCCCATCAAAGTTCACATTTGCTTTAAGATTTCCTGGCTCTCCACTTAGTTTTACGATGGTTCCTTTTCCAAATCTATGGTGGCTCACAAGATCACCTTCCTTTATATTGGCATTGTTCGTTGGAGCAGCAGGGGCATTAGTTCTAGAAGGTGACTTTAGAGAAACTAGGTTGCGTGGTTTTTGGAAACTTGGCGTAGTTTGTTTGTTTTGATCAGGTCTTTTTCGGAGAGTACTTGCTTCAATAAAATGCTCATCGATTTCACTAATAAATCTGCTTGGGTCGCTGTAAATTAAATTACCCCAACGATATCGACTTAGGGCATAAGATAAGATTGCTTTCTTTTCAGCTCGAGTAAGTGCTACATAGAAAAGTCTTCTTTCTTCTTCAAGGTCAGACCTGCTTGATGTGCTTAATTGGCTTGGAAAAAGGTTCTCCTCCAGGCCTACAATAAAAACATAGGGAAACTCGAGGCCTTTAGCTGCGTGAACAGTCATCAGGCTTACCTTATTTGGATCCTTGTCTTTTTCGTCATCTTGATCGGTTAGGAGAGCTACATCTTCCATGAAGTCTGGAAGGTGCCTTTGTTCTCCTTCAGGAGCAGATTCTGTGAATTCTTTGATACCGGCTAAAAGCTCTTGAATGTTCTCATAGCGACTAACTCCTTCAATGCTTTTGTCTTGATACAATTCATGAAGAATTCTTGAAGAACTCGCAATAGCGCTTGCCAAGTCAAATGCATTTAAGACTTCGATTTGGGCTTCAAACGAGCGAATCATGTCAACAAATTCAGAAATCTTTGTGGCCGATGATGCTGAAATTCCTGTGTGATGCGTTCGAATCGATGAAATAACTTCCCAGAAACTTAGTTGCTTATCGTTGGCGTATACGGTGACTTTATCAACTGTGGTTTGTCCAATAGCCCGCTTAGGGTAATTGATTATTCTTTTTACGGCTTCCTCATCATTGTGATTGATGATGACTCTGAAATATGCCAGAATGTCTTTGATTTCTTTTCGTTGGTAAAAGGAAGTTCCTCCAAAGATTCTGTAAGGAATGTCAATTTTGCGAAGGGCTTCCTCCATTGCCCTTGACTGGGCATTGGTTCTATACAGTATCGCAAAAGATTGAAAGCTTGCTTTTTCTTCATTTGAAATTTGAAAAATCTCTCCTGCCACGGCTCTACCTTCTTCATTATCGCTATTTGCTTTGAGAAGTTTGATCTTAGGTCCTTCATCGTTGGAGGTCCATACTTTCTTATCTAGCTGTTCTTTGTTCTTTTTTATAATGCTATTTGCAGCATTAACAATGGTCTGGGTAGAGCGGTAGTTTTGTTCAAGTTTATAAGTTACCGCATCCGGGTAGGTGCGTTTGAAATTTAGGATGTTTTGAATATTTGCACCTCTAAAGGCATAAATACTTTGTGCGTCATCTCCTACCACGCAGATGTTTTCGTAACGTGCAGCAAGACGCTTCAGGATTATAGACTGCGAGAAGTTTGTATCCTGGTACTCATCAACTAAGATGAATTTGAATTTTTCTTGATACTTTAACAATGCCTCCGGTGAGTCTCTCAGAAGTAAATTGGTTTGGAACAAAAGGTCATCAAAATCCATAGCTCCGGATCTGAAGCAGCGATTTTGATATTTCTCATAGATCTCTCCTATTAAAGGTTTTTTAGCGTAAGAATCTTCCTTAGAGATTGTAGGATTGTCTTGATATGCCTGAGGAGAAAGAAGGTTGTTTTTTGCTGCGGAAATTCGATTGTAGACGAGGCCCGGTTTGTAGACCTTATCATCCAACTTCATCTCTTTTATGATCCGTTTGATCATACTCTTTGAGTCAGTTGTATCATATATAGTGAAGTTCCTAGGGTAGCCAATTTTGTCGGCCTCCATTCTGAGGATGCGCGCAAAAATACTGTGGAAAGTTCCCATCCAAAGGTTCGCTGCCACTTCGTTACCAACGATTGAGGTAATACGAGCCTTCATTTCACGAGCGGCTTTATTAGTAAAGGTTAATGCCAGTATGTTGTATGACTCTACTCCAGATTCGAGGAGGTTTGCAATACGAAAGGTGAGGACTCTAGTTTTTCCGGATCCAGCTCCGGCGATAACCATAAGTGGTCCTTCTATATGTTCGGCGGCCTTTCTTTGGGCTTCGTTTAAATCTTGTAGGAAATTCACTTTTCAAATAAACAAAGTCTGAGCGTTAGAAAGTGGTCTTTAGGGATTAAAAAAATCAACATTTCCAAAATGGATTGAAATCAGGAGGAAAGACTTCGTTAAAAAAAAGAAAAATCGGAGCGTCAAACCGGCCTGTACCATTAAATATCACGGGGAAAACAAGCTTTTTCAAGAAGGCTCAAAAAAATGCCTGTACTTATGTTGCAATTTCTAAAAAGAACACTTACCTTTGCGCCCCCCAAAAAATGACGGGGTAGGAAACTATTGAATAAACTTATTTGATCGGAAGGATATGCCAACGATACAACAGCTGGTTAGAAAAAGTCGGGAATCAAAGTCTAAGACAAGCAAGTCTGCTGCTCTAGACGCTTGCCCACAGCGACGTGGAGTGTGCACGAGAGTGTATACCACGACGCCTAAAAAACCAAATTCTGCAATGCGAAAAGTTGCAAGGGTTCGACTTACTAACGCAAAAGAAGTAAACGCCTATATACCAGGTGAAGGACATAATTTACAAGAGCACTCGATTGTACTTGTAAGAGGAGGAAGAGTAAAAGACCTGCCAGGGGTACGATATCACATCGTTCGAGGAGCACTCGATACTGCTGGAGTTGAAGGTAGAACTCAGAGAAGATCAAAATACGGAGCGAAGAGACCTAAAAAATAATTTACAATGAGAAAAGCGCGCTCGAAAAAATTCAGATTACAACCGGATCCAAAGTTCAATGACACTTTGGTAACGAACTTTGTAAACAACCTTATGCTCGATGGAAAAAAGAGCATCTCTTTTAGAATCTTTTATGATGCTATCGAAAGAGTACAGGAAAAATCTAAAGAAGACGGTTTAGAAGTATTCAAGACTGCCTTAACAAATGTTACTCCTCAGGTAGAGGTTAGAAGTAGAAGAGTTGGAGGGGCTACTTTCCAAATTCCTACAGAGATTCGCCAGAGTAGAAAAACATCAATGGCAATCAAGTGGATGATTAGCTACGCTAGAAAAAGAAATGGTCGTTCGATGGCTGAGAAGCTTTCTGAAGAGATTCTAGCAGCTTTCAGAGAAGAAGGAGCTACATTCAAGAAGAAAGAAGATACACATAGAATGGCTGAAGCGAATAAAGCATTCGCTCACTTCAGAGCATAAAGACAATGGCAAAAAGAGACCTTAAATACACAAGGAACATCGGTATCATGGCGCATATCGATGCTGGTAAAACAACCACCACTGAGCGTGTCCTGTATTACACTGGATTGTCGCACAAAATTGGTGAGGTGCATGATGGTGCTGCTACCATGGACTGGATGGAGCAAGAGCAGGAAAGAGGTATTACTATTACTTCAGCTGCTACCACATGTTTTTGGAATTATAACTCTGAAGAGTATAAGATTAACATTATTGATACTCCGGGTCACGTTGACTTTACGGTTGAAGTTGAACGTTCATTAAGAGTACTTGATGGAGCGGTAGCTTTGTTTTGTGCTGTTGGTGGAGTTGAGCCTCAATCAGAAACTGTTTGGAGACAAGCTGACAAGTATAAAGTGCCAAGAATTGGATTCGTCAATAAGATGGACCGTTCAGGAGCTGACTTTTTCAATGTTGTTGAGCAGGTAAAAGATAGATTAGGTGCACGTCCAGTACCAATTCAAGTGCCAATCGGAGCTGAGTCTGACTTCAAAGGAGTTATTGACCTTATCAACATGCGTGGTATGGTTTGGAATGAGGAAGATATGGGAATGACTTTCAAGGAAGTTGAAATCCCAGCTGACCTTGTTGAAACAGCAAACAAATGGAGAGAATTCTTAGTTGAAGCAGTTGCAGAATCTGACGATGCTTTGATGGAAAAATTCTTTGAAGATCCTGATTCAATTACAGAAGAAGAAATGCTTCGTGCAATTCGCACAGCTACCTGTAACATGGAAATTACGCCGATGTTGTGCGGGTCTGCATTTAAGAACAAAGGAGTTCAAGCAATGCTTGATTCAGTAATGACTTTCCTTCCATCTCCGATGGACGTTGAAGGGATCACAGGAATAAATCCAGATACTGACGAGGAAGAAACAAGAAAGCCTAATAGCGACGAGCCAATGGCCGCTTTGGCATTTAAGATTGCTACTGACCCATTTGTGGGAAGGTTGTGTTTCTTCAGAATGTATTCTGGTAGCTTACCAGCAGGTTCTTACATCTACAACACAAGAACAGGAAAGAAAGAAAGAATTTCTAGAATTTTCCAAATGCACTCTAACAAGCAAAACCCAATCGATGTTATCGAAGCTGGGGATATTGGTGCAGGTGTTGGATTTAAAGACATTAAAACGGGAGATACGCTTTGTGTTGAAAAAAGACCAATCGTTCTTGAGTCAATGTCTTTCCCAGATCCAGTAATTGGTGTTGCCATTGAGCCTAAGTCTCAAGCTGATGTTGATAAGCTTGGAGTTGCGCTAGGAAAATTATCTGAAGAAGATCCAACATTCCAAGTTAAAACTGATGATGAAACAGGTCAAACTGTGATCAGCGGAATGGGTGAGCTTCACTTGGAAATTTTGGTTGACAGACTTAAGCGTGAGTTTAAGGTTGAAGCCAACCAAGGTGCTCCTCAGGTAAATTATAAGGAATCACTTACTGGCCGCATCGAGCATAGAGAAGTTTATAAGAAGCAGTCGGGTGGTAGAGGTAAATTTGCAGACATTAATGTAATCGTCGAGCCACTTGATGAGGAAGAAAAGTCTGGTTTAGAGTTTATCGACAAAATTAAAGGTGGAAATATTCCTAAAGAATATATTCCTTCTGTTGAAAAAGGCTTTAAAGAAGCAATGAAGAACGGAGTACTAGCAGGGTATGAACTTGATGGCATGAAAGTGACATTAGTAGATGGTTCTTTCCACCCTGTGGATTCTGATTCACTGTCATTTGAATTAGCTGCTAAACTGGCATTCAGAACTGCATTGCCGCAGGCGAATCCAGTTCTTATGGAGCCTATCATGAAATTAGAAGTGGTTACTCCTGAAGAAAACATGGGAGATATCGTTGCCGACCTTAACAGACGTAGAGGTCAAGTAATGGGAATGGACAGCAGAGCTGGTGCACAGGTCATTAAAGGAAATGTGCCTCTTTCTGAGATGTTTGGATATGTCACCGCGTTGAGAACAATTAGTTCTGGACGTGCGACATCTACCATGGAATTCTCGCATTATGCGGAAACTCCAAAGGGTATTGCTCAAGAGGTAATCGCAAAAGTTAAAGGAAAAGAAGCAACTGTTTAAGGAATTAAGAGATGGCTCAAAGAATTAGAATTAAATTAAAGTCTTACGACCACAATCTAGTAGATAAATCTGCTGAGAAAATTGTAAAGACAGTGAAAACAACAGGTGCTGTCGTTAGTGGACCAATTCCACTTCCAACGAACAAGAAAATTTTCACCGTTTTGAGGTCTCCACACGTTAACAAAAAGTCAAGAGAGCAATTTGAATTGTCATCTTACAAAAGGTTAATGGATATCTATAGTTCATCCTCAAAAACAGTTGACGCGCTTATGAAGCTAGAACTGCCAAGTGGGGTTGATGTTGAAATTAAGGTCTAAAGATTAAAAGTAGAGCAATGCCAGGCTTGATAGGAAAGAAAATAGGAATGACTAGCGTGTACAGCGAGGAAGGAAAACTTCAGCCATGTACAATAATTGAAGCTGGTCCATGTGCTGTTACTCAGATTAAAACCACAGAAACTGATGGTTACGAGGCAGTACAGATTGGTTTTGGAGAACGCAGTGAGAAACACACTACAAAAGCGCTTCAAGGCCACTTCAAGAAAACAAAGGTTAGCCCAAAGCAAAAGCTTATTGAGGTAGATCGTTTTGAAGAAGAAGTAAAACAAGGTGACATCGTTGATGTAAGCATTTTTAACGAAGGTGAATTTGTTGATGTAGTAGGAACTTCAAAAGGAAAAGGTTTCCAAGGAGTTGTTAAGCGTCACGGTTTTGGTGGAGTTGGACAAGCTACTCACGGTCAGCATAACAGAATGCGTGCACCGGGTTCGATTGGAGCTGCATCTTATCCTGCAAGAGTATTTAAGGGAATGAAGATGGCTGGACAAATGGGTAACGAAAGAGTTAAGTCTCTTAACCTAAGAGTTCTTAAAGTCGTTCAAGAAAAGAATTTGATTTTGGTTAAAGGAGCTGTTCCAGGAGCCAAAGGTTCATATGTAATTGTTGAGAAATAATGGAAGCCCAACTTTATAAAAAAGACGGTAAGTCTGCTTCGAAGAAGGTAAAACTTGATGCGGGAATCTTTGGTGTTGAGCCAAACGAGCATGCAGTTTACATGGATGTGAAAGCATTTTTAGCAGCCAAAAGACAAGGTACGCACAAGGCCAAGGAAAGAAGTGAAATCACTGGTAGTAGAAAGAAAATCAAGAAGCAAAAGGGTACGGGTACCGCTCGTGCAGGGGATATTAAAAACCCTCTTTTTGTAGGTGGTGGTCGTGTATTTGGACCTGAGCCAAGAGATTATACTGTAAAGCTTAACAAAAAGCTCAAAAGACTTGCAAGAAAGTCAGCTTTGAGCCTTAAAGCGAAAGCCAACAGAATTTCCATCATTGAGGAAGTTTCTATGAGTGCTCCTAAAACAAAGGACTTCATGGGTATTCTTAACAATATGGGGCTTGAGGGAAAGAAAACAACTTTAGTGCTTGACACGCTTGATAACAATGTGATACTTTCAGTTAGAAATGTACCTGGAAGCAAAACATTAAACGCAGCAGATCTTAACACCTATGAGATCATGAATGCTGATAATCTAGTGTTGACACAGAAGAGTTTGGACAAGATTAAAGAAATTTTAAGCTAAGCGAAATGAGTATCATTAAGCGACCCATAATAACAGAGAGATTGACCGACGAGGCGGAAACACTTAACCGTTACGGTTTCGTTGTAAGTCCTTCAGCGTCTAAGGTTGAAATCAAAAAGGAAATTGAATCATTGTACGATGTTACAGTGCGTTCTGTGAATACCATGAATTATCTAGGTAAACCAAAGACGCGATACACGAAAACAGCGATTCAAAAGGGAAAAAGTTCAGATTATAAGAAAGCAATTGTGACTCTTGCAGATGGAGATGTGATTGATTTTTATAGCGGTATATAAAGAAGAAAAATGGGACTAAAGAGATTTAAGCCAACTACTCCTGGACAACGCTACAAAGTTGGAAACACCTTTGATGCAATTACTACAGCTACTCCAGAGAAGAGTTTGATTTCTTCACACAAAAGAAGTGGTGGAAGAAACGACGATGGTAAGATGACTATGCGCTATATCGGTGGTGGTCATAAGAAACGTTACAGAGTAATCGATTTCAAGCGTGATAAGTTTGGTATTCCTGGTGTTGTGAAAACAGTAGAGTACGATCCAAACAGAACTTGTTTTATCGCTTTGATTGCATACAAAGACGGAGAAAAAAGATACATTCTTGCACCTGAAGGAATTCAAGTTGGTCAAGAAGTTATTTCTTCTGAGGATGCTGCGCCAGATACTGGAAACACGCTTCCTTTAAAGAAGATTCCTTTTGGAACAGTAGTACACAATATTGAACTTCATCCTGGTCAAGGAGGAAAGTTTGCAAGAACTGCAGGAGCATATGCTCAATTAACTGCCAAGGATGGTAAGTATGCAGTATTAAAGATGCCTTCTGGTGAGATTCGTTTGATTCTTCAAACTTGTTTAGCTACTGTAGGATCACTTTCAAATAGTGATCACAGTTTGGAGGTTTCTGGAAAAGCTGGAAGAAACAGATGGTTAGGTCGCCGACCACGTACACGTGGTGTAGCAATGAACCCAGTCGATCACCCAATGGGTGGTGGAGAAGGTCGTTCATCAGGAGGACACCCAAGGTCAAGAAAAGGCCTTCCAGCTAAAGGATATAAAACTAGAGCTAAGAAAAAAGCTTCTAATAGATTCATCATTGACAAGCGTAAATAATTAGTAGTCCATGAGCAGATCACTGAAAAAACCACCATTTGTACACTACAAGCTTCAGCAGAGAGTTGATGAAGCTCAGTCTTCAGGAAAGAAAAGTGTAATTAAAACATGGTCAAGGGCATCGATGATTACCCCTGATTTTGTTGGACTTACTGTAGCAGTTCACAATGGTCAGAAATTCATTCCAGTTTACGTAACTGAGAATATGGTAGGTCATAAACTTGGAGAATTCTCACCAACGAGAACGTTCCGAGGACACGGAGGTAAAAGGAAATAAACGAATTAAGAAATGGGAGTTCGTAAAAGAGAAACAGCAGAAGCAAGAAAAGCTGCTAAAGCCAACACATACTTGGCGAGATTAAGAAACTGTCCTACATCACCTAGGAAGATGAGGGTAGTAGCTGATCTTGTTAGAGGAGAGAATGTAGATAAGGCTGCAGGTATCTTGCAATTCAGCAAACAAGACGCAGCAAGGCGTTTGGAGAAGTTATTATTATCGGCACTTCACAACTATGAGCAGAAGAGTGGTGAAAGCTGGGAAGGTGCTAATTTGTACGTTAAAGAAATAATGGTGGATAGCGGTAGAATGCTTAAAAGAATTCAGCCAGCACCTCAGGGTAGAGCGCACAGAATTCGTAAACGTTCGAATCACGTTACCCTTATTCTTGATACTAAATCTAACGAACAAGAGTCATAAGATATGGGACAAAAAACAAATCCAATAGGAAACAGATTAGGATTCATCAGAGGATGGGATTCAAATTGGTTTGGTGGTCGCCGTTACGAAGCAAAATTAGTAGAGGACGATAAAATTCGTCGTTACCTTAATGCTCGTTTAGAAAAGGCTGGAGTTTCAAGAATTATCATTGAAAGAACGCTTAAGCTAATTACTGTTACGATCAACACTGCTCGTCCAGGTATCATTATCGGTAAGGGTGGTCAAGAAGTAGATAAGCTTAAAGAAGAGCTTAAGAAGATTACTAACAAAGAAGTTCAAATCAACATATTTGAAATTAAGAGACCTGAGCTAGATGCTTCATTGGTTGCAGATTCAATTGCAAAACAAATCCAAGGAAGAATTTCATTTCGTCGTGCTGCGAAAATGTCTGTTGCCTCTTCGATGAGAATGGGAGCTGAAGGAATCAAGGTTACTATTTCCGGAAGATTAAATGGAGCGGAAATGGCAAGAACAGAATCGTATAAAGATGGAAGAGTTCCGTTGCATACATTCAGAGCTGACATCGATTACGCTTTAAAAGAAGCACATACTTCTTATGGAAGAATTGGTGTTAAAGTTTGGATTTGTAATGGTGAAGTTTACGGAAAACGTGATCTATCTCCTAACCTAGGAACTCAGAAAAAATCACCAAAACCTAGATTTAGGGGAGGTAAGAAATAATTAGAGAGCCATGTTAGCACCTAAGAAAGTAAAGCATAGAAAGACCCACAAAGGGAGAATCAAAGGAGTAGCTCAAAGAGGAACTACACTTGCATTCGGAAGTTTCGGTATCAAGACCTTGGAGCCAGGAAGGCTAACAAGTCGTCAGATTGAAGCAGCAAGGATTGCAGTAACTCGTTACTTGAAGAGAGAAGGTCAGATATGGATCCGTGTATTTCCTGATAAGCCTATCACGAAAAAACCTGCAGAGGTTAGAATGGGTAAAGGAAAAGGTGGATTCGATCACTGGGTTGCCCCAATTCGTCCGGGACGAGTATTGTTTGAAGTAGAAGGAACTGATGTAGCGAAGGCTAAAGAAGGTTTAAGACTTGCTTCACAAAAGCTTCCGGTAAAAACAAAATTTTTGGTAAGAAACGATTACCAAGGTAAATAAGAAGAGATGAAGCAATCAGTTGTACGAGAAATGACGGATGAGGAACTTCGAGAAAGACTTGAAGGAGAAACTGAAGCTCTTGCGAAGCTAAGAATGAATCATACGATTACTCCATTAGAGAATCCATTGGTTTTAAGAGAGAAGAGAAGAGCAATAGCTCGCCTTCAAACAGAGATGAAGAAAAGAGCCGATTTAGCTGTTATAAACGAATAATCATGACAGAGAGAAATCTTAGAAAAGAGAGAATAGGGATTGTCACTAGCAGTGCAATGGACAAGAGTATTGTTGTTGCTGTTGAGCGTAAAGAAAAGCACCCGAAATACGGAAAGTTCGTAAAGGTGACTAAGAAGTTTATGGCTCATGATGAAAAGCAAGAATGCGGAGCTGGTGATACAGTTAAAATCATGGAGACTCGTCCAATGAGCAAGAGAAAGCGTTGGAGATTAGTTGAAATCATAGAGAAGGCTAAGTAAGCCCTAAAACAAGAATAAAATGGTCCAGCAGGAATCAAGATTAAAAGTAGCAGACAATAGCGGAGCGAAAGAAGTGCTTTGTATTCGTGTGCTTGGAGGAACAAAAAGGCGTTATGCGAGCTTAGGAGATGAGATCGTAGTAACAGTGAAAGATGCTATAGCATCTGGAAACGTTAAAGCCGGAACTGTGTCAAAAGCAGTAGTTGTTAGGACGAAAAAAGAAGTTAGAAGAAACGATGGATCTTACATCCGTTTCGACAATAATGCTGTAGTTCTTTTGAACGCTACGGGGGAAATGAGAGGAACTCGAATTTTCGGTCCTGTTGCTCGTGAGCTAAGAGAGAAGCAGTTTATGAAGATCGTTTCACTTGCACCAGAAGTATTATAGAGATGAGCAAGAAATTACACATCAAAACGGGAGACCAGGTTCGCGTGATTGCAGGTGAATCAAAAGGAAAAGAAGGTCGTGTTGTTGAAGTATTTATCGACAAGAACAGAGCGATCGTTGAAGGAATCAATATGGTAAGTCGCCATACAAAGCCAAGTGCGCAAAGTCCTGACGGAGGGATAGTAAAGAAAGAAGCTCCATTGCATCTTTCTAACCTTATGCTGATTGATGCAGAAGGAAATGCAACCCGAGTTGGACGAAGAGCTGACAAGGATGGTAAGTTGGTGCGATTTTCTAAAAAATCAGGAGAAGATATCAAGTCATGAGTTACGAGCCAAGGTTAAAAGCCACATATCGCGATGAAATTGCTGGAAAACTCAAAGAGAAGTTCCAGTACACTACTGTAATGCAGGTGCCTAAACTTGAAAAGATTATTATCAGTCAAGGTGTTGGTAAAGCTGTAGCAGATAAAAAGCTAATTGACATTGCAGTTGCAGAAGTTTCTGCTATCACTGGTCAGAAAGCAATGGTTACCAAATCGAAGAAGGATATTTCGAACTTTAAGCTTCGTAAAGGAATGCCAATAGGGACAAAAGTTACACTGAGAGGTGAAAAGATGTTCGAATTCCTTGATCGCTTAATTTCAATTGCACTTCCAAGAACAAGAGACTTTAGAGGAATTAGCCCTAAAGGTTTTGATGGAAGAGGTAACTATAACATGGGAATTAAGGAGCAAATCATTTTTCCTGAAATCGACATTGACAACGTGAATGAGATTAACGGATTTGATATCACTATGGTGACTTCTGCTGATTCTAACGAGGAGGCATTTGAATTATTAAAGTTATTCGGATTACCATTTAAGGCTAAATAAGAGATGGCAAAAGAATCAATGAAAGCGCGTGAGCGCAAGAGAGCAAAGCTAGTAGAGCGTTATGCTGAAAAGCGTCAGGCGCTTAAAGATGCTGGAGATTGGGAAGCATTACAAAAGCTTCCAAAAAACTCAGCGGCTAATCGTATGCACAACAGATGCCAATTGACAGGACGTCCAAGAGGATATATGCGTCAATTCGGAGTTTCTCGTGTTACTTTTCGCGAAATGGCTCTTAAAGGGTTAATCCCAGGTGTTAAGAAAGCAAGCTGGTAATCAAGATTAAAAAGAGAGATGAACAATACAGATCCAATAGCAGACTACTTGACGAGAATTCGTAATGCAGTCGGTGCAAGACACAAGGTGGTTGACATTCCTGCTTCTAATATTAAGAAGGAGATGACAAAAATCCTTTTCGATAAGGGATATATCTTGAACTACAAGTTCGAAGAAGAAGGTCCTCAAGGGAATATCAAGATTGCTCTGAAGTATCACCCAATCAGTAAAGTTTCTGCTATCAAGAAACTTGAAAGAGTTAGTAAGCCAGGCCTTAGAAAATATTCTGGTTCAAGTGTTTTACCAAGAGTTCTTAATGGTCTTGGAGTAGCACTTGTTAGTACTTCGAAGGGCTTAATGACCGACAAAGAGGCGCGTAAGCACAATGTTGGTGGTGAGGTATTATGTTACGTTTATTAAGAAATTATTGAGATGTCACGAATAGGATTTGCACCCATAGAAATACCTGCAGGAGTAGAAGTTAGCATTGCTGACAATACTGTTTCTGTTAAAGGTAAGTTAGGAGAACTAACACAGTCTTTCCCTGAAGACCAACTCTCTATCAAGGTTGAAGAAAATGTGCTTTCAGTTGAAAGAAAGAACGAAGAGAAAGATACCAAAGCTCAGCACGGGCTGCACCGATCGTTGTTCAACAACATGATTGAAGGTGTAAGCAATGGCTATACTTTAGAATTAGAGTTAGTTGGTGTTGGTTACAGAGCGAACGCTCAAAGCCAAACACTAGAATTGTCGCTTGGTTTTTCTCACGATGTGGTATTTCAGTTGCCAAGCGAGATAAAAATTGAAACAGTTTCTGAAAGAGGTCAAAACCCTTTGATTAAACTTCAATCACACGATAAGCAATTAGTGGGAATGGTTGCTGCAAAAATTAGATCCTTAAGAAAACCTGAGCCTTACAAAGGAAAAGGTATTCGATTTAAAGGAGAACAAATTAGAAGAAAAGCAGGTAAGTCTGCAGCAAAATAATTATAGTTAGATGGCACTTTCTAAACTACAAAGAAGAGAACGAATTAAGAAGAGAATCAGAAAAAGAGTTTCTGGTACTGCTGCTACTCCTAGACTTTCAGTCTACAGAAGTAACAAGCAATTCTATGCTCAGCTGATTGATGATGTAAGCAACAAAACTATTCTAGGTTCTGGTAGCTTGCCTCAGAAAGATCTTCAAGGATTAAGTGGTCTCGAGCAGGCGGCTAAAATCGGAACATTGTTTGCTGAGAAAGCTCAAGAAGCTGGACATGCGAAGGTTGTTTTCGATAGAAACGGTTATTTATAT
>ENA-UOXV01000526-UOXV01000526.1-marine-metagenome-genome-assembly--contig:-NODE-526-length-54955-cov-6.059362_pt1 | contig 54955 bp, 55 predicted proteins | sample MGYA00238165_ERZ766961 | MGnify/ENA primary metagenome ERZ766961 (study PRJEB28924, sample SAMN03173240) | marine metagenome | biome: Marine; feature: Water; material: Subsurface seawater | place: North... | reverse complement strand
CCTCCTAAAAAAGTAAAAGAGAAAATTTGCATACTTGGAGCTGAAGAACCAGGTCATTCTACTGACTATAACGCAGTTTTAGCGGCAATTGAAGTTGGAGCTGATGAAGTGATTAATTTTACCAATGTTGATTACGTATATGATAAAGATCCAAAAGAACCCGGTGCAAAAAAAATAGAACAAATGAGCTGGGAAGACTATATAGCTACGTTTGGTAGTGAGTGGAAACCAGGACTTAATGCACCATTTGATCCAAAAGCTGCTGCGCTTGCTTCATCAAATGGTATCAAAGTTGCTATTCTAAATGGTAAGAATTTGGAGAATGTTACCCAATTACTTGAAGGAAAATCTTTCAAAGGTACGCTTCTAGGGCAATAATCTATAAAAACTACTTCACCTAAAGTTATGTATGCTTCTTAAAAAACTCAGGCTAAACAATGTGAGAACCTACACTAATCAGTCGATAGACTTTCCTGCTGCAAGCGTTATGCTCTCAGGAGACATTGGGAGTGGTAAATCTTCTATTCTTTTAGCAATTGAGTTCGCTCTTTTTGGTATTATGAGAGGAGAGCTATCTGGTGATAGTATTCTAAGAAAAGGTACTCAAGAAGGAAGTGTAGAATTAAACTTTCACTTAGAAGGCAGAGATGTAATTATAAAACGTTCATTAAAACGTGGAGCTAGAGGAATTACGCAAGGGCCAGGTTTTTGCAGTATAGATGGTGTAAGGGAAGAATTAACCCCTATAGAGCTAAAAAACAAAGTTCTTGAACTATTGGGTTACCCAGTATCTCTCTTAAATCAATCAAAATCTCTCATCTATAGATACACAGTTTATACTCCACAAGAAGAATTGAAAAGAATTATTGAAGAAAGTACGGAAGCTCGCCTTGATGTACTAAGAAAAGTCTTTGATATGGACAAATACAAAGTAATGAAAGAGAACATGCAAACCTATTTGCAAACACTTCGAGATGACATTATTCGAATCAGAGCAAAATTAGAACTTCTGCCTGAGCATAAAATGGAATTGGAGCAATTTCAAACCCAATTAGTTGATGTAAGAGCATCGCTAAAGATCACGCTTCCAAAAGAAGGGCTTATCCGGGATGAGAAAAATATCATAAAAAAACATCTAGATGAAAAAGAAGAAGATGTGAAAAAACTTTACGAGTTAAAACAACGTCATGGCGTTTCTAAAGCTAATTTTGAACAGCTCTCTTCGCGCTCTGAACAACTACAAATAACCATTCAAAAACAAAAGGAGAAAATTCATCTCTTAAAAGAATCACTAGAGGGAATAGAAACCGTAGATTCTGAAAAAATAAAAATTAAGATTGAACAATCAAAAATCGTTGTAAAGAAACTTGAAGAATTCAAAAATGAACATCTACAAAAAGTTACTACCTTAAAAACAAAGATAAAACAAGCTCAAGAACTCACTGAAAAAATCTCTCGATTGGACAACTGTCCACTTTGTTTGCAAGATGTTACTAGCAATCATAAACATGAAATTATTTCTAAAGAACAGTTCCAGGAGCAAATACTCAAAGAGGATCTGAGTAAACTCGATGTAACGCATATCGAGCAACAAATACTAGATAAAAGAACGGGTATAGAAGAGCTTCAAAGTATCTTACAAAAAGCAGATGTTCTTGTCTATAAAAAGAAACAATTACTAGAGGAAGATGTACAAATTGAAGAAAATAAATCTCAACTCACCAAGGTACTTCTGGAAAAAGAACAAGCAGAGAGTGTTAAAGTAACACTTGATACAGAAATTAAACGATACACTCAACTAGAAAAAGATTACACTGAAACGAAAACAAAATATGACATTGTTCTTGAAAAAGAAAAAGAGTTCATCATGAGAAAAGCTGAACTTGAAACAAAAGAACAAAGCATAATGAAGCGTTTGGAAGACATAGATGTGAAAATAAAACAACTAAGTGTAGCTGATAGGGCACTTTCAAAGAAAAACAATCTACAGCAGTGGCTCAAGGAGCACTTCCTCAATGTAGTTAACGTGATGGAACAACATGTAATGCTTAGAATTCAACAAGATTTCAATTCACTCTTTCAGGAATGGTTCAACTTTCTTATCGAAGATGAAAATATGTCTGCACGTGTAGATGAAACATTCACACCTTTAATCGAGCAAAACGGCTATGAAATAGAATTCATGAATCTTTCTGGTGGTGAAAAAAGCAGTGTTGCTCTTGCATATCGTTTAGCGCTCAATAAGGTAATCAATAATGTTGTAAGTACCATTCACACAAAAGATCTTATTGTACTTGATGAACCAACTGATGGTTTTTCATTTCAGCAGCTTGATAGACTTAAAGATGTACTAGAACAACTTGACATGACTCAGGTGATCTTAGTTAGTCACGAACCAAAAATTGAAAGTTTTGTAGAACGTGTGATTCGCGTAGAAAAACAAAGTGGCGTTAGTACCATTATCAGTTAAATACTTATACTAGTGTGCCTGGAATTAACTATGATTATAGATATAGTAAGTTATGTTGGAATGGGTCTTATTCTTATTGCTTTTATTATGAATCAAATGGGGAAGTGGCACCACGACAATAGATACTATGATGCAACCAATGCAATTGGATCACTTTTATTGTGCATATATTCTTATCTAATAGGAGCAATTCCATTCTTAATACTCAATTTAGTGTGGCTTATTGTGAGTATAAAGGACTTCGTAAGTCTTGAGAAAAGTAATGTACATTTGAATCACAAAAAGAAAGTGAATTAGCATAAACTTTATCTATAGCATCCATCTCTTTTTATTATGGAAATCGTGTGGGACTCAAAAGCAATTCTAGGTGGTAAAACAACAGATGCAATTATTGCAGCTGTAAAAGAACAAGTAAAGGGATTTAAGGAATCTTGGGAAAAGATGCAAAATCCTACTCCACAGGAATTATTTGACTTCATTAAGCAATATGAAAGTATTGGCGTAGAACTTGGTAATGTTGGAATTCATTTTGAATTAAAATTCACCGAAGACAGCACTGATCAACACGTTCTTGCAGAAATATCTAAATTAAAGCAACTTGATGCTCAACTAGATGAAGATCTTCTTCCCTTTAGCTTATGGCTCAAGAATTTACCACAGGAAAAGGCAAACGAGTACATTGAAGCTGAAGAATTATCACGATACAAACACTATCTTAAGCATGTTAGAGAATATGTACCACATATTCGCTCAGAAGAAGTAGAAAAAATTCTCTCTCTGCATTCAATTACCGGTTCAGGAGCATTTAGTTCACTCTACACCATAATTACATCAGGATACACCTATGATTTTCAGGGGAAGATAGTAACTGAAGAAGAACTAAGAAGTTTTGTAAAAGACAAAGATCCTGCTATTCGAGAATCTGCATATACGCTTTTACTTGAAAAATATGGTAAAGAAAGCACCATTCTTTTTGAACTCTACAAAAATATTGTTCTTGAGTGGAAGAACTCGTGTAAGATTCGTTCATACCCATCTCCTATTGCTATTCGTAACCTAGGCAATGAAGTAAATGAAAAAGCAGTAAATGCGCTACTTAGCGTTGTTCGAAAGAATGTAAGTGTATTTCAAGAATATTTCAAGCTTAAATTCAAAATGAATGGTGAGGCTTACGATTATTCACGTGTTCATCTCTACGCACCATATGCAAATGACGTGCATAAAGAATACTCCTATGAAGACAGTAAAGAAATTGTTCTTCAAACCTACAAAGAGTTTAGTGAAGAATTTTACACCCATGCTAAAGAAATCTTTGACAAAAATATGGTCCATGCCTTTCCTAAAAAGAACAAACGAGGTGGAGCGTACTGTATGTGTACTCATCCAAACATGCCTCCTTATGTAATGCTAAATCATACAGGCAAGTTAAATGACTTATTTACTATGATGCACGAATTTGGACACGGTATACATGATCAACTTGCAAGAGTGCAAACACCAATGTATTATCATGCAACACTTCCCATGGCTGAAACAGCTTCAATTTTTGGAGAAATGCTTCTATCTCAAAAATTGCTCAATGAATCACCTGATGACAATATCAAAAAAGCAATCCTTATGGATCTGCTTGATGGACAATACGCAAGTATTGGAAGACAATCCTATTTTGTTATCTTTGAAAAAGAAGCACATGAAATGATCGCAAATGGTGCTACCAAAGGCGACCTTGAAAAAAGATGGATGGAACTTCTACATGAACAATTTGGCGATATGAAGATACCTGATTTTTTCAAAAATGAATGGAACTACATACCTCACATTCACCACACGCCATTTTACTGCTACGCATATGCATGGGGAAACTTACTTGTACTCGCATTATATGCAATGTATAAAGATCAAGGCAGTGACTTCGTTCCTAAAATGACCAAGCTTCTTGCATCGGGGTCATCAGATTATCCTTTGGAATTACTTTCAAGTATTGGCATTGATGCAACGTCTGAAGAATTCTGGCAGAAAGGATTTGATATCATTAAAGAAGAAATGGAAGAGTTAAAGAAACTCGCTTAGTTTTATTTTACTTTTTTTTTGCGAACCAAGGAGCTAATACACTTGCAGCATAATCTTTTCTATCTGGCTGAGCACATGAATGTCTTGCTCCTGGTGAGATATGTAGAGTAACATTTTCATTTCTATTTTCTAATTGCATACTATATGTAACTGGAATAATTCTATCTCTTTCACCGTGAACTATCATAATAGGTGTACTTTGAATACTTATATTTGGCGTCCAATTAGCTTCATGATCAATAAGTCTTGCAGCAACTTGGACTACTTTACCACCAACCGGGATATTATACACTTCGTCTTGGGAAGTAATTCCTTCTAACCTGCATTTTTCCTTTACTGAACGTAGATATTCAAATGAAGCAGGTGCTTGCAGACCTATTTTAGTAAAATCACTAATTTTTGCAGCAGCTAGAGCAATAGGACCACTACCGCTTGTTGCAAATAACGAGAACTGTTCATAAGGTGATCTTGCTCTACGAAAATGCTTCAAAATAGTTTCTAAGTAGCTCATTGATTGATTGATGGTGCAGTCAGAAATGGACAAAGTATCATCGCCGCATCCCGGTAGATCGAAACGATATGAATCAATTCCTAAATCACGTAGATGTTCTGCCATGAATGTTGCAGAAGCCCCATTACGATTAGCCTCGTATCCATGCATGAGAATAACGCAGTGGTTATTTGAACCATATTCTAAATCGCCTTGAATATAGCTATCTTTTGTTCTAATTGGGAAGCGCATAAGTCTTTGCATGTGTTCCTTGCTTTGTATTTATTTAAAAAGCTTATTTGTACTTCTTTTCAAGGTAATCAATATACGCATCAGCACTAAAGGACTCACCCGTTGCCTGCTTAATTAATTCACATTCACTATATCTAGAACCGTGACTCCATATATTTTCTTTGAGCCATATGTGAATATTATCAAATTTACCGTCACTGATTTCTTCTTCAATGTCTGGATAATCTCTTTTCATTGCATTATAGAACTGAGCAGCTCCGATAAGTCCCACAGCGTATGCTGGAAAATACCCAATGCCAGCTCTTGCCCAATGAATGTCCTGTAAACAGCTATGTTCTTCGACTTCAAGACCCAAGTATTCTTTCATCTTTCGAGCCCATGCAGATGGAATGTCTCCGACATGTAAATCTCCATTGATGACATCCATCTCAATTTCAAAGCGAAGGATGATGTGTAGAATATATGTAACTTCATCACTACCTAGTCTTTTCTCTCTTGGTTCAATTATCGTAATGATGTTATAGAATTCTTCGAATGTCATTCCATCGAAATAAGGCGTGTATTGTTTCTGTAGTTTTGGAAAAAAGAATGTCCAAAAAGGTTCACCTTTTCCAATGAAATCTTCCCACAGCTTAGATTGAGTCTCATGAATTGCATGGGATCTTTGGCATCCTATGGGCGTTCCAAATGCTTTTATTGGAAGCCCTTGATCATACCAGGCATGACCTGCTTCATGAAGCGCACTTGAAATAGTTTTTTTCCATTCTCTGTAGTCAACAGTTATTCTTCCATGTGATACAGAAAATGGATGTGTATACTCGTCTAATCGACCTTTATTGAAATCAAACCCACACTGTTCGAGCATATCTCTAATGAATGGCCTTTGTACTTCTTTTGGAACATCTATAACTTTACATTCATTTTCTTTAACTAGTTTTAAAGCAGTTATTTTTAGGCGTTTGAGTTCTCTTTCTACAATATCTAAAGGAATGTGTGTGAAATCATCTAAAAGAACCTCATATGTTTTTTTTTCAGGACAGATGCCTCCTTTGTCTCTAGCAAGAGCAAAAGTCTTCTCAAGCCAGGGAAGAAAAAGTTGGAAATCTTTTTTTGCTTTAGCTTCTCTCCAAGCTTCAGTTGCTTTAGTTAGCGTTTCATTAATCTCTTTAGTAAGTTCAGGAGTTATGCATTTGTACTTTTCATGGAGTTTTCTAATTTCGTAGATATTAACTTTTTGATCATCATCTAATCCGGATTCATCGATTTGACTCAGTAGTGTACCTATTTTTGGATCTGCATAAATCTCTTGAATAAGCCCTTTAACGACTCCTACGTGCGCAGCTCTATACTCGAGTGCCCCAAGAGGCATCATTACTTTTTGATCCCACTCAAGAAGATCATATAGATTTTCTAGAACTATAGCTTTTCTCACACGTTCTAATAGGGATTCATAATTTTGCATCGATTATACATATTTTCTATAATTTAAATGCTTTTTCTACTTCTGAACCATCAAAACCTTTAAATACCCTCAATTCCTCGGAATGGTGAGGTGGGGCAATGAAATATATTCCAATTATCTTATGTTTACTACTCTGCGCAGTGAGTGCACTCGCAATAGATGTAGATGTAAATCCAGTGCAAGATGTAATTACATCAACAGAAATTGCAAAATTCAATCTAGACATTACCAATGAGAGGATTGCTGATGAATTCAGACTCTATTATAGTGGTGTTGAGTGGGACGTTAGACCTGCAACATTTTCTCTTAACAGTCAGGAAACATTAATACATTATATTGAGGCAAGACCGTTGTATGTAAATCCAGGTCAGCATGCAATTCCAATCACATTAAAATCTATATCTACAGGTGATATTGAGATGGTAAATCTTATAGTAAATGTAAGAACACCTGAAAGTTCTTCATACCAACCAAGTGTTGGCATCGGGATTACTATGGAAGATAAGATTACGCCTGATCAAAATCTTGAAATTGAACTAATCTTATCTAATAGAAATCCAAGAGATCTAGAAGGACTTGAAGTAAATGTAGATAGCGCAGTATTTTCTTACACAGAAACAATTGATTTAGGCCCTACTACATTAACAAATAGAAGTACGCATGCTATTGATCTTGATTTTGACATTCCTAATACATTAGCACCACAAAGTGTGCCTGTTATCTTTTCTCTAGTATATGAAAATGAAACAGTTGGACTGCAGCAAAGAAGCATCATTGTTGAAAATTATGCACCTGCTTTTGAAAAAAAAATAGAAACGATTGATGGATTCTTAAAAGATACTGAAGTAATTACTGTTCAAAATAATGGTAATATACAGCGTGTTGATTCATACAAAATTCCTCTGCCATTATTCAAAGGTCTTTTTTCAACAGAAAATCCTGATGCAAGTGTTTTAACTGAAGATGGAAAAAGATTCCTCTATTGGGAATTTGATTTAGCTGCAGGTGAAAGTAGCGAAGTTCGTGTTTCAACTAATTATCGTATCTTTGTACTTTTATTATTGATTATCGGATTGTCATTTACTCTGTATTTCATACTTCGTAGCCCGCTTAATATCAATAAGACAGCGCAAGTAATTGCAACACAAGAAGGCGGTATTTCTATGCTTAAAGTAATGATAACACTCAGAAATATTTCTGGAAAAAGTGTTACATCATTAAAAATATATGATAGAATTCCTCATCTTGCTGATTATTTCAAAGAAGAACACATTGGTAGCTTGCCTCCTGATAGTGTACAGCGAAATGAACAAAAAGGAACACTTTTGAAGTATGTAATTGCTGAGCTTGAACCATTTGAGGAGCGAATAATTACCTACAAAATCCAAACACAGCTTAATATCTTAGGCGGTGTTACCTTACCTGAGATTGTTGGTCGATTTGTTTCAGCTGGTGGTAGACATCGAGTGAGTAGATCTCCACCATATAAACTACAAATGAAGTAGTTCTTTTCTTTTTCTTATTTCTTTAATTCTCGACTCAAATAATAAGCTTTTTAAACGATTTCTTTCTTCTTTTAATCATCTACCCCTTCTAGCTCAACTGGCAGAGCGTTCGGTTGTAGATAAAATCGCAAAGGTGACAAAAGCATAGAGCTGTGAATGATCCTTTGACAGCTGATCCCGAAAGGTTCCTGGTTCAAATCCGGGGAAGGGGATAGAGTATTCCGTTCAAATTCAGGAGCATGTATCATGCTTCTTGAACGGTCTTATTTTTTTCTACAAGCCAAGGTAGAATTGTTTTATTATTCTATTCACTCAATTAAATTTATAATCAGTCCATAATTCTGATCTTATGGCAGCAATACCGGTATCAAGATTACAAGGTGTATATACAGCGTTAATTACGCCGATGAAAAAGGGCAATGGGATTTCTAATAGTATTGATTTTGGCAAACTAGAAATGCTTGTTGAGGATCAAATTAAGGCAGGCGTTCATGGACTCCTTGCTTGTGGCACAACTGGGCAAAGTCCTACTTTATCAGTAAGTGAACAGCTTGATATAATTAGTGCCGTGTATGGACAAATAAATGGCAGAGTGCAATTTATGGCAGGGGCAGGTTCTAATTCTACAAGAGAAGCTATTGATTTGTCTAAGAGAGTTGAAGATAGACTTGATGATAGTGTTACACTACTTCATGTGACTGGTTACTACAATGGTCCTACACAATTAGGCCTGCAAAGGCATTTTCAAGCAGTTGCAGACGCAATTGATCCTAAGAGTAATATTATACTATACAACGTACCAAGTCGGACAAATTCTGATCTTTCTAATACTACTGTTTTGGAGCTTGCAAAGCATAAGGGGATTATTGGAATCAAAGAAGCAGGCGATGTCATTGCAAGAGGCAAGGCAATTGAAGAAGCTAGGGAATTTTCTCCTAACCTAAAATTCAGATTACTTTCAGGAGAAGATCATCTTGTTGCAGAGTCAATGAAATTTGGATCATATGGCGTAATTTCAGCAGCCGCTAATGTTGCTCCTCGGTTATTTAAGAACATTACTGCAAATGGATTGCTGGGACATTTTACTTCTGCAGATAGGGATCAAAGAGCTGCAGAGCCAATTGTTCAAGCTACATTTTCTAAAAAAAACCCTATTCCTTTAGCAATTATGTTTAATACTGAATTAAGACTTCCTATGGCTCGGGAAGTCTCACCAATGGCTAAAAATGTAGGACAGCAGTTTAGTCCTGGTTTTTTAGGTATTAATTTAAGAAAATATCAATAGAATTATTTGTTTAGATGATGTGGTTCTATTTTAATCATATATGATCTATACAGAGGACTTATATACTCTTGAGTGGATATGAGTATATGTTTGATATTCTGAGCTATGTGCTTCATTTGTCCCTTTTAATCATTGCAATAATTACGCCGATAATTTTATTCTTACGTGGCTTAAATTTGAACTAGGGGAATGCAAGACTATTGTAGGTTATTTTGCACTGGCTGACATTTTTGGAGCTTATAGGTGGGCGGGAGGAACATTTTCTCATATGGATTTGCCTATTGCAGATAGTACTCTTTTTTTAGTTACATGGTCATTTTCTGGATACCTTACTGCAGTTCTAGGTGCATATGCAGCATTTCTCCTGTACAAATATAGTTTAACACATAAATCTAAATCACCACGAAAGCGCAATAAATAAAATTATTTCTTTTTCTTAACAGAAGGTTTTTTCTTTTCTTTTAGTTCAATTTTTACTTCTTCAATAGCATTTCTATTTACGAGTTTAATCTTAGCTTTGAAATTAGTGAAGTTTATTTCACTTCCTTCTTCAGGAACATACCCTACTTTTTGAATAACGTATGTTGAGAGAGATTTTCTAAAATCTTTTTTTGCAATGCGTATCTTCATCTTTGTTGCAAATTCTTCCATGTCGATATCGCCTTGAACAACATATTTATTACCGGCTTTTCTAATGATAGGGTCAACTTTTTCAGTTTCATCAACTATTTCACCTACTATTTCTTCAAGAACGTCTTCAAGAGTTACAACACCTACATTTGTACCATGGTCATCAACAACAACAGCTATATGTTGTTTCTTTCTCTGAAAAAATCGAAGTAATGCATCTACTTTCTTGGTTGATGAAACAAACAATAGAGGCCTTAGGCAATTACCTACTTGTTTTCTCCAGTCATGAGAGATAGTATCTACCACGTGAATAAATCCGGTAATATGATCCATGTCTTCTCTGTAAACTAACAATCGTGAATGTCCTAGTTTTTCAAAATCTTCTGCAGCATCTTTAATATTTTGTTTTTCTTCAAGCCCATGGATCTGCTTTCTTGGCGTCATAATATCTTTAGCTTCAAGATCATCGAACTGGAATATTCTATGAATTAATTCTCGCTCTGACTCTTTTACTTCGCCAGCTTCTTTTCCAATGGTAACAATGTCTTTAATGTCTTTTTCAGTAACTATGGGATTAATTTGATTTTCGCCAGCTACGAGTTTTGTGAAGCTTTCAAAGATAATCACAATTGGGAAAAGTACCTTTTGCATCAAGCTAATAGTTCCAGCAACTTTGAGTGCTAACTTTTTGTTATGCTTAATTGCAAGAGCTTTAGGTGTTATCTCACCAAATATGAGTATTATGACGGTCATAATTGCAGTGGTAAGTGCAATTGCTCCATTCTCAAATATATTTAAAGCAACAACAGTTGCAAGAGCAGAAGCTCCAATATTTACAATGTTATTTCCAATGAGAATAGTAACCAGTAAACGTTGAGGATTTTTTTTAAGTCTTTCAAGAGTTTTAGAACCTTTTCTCTTTTCCTTAACTAATTGTTTAACTTGAATGCCGCTTAAACTAAAGAAAGCTGTCTCAATACTTGAGAAAAACCCAGAAAGGCCTATGAATACTATTAATAATAAAATATTGTATATTGCCATTAGCTATGCACAGTGATATATATCTTTGAGAAGTTAATAAAGGTATCTGTTAAAAAAAGAAAAAAGAGCCACTAATTATTTCTTTAGTATCGGAGGTATTTCAAGAAAATGAGTGGGTGGCCATCTTCTATGTATAGTAAACCTTCTCACCTTTATATACCGTATTAACACCTAATTCAGAACTGCAATTCATAACATTTAAAAGGAGAATTTTGTAGGATAAAGTAACTGTTATATTTCTTTTTTATTATCACCTTGAACAAGAATGTCTAATATATCTTCTTTAAGTTGTATATTTCTTACCTTCCCATGAGGTGTAATAATTAGTATTTGCTTATCTTGTAATTTTTGCAGTGATCTATGTGCTTTCACCTTATTCATCCCCTCAATTCTTGATATATCTGCCTGGGTAGTGGTCCCTTTTTTACTTACGAGGTGCTTTAGAATCTTTTTTTCTTCAATGCCTAGAAACAGTAGTATCACATCAATCATGTTCTTTGATGTTTTATCTCTTGTTTCAATCTCTTTGTATAATGAAAAAGCCCAAAAATACCCAAAGCCAATTGAAAGAAGTACTAATATTGCCATTATCCATGTGTGATACGTAATTGCAAAAGCAAGGAACCAGGATTTAGCTGTTGTATCCCTATGTGCATGTGTGAGGAATGTGATGCCTGTAACTACTGCCAGTATAACGCCAAAGACATAAAATCCTACTTTTTTTCTATTAACTAATTCTTGGTTACTCATTTTGAAACCTCGATCTCGTTGGTTACGTGACCTTTTATATATGGTTTCAACTTATGAAACTTATAAAGATTTGGTTGAAATAATCCAAAATGTGAGGTTTGAAAGCATATGAGATATAATTTAATTATTGGTTTATTATTATTAGTTGTAATTGCTGGATGTACGCAGAGTATGAATATGCATGATGATGATATGGACGATCTGCCTTGTCACATGATGCCTGGTGGAGAAATGATGGGGGATTGTGATGAACCTGATAATGATGATGGCGATCACATGAGAGAAGGTACTGCTGGAGATGGTATGATGATGGGCTCAATGATGGGCGGCATGCAAGATGAATTACTGCCAGGGCAAGAACATTCTTTAGATTCACTCTCCTCTGCTCTAAGTAGTAGTATTATTGACGTTGCTGATGGCGAAACATACAAAATAACTGCTGAAATTATTAAGAAAAATATTAATGGCAAAGAACTAACCATGTATGGATATAATGGTATGATTCCAGGACCTGCACTTAGAGTAAAGCAAGGTTCAACAATTAATGTCATCTTTGAAAATAAAATTGATATGAATACCACAATTCATTGGCATGGACTAAGACATGATATCGAAAATGATGGAGTTCCTGGTGTTAGTCAAGATCCCGTAGCTTCTGGTGATTCATTTACCTATGAACTTTATTTTCCTGATGATGGAATCTTTTGGTACCACCCTCACGTAAGAGAAGATATTCAACAAGATGCGGGTCTTGCAGGTAATATGCTCGTTATTCCAACGCAAGCATACAACCCGGTAAATCGAGAAGAACTCATTGTTTTAGATGATATTTTAGTTGATGAAAAAGGACAGATGGTTCCCTTTGGCAAAGAGCATGCAAATTTTGCAATAATGGGTAGGTTTGGAAATGTTATGCTTACAAGTGGTGAGACAGATTATTCACTTTCAGTTAAGAAAGGCGAAGTAGTTCGTCTCTATGTAACAAATGTTGCAAATGTACGCCCATTTAACTTTAGCGTAGCTGGGGCGCAGATGAAACTTGTTGGTGGCGATCTTGGTCAATTTGAGCATGAAGAATTTGTTGATAGTATTATTATTGCTCCTGCAGTCAGATTTATTGTAGATGTGTTATTTGAAGAAAGTGGATCTTACAATTTGATGAATGCTAACCCTCACCAATCGTATGTTTTGGGAACTATTGAAGTTAGTGAAGAAGAAACAGATATCTCTTATGTAGAAAGTTTTACTCAGGATCTAAGAAATCAATACGTTATTGACTATATTGCTTCTTTCGAAGAGTACTTTGACAAAGATGTTGATTACCACTTAGATCTTACAATTGACATGATGGGGATGATGGATTCAATGGCTAACATGCCTTGTCATTCTATGGGCGGCATGATCATGGGCGACTGTAGTGGTGACGAAAGAGAAGATCTTGAATCTGAACTGGGTCATGAAAATATGACCATTGAATGGGAAGATGAAATGAACATGAAAGCATCAGCTGCAATGATTGAATGGATTATTGAAGATGCAAGTACTCAATTACAAAATATGGATGTTGTCATGCAAGCAACTGTTGGTGATGTCGTTAAAATAAGACTATTTAACGACCCAGAAAGTTTGCATCCCATGCAGCACCCAATTCATTTGCATGGTCAACGATTTTTAATAACGCAGATGGATGGAGTAAACGTGGAGAATAAAGTATGGACTGACACCATCTTAGTTCCAATTGGATCAACAGTTGATATTTTAGTTCATGTAACAAATCCAGGCAACTGGATGATGCATTGTCATATTGCTGAGCATCTAGAAGCTGGGATGATGGCTAGTTTTAATGTAGAGGATAAATGAATAAAATGAAAAGTAGATTAATTAAAATAATGATGGTACTTGGTGTACTATTTTTAGTAGGATGTTCTAATTCAAATGGAGCTACTGGTTCTGCAGTAGCAGATCAACTTCAATTATCAGGTTCATTAGTAGCAATGGATCCTGGCAGAAGTATGGCTGGTGCTCCTTGCCATGTTATGGGTGGAACGGTTATGGGCGATTGTCAAACGAGAGAAGTTCAATTAGAAGTTTTTAGATATGGTTGGAGCGAACCTACGATTGTTGTAAAAACTGGTGAATTAGTAAGAATCAGTGCAATTAGCTCTGATGTAGATCATGGCTTTTCAATACCTGCTGTTAGTTTTGATATGCAAATTACTGCAGGAAAGGAAGTTTCAGGGCAATTTTTAGCTCCTGCTGTAGGTGAGTATGTTTTTGGCTGCTCAGTAATGTGTGGACCAGGTCATCATAATCATCGTGGAAAATTGGTGGTCGTAGCGTAAATGCCACTGGTCGCAGTATGGAAAGGTTTATATATATGCTTACAGCTACATATGTCTTTGGGAGCATATGAGTTATGAAAATCAGCCTTGAAGAACCATACAAACAATTTTTTGGAACCCTTGCTAATCAAGTAAGGATCGACATAATCAAACATCTTAGAAATGGTAACAGCAATGTTACCGAGATGATAAAAAAAACAGGACATGAACAATCAACCATCTCTCATAGTCTAAAGAGACTTGAGGAATGTGGATTTGTAACTGTCATTCCCAATGGGAAAACCCGTGTATATTCAATTAACAAGAAAACAGTAAAACCATTATTTGCTTTAATGGAGTTGCACATGAATAATTATTGTAAACACGTAGTACAAAATCGGAGCGATAAAAATGAGCGAAAAAAAGTTTGTCATTAAAGGAATGCATTGTAAAAGTTGTAGTATGTTAATAGAAGATATTTTAGAAGATATGGACATTAAAGTAAAATCTCTCACTGTTGATGATGACAAAAAAGAAGGTACGCTTCTAATTGATACTGATCAAGATCCAAATAAAATTAAAGAAACTATTGAAGCTGAAGGAGACTATACTGTTAGCCTAGTGGCTTAACAGTGAGGAAAATAAAATGAACAAAAATTATCTAATCATTACAGCCTTATTATTGCTAGTTGCTATGTTTAGTACTGCAGCATTAGGATTTGAAGGAATTCCCAGGGTGCAAGTTTCATTATTAGAATATGAACCAAGTCCAGTCCAACCAGGACAGGTAATGGATGTAGTAATTGAATTAGATAATTTAGGAACTTCGGTAGATGATGCCTCGCTCTATATAGTTAGTGAATATCCGTTTACCGTTGAACATTCTCAAGATGTTGATTCTGCTAAAAACCTAGGTTCAATTGGCTATAGTAGAAAATTACAATTTAGAGTACGAGTCGCAGATGATGCAAAAGACGGCATAACGCCTCTAAGAGTACGTTATGATGATAGCTTTCAAACTGGCAAAGGGTACTTTGAAAAGACGTTTGATATAGATATTCAAACATTTGATGCTCATGTTGATATTGTTAGCGTGCAGCAAGTACCTCCAAGGCTAGAACCTGGAGAAATTGGAAAAGTAATTCTAACATTATTAAATGCTGATGATCGTCCTTTAAAAAATGTCGATGTCACACTTGATTTAACGCATTCTTTTGATGCTAGTTCAAATATGGACAACATGATTGCTATGCAAGCAATGGTTAATGCAAGACTTGAAGAAGTAAATCGCCGAGTTGCCAGCGGTATTTCACCTCTCACTGGAGCAACTCCTATGATGAATGGAAATGCAATGGATGGAGCAAACGGAAACTTTGAATTTAAAGCATTCTCACTGGTTGATTCAACCAATCAAAAAACAATCAATAGATTAGGAGCTCGTGAAGAAGTAAAAGTTGAATTTGATATCATGGCTCTACCTGATGCAATGCCTAATCCATATGCAACTCCTCTTTACTTAAACTACAATGATGAAGAAAATAATCCATTTCATCTACGTGTTGAAGTACCTCTCATGATTGACGCAAAACCTGATTTATTTATTGATATACAATCTACTAACTTACGAACAGATGATATTGCAGCAAATGTTGTTTTCACTGTTGCTAATCGTGGACTTTCTGAACTTCGTTTTATAACAATTGAACTCGAAGATGATGAATCATTTAGATTACTTACAGCGCCTAGAAGTATCTATGTAGGTAGTTTACTCCCCGGAGAATCTAAGGAAGGTACGTTTAGCATACTTCCAGAAGATAAAGAATTAAATTTAACTGTTGTTTCAAATTACCGAGATTCATTTAATAAAGTACATGAAGAAACATCTACCATTCCTTTCACTGTAATTAATAAGAATTATTACAGAGATTTACCTTATGAGATGTGGATTTCATGGATTATACTTGGAATAGTTCTCCTGTTAGTAACTATATACTACGTAAGACAGATGTCAAATAGGGAAGGGTAGACACATGGAAAAAATTGACATATCGATTGGGGGAATGCACTGCGCGAGTTGTAGTAATATAATTACCAGATCACTCAAGAAAGTAGAAGGTGTAACAGATGCATCAGTTAACTACTCAACCGAAAAAGCTTCTATTACATATGATCCCTCCGTGGCTAAAGTTGATGACATGCTTACCGCCATAACTAAAAGAGGATATGAAGCATTCCCATTGGTTGATAATGTAAAATCTAAACCCAAGGCAGCTTCTGCTTCAAAGAAAGAAACGTCTGTGAATATTAAACCTACTTCTCAGAAAAATATAATGAAAGAAATGCCTTCGAAAGAAAAATTAGTGGATCCTCATGTTCTAAAAGAGCAAAGAGAGAAAAAAGAAATTGAACACGTTAAACACCTTTTTATCATTAGTCTTATTTTCTCAATTCCTGCATTTATTGTAGGAATGTTTCTTATGAAAGATAGTCTTTTTTTCATAGGATATGAACTTCCTCTTGCTATGGTACTCGTATTTGTTTTAGCAACGCCCGTGCAATTTGTAGTAGGAGCACGATTTTACAAAGGTGCTTGGATAGCACTAAAAAATGGCACATCCAACATGGATACGCTTATTGCAATTGGAACAAGTGCAGCTTATTTTTACAGTTTCTACATTGTATTTTTCGCAATTGAAAAATCCGGACAGTATTTTGAAACAGCTTCAACGATCATTACCTTAATTTTAATGGGTAAAATGCTTGAATTAATCGCAAAAGGAAAAACAAGTGAAGCTATTAAGAAATTAATGGGATTAACACCTAAAATAGCTCTAGTTCTCAGAGATTGCAAAGAAATGCAAATACCTATTGATGATGTAATTATGGGCGATGTGATAATTATTAAGCCAGGTGGAAAAATTCCAGTGGATGGTGTCATCTTAGATGGTAAAACAAGTATTGATGAAAGTATGATCACGGGAGAGAGTATTCCTGTCGGTAAAAAGAAAGGAGACGGAGTTATTGGTGGAACAATCAACAAACATGGAAGCTTTACATTTACTGCAACTAAAATTGGATCGGAAACAACGCTTTCTAGAATTATTAAACTCATAGAGGATGCTCAGGGAAAAAAAGCACCTATTCAACGAATCGCAGATCTTGTATCAGCATACTTTGTACCTGCAATAATGGTTATTGCATTAATCACCCTGATCTATTGGGGATGGTTCTCCCCTCAAGGTGTTGCATTTGGAATCGTTGCGGCAGTTTCAGTTCTCGTTATTGCATGTCCTTGTTCTTTAGGACTTGCAACTCCTACAGCAATTATGGTAGGGACTGGCCTCGGAGCTAAAAATGGAATACTCATCAAAGGTGGTGAAGCTCTTGAAAGTGCTCATAAGATAAAATACGTTGTATTTGATAAAACAGGAACAATCACATATGGTAAACCAACAGTTACTGACATTGTTGTAACAGGTAAACTTTCACAGAAAAAATTACTTGAAGTTGCAGCAAGTATTGAACAAGGATCAGAACACCCACTTGCAGAAGCAATTGTTGAGCATGCAAAAAGCAAAAAGATGCATCTTTCTAAGGCAACGCATTTTGAAGCTGTCCCAGGACATGGAATCTCTGCAAAACTTGGTAAAGACCAATTCTATTTTGGAAATGTCAAATTAATGCACAAGCATAAAATAAAGTACAGTCACATTGAAAAAGAAATGCACGCATTAGAAAATGAAGGGAAGACAGCAATGTTAATCTCAAATGCACATGAATTACTTGGAATAGTTGCTGTTGCTGACACAATTAAAGAAACATCTCCTGAGGCTGTAAAAGCATTACAAAAATTGGACATTGAAGTATACATGATTACAGGCGATAATGAACGTACGGCTAAAGCAATTGCACGTCAAGCACATATTAAGAATGTATTTGCAGGTGTTCTTCCAGAAGATAAAGCAAATTACGTTAAAAAACTCCAACAGGATGGAAAATTCAAAGTAGCTATGGTTGGTGATGGAATAAATGATTCACCCGCACTTGCGCAAGCTGATATCGGCATTGCAATGGGATCAGGAACCGATGTTGCAATGGAAACAGGTAATGTCGTTCTTATGAAAAATGATCTACACGATGTTGCTAAAGCAATTAAATTAAGCAAGCTCACTATGGGTAAAATAAAGCAGAATTTATTCTGGGCTCTTATCTATAATGCACTTGGCGTACCAATTGCAGCAGGTATCTTCTATTACTCAACAGGTCTTTTACTATCTCCAATTATTGCTGGAGGAGCTATGGCGCTTAGTTCAGTAAGTGTAGTGACTAACTCACTATTACTAAAGAGGGCCAAATTATAGGTAGAATTAAAATGACTAAGAAGGAATGTTTTAATGTAAAGGGTATCCATTGTCCTAGTTGTGAAGTGATAATTGAGCGAAAACTAGGCAAAGTTGAAGGTGTTGAGCATGTTAAAGTTAACAAAACAAAAGGAACAGTTGAAGTAGATTGTTCTTGTGATGTATCAATGGAAGCAATGCAAAATTCATTGCCTGAGACGTACACACTTTCAGAATGTAAAACAGCTACTGATAAAACTGAAAAATTTTCTATTAAAGACCGATGGGAGGATATTACTCTCTCTTTACTTATACTTTTCATGGGGTACTTTGTACTTTCACAATTTAATCTTTTACCTTCAAACTTTGGACTATCTGAAAATATGGGGTATGGATTCATCCTTATTTTGGGTCTTGTAGCTTCAACATCTTCTTGTTTAGCAGTTTCTGGTGGACTGCTTCTAGCCATTGCCGCAAAATTTAATGAACAACATAAAAAATTAAGTGGATGGCAGCGTTTCAAACCGCATATCTATTTTAATGTAGGTAGAATAGTTTCATATACAGTATTGGGTGGTGTCGTAGGATTAATTGGGTCTTTATTTACACTATCCTTTACTCTAACGGGAATAGTAACTATTATTGCAAGCCTTTTTATGGTTTTAATAGGACTTCAATTACTTCATATATTTCCTTTTTTAAACCATATTCACATTAAAATGCCTAAGTTCATAGCGCATAAAATTCATGATGCGAATGAAGATGAAAAGTCAGCATATAGTAATGTTGGTGCATCTCTTTTTGGTGGTTTAACCTTCTTTCTCCCATGTGGTTTTACACAGGCATTGCAGCTTTACGTTTTAGCAAAAGGCGACTTCATGACTGGAGCACTGGTGATGCTTGCTTTTTCAATCGGTACTCTACCTATGCTCGCTTCACTTGGAGCTGTTTCCAGTTTTGTAAAAGGGAACATTCAAAGATATTTCATGACCTTTTCAGCAATTTTAGTAATTGTACTTGGTCTATTTAGCATTCAGTATGGTTTTGCCCTTCTTGGTACCGGTCCAGTGGATGGGCCTTTAGGATTTCAAGATACCTTGGATAACTTAAATAATGATCAAGATTTTGTTAAGATGGTTGATGGTGTCCAAATTGCTGAGATGAAAGTAGTAGGATTGGAATATACTCCACATACGTTTAAAGTCCGTGCAGGAATTCCAGTGAAGTGGGTGATAGATGGAACGCAGGCTAAAGGATGTGGACAGGTAATTACCGTTCCAGGACTTGGGATAACTGAATACTTCACTCAGGATGGTCCAAAAACGATTACATTTACACCTGAAGTCGAAGGAAAAATTCCTTTCTCTTGTAGCATGGGAATGACTACGAAAGGTGCTGCATTTGAAGTAGTAAAGGTATGAAAAGGAAGAAAAAATGAACCCAAACAATAAACGATTCATACAAACACTTACTTCAGTCTATCTTATTAGTTTTCTCTTAAACTTCTTATGGGAATCGCTGCATAGTTATTCATTGTATGCCGCACATAATCTAGTTGCAGCACAATATGTTCCAATTATGCTCTATGTTGCAGTGATGGATGCCATTCTTATATTAGGTGTGTACGCGTTAGTGGGTCTTTGGAAAAAAACAGCTCTTTGGGTTGAGGAGCCATCTAGAGATGAAATAATTGTCTTTTCTGTAATAGCTGTTATATTTGCAATAGGTATAGAGGTAAGAGCATTCATGTTTGATAGGTGGATGTATCTTGATGCAATGCCTACACTATTTGGACTAGGTATCTCTCCACTATTTCAATTACTTATTACTGGGCTTGTGAGTATTTACCTGACAAAATTGATATTAAAAGGATCTAATGCGTAATCCTCTATTATATCCACAATATTTTTAAGCATCAAATCGAACTATTATCTATGAACACATCTCAAGAAATTATTGACAAGATAAATAATCATTCTAATATCCTCTTAAGCCTGCATGTTAATCCAGATGGAGATTCACTTGGTAGCTGCGTTGCTATGAAAAAATACCTACAGTCTCAGGGTAAAAAAGTAACTATTGTAAGTCCTGATCCTCTTCCTGAAATGATTGCACATCTCTCCTATGCAAATGAGGTTGAATTTAGAAAAGATATTTTCGATGTCATGGAAGGAAAAGACCTCCTTATTGCACTCGATGTTCCAACACTTGATAGACTCTCTAAGAAAGATCAAAAAGTAACAATTCCAACTATTCGCATTGATCATCACGATACAAAAACAGATTTTGCAGAAGTAAATTTTGTAGATCCTAAAGAACCTTCCACATGTAGCCTACTACTTCGAATTTTTAAAGAAACGAATATTGATTTTGGAGCAGATATTGCAAATCCTCTGCTCTTAGGTATTGTAACAGATACTAATTTCTTTGTGATTGGAATAAAAATAAATGAGGTATTTGGTGATGTTCAATATTTAATTTCAAAAGGTGCTGATTACAATCAAGTATTACAGGAAGTTTACTATAACAAACCTCTTGGTATGAAAAAAGCCGTTGGTAAATTATTTAACAATCTTGTAATGGAAGATAACATTGCGTATAGCACTGTTTCTAAGGAAGAACTAAGTGAACTTGGACTAAACATGGGTGATATGCGTATTGCAATTAAAGAACTTACAGGCATTAAGGGTGCTGATATTGTATTTGCTCTTGTTGAGGGTGAGAAAGCAATAAAGGCATCTCTAAGATCTCAGCACATTGATATTTCTAAAGCAGCTGAAGAACTCGGTGGTGGTGGTCATAGCTATGCATCTGGGTTTTCAAGGGAAGGAACCTTGGAAGAAGCAGTTACTCAAACACTTGCTGTAGTTAAAAAGTATCTTTAAAAAGAAGAACGTATATCCTTTCCTTATGAGCGAAAAGATATTTCTGGTTCCTGGAGCATTTTCTAACACAACACTCTGGAGCAGTGTAGATGAAGTTCTATTACTTCAGCACCGAGATGGAGTTATTTGTCCTGACCATGTGAGTACGCTTGGTGGAGCACATGAAGATTCTAAAGACCCTAGAAAAGAAGCTCTAAGAGAACTTTGTGAAGAACTTGACAAGGAAGGAGTTTATAGATCTAGTGGCCGTGTTCATCTAAGTACGGGTGGATGCTTAGATCAAAACATGTTGGGAGATCATATGTCTTATCAGGGTGTTTCATTTATGCCGCTAGGAAAAAAAAATGATGGTGATGGCTTAAATGGACTGAGAAAAAAAGGTTACACACATTATCTTAATTTTCAATTTACTCTAGAAGCTCCATTTGCGTTATCTCATATTGAACTTTCAGAAGGTAAGAGCTGGATTGCGCCACTTGAATCATTTACTGTATCTCCAAGGGCTGATTGGGCTATCCGTTATGGTGGATTTAGAAAAAATGATCAACTTCCCTTCATGTCAGCATATGGTGAGATTATAGATTATGCGTTAGATTCCCTACCTGTATCTGTGCCTTTTGGAGCAAATGTTCATGATTTGATTGAATGCAGAACCATGATCATTCCAGAGAAAACATCATTTTATTTTAAATAGATTTTTATACTAGTTTTCCCATTTTTTGTATGTGGTATTCATTCAGCTTTCAATATTGAGTTTGGCATTTTTACTCTATATGATTTATGATGAGAAAACTGATGGTTTTTTTTCTAAACTAAGTATTCCAGTTAATCAATTTGCTGAAAAAAATTACCGTGCAGATCTTATATATTTTAACAAGTCAATCACTCGTTTAGGCGGTGTATTATTTCTCGCAATCGCATTTGTTGTCTTAACTGTTTATTTCTTTGTAAATGGATTTCTTCTAAATGCAACACTTACTGCTTTTGCAGGTCTTGGTGGTATTGGGATTAGTGAGCTTATGAAACAAACTATGAAAGCCCCTCGCCCTAGAAATGGATTAAGGAATCCTAAAAGTCATGCATTTCCATCAGGTCATGTGACTATGAGTGTGCTATTTTATGGTCTACTCATGTACATATTCAAACCAGGAATTGTAGCAACTGTATTACTACTGCTACTTATTGTCTTAATTGCAAAATCAAGAGTCTATCTTCGCGTTCATTGGCTTAGTGACGTATTAGCAGGATTTTTCTTAGGATTTTTTTGGCTTAACTTTATACTTTCTTTTGTATAGTTATTTCCATGTAACAACCACGTCGTCTGTTCTTTCATAGGGATTAATTGCTGTATTCTTATCTACCTTACCGTCGTATTGAACAAGTCCTTGCATGGCAATCATTGCTCCATTGTCAACTAGAAATTCATTAGGGACAGTATAAAATAAAGCTCCTCTCTCTTTACACATAGTTTCACACATTTCTCGAAGTCTTGAATTACATCCAACGCCGCCACCAATAACTACTTTGGTTTTACCTGTGTGCGCAAGAGCTCTTTCAGTAACTTCACAAAGCATAGCAAAAATAGTTTCTTGAATGCTGTAGCAAATATCTTCTAGTTTGTGTTCTTTAGAATCGAATAATTTCTTCACGTGAGTAACCAGGCCACTAAATGAAACATCCATTCCTTTGATAGTATATGGAATTTGAATGTAGGTCTTTCCTTTCTTGGCTAACTCGTCAATTTTAGGACCTGCTGGAAATCCAAGACCAAAATATCTTCCAATGCTATCGAGAAAATTACCAATCCCTTGATCGAGTGTTTCTCCAAATACTCTATATTTATGGCCCTCAAAAGCAATAATCTGCGTATTTGCACCGGAAGCATAGAGTAGAATCGCATCATCAACATTATTGAGCTTTTCTCCAATAGTTAAGTGAGCAATACAGTGATTAACTCCAATGATTGGGATGTTATATTTTACGTGTAGTGCTCTTGCCATAACTGCGCCAACCTTTAGCGCATGACCCATTCCTGGACTTTTAGAAAAAGAAATCAAGTCAATGTCCTCCATGCTAAGCTGAGCAATATCTAACGCCTTATGTAAGATCTTATCGCACACCTGAACATGATGATCAAGTACCTTAAATGGAATCATTCCACCCTCTTCTGTAGTGTACCCATCCTTGACATTAGCAATAACTTTGCCATCTTTTACAATGCCTACGCCAAAGGTGTGAGCTGTTGATTCAATACCGAGTACTATCATGCTCATCTGAACTATTAAGAATTTAAAAAGGTACGTGTAGAAATGAACTAAAACTATATAAATGCCTCCTGAGCACATAACACCATGTTAATCGGACTCGTAGGAAAGCCATCAGTTGGGAAATCAACCTTCTTTAAAGCAGCAACGCTTGCAGAAGTAGAAATCGCAGCTTATCCGTTTACGACGATAAAACCTAATGAAGGTGTTGGGTTTGTAAAATCAGAAGATCCAGCTCTTCAATTCGAAAAACACTCTAATCCAAGAGATGGGTTCGTAGTTGGCGATTTTAGATTTAATCCAATACAACTCCTTGATGTTGCAGGTCTTGTTCCAGGTGCCCATGAAGGTGCTGGAATGGGTAATCAATTTCTAGATGATCTAAGGCAGGCTGATGTATTAATTCACGTTATCGATGTATCAGGAAGTTCTAATGAGAAGGGTGAGACTGTAGAAGCTGGCTCATATGATCCTGCAAATGATATTAAATTTTTAGAAGAAGAACTAGACTTCTGGTATCTTAATTTAATTAACAAAGGTTGGGATAAGTTTGCTCGCCAAATACAACAAGAAAAAACTTCAGCTCCAAAAGCACTAGCAAAACAACTCTCAGGATTAAAAGTAACGCTTGAAATGGTTGAAGCAAGTGTGAAAAAATTAGAACTTCCAGAAAATCCAGTAGAGTGGAGTAAAGAATCTCTATTTGATTTATCACAAGAACTCCGAAAACTAACAAAGCCAATGATCATTGCATGTAACAAAATAGACATGCCATCTGGTAAAGCAAACTATCAGAAATTACTCACGTTATTTCCTCATCTTACACTAATACCTTGTAGTGCAGGTTCAGAACTTGCTCTAAGGGAAGCTGCAAAGAAAGAACTTATTTCATATGTTCCTGGCGACCATGATTACGAGATCACAGAAAAAGGTAATACTGAAATTAGCGATGCACAAAAGAAAGGTCTTGAATACATAAAAGAACATGTTCTTCCACATGAAAAAGGATCTGGCGTACAAGCAGCACTAAACGCAGCTGTCTTTGAACAATTACAATACATGTCAATATATCCAGGTGGTTCAAAACTTGAAGATAAAGATGGAAATGTCTTGCCTGATTGTTTCTTAATGCCTCCAGGATCTACCGCATTAGATTTTGCATTTAGACTTCACACTGATTTTGGAAAGAACTTTATCCGTGCAATCGATATAAAGACGAAAATGACCGTAGGAAAAGAATATCCTCTTAAAGAAGGCGATATTGTTGAAATAGTAGCTGGTAAGTAACTTCATTCTTTATATGCTTCTTTTTCAATTGGAAATATTTAAATGATTATCAACATTAGTTCTATCATGAAATGTGATTTACTTGATTTGCATAGTCTTTTTGGAAAGAAGTGGACGTATGGTTTATTTTATTCAATTACTCTTAAGGGTTCTACCTATAATGAGTTATTCACTGCAACAGATAAGAAAATAAATGAAACTCTTCTCTCTTCAAGATTAAAAGAATTGATGGGATATAATCTAATCAAGAAAGAGATAAAAGATGGTCATACATGCTATTCTTCTACAGCATTTGGTGAAAAATTAAAAAAATCATTGATGAACATCAAATCACTTATTGAAGAAAATGGTTGTTGTACGCCTGAGCAGTGCAAAGGCAAGGATTGTAGTAATTGTCCTTCATTTAAAAAAAACTAATTTTCTAATAAAGACCTTCGCCTTTTTTCGTCCACTCTCTGATAACGAATCTTGCTACGTGAATATTTAGAAGAGTTATACCAATAATAAGCTGGGTCCATATAAACCATGGATGTACATATCCCTGATTATCGAATAGGAATGCCATATAGGTAATGAATGCACCACCGAACCAAGCAGCTATGTCTACGATAAGCGAATTTTGATGAAAGATAATTAATGTTTCTGCTTCTTTATAATAGATGTAGAATACAATTGCTAGGTGAATAATGAAGATAATAAGGAATAATGGCACATTGATCATGTTAAGATTTTCATTTATTCCTATTTATGTCTTTGCATTTTAAGCACGTTCATGCTTAATTTTCTTTCTATAGAATTGAATCATTTCATAGATCAGTAAATAGCTAAAAATACCACTGATGAGAGCTACCACAACGCTACCTACATACAGCTCAAACGCTACGTCTCTAAGCGTTGCAAATGTGAAAGTAAAATTGCTCACACTTGGTACATTCACAATAGAAACACCTACTGAATAATTAAATAGATAGATAGCAGGAGCAGTAAGTGGATTTACCACAAGCGTTCCTAGATATGTTGAAATTAGATGGTAATCAAAGAGCCAAGCAATTACTATTGCAAGTAGCATCCCAATGCCGAATGTAGGAATAATTGACAGTGTAAGCCCTAAAACAAAACCAAGTGCAATTTGATTTGGTGTTACATTCTCGTGGATAATATTTTGCAGAGTATGTTTTAGTTTACGCTTTCTCATTTCTCTTTTAAGCCTGCGATACCTGCTTTGGAATGTCATAACTCCTAAGAGTAAGATGGCCTAATAAAAGGTTTATGTTTCCTTGTGATAGGTTTAAATGATGTAGAATGATACTTATTTCTTATCCATTGCTTGTTTAAAGCTAGCAGGAAGGTCAATCATATATTTCCCTTCAGAAAGTTGGAATATCACGGGCTTTTTATCGAAGAGATTTACTAAATCAACTTCATATTTACCTGGTTTTGGCACTCTAATGGTTTCAAAGTCTAGAATAACTGGTTCAGAACGATTTACCTTTTCTCCAAGAATTTCATAAACGTCTTTTTCAAGTTCTTTCTTATCCTTTTCCGACATAGTTTCTACAGGAGTTTCCTGCATCTTCTCTAGACGTTCTTTACGGATGAAGAAAAAGACCTTCTTACCACATTTACTACAGCCTGAAAGGAGCGCTTTATCGGCGTCCGGATACATCGCGCTGCAACGTACACATTGGTGTGGCATCTACTTACGACGCCTCCGTTTTTGATCAAGTGTCATAAGTTCGATTTTACCTGGGTTTTGCTTAATTTCTTTTACGATATTAGCTGGGCCAATAACTGTAAAACCTGATCTGTCTCCAAGCATTGCATTAACGAAAGATTGTTTGAGTTTACCGCCGATAGATGTTGCGGTAACTTTATCATCAATAGTTGCTAGTTCAATACCTTTGAACTTTTGACTAATCTCTTCCATAGTAATTTCAATAAGGTCTGCTTCTTCTTGTTTTTTGAGCTTTCCTTCCATGAGAACGATTTTATCTTGTTTAACGATGTCTAGAAGTTTTTTAACCCTTCTAGCGCTACCTAGATCAACTATTTCGCTGTGTGGAATGAAGTGTAGTGTTATACCCATTTTTTATACCAAGTCAAAGACAGCATCATAAAACTCGTCCATGTATTTGCCATACTTCGCGCTTATACCTGCGATGTTATATTGGGGAAATGCTGCTTCAAGTTTTTTAATATTTGCTTTTTTGAGGTCAATTTTGTTCGCAACGATAAGTACTGGTATGTCTCTTGCTTCTAAATTACCTAAAATTGTGATATTTACTTGACTGTATGGATCTTCAGTTGCATCAAGTACTACGATTACACAGTCCATGTCATCGAGCCACTTAATAGAATCAATGATTCCTTTTGTAGCTTCTTTAGCTCTCTTTTTCGCTTCTTCTTTCTTCATGCCTTTTTTCATGAAGTCTTCATAATCGATTTTAGTTGCGATACCAGGAGTATCGACAAGATTGAACGTAAGTTCTTTTCCGTCACGCTTCATATGAATTTCTTCTTTAATATGAATCTCTCTTGTCTCGTGAGCCATGGATGATGCCTTACCCATGTTCTCACCGAGCCAGTCTTGACAGATCTGATTTGCTAATGTCGTTTTACCGCCGTTAGGTGGGCCGTAGAGTCCTAGTTTAACGTGCTTTTTCTTCTTGAAAACGTTCTTAAAAATTTTTTTGAATATGCTCTTGATACTTTTCATAAATCCCTCAATAAATATTCAAATTAGTGGTTTATATAGTTTTCTGTGGTAGTTTGTTATGGTCCTTCTAGGCCCGTAGGGAAGTAAAGTTTATAAGGGTAAAAGATAGAGGAAAATTATGTTTGGCTACTTTAATCTCCTACTTAAAAAACACCCTTCTGATTTAGCAGAGCATGAGCGTAAAGAGATTGGCCATTTAGATAAAGACCTTAATAAGGTTCGTGTGCAGTTGGAAGAAGCATTTAATGAGGAAAAAATGACTGAAGTTGAGAAGTTATTAAAGCAGCTCAGCGAACTGGAAGACGGAAAAAGAGAAGCTTCTCATGCTATTTCTATCAAATCAGATCTTAGCGAGGAAGAAAAACTTCTTAGTCGGGTTGTTGGTGTGTATAAAGACATGCAGAAGACACTAAAAGAAGTGAAAGGTCATTTTCGCGATGCAGATATAATAAAGGATGAGATCATTAAAATTGAAGAGAAGCTTTCTACTGTCGTGGTTATGAGTTATGTTGATCAACATCATGATGAACATCAAGTTGTTTTTTTCATAAAAAAAGGTCTTGACATCAATAGCCATACGTGTAAATCGCTCAATCTTTCTAAAGCTGCTTTTGGAAATATCGTGTATACTTCTCAAGGGTTTGGATTAGTTTCACATGCAAGATATCCTTTAGTTTCATCTTCTGTTGAATTGGGCGATGTTGTAGAGGAGAAACAGTTTGTTCATGTCGAATACATGAGTCTTGGAAAACCTTATTTTATCTATGCGTATGATGAAAAAGCAAAACAGTATGAATATATCATGAAGTGCGTATTTACTTTATCAAAAAAACGAGAATGGATGGATAAATATGAATCGTTATGATGAGCTTTTAGATCATTTTAAGGATTTACAAAGTAAGTATAGGCATATTGATGAAATAGATAAACTACAGGGGCTGATTGAAATATTAAAACGTGCTCATGACGATCATGATGTTGAAGAATTTCAAAAGACTTTTGCACGTTCATTAAAGGACCTAGAAGACGCTCTAAAGGATATAGCCAAAGCCTTAAATGATATTCAAGAAGAAGTAACTATTGATATAAAGGATGTGAAATTTCAAATCTCTGAAAAAATGCATGTCCAATTTGTCGATGAACATGGTAACTCTCATGTGGAAAAATTCAATCCCAATGACGGCTACTATTTTACCAAAGATGAACCGCGAGAAATGCGTCTATCTGGTAGTGTTGGTTTTGCCATATATCAAAGGATTGTAGAAGATAAGCCGTACCTTTTCTTTTCACCGCTTCAAGGATCTCTCAATGCAATGTTATCCACGAGAAATCAAGGTGAATTAGTACGAGGCAAATTGGATCATGTCTTGAAAAATCAGGTGCATATAGGCGAGCCATATTACATTTATGTTACTGAAGGTGAAGATCATAATGGTCCTCATCAACTCATTGGTTGGTTAAGAGTATATTCTTAATTTAGACCTTGTAGTGTAGAAATAAATGACCTTAATTCTCTGACATTTCTTACTTTAATAGTTGCATTTTTTAAGTCTTTAAGAACGTCTGATAGATCACTAATTGCATTGTTGCTCTTAGCAAAGTCTTCAAGGTCTACTCCAACAGACTTATCGTACGCTTCGACTTCTCTTGTACGTGCTCGTCCTGTCTCTTCAACAGCAACCCTTGGATATGCTATTTGTAGTTTATATCCGGAAGATCTTGCCTGTAGTGAGTGGTCTTCATAATTTCCGTTAAGGTTTAAGGTAAAATCTTTTGTATTAAGTTCTGTTGCAAGATCTTTAATTACTCTTTCGACTGCTTTCTCACGACCTTTACTTTTTGAGTCTTTTAGGAATTTTTCTAATTCTTTAATTCCGTCTTTAAATTCATTTTTCAGGCTACGGACTTTGTTAAAATCAAGCGAGATATTTTGTAAGTTACTTGCTGCAGATTTAGGATCGGTATCTATTCCTTGGATGCTGACTTTAATTGAATCTAAAGTTGTTGTTATCTCACCAAGGGCAGATCTTATTTTGCTATGCAATGCATTTTGCAGATCGTCTCGTTTCTTTTCTGCTTCTGTTTTTGCATCTGTACTGAGACTATCTATTGAAGGATCTCCAGTAGTGTTCCATTTATTTAGTTGGTTAGTTATGAGTGATTGAAGGTCTGCTTCTTTAGTAGTGATTGAATTAGCGATAATATTGTCAAGCATTGTAACTACTGTAGCAGATGGGGATGTTATTGACCCTAATCCACCTCTTGCAACTAGTGCACTAAGATGACTCATCTGTTCAGGTGTGTCAATTATTTTTAAGAATGAGATACTTTCTCGAAGTACTTGTTTAGTTAGTTTTCTGATATTGTCTGAAGAACGCTGTATTTCTTGAAGTGATGAATTTAAGTCATTTGGATCAACGGCGCAATTTGTTGAATTTGTTCTAATGCTTCCAAATGAATTGTTCAATGAAGTAATTGCATCTTTGTCTTTTTCATTTGTTTTTTCTGCAGCATTTATGAGTTTATTTACGTTATTAAATTTAGCCAGTGCACTTCTTACGGTAGATTTCATTTTAAGGTCCCCACATATGTTTCTATATCTGCTTTTATTGCTTTTGGATCAGCTTCAATTCTAGTAATGGTATTTCTTGCACTTGCGAGTAAATCTTTAACAGCGGTAATTTCATTTGTAGCATTAGTAATCAATTCATTTCTTCCATCGTTAACATCCTTCATAATGTCTGCTTGTTGAGTTGCTGAAAGTCCTGCAATAGATGTTTGGATATTTGCAACTATAGCATCTACAGCTGTTGTGAAGTTTCTTAGTCCAGTGTTTGCCAATACTCCTCGCTCAAGAGCGGTGAGTCTTCCATTGACGAGGGCTATAAGTGCTCCTCTATGATGTTCTAATGTGAATTGTGTATTGTTCTCAAATGAATCAATGAACACGCTTACTGCATCGAGTCCTGCTTTGATACTTGATGTTGTTTTGTTAAATGCATTTTCATAACTTTCAACATTTGGTTCAATTTCTGTTCCGGTGTTAATGTATCTAGCAGTAGTCACACGTAGTGCATTGAGAGTATTTTGTAATTCAGTGAATGCGGTATTGTTGTTTCTAAATTGTCTTCCTTCTCTATCTGCGTCTTCAACATCTTTTTGGATTTTTGCAACAAATTGTGTATATTCTTTGAAATCTGTGTCAATCATATCGGGAATTTTTCCCAGTTCATCTTTTACTGCTGCAATTCTTGTTGCTGCTTCTTCACGCGTATTTTGATTTCTTCCATTATAGAGTCCAAGTGCATTATATAGCTGACTATCTGCATTTCGTAAGTATCCAATAAGAGTTGATTTTATTTTAGCTAAGGACTCTTGTGCTTTGGTAATATCTTCTTCAAATGCTTCTTTTGACTTTTGGGTCATTCTACTGCCAGTAATTCTTTGTTGAAGATTTCTTAACCAATCTTCCTCTAGAAAACCTGGTGTATTACATGTTGCATATACTTGAGTGATGATTTGATGTAGACGTTGCATGTATCTACTATAATTTTGATTAAAGAAACCAGCTTTCATTCTGTCAATAACTGCATTATTTGGCATTTCGCTTGTTATTCGTGTAATGATTTGAAGAAAATCATTGACTCTGTGTTTTCTTCCATTTTGAAATGGTGCTACTTTTTGATTTAGCTTTCGAAGAGCTTTATTTGGGTTAGTTGTTAGGAATTCTAGCGCCTCTCCCATTTTATCTCCGCCTGAATTCATAGCGCCAAGTGTTTTTTTAGCGATTTCAGCTGAAGCAGCAAGTCCTTTACCTGTGCTTACTGCAGCACTATTGGCAAGATCAATTGCTTTGTTACCTGCAAACCACATTCCAATTATTGGAGCAACTATTGCAGCAATGACGAGTAAGATACCGACTAGTCCGAAACCTAGCGTTGCTGCTTTCCATACATTGAATACAAAATTAGGTGCTTGAATGGCAATTCCTGCAAGAATGAGCGAGAGGACTAGTGCAAAATTTTCTTTATTGTCTCCTAGCTTGTTTAATGCTGGAGAAATGAGTAAAATTGCAAATAAACCAAGCCAAACAAATACGCCAACAAAGATCACAGCGCGTAGTTCGACAGGATCACCGTTTCCTGGAGTAACTGTTTGTTGCAGAACACCTCCAAAAAGACCACTGAACTGTAATATAAGTACTACACCTATGATTAACCCAAATAGTTTAAATGCTCTTGATGCAGCCATTATCTTAATTATCTATTTTTTCCTATTTAAACTTTTCTGTCCTTCTCCTCGAAAAACAGGATCTATTTTGTAAGCTTCATAACCGAGCGCGTGAATGCTATCGATAAGGTGCTCACAGAGTAGTTCAAAGTCAAGTAGTTTGTTTTCAATATCTTTTTCAGCTTTTTTAATGCGTGTTTGGAGCTTTTCTTTGCCTGTGAAGGCCTTTTGAGCTTCAATAATTATTTCGCGAACAGAACTTTTGTATGTGCTATATGCTTTTTTTGCTTGTGCAATCTTAGCTTTATACACTCTAGGATGTTTATGTGTGGTTACTTTTTCTTCTGCTTTCTTTAAAATATCTTCAACAAGCGTTTCTTCATCGAATTTTTCCTTAAGATGCATATGTAGTGAACTAACTCTTTTTTTGGAAAGTGCAATGAGTGCTTTTCCTTTTCTTGATTTGAAATACTCGTCACCTTCTTTTTTTCTTGGAATTGGAGCTAGTATGTTTCCTAGTGCAGAAATTGCACTAAGAGCACTGGTTCCAAAATCTAAAGATTTGATTTTTTCAGCTTCACTGTCATAAAACGTGGTAATAACATCAGGAAGTTGTTTTTCCTTTTCAAATAAGTTTTTTTGATTGTTAAGTACATGATTCACTCTTGTTCTAAATACTGAGTTCTCAAAATGAATCTCTTTAAAAAATTCAGTTTTAACTTTCTCAATTTGATATGCTTTAGGAATGTGAGCACCTGGAAGAAGTTGCAGATGGATAATTGCCGTACTTATAATGCCTACAAAAAGTACGCAAAGTAATCCAAAAAAGAGGACTCCTAGTCCGACATTTGATGTCCCTGTAATGAATGCTAGTTGGGCAATGAATGCTACTGGAATGATATACATAAGTACAAGTGCAATAGTGAGTGAGAGGATGGTATGGACTGTCCTATCTTTCCTTCTCAGAAATGCTGGTTCTTTCCATGTAATTAAGCAAAGAATCGCAAGTGTTAGCGCAATAACAACGCCCCAAAAAACACTACTATTGATCTCTGTAGGTGAGAAGAAAATCTGAGGGATGGTGATGACACTCATTTCTGCAATTTCTCCTCGATAATTTCTTCAACTTCTTTATGAGTCGCAAAAGAAACAGGATTCCAAAGGTCAAGATATTTTCGCATAGTTTCAACACGCTCTCTTCTTGCAAATTGCTTCAAATCAGCTGCCATTTCAATCATGGTTTTTTTAAGTAGAGAAACTTGTTTTTCAAGATTCATAACATGTTCATGCATTGATTTAATCTCTACATTCTGACGTTGATTAATTTTAAGAATATTATTTTCAATGAGTTCTGTTTTTTTATTTAAATTACTTAATTTATCTTCTATTATTCTTACTGCTTGCATAGCTTTATCAGACATGGGCTGTGCAATAACTTGCGTATTTTCCTTACTTGATCTACCGAGTGCCATTTTCAAAACGTTTATATATCCTAAAACTCGGGAGTATATATATCTATCGCCCGGGGGAAAAGAGAAAACTATGCCAGAAGAGATGAAAAAAACGTACAGTTATGAAATTGTGCGTGAGGGATCAGATGTTATTCTTAAGATAGATTATGAAAAAGCAATTGAAAGCCCCTTAATGGAAGAAGATTCCACCACAATGTCTCGCGTGATAAACATCCTTCTTGAAACGGGTCACGTAACTAAAATTATTTTCTCTCAGAAGCGGGATTTTGAATATGCTCATGATCAAGTTCTCATAATTGAAGAGATTGCAAATCTTTACAACCATTTTGTGAAGGATCGAGAACTACTTACTTTCTTACTCAATGTTCCTGAACCTTGTAAAAAAGATACCTCTTCACGTCATGGAATTATGCAGCGAATCCTCTATACTATGATGAGAAAAGATCCTATTGGAGCGTATGTTGAATTACATAGGCAAAAAAGGGAACAAATACTCTACATAGAACAATACAAATATTCTCCTGGATGTAAGGATGTTCTTGAAAAATTTGTCAAAGTACTTGAGTACATGGCAGGTGAATTTGAAAAATCTAAAATTATTCAGCTTTCAAAACCATATCTTGTAGGGTATAAAATAGGAGATCGTTCAGTTTATCAAAAAATATTCAATCCTACAATCAAACCAGATTTCATGTTCACTAAGCTTATGGCTGCATATCCTCAAGAGGGTGAAATCTTAAAAAATTATATGGTTGGTGAGACTGAAGTTACTATTTTCTCGCTTCCTGATTCTGTAAGTTACCTCTATCATATGGTCCCTCCTGAGTTTAAACTTTCAGAAGAACAGTATGATATTTTAGATACTGCCCGTAATATCATGTCGGAGCACAAACCCTCTCGTTCTGATTTTATTAATCCTGCACTCATGAGGGAAGTATTTCACAATGTTGGTAAAGACTTAATTGAGGAACTTATCAAAAAACGAGGATCAGTTGTTCGTCAAAAAGAGATTGACACACTCACAGCAATACTTGTAAGGTATACAGTTGGTTTTGGAATCATAGAAATTTTACTTCAGGATCCTAACATTCAAGACATTTCCATTAATTCGCCTATGGGTAATATTCCTATGTTTTTAGTACATGGTGAATTTGGAGATTGTACATCTAATATCATTCCAACACCTTCAGATGGGGACAGCTGGGCTACAAAACTTCGTTTAATTTCCGGTCGTCCTTTAGATGAAGCAAATCCAGTACTCGACACAGAGATAGAACTTCCTGGAGCAAGAGCTCGTATTGCTGTTGTTTCAAGTCCGCTTAATCCTAATGGCATTGCATACTCTTGGAGAAGACACCGTATCAAACCGTGGACACTTCCATTATTTATCAAATATAATTTCCTAAATGCAACTGCAGCAGGACTAATCTCTTTCTTAGTTGATGGATCGCGTACTATGCTCGTAGCAGGTACAAGAAGTGCTGGTAAATCATCATTACTTGGAAGCTTACTTGTTGAAATCATGAGAAGGGCTAGAATTATTACAATTGAGGATACATTAGAGCTGCCATCAGATGCACTTCGTGAACTTGGATATAACATTCAGCAACTAAAAGTTGCCGCAGCGCTTTCCAAGGGTAGTTCTGAAGTTGCTGCAGATGAAGGAATTCGTACAACACTTCGTTTGGGTGATAGTGCACTCTTTGTAGGGGAAGTTCGAAGTAAAGAAGCTCGTGCTCTCTATGAGGCAATGCGTGTAGGCGCCCTTGCTAATGTTGTAGCGGGAACAATTCACGGTGATAGTCCTTATGGTGTTTACGATCGTGTTGTAAATGATCTTGATGTTCCAAAAACATCCTTTAAGGCAACCGATATTATTATTGTTGCAAATCCAATTAGAAGTCCTGATGGAATGCATAGGTGGCGAAGAGTTACGCAAATCACTGAGATTCGTAAAACGTGGGAAAATGATCCTTTATTAGAAGGTGGCTTTGTAGATTTAATGACCTATGATTCAGAAACTGATCAAATGGTGATCTCACCAGCGCTTATGAATGGTGAATCTGAGATTCTCAAAGCAATTGCTGGAAGCGTAAAAGAATGGGCTGGTAATTGGGATGCAGTCTGGGACAATATTATGCTCAGAGCTCGAATAAAGCAGCGAATAGTTGATGCTGCAGAAGAGACAAAAAATGATGATATATTGGAAGCAAAATTTGTAATTGCTGCAAATGATCAATTTCACAAGGCATCGGAGCGTGTACGTGCTAAGGAAGGAAAACTTGATTCTGAGAAAATATATTTCGAATGGGAATCGTGGCTGAAAACTGAACTAAGCAAAAAAAAGTATGGAAAGTGACCCAATTACTGAGAAATATCGAAGGCAAATAGAGAGCCAATTAAACGTTAACCCAGATGATCTTCGTACAGAAATACATTCTAAGAATTACGAAGAATTTAGAAAAGAATTACTTCCTGCTCAGGTAGGAGGATATGAAAAATTATGTAATACTTGTGAAAAAATTGTTCAGTTTAAACCTGGTGAGAAAGCACGAAATAAGTTGCTCAGTCAAATTGAAGATTCACACCTGCAGGTAACTCCTGAAGGCGTATATACTGCATCATACTTGATTCCATTCGCTTTGCTATTCTTTTCAATGATTGGATTTGTTTTACTACCCTTATTACTTGGGGCTGACATGTCTCTTTTCTTTTTAGCAGTAAGTATGATTATGTCTTTGGTGATTATAATTCCGCTGCAAAAATATCCTGGATTTCTTGCAACGTCATGGAAATTAAAAGCAAGTAATCAGATGGTTCTTGCTATATTCTATATAGTGACATATCTTCGTCAGTCTTCTAATCTTGAAAGAGCAATTGAATTCGCAGCTGATCATTTAGAACCTCCGCTATCCTTGGATATGAAAAAAATAATTTGGAATGTAGAGACTGAAAAATATGATACTATTTCTGAATCGCTTGATGAATACTTGAAAGGTTGGAAGAAAACAAGCGATGAATTTATTGATTCGATGCATCTTCTTGAAAGTTCTTTACTTGAGGGAAATGAGGCACGAAGAATGACGCTTCTCGATAAGGCACTCGATGTAATGCTTGAAGGGACATTTGAAAAAATGCTTCACTATGCTCAAAGTTTGAAAAATCCTATTACTACGCTTCACATGCTTGGAGTAATTTTACCTATCTTAGGTTTAGTTATTTTGCCTCTTGCAATTAGTTTCTTAGAAGGTATCAGCTGGATTCATCTAGCGGTATTCTATAATTGTATATTGCCTGTAGTCGTATATTTCCTTGGGAAAAGCATACTGTCGGCTCGTCCTTCAGGATATGGGGACTCTGATGCGAGTGAATACATGAAGGGATTGCAAAAGTATAAAGGCTTGTATATGAAAGTCTTTGGGGTTGAATTCACATTTAGTCCTGTTATGGTTGCTTGTATTGTTGGTGGGGTTTTGATGTTCATTGGTTTACTACCTCTTGCCATGCATCTCTTTGGCGCTGCTGATACGTGTTGGGCTTTTGACAATCCTGGACTTATTTGTTCTGATCAAGATAGAATAGATATTGAATGTAAACAGACCTATTGCGTCCTTGGGTATAAAGATGTTTTAGATGATAATGGGAATGTGTCTCAGTTGGGACCGTTTGGACTCATAGCATCATTGCTCAGTTTATTCATTCCACTCAGTTTTGGAGTTGGCTTAGGTATTTATTACAGGCTTATTTCTGGCAGGGTCATTAAAGTTCGTGAAGAAACAAAGAAGATGGAAAAAGAATTTTCCACTGCGTTGTTTCAGCTTGGTAATCGTTTAGGTGATGGACTTCCTGCAGAAGTTGCGATACCTAAAGTTGCACAGATCATGGAAGGCACTGTTTCAGGAAGTTTCTTCGCGCAAATAAGTAATAATGTTAGTAGATTGGGACTTGGTCTTGTCCCTGCAATATTTGATAAGAAAGTGGGTGCTGTGAATTATTTCCCTTCAAAAATTATTAGTTCTTCAATGAAAGTCCTTGTAGAAAGTATGAAGAAGGGACCTCAGATTGCAGCTCAGGCAGTAAATAATGTTGCACGCTATATTAAGGAGATTCACAGGGTAAATGAACGCCTAAAGGATCTTCTTGCTGACATTATTAGTTCTATGAAACAGCAGATTGGTTTTCTTGCTCCAGTGATCTCAGCAGTTGTTGTAGGGATAACGTCTATGATTACATTTATTTTAGGTGAATTACAAAGTCAGGCAGAAGGAGTTGCTGGTGGCCTTGATAGTGGGGAAGTGGGAAATCTTCTTGATTTTGGACTAGGTATTCCTACATATTTTTTCCAGGCTGTCGTTGGAACCTATGTTGTTGAGATAGTGTTCATTCTTACTATTATGGCAAACACTATTGAAAATGGTGAGGATAAACTTGCTGAAAACTTTAACTTAGGTAAGAACTTAGTTAGAAGCACAATTATGTATGCAGGCATTACATTCATCGTACTCCTCTTATTCCAGATCATTGCTGGAGAGATCATTGGTGGGAGTCTTGGTTAGATGTGAGGTATTTTTCATAACTGGCACAAGTGGTGCTGGAAAGAGTACACTTGTTGAACTACTTAAGATGAAATTGCCACTCCTTGAAGTACATGATTTTGATGAGGGAGGCGTACCCAGGGATGCTGATGCAAACTGGCGAAGAGAGAGGACTAACGCCTGGCTAGAAAAGGCAAAGCAGTATTCAAAGGAAGGTAAATCAACTGTCATTTGCGGCGTTACTGTTCCAAAAGAAGTAAAGGGTTCCTCTCATTATGACAAGTCCTTACGTGTCTCTTACGGTTATCTACATATTGAAGAAGAAACAATTAGATCTCGCTTAAAGAAAAGAAGCTGGGCTAAGCATCAAATTGATATAAATGTGATATGGGCAAAACATCTAGAAGCGTATGTTCTTGCTGAAAAGAATCATCTTGTTGTAGATGGCACTAAAAATTCTGCAGAAACTGTTTGTGAACAATTTGCACAGTGGATTTTAAAAAAATAAATTAAGAAATAATTATTCTTTCAAAGCATCTAAAATGAATTTCAATGCTTCATCAGTTTTATTTGCATGGATTACAGCACCGCCAACAGCAAAGTGTCCACCACCGCTACCGTCACCGTATGTTGTTCCTAGAGTATTACAGAGTTTTCCGATGTCGACCTTATTCCAGTCTTTATGGAAAATGTTACCACCTATACCAATTCTCATTAGATCAGGATCCATTGGCTTTAAGGTAACACCGTACCGTGCAGTATCATATTTCATGTAAATGTAAAATCTATCAGCACATCCTCTAACTCTTCTTACCTTTCGGTCATCTTGGATAACGGCTTTTGTTGTATCATCCATGTAGAGGAATGTATCAACTGCTTTACGCCATTCTTTGTAGCCTATTAATTGTGCTCTATAGAACATTGTAGGAATCATATTATCAAGAGCTACTCCAGTAACGGGTGTATCTCCTAATTCAATGTTGAGTAGCGTTGAAAGTGCTTGTGTGTTAAGATTGAAATCTTTTGTTTTGATGATGCTTGACACCATAGCAACTCTAGTTAGCATACTTGGATTGTCGTAATTGTCTTGCAAGTAGAAGATTTCTTTGATGTCTTCTTTAGAATATTCAGCATTGTCTGTCTTATCAATTACTTTTCTAAAATCTTCAATAGATGGCGGGAACTCAATTCCTTTTTCTTTAGCAATATCTATAATGTATGAAGCGCAGCTAGGAGTCACTTTGAAAAACTCATTTTCACTATATGATTCTTGCTCATTGCTTGCGTGATGATCAATCCAGAGAAATACTTTCTTTTTTGGTTTTGGAAGATCAAGAACAATATCTCCTTCTTCAAAGTCAAAAAACTCTTCTTGAATGTCTCTTGGTTGAAGTCCAATTACTGTAGTTAATTGATCTTCAGCAAGGCCGTAAGCTGCTGCTAAGTATTTTTTGAATAGGAATGCTGAGCTGTATCCATCAACACAACTTGCGTGAGTTATAATTCTGTGGTTCATACATTATTTATTCTCGCTTCTCTTTTAAGTGTTATGGAAAAGTGCTTTATGCGTTTTTAAAGAAATCTGCGAATAACTTAAGAGATTTACTATTGTCGCCATTTATACAAAGGGCATGGTCGGCTCCTTCAAGGATGAGGAATGTACAGTTTGGGATGTGCTTTGCAAGTTCTATGCTTTGCTCTAGTTTGACAACAGTATCAATGTTTCCATGGATGAGGAGTGTTTTAGCAGTTATCTTGTGAGCGTCTTCATAGAGGTGATATTTTTCTGCATCTTCATAGAATGCAAATTTTTCATAAAGATTGATTCCATTTCTTTCCTTGTAGAATGCAATTCCTTTTTCTTTCCACTGATTGAAATGCTCATTGCTGTAACGATCTCTTATTTGGGCTGGATAGTCTGATGCTGGAGCCTTTAATCCAAGTAACCGTATGTCTTCAGTAAGGGATAAGATCATGGCTACTGTGCCGCCAGCGCTACTACCGTAGAGATCAATAGTTTTGTATCCTTCTTTTTTCAGGTATGCGATGCCTTCTTTTACATCCTCTACCCATGACGAGAGAGTCTGATCTTCAAATTTACCATGAGATTCACCATTTCCTTTCAAATCTATACGGAAACTATTTACTCCTCTTTTTTTGAGTTCATGGGCAATTCCTATGATTGATTTACCATTTTTATCAGACCCATGACCGTGGACAAGGACAACAATCTCTTTTTTTTGAGATGGTTCTTCAAGAATTGCGCATACTTTTTCCTTATTTGATTCAAAAAAAACTTTTTCGCTCATAATTGCCTATTCAGGAGGTGATATTAAAATGTTTGTAGAAAAGGAAGTGGGGCAGGCGCGATTTGAACACGCGACATCTACGTCTTCAGCGTAGCGCTCTCCCAGACTGAGCTACTGCCCCATAATGGATTCTGAACTCTATTTGTTTTTAAAAGGGTTTCGATTATAATAAATAAAAAAAAGAGAGAAAAAAAGCTTAAATCTCTTCGACTTCTACGTCGCTATCAATACTACTGCCTTCTGGAGCTGGTGCGTTAGCAGACTCACTGCCTGCGCCTTTTTCAACTTCCAGTTGACCGAATTTACCGGTAGATAATTGAAGGTCACCTTGCCATTCGCTTACCCAGCCGTTTTTGATAGTTACTTTATCGCCAACATTTACTTTTTCAACGTCTTCGTTCCAAAGTGTGATGGTTACAGCTCCAGTTTCGTCTTTGCCCTTTGCATTACAGACTTTTCCTGGTTTACCGAATTTTTCAAATTCTCTTGGTTCGTCTTTTTCGACGATGCTGAGAACTATTTCAACATTTCCTTGTTTTGGTTGTAAATCTTTTACTTGCATGTGTATTTCACCTAGGGTAATGGGAAAATTAGTGATATTTAAGCATTATTGTTTGCTTCTATCTTTGAACCAACATCTAGGAGCTTTGCGCCTGCTAGAATTTTTCTAAGACTCTCGTGAAGATTTCCATTTAGTCTCACTTGCTCGGTTGTATCTCTTGATCTGATGGTAACGCCATCTTCAAAGTCAACGGTAATACAGAAAGGTGTACCTTCTTCATCTGATCTTGCGTATCTTCTTCCTACGCTACCTGATTTGTCATATTTAATATCAAAGTCATCTTTGATTGAATCATAGATCTCTCTTGCTTTTTCATGCACTTTGTTTACCAGTGGGAATAGTGCTAGTTGCGTTGGTGCTAACTTAGTTGGAAGAGCTAGTACTTTGTTTCCTCTCTCATCATCTCTTGTGTGAAGGTCTAAGAGTGCGTATACGTTTCTATCTACTCCCATGCTTACTTCAAGAACGTGAGGGATGAATTTTTCACCATCTACATTGATCTCCATTTTTTGTTTAGAAACGTCTTGGTGACCCTTTAGATCGTGATCGGTCCTATAGTGGAGACCACCGATTTCAACCCAGCCAAGACCTTCAATGTCTGCTTCTAAATCAAAGTGGTATTTGTTATAGAATGCCTTTTCTTTACCTACTAGTTCATAGAGTCTGAACTTTTCTGCTGGAAGCTTTAGTACATTCATGTAAAATTGTTGAATTTTTGCTAAGTGGTATGTGTAAAATTTAGGAAGTCCTTCTTCCATAAGTGCTTCAGCAGTGATCTTTTGTATTCCTTGATCTCTCTTATCAGCTCTCATGATGGATAGTTCAATGTGCTTAACATTGTCAAAATCTTCATGTTCATCGATTAATCTTGGATTAAAGAAAATTTGTAGTTCTGCTTGAGTAAATTCTCTTTGCCGAATGGTTAGGTTTCTTGGAGATATTTCATTTCTGTATGCTCTACCAATAAGTCCAAGGCCCATGGGCATTTTCTCTCTAAGTAATTGATATTGGAGTTTGAAATTAACGAATGGTGATTGCGCAGTTTCAGGACGAAGATATGCGTTATCATTTACTGGAAACATCAAATTAAGATCTTGTGCAGGTTTGAATTCGCCACCGCATTTAGGACATTTGAGATTGTGCTCTTTAATTGCTGCATCAAATCCTTCAAGGTCTAAATCTTCACTTCTATCACCAGTGTGTTCTTCTAAGTAATGGTCTGCTCGTGAAAAAAAGCTACATTTGGAACATCGAATAATGGGATCGGTAAAATTTTCTAAATGTCCTGAAGCTTTAAAGACATTTTTATGCATGATATTAGCTGTTTCAATCTCAAAGAAATTATCATTAAGACTTAGGAAAAATTTTCTCCAAGCATCTTCGAATTTTCGTTTTAATTTGGTACCATTGTGCCCGTAATCGTAGAAACCAGCAAGGCCACCATAGATATCACTGGATGGATAAATAAAGCCTTTCTCTTTTACAAATGCTGTGAATTCTTCAGGTAACATGACGTTTTTGAACGATTATTCTAATATAAATCTTCCCATATCCTATATGTCATTTGGAAGTGATTTTTTAAGAAGTGTTGTTGCCGTAGGCACGATAAGATAATCCTCAACAGAAAATTGCTCTCTGATTTCTTTGAGTACGTTTGTTCTCTTTGTGGATTCTATCGTAACGAGTATATCGTAATAACCTATGAGTTTGTCCGATTTCACAATGAATTGATTTACTTTACAAAATTCAATTAACTTGCTCAACTCGCCGATACTTGCATTACCTAGTCTGATGAATGTGCTTGTTTGTTTGAAATCTAATTTTTGTACATTGAGGGTTGCTGTGTATTCTCTAATGATATTTCTTTTTTCTAGGCGCTGCTTAATTGAAACAATGGTTTTTGCAGAGAGATTCGTTTTCTTAGCAATGCTTGTGAATGTTGCAGTTGGATCAAGAGCAAATGCATGAAGGACTGTCATCTCATGGTCTGATAAAACTTCAACGGGTCTGTCACCTAAAATTACAATGTCCTCATAATATTTTGACCTACTCAAATAGTTTTTAGGAAATAGGTGTCTTACGATAACTGGATAGATGAATTTTTTTCGAACTGCTTTGTTAAATAACCTCATAAAAATTGAATGGAGTTTGTAAAAATGTGAGAGGTTACTAATGCTGTATTCGATAATAAGGTCCACACCTTGCCTTCCTTCTTTTACTTCGACGATGCCTGGTGCTTCAACGAGATATTTCAGAATTTCTTTCTTCTCTTTAAAGTCGGTGATGTTAATTCCAACAATCACGTGCATAAGTCCGAGTTTCACTGTATCTATTGTAGAGGTGTAACTGAAAATTTCTTTCTTTTTCTCAAGCTGGCTTACAGTATAAGAGGCTACCTGCTGAGAAACGTGCATTTTTCTTGCTAATTCCTTTGTAGTAATTCTTGCGTTTCTCGTCAATAGGAATAGTGCTTTGGTAATATTTTTCTTCATTATTTTGTAAATGACGCTCTTTTGCTTAAATTACTTTCGAAAGTACAAAAAATGGGGTAGACATCTTTAAGATCTTCCTTTGCTATATTTATACTATGAACGTAAGCGCAATAATTCCTTTTTACAACACTCCTATTCAATGGACAGAATCAGCAATCAATTCAATACAGCAGCAGACAGTAGGTTGTGATTTGGAGTTAATAGTTGTTGATGATTGTTCTTCTCCTGGATTCCAAAGGCCTCTTAAAGAATTTATGAAGACACTATCTGATCCTTCGACGCTTTTACGACTGCCTCGAAATGCTGGCCGATCAGCTGCAGTAAACAGGGGCGTTGAAATAGCTCAGGGAAGTCACGTGCTGTTATTGGATGCTGATGACATGGTTGTAGATGGTGGGATTCAAAAAGCAATTAATGTAATTGGCGACAATGCGCTTGCATTTTCAGATCATACGAAATACTCGACTGACTTATCTACTCCAATTTATGTGCGAAAAAAAGCAAGTGCAATGCATTATCATGCTATGTTTAAAGGAACGGTAAATGATCCTTTATGGCATATGTCATTTCCTGGACATATTCAACTAATAAACAAAGATGCTTATGAGGCTATTGACGGATTTAATTCACAAGTAAAACTAGGGGAGGATTTAGATTTTCTCCAGCGGCTTGCAGAATTATCTAAGGATGTTAATTTTGTTCACATCCCTGAGTCACTACATATTTATCGAATGGCTCCGGGGAGCGTTAGTAATTGCGGTAAGTGGAAATCACAACCAGTTGCAGTAATTGAGGACATGCTACGGCGAAATGGAGTGCAGGCATCTGTTCTGCCTGGTAGAAAATTAGGTCCATATGAAAATACCTTTTTTGATTTTGTAAAAGATGGCCGTGTTGCTCGAGTTCCTTATGTTGATTATAGAGCTGATACCTTGATTGGGCTTGGAAATGATGAAACTGAGATTAAAGAAAAACCTGCATATGTAGCATAGTTATTGTTTTAGCCACATTACTTCTTCATTGGTAAGATCAAATTCTTTTTGTAGTTTCAGATTACCAAGTTGAACCATTCTTTTTACATATGGTAGAATATCATTTCTTGCACGTTTTGTAGAGGTGTGTGTTTTTTCACCAATTTTACGGGCAATTTCTTCACGCTTCATATATTTCATCTTAGCCATCCAGAGCTTTAGAATTCTTCCTGATCGTTTATACTCAATCATCTTCTTGTATTTTTCTTTTTTAGCAAGAGCAACCCCTGCAGAAACCTGGGATGATGCATATACTAAAAATCTCCAGTGTTGCCATCTTCTAATTCTTCCAAGATGTACGTCAGCCCTTGAAAGCGCTTCAAATGCATTAGCAAGGTCTTCACCTTCGTATTCTTTAGGAAGATTTTCTTCTAGCCATAGTAATTGAGTAGGAATATCTTCATTGACATCATTAAATGCATTTCTTGCAATATCTGCATCAAGTGTTTTCATGACAATAAATAGTGCTTTTTCTATATCTTCAGTCTTATGACGATCACCCATCATATCTAAATTTTCAATTTTTCCTTCTGATGAGAGAATTTCAAGATCAGTAATTGCTGCTCTCAGATCGCCGCCAACTCTTCTTGCTAAATCTCTGAGAACATCTTCTTCGTATGTGATTTTTTCTTTGTCGCAAATGTATTTGAGTCTTTTTGCAATTGCCTCATGGTCAAGTGGTGCTAATTCAATCATGACTGATTTTTTTCTTAGATCCTTTAGTTTTTTATGATAAGCATCATTAGCCGTCATGATGATTGGGTACCTGCTTTCTTCAATGACTTTTTTTAGTGATGTTGTAGCTCCTCTATCCTTTGTTCCAGAAAGTCCATCTACTTCATCGAGTAGTACAATCTTTCCTTTTCCAAAGGAGAGTAGAGATTCTTGCTTTGTTGCAGCAGTGATAGTTTCTTCAACCGCTGCTTTATTTCTAGAGTCTGATGCGTTCACTTCGAAAATATCTTTTCCAAGTTCTGCTGCGAGTGCATAAATTGCTGATGTTTTACCTGAACCAGGAGGACCATAGAGCAATGCTGCTTTACCTGGTTTCCAATTAGCTAGAAATGACTTTAGTTCCCCAAGTGCCTTGTCTTGGCCTACGATTTCAGCAGTAGACTTGGGCATATACTTTGTAACTAGTGTCATGGAAGTCATGGTGTTTTTATGTAATGGTACTTTATAACTATTTTGTATGGTATATAGTTAAAAACCCCTGATGGTCTTAATGGAGCATGGCAGATAGAACCTTATTAACCATTGGCCGAATTTGTATAGGACTTTTGTTCTTTTTCAGCGGCATTTTCAAAGCAGTATCTTTTAACGACACCGTGGGCTTCATGAAATCAGCAGGTATTCCACTTGCAGAAGCAGCATGTGTAATTACAATCATTCTCTTACTTGCATGTTCAGTAATGTTATTTATTGGAAGACAAGTCAGGGTTGCCTCACTTGTACTTATTGGATGGTTAGTAATTGTAACACTTGTTTTTCATACCAACTTTCCAGAGGGTATGACTGCATTTTTGAAGAATATTGCAATAATCGGTGGATTGTTTAGCTTAGCGGCTAACAATTAACTTTTTATTCTTTCTTTTATTCTCTTTTTACTATGACTGATCAATACAAAGAACCTCTAAAAAATAGAATGCTTGCAAATGGCATTCATGCACTTGCAGGGGTTGCTGGTGGATGTATGGCTGCAAAAAATATGGATGATGCTTGGGTTTTACCTACGCTAACTATTGCTGCTGATGTTGCTGTTACTGGGATTGAAAACCTCGTTGTTCCACTGAGTGATAAATTCTCTTTAAAAGATCGTGCTTCTTACGCATTATATAATTCCTGTATGAAGGGTGCTGAAGCACTTACTTGTGCTGGCCTTCCTGGAATGCTTGCATATATGGCAGTATATAATGGGTGATTATGCACAGATAACAAGATTATAATTTATTTCTCTTCTTCTTCTTTTTTCTTAAGTTGAATCAGATTCTTACATTTAGGATACTTATCGCATCCAAGAAAACTTCCGTATAATGATCGTCTCAGAACCATCGTACCTTTTTTACATTTTACACACTTCTTTCCTTCGCCTTCAACTTTCCCTTGATCTTTAGTAGGACATTTAGAATTAATACACATCTCTTGAGGAGAGGTTTTAGCTTTAATGAGCAGTGCAATTGGTGCTTTACACGTAGGACACATATTATTATTTTCAACAGGTTTTATGAGCGCTCCATTAGGCAGTCCATATGTTGTTTTACATTCAGGATAGCCACTACATGCAGCAAATGCTCCAAACTTACCTTTTCTTAATCGAATAACGCCGTCTTTACAGTTAGGACATTTACCAAGTGTTTCAAGTTTATCTCTTGTTTCAGTAAATGTTTCTTTAAGACCTTCGCCTACTTTGAGTTCTTTCTTTTCAAAATCATCAATAATATCAATAATAACTTGCTTTGCTTTCTCAAGAACAGCTTCTGGTTTAACTTTGTGCTCACGAATTTTATCCATCTGTTCTTCAAAGTTACGAGTCATTGCTTGATCAGTAATTTTAGGACAATATTTTTCAAGAATATCCACAACTTGCATACCAAGATCTGTAACTTCTAGCTTCTTTCCTTCAACGTAGTTTCTATTGAAAAGCGTGTCAACAATTGCAGCTCTTGTAGCTTTTGTTCCAAGACCTTGCTTTTCTAATTCTTTGATAATGGACGCTTCTGTAAAGCGTTTAGGAGGCTGTGTTTCTTTACTTAGTTTTTTAATCTTTTTTGGAGTAACTTCTTGACCTTTTGTTGCCTTAGGAAGTTCTTCTTCTTTTTGCTTAGCAAATTCACCATACAGCTCCATCCAACCAAGTACTTTTGTGAGTGTTCCTTTAGTAATAAATGGTTCTTTTGCACATTCGATGGTGTAGGTAACTGTTTCACGAACTGCATGCTCGCCAAATGTTGCAAGGAATCTTCGAACAATGAGTTGATAGAGTTTTCTCACTTTTGGATCAAGTGTTTTAGGAACAATTCCTGTAGGATAAATAGCAGGGTGGGCAGCATCAGTTTTCTTACCATTGTTAGGTTTGATACTTTTCATGGCAAGTACTTGATTTGCACTGTCCTTAAATTCGGGATTTCTTGCAACATCCTTTAGAATTTTCTTATACTCGATAGTTTCAGGATATTGCTGCGATGATGTTCTTGGATAAGATATGAAACCTGCAACATAGAGTTCTTGCGCGAATGCTAATGTTTTCTTAGGAGAAATACCGATTTTGCCGTGAGCTTCAATTTGCAATGATGTTAGATCAAATGGATGAGGTGGTTGAACTTTTTGAGATCGTGCTGAAATATCTGCAATTTCTGCTTTTGCACCTTTTGTTTTTTCAAGAATATCAAGAACGTCTTGTTCTTTCTCAAATTTGCCTCCTTTATGCATGGCGACAATCTCACTTTTTTCGAGTTTACCTTTCAGTTCAATTTCCCAATATGGGGTTGATATGAAATCTTTAATGGATTGTTCTTTGTCTGCAAGTAGCCTTAATGCAGGTCCTTGTACACGACCAGTTGAAAGCAGTTTAAACATTCCTGCTCGTTGAATGGACCGCGTAAGTGCTCTACTAATATTAATTCCATAGTACCAATCTAGTTTATGACGTGTTTCGCCAGCATTCGCTTGACCCCAATCGAGAGTTTTTTCTTTATTTTCATATGATTTGATTAATTCATCTTTTGTAAGCGTAGAAAATTTCATACGGTTTGCATCCTTTTGTTTACATGCATACCGTACTACGTTAAGTCCAATGACCTCTCCTTCGATATCAAAGTCTGTAGCAACAGTGAATGTATCGCATCTTTTTGCTAAACGTTTTAGCGTTGCAACATACTTCTTAGTGAATGCAGATCCCTTAGAAAGTTCAGATGAAGGTACCCATTCAATATTAAATATTGGAAACCCTTTTTCTTTAGTTTTAAGACCATAAAGGTGGCCTACAGCTGAACCTACAATTATCTCTTGTCCATTGTGGGTAAGTGAGTAGAATGGAACACCATTGTCGTTCTCTTTTTTTGGAGTACCGTTGGCAAGTGCATCAGCAATTCTTCTTGCTGCATTAGGTTTTTCCGATATGATCAATTCGGTCATTACATCAATGATCTCAAGAAGTGTATAAAAACGTTTGGGTGTTTATGTAGATACTTCATATGGTACAAAATACTTTTCAGTAGGATCTACGTGAATTAATTTCAGGCATGTAAGTAATTCATCCATTGAATCAAACCTAGCATCTGGATTGAATTTCATGCAGTGTCTTGCCGTTCTTCTTAGTGCTTCATGAAAGGGATTTTCTCTATGTTCCCAGTTAGAATCCTCGTATCGTCTATTGTCATCGCATGGGTAGAATGTATCCTTTTCATAGATGTGTTGCCTAATGACGGCACCTATTGCATACATATCAATTTTTGGGCCCATTTGCATTCCTGGGATTTTCTGTTCAGGGGCCATGAATCTTGGCGTTCCAAATACATCACCATAATACTGATTAGGAAAGTTTTCAATTTGTTTTGCAAGACCAAAGTCCGTTAATTTTATGATGCCGTTTGGTTGGACGAGAATGTTTTGAGGTTTTACATCTCTGTGAATGAATCCTTCTTCATGTACTCCCTTGAGTGCTTTAGTTGTTTGCATGAGTGCATCAATGAATCCAGTATCATCTATGCCTTTGTCCATAAGTGCACCTAGATCTGAGCCTTTAACAAGTTCCATCACCATATAGGGCACATGCTCGATTTCTCGCAGTGCATAAGCACTAACAATATGTGGATGGTTTTCATTAAACCTGCCTTGCACTGCTGCCTCATGTTTAAACATAGCAAGAAGAAAATCTTCATGTCGAATTCTGTCAGCATCATCCATGTCCATAATAACTTCATAATTTTCATTACTAATTGCAAGTGCTTTTATCGCAACTTCCCTAAGTCTTCCATCTAAAAATACTTTTGCACCATATACTTTTCCAAGTCCACCTTCGCCTAAATATTCTGTAATGGAATGAATTGCTGGATCACTCACAAGCGTTAATGCAACTGCTCCTGCCGTTTCATATGGTAGTCTTTCTCTTTGAATTTTTGCAATATTTTCCATGCGGGTGATTTCTATGGGACTCATGATTCTAGTTGTATCATTTTCATTAGAACCAGATGAGAGAATTATTCTTTCTAATTCAGTAGGATCGAGAACTTTGGTTTTTGTATCAGGCATTCAGGTTTGAGTTCGTGGTCCCCTTTTAAAGTTAACTGTTAGAATAGTTGCATTGCCACGACGACAAAAGCGATAATAAACGCATGCGATACTGCAAGCGTTCCATACAGTTTTTTTTGTATTAATCTTCGTCTTTTATCAACTAATTGATCAATAATATTATCGTATTGACTCATTCTATTGATGTAGAATTGGTGATCAAAGTCGAAGGTATGTCTTTGCTTACCTAACTGCTTTAGTTGAGATTCACATACCGCTCTGTATCCTTTAGCTGTATGCATTCGCTGTTCAATCTCCATGAGTTTCATATATCTCTAAGAGTTTGTGTGTATTTAAATATTTGGTTCATATGTTTTTGATAATTTTCTAATCATTTCTCACAAAGTTTATATATCCAATATTTGATGTTTACATATGGCAGGACGTACACTTTCACAAAGAGTAGCAGAATTAGAAGAACGAACACAATATATTGAAGATCAAATGGGCATTGTAGAAGTCCCTGATGAAAAAATAGTTGCTCAATCAAGAAAGGCGTCAGAGAAAGTTTCTGCCAAGAAATCTGCTCCTTCAAAGCCAATTGATTTTGCTCAAGTAATCACTGTTCTTGGAATTCTTGGAATAATTATTGCTGCATTTAGTTTCTATTTCTATGGCGTTGCACGTGGTCTTATAGGTCCTACAGCACAAATAGGTATTGGTATCATAGTAGGACTTGGTTTATTTTTTGCTGCCTTTTTACTCAGAGAAAAACATCTTTCTTGGTCGAATATTGTCTTTGGTGGTGCATTTTTTATAGAATATCTCTCAATAGGTGTAGGCGTTTTAAACTTTGAAGTAATTCCATCTTTTTTAGGCGTAGTCTTATCTTTACTGTTCCTAGTGAGCGGCGTAATACTTACTATCAAATTTAATTCAAGAGTAATAGCTTATTTTTCCTTTGTAGGGGGTTATTTGCTTCCATACATCACAGGGATATGGTCTTGGCAGAATGAATATTTCATCATGGCATACTACATTGTTCTCAGTATTGGTCTTGTGTTTATCTCACTAAGACAAGGGTTTTCTGATGTACGGTTCGCATCTGCTATCTTCATGGGTGTATATGTTGCAATGACGGTTCCATCATCACATGCAAATCCAATACTACAAGCATTCTATCTAATAGTTCTTTTAGTTCTCTTTAACATCTCATCTGTTGTTTCATCAACAAAGCAGAATCTAAAATTATCAGGACTTGATTCAATTACCATTGGAGCAATTCCACTTGTTTTCATTCCACAGTTTGCAGATCTCTTTAACCTGCACGAATCAGGTATGGGACTTCTTGCAATGTTCTTTGCATTTGGTTACTTACTTGAAATTGCAATTCTGAAGAGCAAACATGTTGAAACAGTGAAGAGCTTAACTTATACTATTCTTGCAGCAGGATATATCACCCTTAATGTTGGTTTATTCTTCGTTCTAGGAAGTATCGATGAAAGTTATTACTTAATTTTATTTGCTATTGAATGGTTCTTGTTTAGCAAGCTCTCTGAAATTTTAGAAGAAGTTGATCTGTATAAAGTAGGTTCTTACATCTTCTTAGCCGCTAGTATACTATGGGTTTATGAACATAGATGGATTAGCACTATTCAAGCAAGTGCATATATGGTTCTCTATGCATTGATGCTCGCTGGCATGATTTATTTCTACAAGAAAAAGCTTGATGGTGAAACATATGGCGTTATTAGTCTTCTCTTTGGATTTGGTCTAATTTGGAAATTTGTTGAGTATCTTGATATCTTTATTAGATCTGGGGATTTCACATCAATCTTACTTTCAGTACTTTGGTTAATCTATACATTGGTATTACTTACTAGAGTTGATGATAAACAAGGAAGAACTATTATTGGAGTATTACTTGGAATTACCTTATTAAAGATTGCAGCTAGAGATTTATTACTTCTCGATGGTTTCTATCGAATTATTGGATTTATGATCTTTGGAATTCTATTACTTATCGGAGGGTATTTCATTAAACATGAAAGCCGTTAAATCTTTTTTATTATTCATTTGCTTGCTTGCTTTTGCAACGAGCGTAGTTGCAGTAGATTTAAGTACATACAGTCATGTCAGTACTATCAGCGTTGATTGCGAAGAGTATGAGGGATTTGTTCGTTTTGATCTTCCAGATGAGTATGCAACTACTGGAGCTATGAAATCATATATGGAAGTTGATCATTCAATTGATATTGGTAGAAGTGGTGTAAGATATCTGTCTCAACAAAACTGGTATGTAAATGAAATTGATGGCTATGACGTTGCAAATATCGAAAATATGTATGATAGTAACTACAACAGTGTTTTCATCTCTCAATCTGAAGATCTAACAGTTCTAGAACTTGAAAATCCTAATATTGAGCAAGTAAGTAAAATTACCATCGATATTAAAGATTCATCTCTGGATTCAATAGTTCTCAAAAAAGGTTCACAAGTAATTCCCTTTACTTTAGTAAAGAATACATTTCATTATGAGCTGTTATTAAATAATGAAATATCTGCGAGAGATCTCACACTTGAATTATCTTATGGCGGCATATTAAAGATCAAGGATTTAAAATTATTGACCAAGAAAGAAGATGTCTCTTCTTCATTTGGATACTTCTATGTAGATAACACGTGTGATAATGAATATCTATTCTACTTTGGCGATCTTGGTGAAAATACTGCTAGCAGAGGATCTAGAAGTTTGCCTGTAGTATTTCAAACACATGTGAGTACTTCACAGAATTTAGATTACGAACCTGATTTTGATAGCGATGGTATTGAAAATCACATAGACAATTGTATGACTGTTGCAAATACTGATCAAAAAGATATCAATTACAACAAGCGCGGTGATGCTTGTGAAGATAGCGATAATGATGGCGTAGTAAATGCTGATGATAATTGTCCTGAAAAGTCTAACCGAAATCAAGCTGATGATGATGATGATTTGATCGGTAATGCTTGTGACGCTGAGGATGATCGCTTCTTTGAAAAGAACAACATTTTAGTATATGCTTTTGCAGCACTTGTAGGGATGATCTTTTTCGGACTTGCTTTTCACATGATGAAAACTAAGTAGGTAGATAAATAGGTAGATTTAAATACTTCTTTTTCCTTTTATTTATTATGAAATCCGTTCGAGAAGCTCTTAAAAAAGCCGTAAGTATTGGTGCTGGCGCAGCTAGTACATCAAAGAAAAAGATTCAACATTTCACTAAAGACCTTGAGAAAAAAGGCATTGTTACAGGCGAAGAAGCAGCGCAGCTCTATGATGATATCATTGAAGCTGTTGAGCGTAATTTAGATGAAGGTGCAGAAGCACTTAGAAAAAAAGTTCATTCTGTAGCAAAGGATATTTCTAAAACAACAGGTTCTAAGAAAAAAACTCGAAAGGCCGTTAAGAAGGCTGCTAAAAAAGTAAAGAAGGTGGTTAAGAAGGTAGTTAAAAAATCTGCTAAGAAAAAAGCAGTTAAAAAGAAAGCTGCTAAGAAAACAGCAAAGAAATCCTTTAAACGCATTGTTAAGAAGAAGAAAAGATAAAAACCCTTCTCTCTTTTTTTAACATATGCAAGACCTAATTCGTGAAGTGAGTCGTGTTCTGAACAATACGCTCAAAAAAGTAAGTATTAAACCTCTCCTTACTAATGGAATACCTTTTTCTCAAAGTAATTTTCGTAAAATAGTTCCATCCATGGGTAAACTAAGCTTTGTAGATGGTGGTAATTGTGAGATTCTCAGTGGTCTTCATTTTAGTTTGCAGCTTTGTAGGATCGCTCATGTCACGTATGAAGATAACAAGTTAGTTGATTCTTCTAGGGAAGAATTCTTTGTGCTTGTTGAAACGGTTCAAGATTTAGGCGACATTGGATTTAAAATATCTACTTTTGGGAAAGATATTGATCTTCCCGTAATTGCATCCTCTGATCCTTTTTTAACATCAAAAGACAGGCGCGTTTCAGCATCGCGAGTTGTTGACATTGTACGTCGTTTATCTGAAATAAGAAAGGCAAAGGAGCTGTCTGGAAAAGTAGTACTTGATGGTAATTTGCAAGCAGAGCATCCACTCATTAGAAAGGAACTTGTAGATTCATTATATGCACTTTCTAAAACCTGTGAGATTTTTACTGATGCTGGGGATGCCTTAACAGTTGCACTTGAAAAGATGTCTCCATTTGAAACCTTTGCATACTACCCCCTAGCTGAAGGGTTACAAATGAGTATGGTAAAGCTCCATTCCAAATCAAAATACGTGTTTAAGGTAGAGGGAGGGATTGATATTATTCCCATGCTTGCCTCACATGCAAAAGATCCAGTTTTCTTGGGATATCCTTATGGGTTAGTGCAGGCAGATAAACTCGCTCGCGTAACACATGAAGAAAAACGTTACTTGCAACTTCGTTTTAAGCACAACCTTTCAGAGGAGAACTTAACGCAACATTTAAATACTGTTAATGCACATGATGTACTAGACACAATTTAACATGGCACGAAAAAAAGCAACTAAAAAGGCACCGGTTAGGAAAGCTTCTAAAAAGGCTGTTAAAAAAACGGCTAAGAAATCAGTAAAAAAAGCAGCTAAAAAAGTTGTAAAAAGACGTGCTAGTTCTTCAGTATCAAAACCACTAATTAAGAATCCTTCAACTCCTAGCTTTGACGTTGGAAAAATGAGTTTTCTTGCAGGACTTGGTCTCTCTGTAGTAATTGGTGTAATTATTGGCGTATTAAATCTTAAAATGACACTTGGCGTAGGTATTACCTTTGCAATTGTCTTTATCTTAGGTCTTCTTGTAGGATTACTAAATATTACTACGGAAGAAGTAAATGAATTTTTACTTGCAAGTATTGCATTTATGGCAGCTTCAGGAGTAAATATCTTTGTAATTAGTTTAACTCTGCCTCAGTTTGGTGGAATTCTTAAGCAAATCTTCTTTGCACTCAGTATCTTTGTAGCACCTGCAGCAACCATTGTAGCGTTTAAAGCAATGTATGCACTTGCTAAAACGTAAGTAATGTTTTTATTATTGATTGTCTTTATGATATAGTGCTAGAATGTAAATAGTATCTTCTTTAACATAGTATGATAGTCGAAACGGTGGAATATAGAGCTCTCTAGTTCCCTTTCTACTATATTTCATTGGTTTGCCAATTGATGTGTTGTCTTTAATTTTAGAAATATTTTTTATTATTTTTTCTTTAAGGAACTTGTTTTTTATTTTTTGAAAATCTTTTTTAAATTTAGTATCGAAGATAACTTCTACCATTTCTTCATCTCATCG